>ERZ838577.316-NODE-316-length-81532-cov-7.817372_pt1 | contig 81532 bp, 63 predicted proteins | sample MGYA00519682_ERZ838577 | MGnify/ENA primary metagenome ERZ838577 (study PRJEB31850, sample SAMEA3708838) | human gut metagenome | biome: human gut; feature: human-associated habitat; material: faeces | place: China | collected 2014 ... | reverse complement strand
CGGGGGAATGCTCGATTCCGGACGCCATTTCTGGACCGTGGACGAGGTGAAACGCTTTATCGACATTCTCGCCATGCACAAGCTCAACAGGTTCCACTGGCACCTCTCCGAGGACCAGGGATGGCGCATCGAGATCAAACGGTATCCCCTCCTGACACAGATCGGGTCCATACGCAAAGAGACCGTCATCGGACGATACGACAAAACCGACGAAAGCCGTAACCGCTACGACGGAACTCCCTACGGAGGTTTCTACACCCAAGACGACATCCGCGACATCGTGGCCTACGCCGCAGAGCGCTATATCGAGGTGATTCCCGAGATCGACATGCCCGGGCACATGCTCGGGGCGCTGGCCGCATATCCCGCGTTGGGATGCCGCGGAGAGGGATACGAAGTATGGACCCATTGGGGAATATCCAAAGACGTGCTCTGCGCGGGGAAAGAGGCGACCTTCGAATTCGTGGAGAACGTTCTCGAAGAGGTTCTCGGGCTCTTCCCCTCGAAGCTCATACACGTCGGGGGCGACGAATGTCCCAAGGATCGCTGGAAGGAGTGTCCGGCCTGCCAGAAACGCATCCGCGAAGAGGGGCTCGCAAACGAGGACGAGCTGCAAAGCTATTTCATGCACCGCGTCGAAAAGTGGCTTCACAAGCACGGCCGCGAACTCATCGGATGGGACGAAATCATGTCCGGAGGGATTTCGAAATCGGCCGTTATCATGGCATGGACCGACCAGTTCCGGGGCACCGAGGCCGCGAAAAAGGGAAACCGCGTAATCATGACCCCGAAGTGGAACTGCTACCTCGACTACGCGCAGACATCGCACCCCGAAAAGCTGGAACCCATCGGACCGACCCGATACCTCTCCGTGAGACAGGTATACCGGCTCGATCCCTACGACCGGCTCAAACCGGACCAGTACAGGAACATTCTCGGCATTCAGGGAAACCTATGGACCGAGTACATCGCGGATTTCGGACATGTGCAGCGAATGACCCTTCCGAGGATGGCGGCGATAGCCGAAATCGCCTGGGCGTACGATCGAAAGGATTACGACGATTTCCGGCGCCGGGCGAAACGATTGCTGCCCGGCCTCTACGATCGAGCCGGATTCGATTACGCGAAATACTTTTTCCTTGACATCGAATAGTTCCGATGCGGAACAGCGGATCGCAGGATAGACTGCGGTCCGCTGTTTTCCCCCGAAAATCACTATCTTTGTACCATTTCGCATGACATCATGTCCAAGAACGAGTACGATCTGCAATTGTGGCTGCGCATCGCCGAAGGAGGGGGGGGGGAAATTGCAGCCTTCCAGGAGTTGTTCGACCGCTACTATGCGCCGTTGTGCCGGTTCGCGGAGTTCTGGATACGCGACAGTACATCGGCGGAAGAGGTCGTGCTCGACGTTTACACCCATATTTGGCAGCATGCGGCAAAGCTGCGGGTGACGGGCTCGGTCAGGGCCTACCTGTTCCGGGCCGTGCGCAACCGGTCGCTCAATCATATCCGCGACAACCGGTTTTCCTACGTTCCTTTCGAAGAACTCGGAGATATTTTCGCAGGCCCGGGGGAGTCGCAGATAGAGACCGAGGAGATGCTCGAACTGGTCGCCGAAGCCGTTTCCCAACTTCCCGACCGCTGCCGGGAAGTGTTCCTCAAAAGCCGCAGCGAAGAGCTCTCCAACGCCGAAATAGCCCTCCGGATGGAAATCTCCGTCAATACCGTCGAAGCGCAGATGAAGAAGGCGCTGCGATATTTACGCAAACTGCTCGCCAAGGGGTGAGAATCCCGCGGTCGGACGAACGGACAACGTCAGAGGGAATCGAGGCACAGCCTCAAATCCTCCTCATTGGACAGCACCCGGCACCCTGACAACGAAACACAGCAGTGACGCCAGCAACAACAGTTTCTTCACTTTCATAGGGTCCCCAAATGACGTTCCGGCGGCGGATTGGATTTTTTACGAAATTTGCCGTATCTTGCCGAAAATTCGAGATTATGACCGAGCAACTGCAATTCATACCCTTCAAATCCCGCTCCGACAAGGGTTGGGATGAGGCATGGGCCCTCTACGAAACCTCTTTTCCCGACTGTGAACGCTGGAATGCCGCCGACTACGACCGCGCGTTCGGCGATCCGCATTTCGAAGCCGACGGCATCTGGCGCGGCGAGGAGTTCATCGGCATCCTCTTCCATTGGAAGGCCGGGGATTTTCATTACGTCGAGCATCTGGCCGTATCGCCCCGCCTGCGCGGTCAGAACATGGGTTCGAAAGCCCTCGCGGCCTTTGCTGAGGGCAAACGCGTCATCCTGGAGATCGACCCTCCGGAGGACGAAATATCCATCCGGCGCCTGCATTTCTACCAGCGGCTCGGATTCGTCGAAAATCCCCAGGAGTATATCCATCCCTCGTTCCGGAAGCCGTTCCACGCCCATCGGCTCGTGCTGATGAGCCGTCCCGGGCCCCTCACGAACGAAGAAGCCCGCGATTTCGCGGACTTCGTGCGGGAGCGGGTGCTGCGCTATTCGGAGCATGAAGCCCCGACGCTGCCCCGGTTGGCGTAAAAACAGCCGTTACAGCATGCCGACGAGGTATTTCGTGACGTAATAACCGCCCACGAGCAGCCAGACGTACAACAGCCCTGCCAGCACGAAGGGCTTGGCCCCGGCCTGTTTGAATTTGGCGAGGTTCGTTTCGGTGCCCAGCGCCGTCATGGCCATCGTCAGCATGAAGGTATCGACATATTCGATGGCGCCGTTCAGCGGAATCTCCCGGACGCTCTCCACGCCGAAAAGATATTGCAGCAGCGAATTGAGGCAGATGACCCCGATGAATCCGAAAGCGAACCACGGCACGGCGATCTTGCTCTTCTCCTTTTTACCCCCGGCGCTCTTCCGGCGGCCCGCCAGCACGAATCCCATGACCACCAGCACGGGGGCCAGCAGCATGACGCGGATCATCTTGGTGATGGTGGCCGTCCCGGCGATTCCCAGTGCATCGGTCGGGTCCATCGCGTTGCCCGCCCCGGCCACATGAGCCACTTCGTGCAGCGTGCTGCCCGTATAGACGGCCACGCCGGTATCGGTCAGTCCGTCGAGCATGCCCGTACGGTACATGACGGGATAGAGGAACATCGAGAGGGTTCCGAAGATAACGACCGTGGAGACGGCGATGGCGGTCTTGTAGCCTTCACATTTCACGACCGGCTCGGCGCCCAGGACGGCCGCCGCTCCGCAGATGGCGCTGCCCGTCGAGGTCATCAGCGCCGTATCGCGGTCCATCTTCAGCAGGCGTCCCAGCAGGACGCCGCCCAGAATGGTGACCACAACGACGATCAGGTCGACAGCGACGGCCGGGATGCCGACTGCCGCCACCTCGGTCAGCGTCAGGCGGAATCCGTAAAGGATGATGCCCCAGCGAAGCACCTGCTTCGTACAGAATTTGATGCCCGGAACCCACGTTTCGGGCAGTTTGTTGCGCAGGCTGTTGGCATAGAGCATGCCCAGCACGATGCCGACGATCAACGGGCTGAACGAAAGCCGCCTGACGACGGGAACTTCGGCGATGTAGAATGCCGCGAACGAAAACAGCGCGATCAGAAGAATTCCGTGGAGCGTATTCGCCCGGTTGCCTTTTTCCAACATATCCTTATTCTATAATGCGTGATACGATAACTTTTTCCCTACCAACGGGGCAAAGATCGTATCTTTTATCGGGATATGAAACAAAAAGTCGTTATACGAAATAACCTGAAGTTATAACACGGAAAGAATCAGCGGTTCGCCCGGGCGAAGTCGATGAACTGCCGGACCAGCCGCGCAGGCTCGGCCTCGGCGTGCACGAAACTGAAATCGCGGGAGAAAGTCAGCCCCTCGATGTCGACGATCCGCAGCGCGCCGCTGCGCAGTTCGTCCACCACCGAGGTCACCGACACGATGGCCAGGGCATCGCTGTTGCGGACAAAGGCTTTAATGCCCTCGGTCGTGCCGAGGCGCATCACCACATCGAGCTGCGAGAGGCGGATGCCTTTTGCGGCAAGCGCCGCAGAGATCACCTCGAGGGTTCCCGAGCCGTTCTCGCGCAGTACGAGGGGCGTCGAAAGCAACTGTTCGGGGGTCAGCGACTCGGTGCGGGCATATTTTCCGCCCGTGCGGGCCACCAGCACCAGCTCGTCGGGAGCGAAGAAGGTATAGTGCAACCCCTGCCGGCGGCTGACGCTCTCGACCATGCCCAGATCGACGGCATGCTCCCCGAGCGCCTGCTCGACCTCGGCGCTGTTGCCCGAAAGGACCGAGACCCGCACCCCGGGAAAACGCGCCGTGAAACGCGCGAGGATGGGCGGCAGGAGATACTGGGCAACGGTCGTGCTGGCTCCCAGCCGCAGTTCGCCCTCCGTAAGACTTGCGCAGAGGCTCATTTCGTACTCCAGACGGCGGTAGTCGTCGGCCAGCCGTTCGGCGGCTTCGAGCATCGTGCGCCCGGCGTCGGTCAGCTCCAGACGACTGCCGCGGCGGGCGAAAAGCTGTACTTTATAACGGGATTCCAGTTCGCCGACGTGTTTGCTGACGGCGGGCTGCGAGATGTAGAGTTGTTCGGCGGTCCGGGTGAAACTCAGCGTCCGGGCCGCGGTGATAAAGACTTTGAGGCGGAAATCGTCCATGGCGTCAGCCCAGATGTCCCTCCGCGGCGAACTCCTTCACCGAGCGGACATAGTGGTCGATGGTCTCCTGCATCGAAACGAACGACTTGCCGCCCGCGGCGTTCTTGTGACCGCCGCCGTCGAAATATTTCCGGGCGAAGAGGTTGACGTCGACACCGCCCCGCGAACGCAGCGAGACGCGGATGAACTTGCGGTGCGCCAGGAACATGGCCGACATTTTGACCTTTTTGATCGTGAGGGCGTAGTTGACGAAACCCTCGCTGTCGCCCTGCTGGAACTGGAAGCGGCGCATCTCGTTCTCCATCAGCGACATGTAGGCCACCGTACCGTCCTGAATGACCTCCATCTTACGGTTGATGGCGTAGCCGAACAACCGCGCACGGCCCTCGGTATAGGCGTTGTAGACGCTGTTATGAATGTCGGGGATCGAAATGCCCTTCTCAAGCAGCACGGCCACGGCACGGAACAGCTCGGGGGTGAGGAACGAGAAGGCGAAATTGCCCGTATCGGTCATCATGCCCACATAAAGCGTCTCGGCCATGCTGCGCGTAATGGCTTCGGTGCCGCACATCGCCTCGACGATGCTGTAAACCAGGAAACACGTGCTCGACGAATCGGGATGCGAAAACGAGAGGTCGAACCCTTCGTCGGGCGAGAGGTGGTGGTCGATCAGCACGCGGCGGGCCGTGGTGTTGGCCTCAATGGTGGCGCTGAGAATCTCCAGCCGCGAAATAGCGTTGAAATCGAGGCAGAAAAGAATATCGGCCTCGGCAATGGCCCGCGCGGCACGCCCCTCGGTGTCGGTTTTGAAGACCACGATTTCGTCGATGCCGGGCATCCAGTCGAGGAAATAGGGGAATTTATTGGGAACGACACACGTCACCTCGTGCCCCATCGTGCGCAGGACCTCGGCCCACGCGAGCGACGACCCGACGGCGTCGCCGTCGGGATTGGTATGTGAAACGATGACGATCCGCTGCCGGGGACGCCCGAGCATCTCCCGCAGGCGTTCGATATGTTCTTTCGATAGCTTCATTCGGTTTCCTCCGCTTTGGTGGATTCGGCAAAGATACGAATAAGCGAGGGCAAAAGCAAGTTCGCTTGCATTTTGCCGAGCGGCAGTATCTTCGGCGAAGCCAAAGGTACGAAAAAACGCGGGATATACCAACGGCCTACCGGATGTTCAGCAGCACGAGGTTGTCGAGAACGCTCCGCTGGGCCGTCTGCTGGAGGTATTCGGCCTGTTCGGCCGGAAGCTCCGCGGTGAAGGCGGTCTGATAGGGCCGCTGGAAAATCGTCGTGAAAATGACGTTGGCCGCCAGATAGCTGCCCGGAACCTCGGGGTGGTAGCAGTCGGGACGGTAGAGGATGCAGTCGGGACGCTCGCGGCGCACCGTCCGCCACGCCATACCCACCGGAGCGCACCATGCGTCGTTGTCGTAAGTCATCTCGAGGTAGCTGGTCTTCAGCCGCTCCTGCATGCCCTCGTATTCGTTCATAAGCGGGTATTCCGCCACGGGCTTGCGGTTGCCGTACTTGTGTCCCCAGGTCATGTAGAAGATCACCCGGGCGTCGGGCGAAGCGGCATGCACCAGGCTGTCGAGCGTCCGGGCCGCGGGATAGACCTCGCGGGCCACCTGCCCGGTCGGCATCGCGGGAGCCGTGCTCTGCTCCTGCAGGACGACATAATCCCAGCCGCCGTCGGCCAAGGCGCGCAGCAACTCCTTGTTTTTCAGGTGTCCCGAGAAGCGTTCGCCACCTTTAAGGAAGCGCGTGCAGGAAATTTTCATCTTCTGGGTCGAAGCGATCTTCTGCACCATCGCGGGCAGATCATTGTAGTAAGTGAAGCTGTTACCGACCCACAGCACCCGCAGGGAGTCCTGCTGGGTCCGGGCCATGCCGCCCAGGGGCAGCAGAATCAGCAAAAGGCGTAAGGCGATCTTTATCATTTTTCTGAAGTTTTGGGTTGTCGGTGGTCGGCGGCGTACTTGCGGCACCAGGTCGCAATGCCGCACTCGTCGCATTTCGGGGCCCGCGCCACGCAGACGTAGCGTCCGTGAAGGATCAGCCAGTGGTGAGCCAGGGGCAGCAGGTGGCCGGGGATATTTTTTTCGAGGGCCAGTTCCGTTTGGAGCGGCGTTTTCGAGCGGGTCGTGAGTCCGATGCGCTCCGAGACGCGGAAGACGTGCGTATCGACCGGCATCACCTCCTTCTGCCACAGCACCGCCCCCAGCACGTTGGCCGTCTTGCGCCCCACGCCGGGCAATCGCTGCATCTGTTCGAGGTCGGAGGGAACCTCCCCGCCGAACTCCGAACAGAGCATCCGGGCCATTCCTGCGAGGTTTTTGGCCTTGTTGTTCGGATAGGAGATGCTTTTGATGTAGGGATAAATCTCCTCGGCCGTGGCGCGGGCCATGTGGTGCGGCGTGGGAAAAGCCTCGAACAGCGCCGGGGTGGTCATGTTGACCCGCTTGTCGGTGCACTGCGCCGAAAGGATCACCGCCACCAGCAGTTGATAGGGATCGGTGTAATGAAGTTCGCTCTCGGCCACGGGCATGTGCTCCGAGAACCAGGCGATAATGCCGTCGTAACGCTCTTTCGTTGTCATGGCTCTATTTTTTACGTCGGAAAAGAATCTTTTTCACCAGCAGCCCGGGACCCTCGGGACAGAACATCAGCCGCGGGCATCCCCGGACATCGCGCCGCCAGCGGGCAAGGTATTCCCGCACGGGTCCCTCCCACGAGAGCACCCACAGAGCCACCGAACTGCGCCGCCGGAGGATGCGGAAACGGTTGGCGCCCGTGCCGTAGTGCGCCTCGAACCAAAGGCTGATGTCCATCAGCGAGTCGCAGAAGGCGATCCGCCGGCGGTAAGCCGTACTGTGGCTCACGCTGTCGGGCAGGCGCCGGTGGACGGCCGTGATGTCGGGCAGATAGCTGATGCGGCTGCACACCGAGAACCAGAGCCACATCGGGGCGTCGTCGGTCTTCCACTCGGGATGCTCCTCGGGACGCACTTCCGCATAATAGCGTGCGATCAGTTCGCGGCGGGCCAGCGTCGCGCAGTTGGCGATGGTCAGGCTGCACAGCAGGCGGTCGAAATCGGTGTAATGGTCCGGATGGTCGGGCTCCGTGCGGTCCGTGGCCTGCCAGTAGTTCGAAGCGCGCGTGTAGCACATGCCGCACTCCGGGTCGGCCTCCATCAGGTCGGCCTGTTTCTGCAACTTCAGCGGATCGCACCACCAGTCGTCGCCGTCGAGGTAGGCGACGTATTTCCCGCGGCAGGCCTCGAACGTCCGGCGGTAGTTGGCGCGCCAGCCCACGTTTTCCGGAGAGGTTACCAGCCGGATGCGGTCCGGGTATTTGTCAACATAGGCCCGGCATATCTCCGCCGTACGGTCCGTGCTGCAATCCTCGCCCAGCACCAGCTCCACGCCGAACGCGGTCTGCTGGGCCAGCACGCTCTCAATGGCCTGGGCGAGCCAGGCCTCGTGGTTATAGGTGGTCATGCAGACCGATACGAGCGGCGTCTCCATCGCGGTCAGAGTTTCGTCAGTTTGGCAAACTTCGCCAACAGGGTCTTTTCGCCCGCATTGTCGAAGGCCACCACCAATTTATGGTCCGTGGCGAGGGTTTCGATGCGCTGCACGATGCCCACGCCGAATTTCGGGTGCTCGACGCGCTGGCCTACGGCATATTCGCCGCTCACGGACGCCGCACTTCCGGCGGAGAGCCCGCCGTCCATCGCCTGCCGCACCCCGACGCGGCGCATGCCGTCGGTCGAAGGCCGCGGGGTCTGCACGAGGGCCGGATCGGGCGTCCCGGAACGCTGGGGCTGCGCGGCCCGCGCGAATCGCCGCGCAGGACCCGACTCGCCGTCGGCAGGACGGCCGAAACCGCCGCTGCGGCCCCCGGAACCGCCACTGTAAGAGCCGCTGCGGCCCCCTCCGTTGCCGCCGCTGCCGCCGAAACGGCTGCCGCCCTGCTGTTTCTGCTGAAAGCGGTAGTCGAAACGCCGGCGCAGTTCGTCGATGGCCGAAGGCGCCTCCCCGTCGTCGTCCCGGCGGCGCGGACGCACCTCCGCGAAATCGGCGTCGGACTCGACGTATCGCGGATCGATCTCGCGCAGGAAGCAGCTCGGACGCGAGAACTCCATGTTGCCCCATTTGAACCGCATCTCGGCGTAGGAGATCGTCGCCGAGACCTTCGCACGGGTCAGGGCCACGTAGAACAGGCGGCGCTCCTCCTCGATGCCGTCGGGCGATTCGGCCGCCCGCTGCGAGGGGAAGAGGTTTTCTTCCAGCCCCACGATGTACACGTATTTATATTCGAGACCCTTGGCCGAATGGACCGTCATCAACGTCACCTTGTTGTTGTCGTCGGGGTTGTCCTTGTCCATGTCGGTCATCAGCATCACGTTCTGCAGCCACTCCTCGATGGTCGCCACCTCCTCTTCGGGACGCTCGCCGTTGCGTATCTCGGCGTCGCAGCGCTCCTTAAACTCCTGCATCGAGTTGAGCAGCTCCTCGATGTTGTCCAGCGCAGAGGTCGCCTCGGGGGTGTTCTCGGCCCGGTAGGCGGCGATGATGCCCGACCGCGAGGCGATCTCCAGACCGAAATCGTAAAGCCCCTTGTCGTTGCGCGAGAGCGACAGCGACCGGATCATGGCCACGAAATCCGTCACCTTGCGGGCGATGGTCTTCTGCACGGGGTCCGTGACGGGTTCTGCGACCAGTGCGTCGACCGCCTCCCACATCGACTGCCCCCGCTCGGCGGCCAGCTGCGCGATGCGCTGCACGGTGGTGTCGCCGATGCCGCGGGCCGGATAATTCACGATGCGTTTGAACGCCTCGTCGTCGCGGGGATTGATAACCAGCCGGATGTAGGCCATCATGTCCTTAATCTCCTTGTGGTCGTAGAACGACGAACCCTTGTAGATGCGGTAAGGGATGCCGCGGCGGCGGAGGTTGTCCTCCAGCACGGCCGACTGGTTGTTGGTGCGGTAGAGGATCACCGCCTCCGACCAGTCGTCGTCCGCGGCGCGGACCTTGTCGCGCAGGTCCGTGACGACCATCTCGGCCTCCTCGCGGTCGGTGTAGGCTTTCAGAATACGGATCTTTTCGCCCACATCCCCGTCCGAGAAGCAGTGCTTTTCCATGCGCTTCGAGTTGCGGGCGATCACCGAGTTGGCGGCATCGACGATCGTGCGCGTCGAACGGTAGTTCTGCTCCAGTTTGAAGACCATCGCCGAGGGGTAATCCTTTTTGAAAGAGAGGATGTTCTCGATCTTGGCCCCGCGGAACGAATAGATCGACTGCGCGTCGTCGCCCACGACGCAGACCTTCGAATGGGTCTGCGAAAGGCGGCGGATGATCGTGTACTGCGCATAGTTGGTGTCCTGATACTCGTCCACCAGAATATAGCGGAACTGCTCCTGGTAGCGGGCCAGCACGTCGGGACAATCCCTCAGCAGGATATTGGTTTGCAAAAGCAAATCATCGAAGTCCATCGCGCCGTTGCGCTTGCAGCGCTGGCAGTAGATGTTGTAGATGTTGCCGAATTCGGGAATCTGCGCCTGCCGGTCCTCGGTGGCGCAGACCGTGTTGGCCTGGTAGGCGCCGGGCGTCACGAGGCAGTTCTTGGCATAGGAGATGCGCGAAGCCAGCAGGTTGGGCTTGTACTTCTCGTCCGGAAGGTTCAGCTCGCGGACGATGGTCTTCAGGAGGTTCTTGCAGTCCGAGGGCTCGTAGATCGTGAACGAATTGGTGAAGCCGATCCGCTCGGCGTTCTCCCGCAGGATGCGCGAAAAGACCGAGTGGAACGTACCCATGCGGATATAGCGGCTGCGGTTGTCGGGCAACATCTGCGCGATGCGTTCACGCATCGACTCGGCGGCCTTGTTCGTGAAGGTCAGGGCCAGGATGTTGAACGGCGCCACACCCTGCTCGATCATGTATGCGATGCGCGAGGTGAGCACGCGGGTCTTGCCCGAGCCGGCTCCCGCGATGATGAGCGAGGAAACGTCGTAGTTCACGACGGCATCGTACTGGGCGGGGTTCAGGCCCCGTAATATCGGTGATTCGTTGGATTCCATGACCGCAAAGTTAATAAGAAATGAGCAAGAATTTTCCAAAGAAAATAATATCTTTGCATTGCAAACGTTAAAAGGTTAACTCCGACAATACTACAACAATAATAAAACAATGAGCGAAGTCATCAACATCAAAGAACTCAACGAGCGTATCGAACGCGAAAGCGTCTTCGTCGACACGCTCCGCACCGAAATGGGCAAGGTCATCGTGGGACAGAGCCATCTGGTGGACACCCTGCTGATCGGGTTGCTGTCCAACGGCCACATTCTGCTCGAAGGCGTGCCGGGACTGGCCAAGACGCTGGCCATCACCACGCTCGCCAAAGCCGTCGACGCCGGATTTTCGCGCATCCAGTTCACCCCCGACCTGCTGCCCGCCGACCTGATCGGTACGCTGATCTACTCGCAGAAGAACGAGGATTTCGTGGTTCGCAAAGGCCCCATCTTCGCCAATTTCGTGCTGGCGGACGAGATCAACCGCTCCCCGGCCAAGGTGCAGTCGGCTCTGCTCGAGGCCATGCAGGAGCGTCAGGTGACCATCGGCGACAACACCTATCCGCTGCCCCAGCCGTTCCTCGTGCTGGCCACGCAGAACCCCCTGGAGCAGGAGGGAACCTACCCGCTGCCCGAGGCGCAGGTCGACCGTTTCATGCTCAAAGCCAAAATCTCCTACCCCAAGAAGCAGGAGGAGCGCGACATCGTGCGCATGAACCTCTCGGGAGCCGGCATGCCCCGGGTGGGCAAGGTCATCACGCCCGACGACATCGTCAAAGCCCGCAAGGTGGTCGAGGACGTTTACATGGACGAGAAAATCGAGAAATACATCATCGACATCATCTTCGCCACGCGCGAGCCCGCGGAGTACAACCTCCAGAAGCTCCAAAACCTGATCGCCTACGGCGGTTCGCCCCGTGCGTCGATTTCGCTGGCCAAGGCCGCCCGCGCCTACGCCTTCATCCGCCGCCGCGGCTACGTCATCCCCGAAGACGTGCGCGCCGTCTGCCACGACGTGCTGCGCCACCGCATCGGACTCACCTACGAGGCCGAGGCCGAGAACATCACCACCGAAGAGATCATCACCGACATCCTCAACAACGTAATCGTACCCTAACGATGCAGGAGACCGAGAACGATATTCTCAGACGCGTCCGTAAGATCGAGATCAAGACCCGCGGTCTTTCGAACGAGATCTTCGCCGGAAAGTACCATACGGCTTTCCGCGGGCGGGGCATGTCGTTTTCCGAAGTGCGGGAGTACCGGGCCGGCGACGACGTACGCGACATCGACTGGAACGTCACGGCCCGTTCGCGCAAACCCCACATCAAAGTCTACGAGGAGGAGCGCGAACTGACGATGATGCTGTTGGTCGACGTGTCGGCCTCGCGCATGTTCGGATCGACCGACCGGCTGAAAAAGAACATCATCACCGAGATCGCCGCCGTGCTGGCCTTCTCCGCCTCGCAGAACAACGACAAGGTCGGCTGCATCTTCTTCTCGGACCGGGTCGAGAAGTTCATTCCCCCGAAGAAGGGCCGCAGCCACATCCTTATGATAATCCGCGAACTGATCGGATTTCAGCCCGAGTCGTCAGGCACGAAGCTCTCCGAGCCGGTGCGTTTCCTGACCAACGTCAACAAGAAACGCTGCACGACCTTCATCCTCTCGGATTTCATGGATTCGTCCGGCGACGAATCGGCGCTGGACGACGCCCTGAAAATCGCCGGGAGCAAGCACGACCTGGTGGGCATCCGCGTCTACGATCCCCGCGAAACGGAACTTCCGAACGTGGGCATCGTCGAACTGCGCGACGCCGAGAGCGGCCGCAAGGTGTGGGTCGACACCGCCTCGCGGGCCGTGCGCGACCATTACGCCGCCTCGTGGCAGGAACGCAGCGAGCGCATCGGCGCAACGCTCAAACACAACCGCATCGACACGGCCATGATCTCGACCGACGGCGACTACGTGGCCGAATTAATGAAACTGTTCAAACAGCGATGAAACGACTCTTTGCAATAGCGCTTCTTTTCACGGCCCTCGCCGCCCGGGCGCAGGACACGCCCACCGTCACGGCGCGCGTCGAACCCGACAGCATCCTGATCGGCGACCGCTTCGACTACATCATCGACGTGGAAAAAGACCTGGTGCAGGTGGTGGAGTTCCCCGAGTTCGACCCCCGCGACGGCAAGATCGAACTGGTCGAAGACTGCCCCGTGGATACGCTCGAACGCGACGGACGCCACCTGAAACTGCGCAAGCGTTACCGGCTGGCGGCTTTCGACGAAGGCAAGTACAACCTCGGCGCGGCGCAGGTGCTCTACGCCGACAAGAATATTCTCGACACGCTCCGCAGCCGCGACTCGGTCTATCTGGAGGTCGCCACGTTCCAGATCGACTCCACGTCGCAGTCGATCTACGACCTCAAACCGCAGAAGAACCTTCCGTTCCGTTTCCTCGAGATCAAAGGTTACGCGACGTGGGGCATCCTGATCCTGCTGATCCTGCTGGCCGGAGCCTATGCGCTCCAACGCTGGCTCGCCAGCCGCGGCAAGGGCTTCGGAGACCTCTTCAAACCCGCCCCGCCGCTGCCTCCGCACGTGGCGGCCATCCAGGCGCTCGAGGCGCTCCACAACCAGAAGTTGTGGCAGAACAACCGCCACAAGCAGTATTATTCGGGACTGACGGACATCCTGCGCACCTACATCGCCGGACGCTGGGGCCTCGGAGCCATGGAGATGACCTCCGACGAGATCATCGAAGCGATGCGGCAGGAGGAGCTGCCCGACAAGGCCCGGATGGACCTGACGGCTATCCTGCGGGATGCCGACCTGGTGAAATTCGCCAAGGCGACGCCCGAGGCCGAGCAGAACGAGACCGACTACCTGAAAGCCTACTATTTCGTCGAGGAGACGAAACTCGTCGAAGAGGAGATTCCCGCCGAAGAGGACTCCCCGATGCAAAACTAAACGATCGCAACGATGTACAAACTCCTGTATATATTTCCGTTCCTGCTGGCCGCCGCCGGCGTCTCGGCACAGAGCATGCCCGAGCGTTCGCTGGTGCGCAAGGGCAACCGGCAGTACAACAAGGGCAACTACGAGCAGGCGATAAGCCGCTACGAGCAGGCCTTGCAGGCTGTTGCAGGACAGTTCGAGGCGACTTACGACCTCGGGAACGCACTCTACAAAGCCGAGCGGTTCGACCGCGCCGAACAGACCATGCAGCAGGCCGCAGCCGACTCGCTGCGCACGGATGACGAACGTGCCGAGGCATTCTACAACCTCGGGAACGCCCAATTCAAACAGCAGAAGTACAAGGAAGCGCTCGAAAGCTACAAGCAATCGCTGCGCCTGAACCCCTCGGATATGGAAACCAAGTACAACTACGCCTACACCAAGCGCCTGCTCGACGAGGACAAGAACGGCGGTGGCGGTGGCGGCAACGACGACAAGGACCAGAACAAGGATCAGGACAAAGACCAGAACCAGCAAAACCAGGATCAACAGAACAAGGACCAGCAGAATAAAGACCAAAAGGGCGATCCGGAGGACCGGCAGGGCGACCGGAAACAGGACCCGCAGGAGAATAAGGGCGACAAGGGCGACCAGCAGGGTCAGCCGACGCCTTCGGGCATTTCGCCGCAGGAACAGCAGCAGATGCTCGACGCCATCCAGGCCCAGGAGGACAAGACCCAGGAGAAACTGAAGGAGAAACAGGGCGTGGTGGTCCGCGGAAAGAAAAACTGGTAAAACGTAAACGACTATGCACTTTGCTTCACCATATTACCTCTGGCTGCTGACGCTGCTCGTGCCGATGATCGGCTACTACGTCTGGCGGACGCTGCAGGGCGGGGCCGCGATCCGCATTTCGAGCGTCGCCGGCGTCGTGCGCGCCCCCAGGACCGTGCGTTACTACCTGCGTCACCTGCCGTTCGTACTGCGCGCGGCGGCCTTCGCGCTGCTCGTGGTGGCGCTGGCGCGTCCGCAGGACGTCGAGCAGAACGTCCGCACCAACACCGAGGGTATCGACATCATGCTGGCCATCGACGTTTCGGGCTCGATGCTGGCCCGCGACTTCAAACCCGACCGCATCACGGCCGCCAAGGAGGTCGCCGGATCGTTCATCGCCGACCGCTACGGCGACCGCATCGGCCTGGTGGCGTTCGCCGGCGAAGCTTTCACGCAAAGCCCCCTGACCACCGACCAGAGCACCCTGCAAACCCTCCTGGCCCGCATCCGCAGCGGACTGATCGAAGACGGCACGGCCATCGGCAACGGACTGGCCACGGCGATCAACCGTCTGCGGGAAAGCGACGCCAAATCGAAGGTCATCATCCTGCTGACCGACGGCGTGAACAACCGGGGCGAAATCGCCCCGCGCACGGCTGCCGAAATCGCCAAGGCGCAGGGTATCCGCGTCTACACGATCGGCGTAGGCACCGAGGGCATGGCCCCCTACCCGGCCATGGACATGTTCGGCAACATCACGTTCGTCAACCAGAAGGTCGAGATCGACGAAAAGACGCTGACGGCAATCTCGGACATGACCGGAGGGCAGTATTTCCGCGCCACGGACAAAGCCAAGCTGAAGGCCATTTACGACGAGATCAACCAGCTCGAAAAGAGCAAGGTCGAAGTGACCGAGCACGTCTCCTACCACGAACTGTACCTCGCATGGGTGCTGGCCGCACTGGGGCTGCTGCTCGCCGAGTTCCTTTTCGCGAATCTCGTCCTGAAACGAATCCCGTAAAGAATATTTGCTTATGTTCCGCTTCGCAAATCCGCAATATCTCTGGCTGCTGCTGGCCGTCCCGGCGCTCGTCGCGCTCTACTGCTTAGCCGCGCGCAGCCGCCGCAAACGGCTCGCACGCTTCGGGAACCCCGGCATCCTCGAGGAGCTGATGCCCGAGGTCTCGACCGGACGCGTGGCCTTCAAATTCATCCTCTTCTGCATTGCCGTCACGCTGCTGGTGCTGGCCGCGGCCCGTCCGCAGTTCGGTTCGAAACTCCGCGAGGAGAAAGCGCAGGGGATCGAGATGATGCTCACGGTCGACGTGTCGAACTCGATGCTGGCCGAGGATTTCCAGCCCAACCGCCTCGAAAGGACCAAATACGCCATCGGCAAGCTCTTCGAAGGATTGCAGCAGGACCGCGTGGGACTGGTGGTCTTCGCAGGCGAACCGAAGGTCCAGCTGCCGATCACTTCCGACTACCGCATGGCCCGGGCCTTTGCGCGGCGGATCGACCCGTCGCTGGTCTCGGTGCAGGGAACGGCCATCGGCAAGGCGTTGGAACAAGCCTTGCTGTCTTTCTCGGGCGATACGGAGGAGAGCCACGGACGGGTCATCATCCTGATTACCGACGGCGAGAACCACGATGACGACGCCATCGCCGCCGCCGAACGCGCCGCTCAGATGGGGGTCAAAATCTTCACCATCGGCATCGGAACGCCCGAAGGCGCCCCGATCCAGATCGGCGGGGAGTTCATCAAAGACGAGACGGGCGAGATGGTCGTCTCGAAACTCAACGAGGAGATGCTGGCCAAGATCGCCGACATCACGGGCGGCGCCTACGTCCGTTCGTCGAAGCAGTCGATCGGTCTCGACGAGATCGTCAGGACGATCAACGAGATGGAACAGACCGAATTGTCGATGGTCCGCTTCGAAGAGTTCAACGAACAGTATCAATACCTGCTTATCGCTGCGCTGGTCCTGCTGCTGTTGGAGTTCCTCATGCTCGACCGCCGCAACCCGCTGCTGGCGCACCTGAACATCTTCCGCGAAAAATAGCCGCGGAGTGTGGCAGCGGCTTTGCAACGTTTCCGCCAAAGCCCCAAAATAACGGCCTATGCCTTTAGAAAACACCCCTGCCGCACGCATTTCAGCCCTTTCAGCGGCCCAGAAAGCCTATTTCCACTCGGGAGCGACGCTGTCCGAAACATTTCGCCGCACGATGCTCCGCCGCCTGGAAGCGGCCCTCGTCAACTGGGAGAAACGCCTGTGCGACGCCCTGTGGCTCGACCTGCACAAGTCGCCCGAAGAAGCTTTCCTCACCGAAATCAGCATCGTCCGGGACGAGGTCCGCAACCACCTGCGCAACCTCGGCAAATGGATGCGCCCCGAGCGCCGTCCGTCGCCGCTGAAACTCCTGCCGTCGAAAAGCCGCATCCTCTCCCAGCCGCTCGGGCAGGCGTTGATCGTCTCGCCGTGGAACTACCCCGTACAGTTGTTGCTGAATCCGCTCGTGGGGGCCGTTTCGGCCGGATGCACCGCCCTGCTGAAACCCTCGCCCTACACCCCGCACGTCGCGGAGACCCTGGAACGGATGATCGCCGAAATCTACGACGAAGCGTATGTCGCCGTCGTGCAGGGCGGCCGGGAGGTCAACACCCGATTGTTCGACATGCGCTGGGACGTGATCTTCTTCACGGGAAGCCCCGCGCTGGGACACGTCGTGATGGCCGCCGCGGCGAAAAACCTCACCCCCGTGGTGCTGGAACTGGGCGGCAAAAGCCCCTGCATCGTGGACCGCGGGGCCGACATCGAGGTCGCGGCGCGCCGCATCGCCTGGGGCAAGACGCTCAACGCCGGGCAGACCTGCATCGCGCCCGACTATTTACTGATCCACCGTTCGCTGCAAGACCGGTTTACGGAAACGTTCGCCCGGGCCCTGCAACGGCTCCACGGCGACGACGCACAGCAAAGCCCCCATTACGTACGGCTGGTCAACGACCGCGCCTTCGAGCGCGTGGCCGGCTACCTCTCACAAGGCAGAATCCTGATCGGAGGCCGCACGGACGCGGCGGACCGCTACATCGAACCGACGCTGCTGGGGGATGTCGATCCCGCATGGCCCGTGATGCAGGAGGAGATTTTCGGCCCCGTACTGCCGATGCTGCCGTTCGACGACACGGATGAAGCCCTGGCATTCGTCAACGCGCGTGAAAAACCGCTGGCGTTCTACTGGTTCGGACCGGAGAAAACGGGAAACGAAGCCCTGCTGCGCACCTCGTCGGGCGGCGCGTGTCTCAACGACGTAATCATGCACATCGCCAACGACCGGCTGCCGTTCGGCGGCGTGGGCAACTCGGGGATGGGCCGTTACCACGGCCGCGACAGTTTCGACGCCTTCTCGCACCGCCGGGGCGTGGTCATCGCACCGGAGCGCACCGACCTGCCGTTCCGCTACCCGCCCTACAAGGGTTTTCGCTGGATCAAAAAGATATTGTAGGAAGCGGCCGCAAACGGTTCCGGCCTGCCGCCTGCAATTTTTAATTCTTAATTTTTAATTCTTAATTTTTAATTCCCTACCTTTGTCGCGGCAGGCCCGCTCTGTCGCTGCCGGCCGCAGGCCGGGAGAGGAAAGTCCGGGCAACACAGAGCGCCACGCAGGCTAACGACCTGACAGCCGTGAGGTTGTGGAAGCGTAACAGAGAACGACCGCCCGCAGGCGACTGCGGGTAAGGGTGAAAAGGCGGGGTAAGAGCCCACCGCGGGGGCAGCAATGTCGCCCGGCAGTACGTCCCGTGGGTTGCAAGACCGTGTATACCGGCAATTAAGGGTTGCTCGCCCGATGCCGGGGGGTAGGTTGCTCGAGGCGGCAGGAGACTGCCGTCCTAGATAAATGACAGGGGCCCGGGGTTCGCCCCGGGAACAGAACCCGGCTTATAGGGCCTGCACGCACAAAGGCGCCGCACGATGCGGCGCCTTTTTTCAATGCGCAAACCCGGCGCGGCAATCCGATAAGCCTGTCGCAACCTCACGACTCCCGTTCAGATTGCCGCGCTCACCGCCGTTCGCCCGCAACGACCTTTTCAATCGTGCATTTCCGGAAACTGGCACTTTTTTTGAGCCCCGCCCCGCCGATGGCAACCCTCCGCGAACATATCCGCCAAAGCAGCGGCTACAAATGGTGGATTCTGGGAATGATCATGCTCGGGACCTTCATGGCCGTACTGGACGTGACGGTGGTCAACGTGGGGCTCCCGGCCATCATGTCCTCGTTCGGAATCGGCATCTCCACGGCCGAATGGGTCATCACGGCCTACATGATCACGATGACCGTCATGCTTCCCTCGGCCGGGTGGTTCGCCGACCGTTTCGGCAACAAACGCGTCTATATCCTCGGCATGGCGCTGTTCACCCTGGGGTCGTGGCTCTGCGGAAAGTCCCCGAGCGACGGATTCCTCATCGCCTCGCGGGCCTTGCAGGGCCTCGGCAGCGGGATCATCCAGGCATTGGGACTGGCGATCGTCACCCGCGAATTCAAACCCGAGGAGCGGGGGCTGGCGCTGGGCCTGTGGTCGATGGCCGCGGCGGCCTCGATCTCGTTCGGGCCCCTGCTGGGCGGTTATCTGGTCGACGCATACAGTTGGCACAGGATCTTCGACGTGAACGTCCCGGTGGGCCTGCTGGCCATCCTGCTCTCGGTCTTCATCCAGAAGGAGTGGCGGGGCGATGTGCGCCACCCCTTCGACTGGAAGGGATTCGCCGCCATCGTGCTGTTCATGCCCCTCACGATCTTCGCCCTCGCCCGCGGAAACTCCGCCACCAACCACGAAGGCTGGGCCTCGCCGACGGTGATCGCCTGCTTCGCCGTAGCGGCGGCGGCATTCGCATTCTTCATCGTCACGGAACTCCGCAACCCGACGCCCCTGTTGCAGATACGCCTGCTGGGCGAACGGAATTTCGGAATCTCGATGGGCGTGCTGACGCTCTTTGCAGTCGGGATGCTGGGCGGAACCTATCTCCTGCCGCTCTACATGCAGCGCGGACTGGGCTACACGGCCCTGATGGCCGGCAGCGTCTTCCTGCCCGTGGGGCTTATCCAGGGGGTGCTATCGGCCGTCTCGGGCTACATGACCCGTTACGTGAAACCACTCCTGCCGGTCGTCGCGGGCATTCTCGCCATGGCCCTGAGCTTCTGGCTGGCCAGCCGCTTCACAATCCACACCACCCACCGTCATATCCTGTTCGTCCTCTACCTGCGGGGCTTCGGCATGGGGCTGACGTTCGCACCGCTGAACCTCTTTTCGCTCAAAAACCTCACCCAGCAGGACATGGCCGCGGCGGCCGGCATTTCGAACAGCATCAAACAGCTCGCCGGCAGTTTCGGCATCGCCCTCCTGACGGTCGTATTCACCGCCCGCACGGCCTTCCACGCGGCGCACGAAACGCAACAGACTCCCCAGACTTACGTCGAGGGAGTCACCGATGCACTGACAGTCGTGGTATGGATCACGCTGGCGGCGGCGCTCCCCCTGCTCGGGGCGATCCGCCGAAAAAAGAAGCCCCGCAATGCGGGGCCTAAATCTCTTCGTTAGCGGGGTCGTTCATCCGTTTGCGGATGGAATCGATGCCCGTGAACGGCAGGCAGACGACGAACGCAACGAACATGCACACGGCCAGCAGGCCCACGAGCGACATCCGGAACAGGGTGCCCATACAAGCCCGAAATGCCGCCGCCCATGTAAGGCGGCTGCGCTTTCTTTCGGGATGGGATTCTCCGGACATGGTCTCTTCACGCTTTAAACATCAATATCCGTATACGGTCCCGCTCCAGGACAACCGGCGGTAGGCGCGGTTGAGGTCGGGCAATGCCTCCTGCTCGATATAACCCGTGAGGCCCGAATGGCGGCGGACCATGAATCCGTTCTGTCCCGCCATGAACGTCTCCGTCGCGGCTTTCCACACCACCGTCCGCTCCAACTGGACCCGGAATGCCTCGTATTCGTCCGGGGCGGCCACTTCCTCCAGCCACTCGTCCAGGTCGAAGAACCGCGGCAAAGCCGGAGAATCCCCATAGCTGCCCGGACGATCAAAATGTTGAAGACGGGATAAGTCGGGGGCTTCGGCTGAGCGAGTCCGAAGCGCAGCCTGTGTCCGGGCAGCCAGTGGGGATATTTCACCTATATCGATCAAACTCAGGGTCGCCGAACGGCGTGCCCCGGTATAGTTTTCCGCAACATAATCCATGTACGCCCGCCCGAAAGCCCCGAGGGCCGTTCGCGTCTCCACGGCTGTATTGCACAGCAGCCGCAGGGCCGACGGATAGACCGGAGTAAAGCCCGGGGAGACGATCTCGGCCGACGAAGCCAGCATGCAGCCGCTCTTTCCGCGCAGTTCGTAAGCCACCTCGACACCCGCCGTCAGGCAGGTCTCGAAGACGATGAAGTCGAACATCCCGTCGGGAATGGCCGCGGCGAACTCCGCTATCTCCATCTCAGCGCGTTCCGCACCCCCGTCGTCGATACCGATCGAACGGGAGCGTTTCTGCGGATTTTGCAGCGTCCCCGACGGGAGCCAACCGCTGGCGTGCGAAAAGAAGATCAGCCCGTAGCTGTCCGCCGGATAAGCGTCCGCAACCTCCCGCAGCACCCGCGCAAAGGTCTCCGGCGAAGCGGAATTTTCCGCACCGTAGTCCCGGACGGTCTCCACATAGGGCGTCGGCGTCGTCCGACAACCCCCGCGCAGGCGCAGCAGGTGCGCCCCGTCGCGGGAATCCCGGTAGATCAGGCATTTGTTTCCGGTGTAGGTCCATCCCTGCCGCAGGGCCTCGATCTTGCGCTCCGTCTCGTCCGAGAGGTTGTTGTCGCCGCCCAGCCAGACGAGGATCGTCCGCGTGGGCAGATTCGGGTCCGGCCCCTCGTAATCCTCGGCGATGCAGGAGCCGAGAACCGCAGGCAGCAGCAGGGCCAGTATGCAACGGATTCTTCCCATGGCGTTATTCCCTGACAGCCCTTACGGAAAGCCCGGCAGCACGGCTTATAGTGGACGTCGGCGTCAGCTTGCCCTCGGAAAGCGTGAAATTATAAGAGGACCCGCTGTCATAATCGTAGGTGGAGGACGACCAACAGTAACCGGTGTTGCCGAAAGTTAGTCCGTGACCGGACACGTAAGTGCGGTAACCGACCGCCGGAAGGAAAATAAGACCGCCCTTTCCGCCTTTTTCACCATAGAAGTTCCAGCCGGCATCGAAACCGCCCTCCACATTGAACTGCGAAACCGAACTGACCGTACCGCCCGTCGCCGAGAACCCCGTGAAAAAGCCCGCAGGAGGCATTATATAGCCGACGGGCGACGGATCGTAGATGGTTTTCACCCCGACGGCATGTTCGATCCCGCTGACGGAAGTTCCCCAGAGATTGAGGTAGCGCTCCGTGCACCAGTCGAACACCGGACCCTCGGACCCGTAGTTATAGAATACATGCGGATGCCGGATCGCTTCGCTGACGGAGACCTTGCCCGCTCCGGACTTGTCGAAGGCATATTCCGGGAGATCGGTGTAAAAATCCTTGTCTTTCATAGTTCCGACGACCGGCAGCATCGGGTCCTTGCGTCCCCACTGGAAATAGGGGTTATGGCCGGGACGGTCGTTCGAATAGGCCGTCTGATCGATGGTAAAAGTCTGGCTCACGCCGGTTCTGTCCTGCGTGATCCGCACCATCACGCTGCGGGCCTCGCTCACCATGACCTCCCGGTCGCACCAGCCGACGTTGACCGGCATCGCCGTATATTCGTTGCCCTGAAAGTTCGTCACCCTCCGCAGGTCGCTGCCGAGGATGTAATCCGTCACCCAGATATGCCAGCTCCACACGATCTCGCCCGACGCATCGCGCACGGCGATAACGGCATTGCCCTGCCGGATCGTGCTGCGGTCGACTTCGAAGCGGATCGACTGTTTATCCGCCGCCAGTGCGATGCCGCTAACCAGGTTCGGCGCGTCCTGCCAGACGAGGCAGGCGTCCGCCAACTGGATGCCCGGATCATTGTAGATATAGGGATCGTCGATCGGGGCGTCCTGATAATTGAGGAACAGGTCCAGAATGTTCGTTCCGCCCGCAGCGGCATAGGCCGCAGCATTGGGCACACCGTCCTTTACTCCGTTGCCGTACACCAGCGGAAAAGTATAGCTGCCCGGGGCGCTCACCAGATAACAGTTCGCCGTGTTCATAGCCGTCCGGCCGCCCTTGGTCGAGAGGTCGTAAACGCCGCTGACGTTCTGCGTAGCACGCAGCACCTCGTTGTGCGGATTGTCCTCGGCGACGGCCTGCGCCGTCACGTCAAACTTAAACAGATTCGGGAAACCCTCCTCGGGAGCATCATACGATCCCCGCCCGCTCTCCGGAAATCCCGACAGCATGTCGGGCGCCGATTTCGTCCAGCTCGCACCGCCGTCGACGGAAAACTCCGCCGTCCAGGGGCAGGGCGAACAGGCGGACGTACCCGAAGCCTGGTAATAGCTCCGAACATCCAGAGTGGCGTCCTTCCTCCCCTGATAAGTGATCGTGTTCACGTTGGTCCGTACATAGAGCGTAACATACGCAAGCGGCACGTAATGGTCGATATTGCCGTAGCGAATCCTCAGATACACGTGACCCGCAGGGACATTGGCTCCTGCAATGTATTTGAGCGGGTAACCGTCGGCGGGAATCGTCTCGCCCGAGAAGTCGAACGTGTTGTTCTCAACGGGGGTGCCGTCGCTCGTGCAAAGCTGGATATTCTCAACGGGGACGAGGGTCTCCTTGTCCGGTCCGACAAGGGTCACGACCCGCGTGTCGACCGATCCCGGAAGCTCTCCGCCCGGTTTCTGCCCGGCGTCGGGCATCTGGCAGGCGAATTTCACGAGGTCCGAAGCCGCCGCGACGTTTTTCAGGACCAGCACCGTATCCCGGTCCGTCCGGACCAGGTATTGACCGTTGCCCGTGGAGCTTTTCCACCCGTCGCCCGACACCGTGACCGTATATTCGATGTTGCTGCCGGGATTCTGCCACGCCTCGGCGGCGGTGGAGTAACCGCCGCTCTTCACGCTCCTGATATGGAAGGCATAGTGCGTATTGGGATCGATGTCGATATATTCGTTCGAGGCGTCGCCCAGGATGGTCGTGGAGGAGAGCTGCCGCGAAAAGTCGAGCCGGTAGTACTCTTTCGCCTCCCCGGCAGCGGCGCACAGGATCAGCGCCGAGCGGCGTTTGTCGAACGTGTTCCTGTCGACCGACACCCCGCCGGCATCAATCGAAATCGGATAGGGAGCGCAGTAATTCTCACCCGTCAGGGGAATCATGTCGTCGGTATTGACCGCCGTGCTCCACGTCCCGCCGAGTCCGTCGACGTTCGGGATTTCGTATTTGTCCGCATCCGTGTCGTAAACGACCTCCATACTCGTCTTCTGGGGAGCGCCCGCCAGGATGAAACTCAGGGTCTTTCCGGCGAAGAGGCCCGAATCGTCCAGCACGACCGAGGCTTTGGCCAGCGAACGCACCAGCTCGCAGGTGTTCGACCCTGCGGACCAGATGACCGACCCGTACATCGGCTGCGTTTCGGAACGCTGCATGACACGGCCGTAGACGGGATTGTCACAGACGAGCAACGCCGAAAGGCCGCTCTCGGCAGCTCCCGTACCGAGGCCCTGCAACGAAGTCCCGACCGATGCGGGATAATTCGCCACGACATAGATTTTATCGCCCGGACGGACTTTATAGTTCAGGTCGACGGATGGCTGCGCCGTCCCGTTGCCGGTGACCGCAGCCGCAGCCGCCGTCTGTTTATAGACCAGCGATCCGCCGCGGTAGACCAGTGCATAGAGGTTGCCGATCCGACATTCGGCCTCCGTAGCGGCGCGGGTGAGGGCCACCTCCTGCGCATCGGGCATCCGGAGGATCAGCCTGTCGCCGGACGCGGCGGGAGCCACCGCTTCGTCCCTGATGCAGCCGGCCAGCAGCGCGGCGGCCGCCAGCAGGTAAAACCCGTATATAAGTATCTTTTTCATAACTCCGTAATTCAAAAATATCATTGTTCCAGAATGGGGCGTATCGAATGGGCGGTATAGCGGTCCTGGTTGTTTGCCAGTAAAATCCGATCCTTATTGAACAGTATGCTGCGGCCGAGTCTCGCGTTAACCGGAATCACGGACCAATAACCACCGTCCGTGCCGTAAGAGGACAATCTTCCGCCTGTACTGCGGTAACCTGTCGCCGGGAAGAAAACCGTACCGCCATTGGGGTCGAAAACGCCCTCGCCGTTCATCCTGTTGCAATAGAAGCGGAATCCCCGGACGGCCGTGAATTCGCCTGCGGACTGGTACGGAGAATTGATCTGCGTCCCGTAACCGCCGGAGGAAATGGAGGCTCCGTTGTACGAAAATCCCGTGAACACAGTCCCCTGCGGGACACAATATCCCACGGGCGACGGATCGTAAACCGTTTTGACAATCGGATCGTAATTGGCTACCGTCTGCGTATTGTCGGCGCTCCACAGGTTGTAGTACAGCTCGTCCATGGCGGTGCTTGTATTGAAACAATGCGGATTCCCGATATATTCGCCGATCGCATTGGTTGTCAGCCCGGTTTTATTGAAGGCGTATCCGGTTTTGTCGCTGTCGGTATAGCAGCTCTTGTCGACAGCGGTAGTTCCGGTCCCCAGGTATACGCCCGGAAGCATCGGGTCTTTGCGCCCCCACTGATAGTAGGGATTGCTTCCGAATCCGACGATCGTCTGCCCGGGCTGATCGAGCGTAAAGGTCCTGCTCAGCCCGCTTCCTTCCTGCGTGAGCCTTACCGACACGCGGCGGCCTTCATAAACCGTCGTCGGACCGTCGCACCAACCCAGGTTGACGGGCATGAGGTAGTATTCGACGGACTGGAAGTTCGTCACCGGACGCAAATCGCCGCCCAGTTTGTAATCCGTCACCCAGATATGCCAGCTCCACATGATCGCCCCCGCAGCGTCGCGCACGGCGACAATGGCGTTGCCCTGCTGAATCGTGGCCTTCGGCACCTCGAACGCGATGCTCTGCTTGTCGGCCGTAAGGGCCACGTTCCGCACCAGCCCCTCGGCATCCTGCCAGACGAGGCAGGCGTCGGCGGGCGTACAGCCCGGATTGTTGTAGATATACGGATCGCTGATCGCATTGCCCAGGTGGTTGACAAATCCGGTCAGGACGTTCGCTCCGCTCTTCGTCGAGGTATAGGCCGCCGGGTTGGAACCGCCGTTCTTAACGGCATTGCCGTAGACCAGCGGAAGCGTATAGGTTCCCGAGGCATTGACCAGATAGCAGTTGGCCGTATTGCGCAGGGAGCGCGTCATCGAAAGGTCGAAATCACTCACCGGAGCAGCGGCCTGCAGGGTCTCCCGGGGTGCCGGGGTAGTGACCCCGGTTACCGCCGCGAGCTGTGCATCGAACGCCGCCGGGACCGTGCTGCCCGTGTTTGTATCGGTGAACTGCGTCAGCCATGCGGGTTTCGGCGCCGTCCAGGTCCGGCCCTCGTCGAGCGAAAACTCCGCCGTCCAAGCCATCGGAATCTTCGTACCGGCATCGTCGCCGAGGTCCACGTAACTCGTCACCTGATAAGGCTTGGTTTCACCCGCATAACCGAACGTAACGACCTTGTCGGCCACCTCCAGCACCGGGGTTCCTTCGACCCGAAGCTGCGCCGTGCGGCGGATGTCGCCGGCCATGACCGTCATGCCGTATTGGGTTCCGACGGGATAGGCGGCCGGGCCCGTGACGGGGATTGCGGCTTTGCCGCCGGCGGTCTCGATTCCCAAAACACCGTCGGCATCGGCGTCCGTCAGCGAATAGCCGGCCGTCACGGCCGCCTCGGAGAGTTTCACATAGACCGAATCGGCCTTCGTGACGACGGGAACGAGCGTCTCACGCCCCGCACGGACGAAAACCACCGAATCCAGAACCAGCGACGAACCCTGGATGTCGCCGTTCACCGATTCTTCGTTCCATTCGAGAACGGCCATCGCAACCGTAACGCTCTGCCGGTCGAGCGACACGTCGACCTTGTAGACCTTGTTCGCCGTGATGTCCAGCGGCAGGTTTTCGTTATTGGCCGTATTGCCGCCGAGCGCCCCGCTGTTGATGTAGACGGGCAGCGTGTAATCCCTGCCGTCGATACTGATTGCCAGCTTCAGGCAGGCGGCTTTCGACGCACCGGTACGCGGCAGGGTGTAGAACGAGGTGACGGCGGTATAATCCGTCGTGCTCGCTCCGAGCGCGATATCCCCGTGACTGTTCAGGCACACGGCGTCGGCCCCCGTGCTTTCGGTCGCCGGAGCGAAGGCATGCGCCGTTTCGCGGCGGTTTTCGAACGTCGTGCTTTTGACGACGACACCAGCTCCCGTCAGATCGGCCTTGCGACGCAGGCGCAGATCGACGCGCGCATAGCGGCGTTCCACGGGAACCGTCGCCACCGAAGCGACAGGGGTGACATTCGTGCTCAACTTGCCGCTCATCAGCATCCCGGCGCTCCCCGCCGCCGGGAAATCCGCCGTGAAATTCGCCGGATCGGTCATCAGCGTCTCCAGCTCCGTTTTCGAATAGGGATTGTAGGAGGCGAGATCGACCGCCGTGCCGCCGCGCGTCAGGTGTCCGGCGTTGAGCAGCACGTAAATATCCTTCCGTCCCACGGTGACGCGCCATGTATCGTTCAGGCGGCCGCTCCCGTCGGCTGCGGAGCCCGAAGGCCCCGGCAACACGGCGGTCCTGCCGGGATTCTCGAGCGCCCCGTGCTCATTGAAAATATAGACCCATGCCGATCCGACCGCGGTTTCGTTCGCCGAGGCATTCGGATCATCCGACGCCGCATAGGTGTTCAGCGCAAGTTGCAGGTCCACTGTCCTGACGCCGCCGTCGGTATGGTCCTCGGCACAGCCGTACAGGAGGCCCGACAACAGGAGGGACAGGGCCCAGGTCCGCAATACAGTATATTTTCTCATCGCTCAATCTTTCTTTTTCAGTTCTTATATTTCGGGGTCGGTAATGCTCGAATTCCAGTCGGGGATCGTAATGGAGACGCCCAGATCGGTGAATTCGATCAGCATTTCGACGGCCGCTTCGTGGAGGTTGTCCACGGATATGTCGTTCTTCTCCATGTATTCCCGGAGATTCACCGCGGCCCTGACCGCATTGCCCGGTGCGGCCTCGCGGACGGTGACCGTCACCGGATTGTCGTCGGCGAAACGCAGCACTTGGAAGCAGACCGCCAGCGCCTTTTTTTCGTCGTCTTGCGCCAGCACGGGATGATACGTCGTGCCGAAAGGCTGTATGGCGTTCATCCGGAGATCGTATTGGGGCATCAGATTCCCGATTTCGAGCTCCGGCCACGCGGCCGGATCGGACAGCCCGTCCAAACCCTTTATATAGATGCGCATGTCGATATGCGCACTCCGGAACGGGATGTCTCCCGTCACCTTTCCCGACGCATCCGCGGCCGTCGGAACCGTTATGTCGTACTCACCGTAATAAAGGTGGTCGTTGGTGGCGATTTTCCCGCCCGAGCCGTAGGCGGGCGCGTGCACGCGGCCTTCGGAGAGGTTGTCCGAAAGCAATTCCGTGTCGTCGAAGGCATTGCCCCAGCAAACGATCCGGTAATCGCCGGCCGGCAGATCGAGCTCCGTACCCTGAAACCGGTTCAGATCTGCCTTCACGATCGCTTTGTCCAGAATATGCTGTCCGTCCGCCCTATCGAAAACGACAAGCGTCACCCCGTCGATCGTCCGGGAGAACATCGCCGGGTCCTGCCGATCGCCGGAGTAGCTGAAAGTAAGCTCCGTATTGTACGGGGACGGACAATCGCTCATATCCTCATTGATACAACCAGCGGGCAATGCCAGCGAAATCAGAATACAGAGGGTTTTCGATAGTTTTTTCATGTGTTGCTTTTTGGGGTAAAAACCGGAGGGAAGAAGCCTCCCCTCCGGGTAATTCGGCAAAACTTAAATTTCGGGGGTGACGTTGGCTGTCGTCCAGTCGGCGATGGTGATGCCCACGATCAGGTCCATCTTGTCCTTCTCGGGCTTGTCGGTGATCTTGTCGGGGGTGATCTCGATACCGCCGTTCTCCAGACCCATCTTGTAGATCTTGTGGGACATGGTGGATGAGAGCAGCGTGCCGTTTTCACGGAAGCCTTTCACCGTGATGTACTTCCCGGTGAAGGGGGTCGGATTATCCGCATCGCCCGTGCCGTCGGCAAGTTTGTAACCGGCTGAAACCGTCCCGCTCACCTTGTAAATGATATGGGGAACCACGCTGCCGCTGAAAACCTGATAAGCATAAACTTTCGTCCCGGCAGCGGAGGTCACGGCTGCATTGTAGCCGTCGGTCGCCCAGGCGGGAGTGAACGTTGCAGGCCAGGTGGATTCGTCGTAGTTCTGGACGGTGCTATTGTAGATGCCGCCGTTGAAGTTCAGGAAATTATTGACGTAAACAGCTTCGATGGTCAGGGCGTCCAGTCCCGTCCCTTTTTTCACGGTTCCGATCTCAAAGCGGGATACGATCGAGCTGAGTTCCACGGACGCCTTCTTCAGCGTGTGGCCGTCATCAGCCGTTTCCGTCGTGAAGACCGACTGGTCGCCGGCGAGCATCACCTGCTGCACGGAGTTGTAAGTGCCGGCGGCATTGCCTTTGGCATCCTCGTTCGCAAGGGTTTTGGCAGCCTGGTTCTGGTCCGCCACGCTGCTTCTCATCATTGCGGCCGTAAGCTCGCTGAGGGGAACGGTCCCGGTCGGCAGGACGACGCTTCCCGAATTCACGATAACGAGCACCTGCGCCGGTTCCGTGACTTGCTCGAAACGCTTCTGCTTCGCCTTGATTTCGGCGTCGGTCCAGGCGTAGTGCGTCACATTGCCGCCGGCATCCGCCAGATAAACCGTAACGTTGTCGTAGAACGGAGTGATTGCATTTGCGGCCTGCGGGTCTTCGACCGCGTAAGTTTCCAAAGCGGCCGGAAGAGAGACCTCGAAATTGGTCTTGCCGGCGGCGGGCATGCCGCCCTGTTCGGCATCTTTGTCACAAGCTGCCAGCAGGACCAGCGCGGTCAGGACGCAGAGGATTTTATGCATTTTTTTCATGGATCATTCAGTAAAAATCCGGGGGAGAGGATTTCCCCTCCCCCGGGGTGATTCGGAAAAACTTAAATTTCGGGGATGACGTTGGCTGTCGTCCAATCGGCAACCGTGATGGCAACGACCAAGTCGATCTTGTTCTTCTCGGGCTTGTCGGTGATCTTGTCGGGAGTGATCTCGATGCCGCTACCGTCCAGCCCCATCTTGTAAATCTTGTGCGGCGCGATAGATCTGAGAGTAACCCCATTCTCCTTGAAACCTTTGACCGTGATAAACTTACCGGTGAAGGGAGTCGGATTGTCCGCATCACCCGTGCCGTCGGCGAGTTTATAGCCGGCCGAAACCGTGCCGCTCACTTTATAGACGATGTGGGGAATCAGATTGCTCGCAAATACCTGATAAGCATACACCTTCGTTCCGTCCGTGGAAGTCACGGCCGCGTTGTAGGCGTCGGTCGCCCACGAGGGGGCATAAGTCGACGGCCAGGAAGCCTCGGTATAGGACGTGGTGGCGGAACCGCCGTAATTGTTGTGGAAATTGTTGATGTAAACGGCCTCGACGGTCAGCGCATCCAGACCGGTACCCGGCTTTACGGTGCCCACCTCGAAACGCGCCGCCAGCGATTCGAGCTCCACAGCAGCTTTCTTCAGCGTATGGCCGTCGTCGGAAGTCTCGTCCGTGAAGGTCGTCTGCTGGCCCATGAGGATCACCTGCTGTATGGGAAGGTAATCCCCGGCGGCATTGCCCTTGGCATCCTCGGCCGCAAGGGTTTTGACCGGCTTATTCTGATCGGCGACCGCCAGTGTTTGCATGACCACATTGAGATCAGCGAGCGAAATCGCCCCCGTCGGCAGCGTCACGTCGCCCGAGTTTACAATGACTCCGACCAAAGTCGGCTCGACGATCTGCTCGAAACGCTTCTGCCGGGCCTTGATTTCGGCATCGGTCCACGCATAGCCCACTGCATTCTCACCGGCATCGACCAGATAAACGGTCACATTGTCGTAATAGGGCGTGATCTGGCCTGCGGCTTGCGGTTTTTCAACCGCATACGTTTCCAGGCCCCCCGGGAGGGAGACTGCGAAGTTGGTCTTCGCGGCGGGAGCCGGAGCCCCCGAATCGGCGTCCTTGCTGCATGCAGCCAGAGCCATCGCCGCCAGAGAGGCGACAAAAACAGTTTTCATCTTCATAGTTTTGAATTTTTTATTGATAAATAAGGCGTTTTCACTATTTGGTTTCTCTATCTTCCGTGTTTGCGGTTCTTCAGCTCGGCTTCGCGTATCCGGTCGAGGTTTTCCCGCAGGCGTGCGATCTCGGCGAGATTTCGCTGCGCGGCTTCCAGACCCGCCGCCCGGGCGGCTTCGAAATAGGGCTCGGCGCGGTCGTAATCCTGGTCGCGCAGCATCAGCAGCAGCCCCCAGGCATTGTCGCATTCGGGAATCCGGTCCGGGGACTTCACGCTCCGGAGGTATCTTTCGGCGCCGACGAAATCCCACCGCTCCAGCGCCGCGACGGCCGCGTTGACGGTCGCGGTCACACTCTCGGGATAGAGCCTCACCGCCGTCTCGAACAGGTTGTTGAAATCCGCCGAACCCGGTTCGCAGGTGTTGGCGACCAGATAGAGCTCGTTCAGACTGAGATTCTGGGGACGGGTTTTCACCACGGTCTTCGCCTCTTCAACGTCGAAATTCCGCACGTCGTAATCCACCGTGACCGTCACTTTACGCAGGGCGGAGAACATCTCCCGCAGCATATAACGCCACGGAGCGCCGCCCTTCAGGGCCATCAGCTTCGCCTCGCGGCCCTCGGTGATCGAATAGCGGTTGATGATGTCGAGCACGGCCTGCCGGTCGGGCATGTCGGAGGCTTGGAGCGCCTTCACGAGGTCGTCCCAGTTCTCGCCGCCGAAGCGGACCGAGTAGAACGATCCCGGAATCGCAGGATAACGGCTCTGCAAATAGTCCCGGAGGGCCTTCGCACGCCCTTCGGAGAGGCGTTCGTTCATCGCCAGCGAACCCTCGGGAGAGGCGTAGCCCGTGATGGAGATACGGTTGATCGTCACATCCTTGTCGCCCTGCACGAGGTCGATCATCCGGCGGATTTTCTCCAGCTCGGCGGCATTGCGGCCGAATTCGGGGTTGATGACGGTTTTTCCGACGGCAAAGTCGAGGAACGACTCGCCCTGCTCGGCGCGGCTCTTCACCGCCTCGGCTTCGGGCTGTACGTAGGCCAGATGGGGTTGGACGAGGTAGCGTTCGACGACGATCACCTCTTCCAGGTCCACCTTGCCGGCCAGCAGCCGCACGTCCGTTACGGCGGATTTGCCGCAGCCGCAGTCGTCCCGCTGCAGGTTCAGCCGTGCCGAGGACATCCACGATTCGTAAGGCAGCGTCAGGCGGTAGTCCATCCGGCTGTCGCCTTTGTAATCCGGCACCACGTAATACGGGGCCGATTTTTCATAGACCGCGCGCTCTCCGGCGCTCATCAGCGCCATTGCGCGGCGGTGGTTCTTATAGCTGCGGCGTCCCATGAGCGAAACGGCAGGCAGGGCCAGCGAACGCTCACCGGAGACGAGCACCGGGATGAAATCCGCGCTCATCAGCGAGGGGACGCTGCGTCCCCGGGTCGTCACGGCCATATCGACGTAGAGCGAATCGCCGCGCTGGGCAAGTTCGTTCACCTGCACGGTGACATTGCCCTGCCGCACCTGGGCCATGCCGCCCGCAAAGGGGAAGGCCAGTGCCGGACATGCCGCCAACAAGATCATGCGTATCTTTTTCATAGTCAGGAAGTGCAAATTATTTGATCATGAATATCAGGGTGACCCCCGCTTTGGTGGGGCCGAAGTAATGCTGCGTCTCGCTGCCGATCCTCCGGCCGCATTTGGCGCACGGGTACTTGTCGTAATCGAGGTAGGCATAGCCCACGCCGACCGTCGCCTCGAGGCCCCAGCGGTTGCCCAGCACCCAATGGTAGCCGTAACTCACGCCCGCGCCGACGAGCCAGCCTTCGTAGCGGTGGTTGCGGATATTTTCGTTGCGGATCGAACCGAACATCCTGCCCGTGTTGAAGCCCCAGGGCAGCATCCCGCCCCAGTTGTATCCGCCGCCGAGCGCGTGGAACCCCACGAAATGCCCCGAAAACCGGGTGCAGTTCCACCAGCGGACCTCCGACTGGACGAGCCAGTGTTTCATCTTCCGGTTCTCCGAAAAGGTCCACGGATTGTAGTTCCCCGAAACGTCCAGCGTCCAACGGCGCGCAAGGCCGAACTCCACGCCCAGATTCAGCGTCGAGGTCGCGTCGTAAAGCAGGTTGGTTTTGACCGCCGCTTTCTGCGCATACGACCCGTAACAGCCGAAGCATATCGCCACAAGGACCAGCATCAAAGCTTTTCTCATTTTTTCTCGTATTGTTTTACTGCGTCTTCTTATCCCACGTGCGAACGCACGCTGCGGAAACCCGTCTTCCGGAAAAGTCGCTCTGTAAGTAAAGAGACGCCAATCCCGATTTTGTCCCAAGAATTTCAGGACTATTTTCCGCGCGAACTCGGACTGAGATTTATTTCACCATGAAAATCAGCGTGATACCCGCTTTGGTGGGGCCGAAGTAGTGCTGCGTCTCGCCGCTGATCCTCCGGCCGCATTTGGCGCACGGGTACATGTCGTAATCGAGGTAGGCATAGCCCGCGCCGACCGTCGCCTCGAGGCCCCAGCGGTTGCCCAGCACCCAGTGGTAGCCGTAGCTCACGCCCGCGCCGACGAGCCAGCCCTGATAGCGGTGGCCGCGGAGCCCTGCGCCCGGACGGATTCCCCACGGCAGCATCCCGCCCCAGTTGTATCCGCCGCCGAGCGCGTGGAACCCCACGAAATGCCCCGAAAACCGGGTGCAGTTCCACCAGCGGACCTCCGACTGGACGAGCCAGTGTTTCATCTTCCGGTTCTCCGAAAAGGTCCACGGATTGTAGTTCCCCGAAACGTCCAGCGACCACCGGCGCGCAAGGCCGAACTCCACGCCCAGATTCAGCGTCCGGGTCGCGTCGTAAAGCAGGTTGGTTTTGACCGCCCACGCCGGCAGATACCCGCTTCCGGGCGTCGGCAGGGCGGCCGCCGGGCGAAATATCGGAACCGGCTCCAACCGGACGGGCCGAAAGGAGGAGTGCGGAGCAGGCAACGGCACGGAGGCCGCCCGAAGGGATTCGTAAAATCGTCTCTGCACAGACTGCGGGAGCGGGACGGGCGCGACGGCCGGCAACGGGTCGAACGCCGGGGCAGGCATGGAAACAGGTGCGGCCGAGACTCCGGGCAAAGTATCCTGCCGGTACCCCTTATATATGTAGTAGTTTTCGCCCAGGTGTTTGAACTGCAGGTCCGTGCCTTCGAGCCAGCGTTCCAGCACGGCGGGAACATCCCCCTCCGACGAGGGGTCCCGCACGACGACGGGATCGGTCAGCATATGGCTGAAAGCAATGCGAACATTCCGCTCGACCGCAAGCCGTTCCAGCAGGTGTGTGAGGTTTGCAGGCCGGGCCGAAAGGGCGGAACCCGGCACGGCCGAAACGATCACGAACGCAAGCGTACACAGCAGGCGTCCCATCATTTCAGCGATATTTCATTCCCGGAAACCCGGTAGGGAATGCCGCAGGCCCGGAAAACAGCCTCGAGCGTCCCGTCCAGATCGGAGGTGGTTATGAATCCGGTGAATACGATGGCCTCATACGGTTCCTGCCCGGTCACGGTGACGCCGAAAATCTCCTCGATGCTCCGGATGACCTCCTCGAGCGGAACGGCATTGAACGACAGGACGGCCGGCAACGGCTCGGAAACGTCCGAAAGCCGGACTCCGGCCGAGTCGTAAAGGACCTTCCGGCCGGGTTGCAGCACCAACTCCCCGACGGGAACGACGACCCGCACCGATCCTTCGTAGCACACGACCAGCAGGTCGTATTCCTGCTGCTTCACGCGGAAGCGCGTTCCCAGAACGACGACCTCGCCCGAACGGGTCCCCACGCTGAAGCGGGGTCCGTGCGTGACGGAAAACACGGCCTCGCCCTCGAGCGTGACACGTCGATTGAAAAGCCAGGTAAAGCGGTTGTACGACACCCGGGAACCGGGCATGACGATAACCTCGGAGTTGTCGGGCAGCAGGTGGACCAGCTCTTGTCCCCCGCTCTCGAAATAGGTCTCCGAGAAGTGAATCAGGCTGCTCACCACCGTTATCACGACGATGGAAGCCGCCACGCTCCACTGCGTCAGCCGGCGGCGAAAAGTCTCATGGCGGCGGCTGGCAGCGCGTTTGCGGGCCAGAATCTCGCCGATCTCCTCCATGTGTCTGTTGATCGGAGTCTTCAATACCATCTTCGACAACAAGTCGTCCATATCAGTTTGCTCCATCTCCTTTTTCCTCCTGTTTTATTCAACGCCCATTCAAAAAATATCCGGAACGATCATCCGTACGCCCGGCCCAGCATCTTGTCTTTCCGTAAGCGGGCAAGTGCCGTGGAGGCCACATTGCGGATTGTCTTGTCGGCATACCCCGTGATTTCGGAAATGCTCTTGTTGTCCAATCCCTCGTAATATTTCAGGTATATTATCTCTCTTTGCATATTCGTAAGTCCGTTCAGAGCTCCCTGGAGGGCCCGGACCGTCTGCTCGGTACATTCCGCCCGGACCATCGTGGCCTCGGCATCGACCTCCAGGCCGAAATCATAACCCGCGACCTGCACATCGTCGATCGACAGGCAGTCGTTCCGGCGTTTTCCCGCCTCTTTCAGAACGAGCCGGCGCAGCGAACTGGCCAGGTAGGCGAACGGCGATACAGGCACGGAAATGCTTTTCCGACGCTCGAAAAGATAGGTAAACAGCGTTTGAATGGCATGGTTTATCAGCTCTTCGTCATACGCGATTCCCATTCCATACCGGAATAATCTGTTTTCATACAGATTGTATAGTGTCCTGAAGGCGTGCTCATCGCCCTCGCGGATCAAATTCCAAAATTGTTGATCCATATTGTCTTCTATTAGTGTAGAGATGGTCAGGGATGTTTTGTCCCAAGAAAAAATGAAGAAAATGTCCGGTCCGGACATGACGGGGGCGGCCGTACCCGTTCATATCCGGCGACGGCACTTACGCAACAAGTGACTTCAGGCGCGCACAAAGGTATAAAAGACAATGAATTAAGCGCTGAGAAACTCGTATGACGGGTGCGGTTCCGAACGATCCGGACGGGTATGGTGCCACAGGCGCCCCGCAGGAATGCGGAGACGGTGAGGCACGTTTTGCAGATGGTGCCTGGAATGTTAGCTTCGGTTTGACGCGGACAAAGCCGGCGTTACGGCCTCAAAAATGAGTAATGACGTCCAGGAAAGAGGGGATGTCAGGACAAGGGAACGTCATCCAGCAAACGGTAATAGGAAACGATAAACGCCTGAAGAATAATGGGAAATAATCTGATATTTTCTGTGTACAGCATCACAGTTAAAACGGGAAACGCCCGCTTTGACTGCACCGGCCCACCCCGGGCCCGGACCGCAGGAGAGCCCCGCCCGACGGCTAAAGCGCTGTCGGTCAATCGTTAAACCCGCCTGAAATAAAACTAAAAGATTTTAATTATTCGGCCCGGCCGGAAAGACCGAAAGGCGGGATCGCCCCGGAACAAAACATAAAAAAACAGGACCCGCAAGCCCTGTACACAAATCCGGATCGTCGCATTTTTACATCAGCCCCATGCGCTTGCGGGCGAAGGGCACGACCCACGCCGGGGCCTGCTGCTTCGACAACAGCTCGCGCATGTAGTCCATATAGGGTTCCGCATGGCGGAAATAACGGTACAGCCCCTCGCAGAGCGAATTCTTGCGGCATCCGTCGGACCCCGTTTCGAAGCGGTGTTTCGGACACTCGCCCCGGCAGGCGAAGTAATATTTGCACCGCAGGCACTCGGCGGGCAGCGCATTGCGCTTGGCAAGGCCGAAATCCACCCGCTTGCGCGAGCGGTAGATCTCCGCCAGCGGCGTCTCGCGGATATTGCCCAGCTTGTATTCGGGATAGACGAAATGGTCGCACGAGTAGACATCGCCGTTGTGTTCCACGACCAGCGCGTCGCCGCACGTCTCGCCCATCGAACAGACGCCCGGCTGCACGCCGCACCACTGGGCCAGCGTGGCGTCGAACAGCTGCACGTAGCAGCGCCCCACGTCGCTCACGACCCACTCGTCGAAGAGGTCGCACAGGAATTGCCCGTAGCCCTCGGCCGTGACGGACCATTCGGCCAGCCGCGCCCCCTCCCTCTCGGGCGACACGATCAGCGGACGATGGAAACCCGGTTTGTCGACGACGTGCTCCACAGCGGGTAGGAACTGCATGTAACGGCTGTGCACCGTGTCGCGGAAGAAACGGTAGATCTCCCCGCCGCGCCCTTCGCACAGCCGGTTCACCACGCTCAGCGTGTTGTACTCCACGCCGCTGCGCTGGAACATTCCGATCGTCTGCATCACGCGCTCGAAGGTCGGCCGGCCGCCTTTCGTCAGGCGGAACGCGTCGTGGATGTCCTGCGGACCGTCGAGCGAAATGCCCACCAGGAAATTATTCCCGGCGAAAAGGTCGCACCACGCCTCGTCGACCAACGTGCCGTTGGTCTGGAGGGTGTTCTCGATCCGCTTGCCGTCGGCGTATTTCTGCTGGAAATCCATCGCCCGGCGGTAGAAATCCACCCCCAGCAGCAGCGGCTCGCCGCCGTGCCAGCAGAACTGCACCGTATCGACGTCGTTGGCCTCGATATACTGCCGGACGTAAAGTTCCAGCAGCTCGTCGCTCATCACGGCCTGTTTGCCGCCGTACTGCACGGCCTTGTCGAGGTAATAGCAGTAGTGGCAGTCGAGGTTGCACGCCGAGCCGGCGGGTTTGAGCATCGTCGAAAAGGCGACCGGGCCCGCCTGTTTCTCCGCGTCGCGGAAAGTGAAGATATCCTTGTTTTTCATAACGTCTCGGGGAGTGAACGGAATTATTTTGACAAATATAATGAAAAAACGAAATTCCGAGCACCGGAAACCTTTATCTTTGCACATCGAACGACTACCGACCGATGCACCCGAAAAAAACATTGCTTCTGCTGTTCTGCACGCTCTGCGCCGCGACCGCCGCGGCACAGCCCGTCGCCGTGCGTTTCCGGGTCGCCGACCGCACGACGCGCGACGCCGTGGTGGGCGCCGTCGCCGAGCTGCGCAGCCGCACGGACACCGCGGCCGCGGCTCTCTACACCACCTCGGACATCGACGGCCGGGGACTCTTCCCCCGCGTGCCGCGCGGCGAGTATCGCCTGACCGTCACTTCGCTGGGTTACGACTCGCTGGGCACCGACCTGCGGGTCGGAACGACCGCCGTGGCGCTCGACTCGCTGTGGCTCGCGCCCCGTGCCGAGACCATCGACGACGTGGTGGTGGAGGTCCCGGCACTCCGGTCGTCGGTCCGCGGCGACACGCTCTCCTACCGCGCCTCGGCCTACAAGGTGTCGTTCGGCTCGGACGCCGGATCGCTGATCTCGAAGATGCCCGGACTGGAGATCGCCGACGGGGCAATCGAAGCGCAGGGCCGCAGCGTGCAGCGCGTCTACGTCGACGGACGCGAATTTTTCGGCAACGACGTGATGTCGGCCGTGCGCAACATCCCGGCCGACATGATCGAGAGCATCGACATCTACAACACGCAGAGCGACCAATCGGAGTTTACGGGCGTGGACACCGGCGAAGGGGTCACGGCGCTGAACATCGTGACGCTTCCCGACAAGCGGCGGGGCGCTTTCGGCCGCGTGTTCGGGGCCTACGGCATCCCGGACAAGTACATCGGCGGGGGCAATGTCAACATCTTCAACAACGACCGCCGGATCTCGGTGATCGGGCTGGTGAACAACGTCAGCCGCCAGAACTTCTCGTTCGAGGACATCCTCGGGACCACCGAAGAATCGAATTCCCGGACCTCGAACAAGAATTTCATGGTACGCCCGATGGACGGCATCTCGACCGTGCAGGCCGTGGGCGTCAATTACAGCGACGACTGGGGCAAAAAGGGCAAGGTCACGGCCAGCTACTTCTTCAACCGCACCGACAACCACAACACCAGCCGGAGCGACAAACAGACCTTCACCGCATCGGACAAACTGGTGCTCTACAACGACGAGAACCGTTCGAAGGCGCTCAACCTCAACCACCGTTTCAATTCGCGCATCGACTACCGGTTCTCGGAACGCCATTCGATGATGATGCGCACGTCGTTCAGCCTGCAGGACAACAATGCCCGCAACGAACTCCTGAGCCGCACGGACAACAAGTTCTCCGACGACGACATCCGCTTCGTCAACCACCGCCGCAACTTCGGGCTGAGCGACAGCAAGGGATTCAACGTCTCGAACAACCTGATCTACCGCTACCGCCTGCCGGGCAAGAAGTCGCACAACCTCACGTTCGGCTTCGGCGGCGCCTACCGTTCCTACGAGCAGTTCAGTTTCCCGCGGCAGTACACCTTCCGCGACCCCGACGACATCGAGTGCGACACCACGGACTACTCCTCGCGCAACGTCTCGCGCACCGACCGCGACCAGCCGGGCTACGACGTGAACGGCAGCGCGAGCTACACCCGGGTGCTTTCGAAACGGTCGCGCCTGAGCCTCGAATACCGCATCAACTACACCGACAACAGCGTCGACCGCAGTACGTTCGTGCTCACCAAGGAGAATGTGTTTCCGGACGAACGCAACCCGAAGCAGTCCACGGAGTACGACTATGCGTTCCTGACCCACCGCGTCGGCAGCACCTACCAATACTATTTCAAAAAGACGAAGGTCGCGGCGACGCTCTACTACCAGCACGCCGAATTCGACAGCGACTACGCCTTTCCCTACCGGCAGAAGACCGGCGTGTCGTTCGACAACCTCACCTACAACGTGGTGTCGAACATCAGCATCACCCGCAACAACACCCTGAAATTCACGGCCGTGGGCCGCACGTCGAATCCCCGCGCCACCGACCTGCAAGGCATCGTCAACACCACCAACCGTCAGAACGTTTTCGCCGGAAACCCGCATCTCGACCCGGTCTACACCCACCGGCTGACGGGGCAGTACATCCGCACCAGTCCCGAACGGGGACGCACGTTCACCGTTTCAGCCGAGGCGGCCCTCAGCCCCAACACCATCACCGACTCGCTGGTGATCGACACGCCGGATTTCGTCATCGACGACGAGGGGACGCTGCTGGGCGAGGGCAACCAGTTCACCAAGCCAGTGAACCTCCCGGGATATTGGAGCCTGCGCGCCAGCGTCAACTACGGCATGCCGGTGCGGTGGCTGCGTTCGAACCTCAATTTCCGGGCGGGCGTCTCGACGGGACGCATCCCGAGCATCATCAACGGCGAGCGCAACGAACTGTCGAACAGCTCCTACAACGCCGGTGTGGTGCTGGGCAGCAACATCTCGGAAAGCGTCGATTTCCGCGTCAGCTACACGGGACGCTACAACGTGAGCAAAAGCACGTCGCACGTCCGCACGCTGGACAACACCTATTTCAGCCAGACCGCCCGGGCCGAAGCCACGTTCGTGGCGTGGAAACGCCTCGTCGTGCGCGCCAACGCCGACTACAACTACTACAAGGGCATCACCGACACGTTCCTCGAAGAGCGCCTGATCTGCAACGCCCTGCTGGGCGTGAAACTCTTCCGCAACAGGCTGGGCGAGGTGAGCGTCGGGGTGAACGACCTGCTGGACCAGAACGGCACGACCTTCCGCCGCACGGTGACGGGCACCACGCTGCGCAACGTGACGAACCTCGGCGTGGGCCGTTACGTGTCGCTTCAACTCACCTACAACCTGCGCCTCTACCGTCGCCAGAGCAACGCCGTCATGGATGCCCTGCAAGGCAAATAACCTGCAGGCCCCGATTCCGCCCCGATGTCCGAACCGACTTTTTTGCAGCCGGATTGTGCGATTGGGGCAGAAATTGCTATCTTGCGTCGTAAAATCCCTTTTTGCTTCCGGCTTGACACGTTACGCCCTGCTGCTCGCCGCCCTTTTCGGCCTTTCCCCCTTGGTCTCCGCACGCACCGTGCGGAGCGGAACGCCGCAGGTATACCGCAGCTACCGCCCTGCACGGGTCACGATCACCGTCGAGGACAAAGAGACGAAAGACCCGCTGATCGGGGCCACGGTCTCGATCATGAGCGGCGCCGACACGCTGCGGGGCACCACCTCCAAGGAGGATTTCTACCGCACGCTCGCCGTCTACAAGTGCGACCGCATCTTCCGCGATTCGGTCGATCTGGAGGTCTCCTACCTCGGGTACAAGCCCTATAAGGAGCGGTTCGCCGCGGCCGAGTTCCGGAGCCGCATCGAGGTCAAAATGGAGGTCGACGAGCAGTCGATCGCGCAGGTCGTGGTCGTGGGCAAGCAGATCGCCATGGTCTTTAAGGGCGACACCACGGTCTACAACGCCGGGGCGTTCAAAACGATGGCCGACGACCGTTTCGAAGAGCTCCTGAAACAGCTTCCGGGGGTCGAGATCAAAGACAACAGGATTCTCGCCGGCGGCGAGGAGGTCAAACGGGTGCTGATCGACGGCAAAAACTTTTTCGGCAACAAGTCCCAGTACGCGCTGACCGACCTCGAAGCCTCGGACGTCAAAAGCGTGCGGGTCTACGAAGATCTGAGCCCCGAGGCGAAACGGCTGGGCAACACCACGGCCCGGAAAGAGAAAGTGATGGACGTGGAGACCAAATCGAAGCGCAGCGTCCTTCAGGGCGGCAACCTGGAGGCCTCGATCGGAGCGAGCCTCGAAAAAGACTACTCCGGACGTCGAGAAATCCGCCATTCGGAAGCCGGGACCTACTACCGCAACAACGAAAAGGGCAACTGGCGGTTCGCAGCCTCCAACCTGAAAGACGACAACTCCCAGGCGGAGAACGCTTCGTTCAATTCGAAACTCACGCCGACGAAGCAGACCGACGCCCGGGCGGAATACACCTACCGCCGCGGCGACTCGACCTCGGTCTCGACCACGGTCGATTTCCAACGCCGCCGCCAGAGCAGCGTCTCCCGTTCGATGACGGAGTATTTTCCGACCGACGATTATGCCCTGCGCACCGAGGAGAGCTCCGGGGAATCCCTCTCCAAAAACCTCTCGGGAAGCCTTTCCAACCAGACCAGCATCCAGCGCCGGAAGAACACTTTTTTCGCCATGACGGACATCCGGTTCGAGAGCGGAGATTCGCACAGCCGCAGCGCCACCTCCCGACGTATCGACGACGACGAGACCCGCACGCACCTCAACAACGACTCCGACAACCGGAACCTCAGTTTCAACATCCGGCTCAGTTACCGCATTTCCCTCTCCAAAAAGTCGTCGCTGTCATTCTGGGTCAACGGCGATTACGGCACACAGGACCGGAACGGCTGGCAGATCGATACGACGGCCTCGGTCCAAGGCCTGCAGGTCAAACTGCGCAACAACGACGACGGCCGCCGGTACGGTTTCGAAACATCGGTCGATTACGGATACAAGATCGGAGAAAATATCCGCTTCTCGGCCGCCTACTCCTTCAAACGCAGCTACGACCGTTCGAAGATGCTGGCCGTGGATTTCCTCGGCGACCCGCAGGGAGCGCTGGACCCCGTGAACTCCTACAACTACACGAACGACAGCTATTCCCACAACCTGCAAACCGGCCTACACTACGGCCGCGACGAGCTCTGGATCATGGCGACCCTCACGGGATCAGTCCACCAGGTCGCCCGCGACGAACGCTTCCCGGAGAAGCGGCGTTTCCCGAGGACCTTCTACCAGCTGAACCCTTGGTTCAGCCTCACGGCCGGTAAATCCGCCCGGCGGTTCCACTTGAACATAAGTTCCATGCCGCAGATGATCCCGACCGAGTCGCTGCGCTCGACGCTCGACGCCACGAACCCCCTCTCGCTGCGGGCCGGAAATCCCGACCTCAAACTGCCGAACAACCTCATGGGATCAGCGGGACTCTCGTTCAACAACGCCCCGAAAGCCCGCGCCTTTTCGATCCATTTCGGCGGCGGGTACACGTTCAACTACATCACCTCGCAGCGTAAGCTCTTCCTCGAGGAGACCTACCTGCCCCAGTACGACTACACGGCCCAGAAGGGTGCGCAGCTCTCGACGCAGACCAACGTCGAAGGCTGTTACAGCCTCAACGGGTCAGTCAATTTCTCCCAACAGATCTCCTCGCTGCGTTCGACGGTGAACGCCGGGATCAACTACAATTTCCAGCAGACCCCCTATTTCCTCGACGAGACGCTCTACCACTCGGGCCGCCATGCGCTCTCGTTCCGCGCCGGCTTCGAATCGGGCTTCTCGAGCAAGGTCAAAATCTCCGTCTCCTCCGTGACCTCGATGAGCTCCTACTCCGCACAGAACAGCAACACGCAGGACTTGCAGGAGACGGTCCGCGCCCGGTTAGACCTGCGCTTCGGAAAGTATTTCGCCTCGGTGGCGAACGCCTACGAATTCTACTGCAACAGCAATTCGCATACGCTCACGCGCCACAACGTGATCCTCAACGCCGCCGCGGGCCGCAAATTCGGCAAGGAGAACCGGCTGGGACTTTCGGTGGGCGTCGTCGACATCCTCAACCGCCCGGACTATGCTTCGACGGTCTTCGAGACCGACTACATGCGCACCTCCTCGGTCTCCTACCTGGGCCGTTACGGCTACCTGCGCATGGCATACACATTCTGAATGAAACCGATCCGAAATACGAATGATTTCGGATTGTTTCGGATATGTCCGGATATTTTTGTATCTTGTGGGCCTAACCCCATAAACGCACTATGAAAAACCGACTGCTGACCTTGCTCTCCGCCGTCTTATCCGCAGGTGCGGTGTCCGCCGCCGCCCCGCAACAGCTCATCGACATCCGCACCGACGACGTGTCGATAGTGCTTGCCGCCCAGCCGGGCGGAGAGGTTTATTTCCGCCACTTCGGAGGCCGCATCGACGACCCGGCCCCGCTGGCCGGCTACAAAAGCTCCCGCCGCGCCGACCACGGGACCGACGACCTGGCCTATCCCGCAATGGGCGGGCGCAATTTCCGCGAACCGGCCCTGCGCGTCACCCACGCCGACGGGGATATGAATACCGAGCTGCGTTATGTGTCGCACTCGTCACGGCAGCTGACCGACCCCAACGTCACCGAAACCGTCGTGAAGATGACCGACTGCTGTCAAGCGCTGGATGTCGAGCTGGTCTTCACGGCCTATGCCCGGGAAAACGTCATCACCACGCATACGGTGATCCGCAACCGCGAGCAGGGTCCCGTCACGCTCCACAGTTTCTACTCCTCGGCCGTGACGCTGAAAGCCGAGAAATACCTGCTGACACACCTCTACGGCGCCTGGGCGCGCGAAGCGCAGGTCGACCACACGCTGCTGACCCACGGGTCGAAAAGCATCGAGTCGATGCGCGAGGTGCGGACCACGCACACCGAAAATCCCTCCTTCATGCTCACGCTGGGGAGCGACGCATTCAGCGAGAACTGCGGCGAGGTCATCGCCGGGGCGCTGGCGTGGAGCGGCAACTTCCGCCTCAACTTCGAGGTGGACGAATACGACGCGCTGACCGTCCTGGCCGGGGCCAACCCCAATGCTTCGGAGTACCGGCTGCGTCCGGGCGAATCGTTCACCACGCCGGAGATGATCTACACCCACTCGATGCGCGGCGCCGGAGGCGCCTCGCGCAACCTCCACGACTGGGGCCGCAACTACGGCGTCTACCATGCCGAACGGGTGGTCCCGACGCTGCTCAACAGCTGGGAGGGAGCCTATTTCGACTTCGACGCCAAGGTGCTGAAACAGATGATCGACGACGCCGCATCGATGGGTCTCGAAATGTTCGTGCTCGACGACGGCTGGTTCGGCAACAAGTACCCGCGCAACGCCGCCAACGCCGGACTGGGCGACTGGCAGGTCAACCGGAAGAAACTCCCCGCAGGCATCGACGACATCGCCTCCTACGCCCACCGCAAGGGGCTGAAATTCGGCATCTGGATCGAGCCCGAAATGGTCAACCCCAAGAGCGAACTGGCCGAGAAGCACCCCGACTGGATCGTGCGGCCGCCGAAGCGCGAAGCGCCCGAAACCCGCAAACAATGGCTGCTGGACCTCTCGAATCCCGCGGTGCAGGATTTCGTCTTCGAGGTCTTCGACAACACGATGAAGCTCTCGGACAAGATCGACTACATCAAATGGGACGCCAACCGCAACGCCAACAACGTGGGTTCGGCCTATCTGCCCGCCGACGAGCAGTCGCGCTTCTGGATCGACTATGCACAGGGATTCTACCGCGTGATGGAGCGCATCCGGGCCAAATACCCCGACGTGCTGATCCAGGCCTGCGCCTCGGGCGGCGGCCGCGTGGAATACGGGGCGCTCAAATATTTCGACGAGTTCTGGACCAGCGACAACACCGAAGCGCTTTCGAGGGCCCGTATCCAGTACGGCACGAGCCTCTTCTACCCGGCCGTGGCCATGGGTTCGCACGTCTCGGCCGTGCCCAACCACCAGACGGGCAACGTCACGCCGATCAAATTCCGCTTCGACATGGCCTGCGCCGGACGCCTCGGCATGGAACTCCAGCCCAAACAGATGACCGACGCCGAGAAGGCTTTCGCCCGCCGGGCCATCGCCAGCTACAAGGAGTACCGCGACATCGTGATGCAGGGCGACCTCTACCGCATCGGCTCGCCCTACGACGAGAGCGGCTGCTACGGGGTGCTGTACGTCTCGAAAGACAAGCGGCAAGCCGTGCTCTTCGCTTACAGCCTGCGTTACCAGGGGCGTTCGCTGATCCCGAAATTCCGTCTCGACGGGCTCGATCCCAAGGCCGGGTACGCCGTGCGGGAGCTGAACGTCGACAAACCCCGCTTCTGGTTCGACGGAAAGACCCTCAGCGGCGAACTGCTCATGAATGCCGGCATCAACCCCCACCTGTCAAAGATATACGACAGCGCCGTATTCATCCTGAAGGCGCAGTAGAGGCTCCATGAACCTGCGAAAGCCCATATTCCTGAAACGATGTTTCCTGCTGCTGTCGGGCATGATCCTCCTGACCGCCTGCGGCCGGGACGACTCCGCCTCGCTCTCGGAGCAGCTGGACTACATGATCAGGAACAAGCGGCTTTTCGACGAAAAGAAAGAGGAACGGATCGACATCTTCCGGCGCATGCTGCACGTGACCAGCCTGACCCCGGAACAAGAGTACGCGCTCAATGACAGCCTCAGCGAGGTCTTCTACAAATACCGCCTCGACTCCGCCATCCGTTACGGCGAACGCAACCTGGAACTCGCCCGCCGTATCGGCGACCGGAACCGGTCCGCTTCCGCGGCAATCCGGCTCGCCCGGTTCTACTCGTCCCGCGGCGCCTGCATCGAAGCCCGGCAGCTGCTCGACTCGGTCCGCCGGGAACTTCCCCGCAGTTTCCTCGAACCCTACTACCAGACCTACATTTTCTTTTACGACTGCTACGAGGTCTTCTCCGGCTCCAGCCGGCCGGCGAACAACCGGAAGATTTACCGCGATTCGCTCCGGCGACACCTCGGAATCCCGGCCAGCAACTCCGAAACCCGCGAGCAGACCGAGCAACGGCTGCTGGAGCGGCTCGGACAAATCCCGCCCGGGACCCCCGAGTATGCCAAGACGACCAATTCCCTGGGCGACCACTACCGGGCGCACGGCGACGACTGGCTGGCGAAAAAATACTACACCCTCTCGGCGATCGCCGACATCCAAAACGCCACGAAGGAAAACAGCGCGATCCTCTCCCTGGCGAAACTCTACTTCGATCACAAGGATTATTCGCGGGCCTACAAATACACCCAGTCGGCCATCGAGGACGCCCTTTGCAGCAACATGCAGTTCCGGATCGTGCGGATGACGGAACTCTCCTCGATCATCATCGCCTCGCATCAGGACAAAGAGGCCAAAACCAAGGTCAAACTGCAACACTACCTGATTCTGATCAGCGTCCTTTCGGTCGTGCTCATCCTGCTGTTCGTCTATGCCTACCAGCAGGTCCGGAAGCTCTCCCGGGTTCGGAAAGAACTCTCCGGGACGAATGCGGAACTCGCACGGCTCAACATCGAGCTGAGCGAAATCAACGAACAGCTGTCCGATACGAACACCGTCAAAGTTCAATACATCGCCCGCTTCTTCGACCTCTGCTCAATGTACATCGACAAGATGGACAACTACCGCAAGTCGCTGAAGAAACTGGCGCAGGAACGGAAACCCGACGAGCTTTACCGCCGTCTGAAATCGACCTCCATGCTCGAGGACGAGCAGGAGGAGCTCTTCCGGAATTTCGACGAAATCTTCCTGAACCTCTATCCGACCTTCATCGAGGATTTCAATGCGCTGCTGGTCGAGACCGAACGGATCACACCCAAATCCGGAGACCTGCTCAACAAGGAGCTGCGTATCTATGCCCTGATCCGGCTGGGCATTACCGACAGCATCAAAATCGCCTCGTTCCTGCGCTGCTCGCTGAGCACGGTCTATAACTACCGGACCAAAATGAGAAACCGGGCCGCCGTATCGCGGGAGGATTTCGAAAAAACGGTCATGAAGATCGGAAGCATACACCGAAACGACTCGTAAAATGTTCCAGAACCACTACATTTTTTCGGGGTTAAAAAATCACAAACCACTGAATAACAAAATTATAAATCAAACCAGGCACTACATTTTCAGGTATAGTTTTCCGGACCTACACCGATTAGGGTTATTTTTGTAAGACAGACTGCAAATCCCGGAGCATAGACTCCGGAATGCAGCCTTTGTAAAGTTGAACCGGCTTAACCAACCTTTACCAACTATAAATAATGAACCCCATCAGAATCGGTTTGATCGGCTTCGGCCGCATGGGCGGCTTCTATCTCGAGGAGCTCCGCAAAAGCGGAAAGTGGGAGGTCGCCTACATCTGCGACATTTGCGCCGAATCCCGCGACCTGGCGCATAAACTCGCTCCGGAGGCACGGATCGTTGCCGACGAGCAGCTCATTTTCGACGATCCCACGGTTCAGGTCGTAGGACTCTTCGCCCTGGCAGACTCGCGCAAAACACAGATCGAAAAGGCTTTTGCAGCGGGCAAACACGTCATTGCCGAAAAACCCATCTCCGACAGCGTCGAAAACGAATGGAAAGCCGTGGAGATGGCCGAAAGCACACCGCTCTTCTCGACGGTGAACCTCTATCTGCGCAACTCCTGGTACCACAATACGATCAAGGATTTCATCGCTCAGGGCGAGATCGGCGAACTGGCCATCGTGCGCGTCTGCCACATGACGCCCGGGCTCGCTCCGGGCGAAGGGCACGAGTATGAAGGGCCTTCGTTCCACGACTGCGGCATGCATTACGTGGACATCGCGCGCTGGTACGCCGGTTCCGAATTCAAAACCTGGAACGCACAGGCCATACGCATGTGGAACTACAAGGACCCCTGGTGGCTCCAGTGTCACGGCACGTTCGAAAACGGCATCGTGTTCGACATCACCCAGGGGCATGTCTACGGACAGCTGGCCCAGACCCAGACCCACAACGCCTATGTCGACATCATCGGCACGAAGGGCATCGCCCGCATGACCCACGACTTCAAAACGGCGATCGTCGAACTGCACGGTGTGACGCAGACCCACCGCCTTATCCAGCCCTACGGCGGCAAGAACATCGACACCCTGTGCAAGCTCTTCGCAGAGCAGATCGAGACCGGAGCGCGCAGCGAAACGCTGCCGACGTTCCGCGACGCAGCGATCGCCTCGGAGTACGCCTGGCGCTTCCTGCAGGATGCCCGCGGGCACGACCTCCCGGCCATCGGCGAACTGGAGACCCTGCAGCAGATCCGCGAACGCCGCCGCACGATGAAGAACGGCTACGGTCTCTTGCGCAAACACGTATGACAAACTCAAAAACCCCTAAAACACCCGAACTATGAACCATCTGCTATTTATCGGCGTAGGACAGATCGTCGTCATCGCCCTGGTCGTGCTGCTGCTCTTCGGCGGCACGAAAATACCCGAACTGATGAAGGGTCTCGGCAAAGGTTACAAGGTTTTCAAAGACGAGATCGACAGTATCGAAAAAAACATCAAATAACCACCACTACAAACCAACTTAAACCTCCAAAACGATGGCAAACAAAATGTCGAGAAGAGCGTTCCTGAAAACAGGAGCCACAGCGGCCCTCGGGCTGGCGATCGTGCCGGGCACGGTCCTGGGAAAGAATTTCGGACATGCACCGGCACCCAGCGACAAACTCAATATCCTGGGCGTCGGCGTCGGCGGACGCGGCGCTTCGGTGCTGAAAGGCCTCGAGAGCCAGAATATCATCGGACTGTGCGACGTGGACTGGAAATATGCCGACCACGTTTTCCAGCGTTATCCCGCGGCCAAGAAGTATAACGACTACCGCAAGATGTACAAGGAGCTGCTCAAATCGGCCGATGCCGTGATGGTAGCCACGGCCGACCACACGCACGCCATCATCGCCGCCGAAGCAATCGCCGCCGGCAAGCACGTTTACGTCGAGAAGCCCCTGACCCATACCGTCTACGAGTCCCGGCTGCTCACCAAACTCGCCGCCAAGCACAAGGTAGCCACCCAGATGGGCAACCAGGGCGCCTCGGGCGAGGGCGTCCGCAAGGTCTGCGAATGGATCTGGAACGGTGAGATCGGCGAGGTGCGCCGTGTGGACACCTTCACCGACCGTCCCATCTGGCCCCAGGGACTCGCCCGTCCCGAAGAGGACATGCGCGTTCCCAAGACGATGAACTGGGACGCCTTCATCGGTCCGGCTCCCTGGCGTCCGTACAATGCGGCCTACACCCCCTGGAACTTCCGCGGATGGTGGGATTTCGGAACCGGGGCGCTGGGCGACATGGCCTGCCACATTCTCCATCCCGTGTTCAAAGGATTGAAGCTGGGCTATCCCACCAAGGTGCAGGGCAGTTCGACGCTGCTCCTAAACGAGTCGGCCCCGACGGCCCAGCGCGTGAAGTTCGTATTCCCGGCCCGCGACAACATGCCCAAAGTGGCCATGCCCGAGGTCGAGGTGCACTGGTACGACGGAGGACTGATGCCCGAGCGTCCCGAAGGACTGCCCGCAGGCAAGGACCTCAACATGAGCGGCGGCGGCGCCATCTTCTACGGCACGAAGGATACGCTGATCTGCGGATGCTACGGCCGTGATCCCTACCTGGTTTCGGGCCGCGTGCCCGACGCCCCGAAGGTGTTGCGCGAGATCACCGAGTCGCACCAGATGGACTGGGTGCGCGCCTGCAAGGAGGATGCCGACGACCGCATCCTGTCCGCATCGGACTTCTCCGAGGCCGGACCGTTCAACGAAATGGTCGTGATGGGCGTATTGGCCGTCCGCCTGCAGGGCCTCAACCAGGAGTTGCATTGGGACGGTGAGAACATGCGCTTCACCAACATTCCCGACGACGCCATGATTAAGACGGTCATCAAAGACGGATTCCACATCAAAGACGGACACCCGACCTTCGACAAGACCTGGACCGATCCCGTGAACGCACAGCAGTTCGCGCAGGAGTTGATCCGCCACACCTACCGCGAAGGCTGGGAGCTCCCGGCCATGCCGCTCTGAACAAAACCCGTTTAACAAAACCTAAAAACTTACGAATATGAAAAAGACTCTTTTATTCTCGGCATGCGCGGCATTGACCGCATCGCTGGTTTCATGCGGAGGCCCCGGCGGCAAAACCGCCAAGACCGCTGAAACGGCAGACGCCCAAACGGCAAAGAAAACCGTTCCCGAATACACCGTCGTCGACAACGCGCAGGTGGACCTCGCGTCGTTCCCCAAGGACAAGGACGGCTATTACGTGATCTTCGACGGCAAGACCTTCAACGGCTGGCGCGGTTACGGCAAGGACGCCGTGCCTTCGCGCTGGACCATCGACAACGGCGCCATCAAATTCAACGGCTCGGGCGGCGGCGAGGCCCAGACGGGCGAGGGCGGCGACCTGATCTTCGCCAAGAAGTTCAAAAACTTCGAGCTGGAAATGGAGTGGAAAGTCTCGAAGGGCGGCAACTCGGGTATTTTCTACCTGGCCCAGGAGGTTACGACCCAGAAGGACGGCAAGACCAAATACGAGCCGATCTACATCTCGTGCCCCGAGTACCAGGTGCTCGACAACGCGAACCATCCCGACGCCAAACTGGGCGTCGACGGAAACCGCCAGTCGGCATCGCTCTACGACATGATCCCGGCCGTTCCGCAGAATCAGAAGCCTTTCGGCGAGTGGAACAAGGCCAAGATTATGGTTTACAAAGGCACGGTCGTACACGGACAGAACGACAAGAACGTCCTGGAATACCACCTCTGGACGCCCCAGTGGACCGAGATGCTCGAGAACAGCAAGTTCAGCCCCGAGAAATGGCCCCTCGCGTTCGAACTGCTGAACAACTGCGGCGGTGAGAACCACGAAGGTTACATCGGGCTCCAGGACCACGGCGACGACGTTTGGTTCCGCAACATCCGCATCAAAGTCCTCGACTAATCTCCCGCAACCGTGAAGACCCGTTTTCTGACAACGGTTTGCGCACTTCTCACCCTGGCGGTGCTCCTCGGCGGATGCTCCGCCGGGGCGGAGAAGGCGCCGAAAAAGGAGGTCGGCATCCAGCTCTACTCCGTACGGAGCCTGATCGGGGCCTTCGGCAACAATCAGGAAGACTACAAACCCGTGCTGAAACAGCTCGCCGACATGGGCTACACCTCGGTGGAGGCGGCCAGCTACAAGGAGGGCAAAATCTACGGCCAGACCCCCGAACAGTTCCGCAAGGACGTGGAGGAGGCCGGCATGAAGGTGCTCTCCACGCACTGCACGATCAATCTTTCGGACGAGGAGCTGGCCGCAGGCGACTTCTCGAAGGCCCTCGCATGGTGGGACGAGTGCATCGCGGCGCATAAGGCCGCCGGAGCGGAGTACATCGTCGTCCCGTCGATGCGGAAGATTTCGACGCTCGAAGAGCTGGCGACCTACTGCCGCTATTTCAACGAGGTCGGAGCCCGCTGCAAGGCCGCCGGAATGAAATTCGGCTACCACAACCACTCGCGCGAATTCGAGAAGATCGAGGACAAGGTGATGCTCGACTACATGCTCGAGAACACCGATCCCGAAAAGGTATTCTTCGAAATGGACGTCTACTGGACCGTGATGGGAAAAGCCAGCCCGGTGGACTATTTCAAAAAGTATCCGGGGCGGTTCAGGCTGCTGCATATCAAAGACCGCCGTGAGATCGGCCAGAGCGGGATGGTGGGATTCGACGCCATCTTCGCAAATGCCGCAACCGCCGGCGTCGAGAACATCATCGTCGAGATCGAAGGATCGAGCTACAACGACATCGTCCGCAGCGTCCGCGAATGTATCGAATACCTCCAGGAAGCGCCTTTCGTAAAAGCATCATACCAAAAATAACCGATTCGATTATATCAATAATATCCGGCTGCCCTTGCGGGTTGCCGGATATTTTGGTTTGCCGCTCACCTTGCACTACTTTGGCTGCGCCTTAGATAGGCGGCGGTTCGGACAAACTCAAACAAGTTTGGTTTGCCGCTCACCTTGCACTATCTTTGTATCCAAAGATTTCCGAACATGATCGAACAAATCATCTCCCGACGACTCCAGATCACCCTGCCGCAAGTGCAGGGCACCGTACGCCTGCTGCGCGACGGCGCGACGATTCCCTTCATCAGCCGCTACCGCAAGGAGGCGACCGGTTCACTCGACGAACTGCAGGTAGGCGCCGTCAAAGAGCTGTTGGAACGTCTCACCGAGCTCGAAGCCCGTCGCCAAACCGTACTCTCGACCATCGAGGAACAGGGAAAACTGACTCCGGAGCTCCGTCGGCGCATCGAGGGGTGCTGGGATTCGGTGGAGCTGGAAGACCTCTATCTTCCTTACAAGCCCAAGCGTCGCACCCGCGCCACGGTAGCCCGCGAGCGGGGATTGGAGCCGCTGGCCGACCTCATCATGGCCCAGCAGGCCCGCGACGCGGCGCAGCAGGCCCGGTGTTATATCTCGGCCGAAGTGCCGACGCCCGAGGAGGCCCTCGCCGGAGCGTGCGACATCATCGCCGAACGCATTTCGGAGGATGAACAGGCCCGCAACGGCCTGCGCCGCACCTTCGCCCGCGAAGGGGTCGTGCACACGAAACTCGTGAAAGGCAAGGAGGCCGAGGGAGCCAAATACTCCGATTATTTCGACGCCGCGACACCGCTGCGCAACATCTCGTCACACCGTTTCCTGGCCATGCGCCGCGGGGCCGACGAAGGCATTCTGAAGATCACGGTCGACGTCGACGCCGACCGCTGCATCGAGGGGCTATGCCGCCGGTTCATTCGCCCCGGTTCGACGACACGCACCTGGATGGAGGCGGCAGCCGCGGATTCGTTCAAACGCCTGATGCGTCCCTCGATCGAGACCGAACAGCTGGCGGCGGCCAAGGAGAAGGCCGACGACGAGGCAATCCGGGTCTTCGCCGAGAACCTGCGGCAGTTGTTGCTTTCATCGCCGCTGGGCCAGAAGCGCGTGATCGCCCTCGATCCCGGATTCCGCACGGGGTGCAAGGTCGTGGCGCTCGACTCGCAGGGAAGCCTGCTCCACAACACGACCGTCTATCCGCATCCTCCGCAAAACCACTATGCCGAGGCCGCCGAGACCCTCCGGGCGCTGGCCGCGAAGTACAAAGCCGAGGCATTCGCCATCGGCGACGGCACGGCAGGCCGCGAGACCGAACAACTGGTTCGCGGGCTGGGATTGGAGGGTGTCGAGGTCTTCATGGTGAGCGAAGACGGCGCATCGGTCTACTCGGCGTCGGCCGCGGCCCGCGAGGAATTCCCCGACTACGACGTGACGGTGCGCGGAGCCGTGAGCATCGGACGCCGCCTGATCGACCCCCTTTCGGAACTGGTCAAAATCGACCCCAAGTCGATCGGCGTCGGACAGTACCAGCACAGCGTCGACCAGTCGAAACTCAAGGCGCGTTTGGCCACGGTGGTGGAGAGCTGCGTCAACCGGGTCGGCGTGAACATCAACACCGCCTCGAAACACATCCTGACCTACATTTCGGGACTCGGGCCGGCACTGGCGGAAAACATCGTGGCCTACCGCGCCGCGAACGGGGATTTCAAAAGCCGCAAGGCGCTGCTCAAGGTGCCGCGGCTGGGAGCCAAAGCCTTCGAGCAGGCCGCCGGATTCCTGCGCGTCGTGGGCGGCACGAACCCGCTGGACAACAGCGCCGTGCATCCCGAATCGTACCACATTGCCGAACGCATGGCAGCCGATGCGGGCGTCAGCGTCGAGCAGCTGCTCGCGGACAAAGCCCTGCGCAAGGCCGTCCGGCCCGAACGATATGTGAGCGGAGAGGTGGGGCTGCCGACCGTAACGGACATTCTCGAAGCGCTCGACAAGCAGGGCCTCGACCCGCGGGAGCAGTTACAGGTCTTCTCGTTCGACCCCAACGTGCACACGATCGACGACCTGCGCGCAGGAATGCTCCTGCCGGGCATCGTGACGAACATCACGGCCTTCGGAGCCTTCGTCGACATCGGTGTCAAACAGGACGGACTGGTGCACATCTCGCAGTTGGCCGACCGTTACGTCGCATCGCCCGCGGACGTGGTGCACCTGGGCCAGCACGTCGAGGTAAAGGTCACGGGCATCGACACCGTCCGCAACCGCATCTCGCTGACCATGCGCAGGAACGGTTAGCCCCGAAAACCGGAATAGGGGTAGCAATCCCGGTAATACGGGTAAGGAAAGAACCGTTGTCCGCACTTAATTTTGTAACGTGAACGAATCGGCAATTAAAATCGGAACCGCCATGAAAAAACTGGGAATAGCAATCACGACAAGCGCCGTCCTGCTGTTGTCCGCCGCCTGCGGGCAGGCGAACAGTGCGAACCGCACGCCGGAGGTCCCGGCCAGGGTTTATTTTATCCGGGAGATCAATCCGCAAAATCTGGTCAAAATCTACGAGGCCCTCGGCCGCAAAGCCAAAGGCCGGGTGGCCGTCAAACTCTCGACCGGGGAACCGGGCGGCAGCAACTTCCTCCAGCCGGCGCTGATCGGCGAGCTGGTGAAAAAGGTCGACGGCACGATCGTGGAGTGCAACACCGCCTACGGCGGAGGCCGCGCGAGCACCGCCGATCACCTGAAAGCAGCCGCCGACCACGGCTTCACGGCCATCGCCCCGGTCGATATCATGGATGCCGAGGGCGAAACGGCGCTTCCGGTCAGGGGCGGCAAGCACCTCAAAGAAGATTTCGTCGGCAGGAACTACCTGAATTACGATTTCACGGTCGTTCTCTCGCACTTCAAAGGCCACGCCATGGGCGGCTTCGGAGGTGCCGTCAAAAACATCTCGATCGGCATCGCCTCATCCGCCGGAAAGGCGTGGATACACTCCGCAGGCAAGACGAAGAACGCCAATGAGATGTGGGGCAACCTCCCGGCGCAGGACGATTTCCTGGAATCGATGGCCGAGGCCGCCAAAGCCGTCGCCGACCACTGCGGCGACAGGATCCTCTATATCAGCGTGGCCAACAACCTCTCGGTCGACTGCGACTGCGACGCGCATCCGGAGGTCCCCCGAATGGGCGACATCGGCATCCTGGCGTCGCTCGACCCGGTGGCGCTCGACAAGGCATGTGTGGATATGGTCTATGCGTCGGACGATCCCGGGAAAGTGCACCTGATCGAACGCATGGAGTCACGCCACGGCATCCATACGCTCGAACATGGCGAAACGATCGGCCTCGGGTCGCAGCAGTACGAGCTCATAACGCTCCGATAATCCCGGCACGGGCCCAACATCGGACCCCGACAAAGCGAAAGACCTCAGAAGCAATCTGCTTCCGAGGTCTTTCGCTTTAAAGTTGAGGTCTGAAGCGGATTCGAACCGCTGTACAAGGTTTTGCAGACCTTTGCCTAGCCACTCGGCCATCAGACCATTTTTCCCAACAAATCCATCTTCCCTGACCCGAAACCATTCGAGACCATCCCAGACACATCGGGAGTGCAAATATACAAACATTTCCAATTTTTGCAAAACTTCCACACAACTTTACGCCATTTCGTAAATAAATTTACGTTATTCGTTAAAAATCGTTAACTTTACTTTTCAAAAACAATCCTTTTTTCGCGGTATGACCATTGAGGATATTGCCCTTCAGATGACTCCGGGTATCGGCATTAAAGGCGCCGCACACCTGCTGGAGCAGTTCGGCGATGCGCGGAGCATCTTCGCAGCCACGTCCCGCGAACTGACCGACGATGCGGAACTGCGGCCCGAAGCGGCACAGCAAATCCTCCGTCGGAAAGGATTTTCGGCGGCTGAAAAAGAGCTCGACCACTGCCGCCGCAACGGCATCACGGCCATTGCTTCGACCGACGCGGAATACCCGCCGCTGCTGCGCGAAATTCCCGACTATCCCCATGTGATCTATGTCCGGGGCAGCATCGGGGCACTTTCGGCCCGCTGCATCTCGGTCGTGGGCACGCGCGAGGCGACGCCCTATGGACAGACAGTCTGTAACCGGCTGGTCAGCGGCCTCGCGGAACGGGTTCCGGAGCTCTCGATCGTGAGCGGACTGGCTTTCGGCATCGACGTTGCGGCACACCGCGCAGCGCTTGCGGCCGGAGTTCCGACCGTCGCCGTGGTGGCCAACCCGCTGCCCGGCGTTACGCCCGCACAGCATACGGACGTGGCGCGCGACATCCTCGCCCACGGAGGTGCACTGGTCACGGAACTGCACTCGCAGTCAAAGCAGAACGGCAATTTTTACCTCGCCCGCAACCGCATCATCGCGGGGCTCAGCGCCGGATGCATCGTCGTCGAATCGCCCGACACGGGCGGTTCGCTCTTCACGGCCCACTGCGCCGATGCCTACGACAGGACGGTGATGGCCGTGCCGGGACGTATCACCGACCGGGCATCGGCCGGCACGAACCACCTGATCCGCAACCGCAAGGCGCAGCTGGTGCTGACGGCCGAAGATGTGGTCCGCGAACTGATGTGGGACCTCGGGGAGAATCCCGCGACGCTGCGGACGAAGCCGCCGACGCCGGAGCTCACACCCGACGAAGCGGGGCTGCTGGGATGTTTCCGCACCGACGATCCGTTGTCGGTCGAGACGCTCGGGGAGCTCAGCGGGCTGAATCCCGGCGAACTGGCGACGCTGCTCGTAGGGCTGGAACTGGCCGGCGCCGTGCGGCAACTGCCCGGAAACCGATATATGAAACTATGAAACTGATCGATACCCATTCACACCTTTACGACGAAGCGTTCGACGCCGACCGCGACGAGGCTTTGGCCCGGGCTGCGGCCGAGGGCGTCGGGCTGTTGCTGCTCCCGGCCATCGACTCCGAAAGCCACGAGAGGCTGTTCGGGCTTTGCCGCCGCCATCCGCAGCAGTGCATCCCGATGATGGGACTGCACCCCACGTCGGTCAACGACAACCCCCGCTGGCGCGAGGAGTTGGCGCGGGTCGAACGATACCTGCAAACTCCCCCCGAGGGGATCGCCGGGTTCTGCGCCGTGGGCGAGATCGGGCTCGACCTCTACTGGAGCCGCGATTTTCACGGGGAGCAGACCGAGGTCTTCCGCCGCCAGATCGAGCTTGCGCTGCAATACGGGCTGCCGATCGCCGTGCATACACGCGATGCCTGGCCCGAGACCGTGGCCCTCATGCGCGAATTTCGCGGCCTGGGTGTCCGGGGCGTCTTCCACGCCTATTCGGACGGGGCAGAGACCTACCGTGAACTGAAGCAACTGGGCGATTTCGTCTTCGGCATCGGCGGCGTGGTGACCTTTAAAAAGAGCCGACTGGCCGAGGTCGTGCGCGAAATGGAGCTGCGGGACATCGTCCTCGAGACCGACTGTCCCTACCTGACGCCCGCACCCCACCGGGGCGAGCGCAACGAATCGGCCTATGTGCGCTACGTATGCGAGAAAGTCGCCGAACTCAAAGGGCTGACACCTGCGGAGGTGGCCGCCGCAACGACCGAAAATGCAAAACGAATTTTCAAAGGAATCTGATCCTATGCGTTCATCCATCCTGATTATCTACACGGGCGGAACCATCGGCATGAAGACCGATGCCGTCACCGGGGCGCTGGTGCCCTTCGATTTCAGCGCCATTTACGACGAATTTCCCTCGCTGAAACGCCTCAACGTCGACATCGACGTACACACCGTGTCGCCCGTAATCGACTCGTCGAACGTCGAGCCGACCCACTGGATCGCCCTGGCCGAACTGATCCGCGACAACTACGCCCGTTACGACGGTTTCGTGGTGCTGCACGGCACCGACACCATGTCCTACACGGCGTCGGCATTGAGTTTCATGCTCGAAAACCTCAGCAAACCGGTGGTTTTCACCGGAAGCCAGATCCCGATCGGCGTGCTGCGCACTGACGGGCGCGAAAACCTCATCACGGCCATCGAGATCGCCGGGGCGCACCTCAATGGCCGTCCCGAAGTCCCCGAAGTGTCGCTCTACTTCCAGAACCGGCTCTTCCGCGCTAACCGCACCACCAAGCGCAGCGCCGAAGCCCTGAGCGCCTTCCGGTCGTACAACTACCCGCCGCTGGCCGAGGTCGGGGTCAACATCGCCTACAACCTGCCGGCGATCCTGCAACCCGCGGAGTTTTCGCAGGAGTTGCGCATCGCCACAAAGCTCTCCGGAGGCATCGAACTCATCAAACTCTTCCCGGGGATGGGCGGGGAGATCCTGCGGGCGATGCTCGCGGCACCCGGACTGCGGGCCGTGGTGCTCGAAACCTACGGCGCGGGCAACGCCCCTACCTCCGAGTGGTTCATCCGGGTCGTGCAGGAAGCCATCGACCGCGGAATCATCATCCTCAACATCACGCAGTGCGGCGGCGGACGGGTCTCGATGGAGCTTTACGAAACCGGCCTGAAACTCCAGAAAACCGGGGTCCTGTGCGGCTTCGACATGACCACCGAAGCCGCCGTCACCAAGCTGATGTACGTGCTCGGACTGGGACTTTCCGACGATGAGACGCGCGCACTGCTCCGGAAGCCCCTGCGCGGAGAATTTACAGCCTGAGACGTTGCACGGAACAATTTTTTTTTCTATATTTCGCACTGCTAATAGTCCCTTTCCGCCCGGAATGCCGGGCGCCAAAGGCGGCAAAAACAGGCAAAACGATTGAACTACAAACGATTGAGCGAATTCGGGGTGAATTGTCCGGGATTCGGTTATGTGCGTGAAAACGACTCTCCGCCGGCGTTTAAAATTACAAAAGGCCCCCGGAGCGGTCGCAAAAGACAAAAAAAATAAATATTTTAGTAAAAAAATAAACGATCAAACCGCGGAACCGCCGCAAAGAGAAGATACCGGAAAACTTAACAAAAATAAAAATTCAACTAATCAAATTTATTTTATCTAACACAACTATGAAAAAACTTTTTTTGATTCCGTCGGCTGCCCTGTCCGTACTGGGTACCGTTAGTGCGTTTGCACAGGATGCTGCTGCCGCAACCGAAACGGTTGTTGCCGAAACTCAGCTCGCTGGCGACAGCCTGCACCACGTCATGATGCAGAAGTTCCTCGAAGGCGGCTGGGAGTGGATGCTTCCGGTGCTCCTCTGCTTGGTGATCGGTCTGGCCGTGGCTATCGAGCGTATCCTCTACCTGTCGCTCTCGACGATCAACTCGAAGAAACTCATCGCCAAGGTCGAAGAGGCCCTGAAAAACGGCGGCATCGAGGCTGCCAAGGAGGTTTGCCGCAACACCCGCGGCCCGATCGCTTCGATCTACTATCAGGGCTTGGACCGCTACGACCAAGGTCTGGACGCTGTCGAGAAGGCTGTCGTTTCCTACGGTTCGGTTCAGACCGGCCAGATGGAGTCGGGTCTGTCGTGGATCGGCCTGTTCATCGCCCTCAGCCCGATGCTCGGATTTATGGGTACCGTCGTCGGTATGATCGCGGCGTTCGACGCCATCCAGGCTGCCGGCGATATCAGCCCGACGCTCGTTGCCGGCGGTATCAAGGTCGCCCTTCTGACGACCCTCATGGGTCTTATCGCTGCGGTTATTCTTCAGCTGTTCTACAACTATATCGTTTCGAAGATCGACTCGCTCGTGAACGATATGGAGGATTCGTCCATCACCCTGATGGATATCCTGACGGCTTACAACAAGAAATAATCCACCGCGGATAAGATTAAAAAGTCAAAAGCAATTATGAAAAAGATATTGAACATATTGCTGGGTGTTCTGATGGCAATTACCGTGGTCCTTCTGGTCTACGCGATCGCCACCGGCGGCTCGGACGCTTCGATCAGCGTGAACCTGATGTGGGGTTACTTCCTCCTCGTGTTCGCGATCGCGGCAGCCATCTTCTGCGCCGTCTTCGGAATGATCCAGAACCCGGCAGGCATCAAGGGAACCATCCTGTCGCTGGGGTTGATTATCGTAATCGTGGGCGTGTCGTACTTCATCTCGGCAGGCCATACGGTGAACATCGTCGACTTGCAGAACAACGGGTTCTTCGGTCACAGTGAAACCGTAATCACCGAAACGAGCATCCTCGTAACCTACGTCGCATTCGTCGCCGCTTTCGTGACGGCCGTAGCGACCGAGATCTGGGGTGCTTTCAAATAATGAGGAAAGATAATGGCAGGAGATAAAAGAAAAATACAGGAGATCAATGCCGGTTCGATGGCCGACATCGCCTTCCTGCTGCTCATTTTCTTCCTGGTTGCCACTACCATGAACACGGACACGGGTCTGGTGCGTATGCTCCCGCCGATGCCTCCTGAGGATCAGAAACAGGAAGACATCAAGGTCAAGGAACGCAACCTTTTCCTGGTCTTCATCAACGGCAGGGGCGACATCATGGCAGGAGCTTCGGGCAAACAGGAGCCGATCGATCTACATCAGCTGACGGAGAGAACCAAGGAGTTCATCGTAAACCCGCTGGACGACGAGAACCTCCCCGAAAAGGTGAACAAGGATATCGATCTCCCCGACGGCAGCAAGTGGGTCTATCCCGTGAGCGAAGGCGTCGTTTCTCTGCAAACGACCCGCGATACGGGCTATCAGTCCTACATCATGGTGCAGAACGAACTCACGCGCGCGTTCAACGAGGTGCGTGACGAAGTGGCACAGCGTAAATTCGGCGCCAAATTCTCGGATCTTCCCGAGGAGCAGCGTAATGTGATATCGAAGGCAGTGCCTCTGAAGATTTCGGAGGCGGAACCGCGTAACATAAAGAAGTAAGTCATGGCAGTAATGAAAAAGAAGGGCAACAAAGGTCTGCCCCCTATCTCGACCGCATCGCTTCCTGACGTGATCTTCATGATCCTCTTCTTCTTCATGGTCTCGACGACCATGCGCGATCAGGAATTGCTGGTGAGATACAAACTTCCGGAGGCCACCGAGGTACAGAAGCTCGAGAAGAAATCGCTCGTCAGCTTCATCCACATCGGCCCCCCGTCGATGACGATGCAGGCAAAGTTCGGTACTGCACCGCGCATCCAGTTGAACGACTCTTACAAATCGACCCAGGATATCCTGGATTTCGTTGCCGCAGAGCGCGATAAGCTCAGCGAGGCCGACCGTGCTTCGATGACTATCTGTCTCAAGGCCGACCAGGCTACCAAGATGGGTATCGTGACCGACGTGAAGCAGGAGCTTCGCCGGGCCAATGCCCTGAAAATCTCCTATGCGGCTTCCAAGTCGCTGGGTTACTGATCCGGGGGATTCATTCGAAAAAGAGCAGGCTTCAAGGCCTGCTCTTTTTGTTTCAGAACGGAAATTCCAACTGGTCGATCGCGTGATTGAACGTCAGCCGGTGGTGAGGCGTAAGCCCGTATTCGCGAATCGCCAGCCGGTGTTCGCGTGTCGGATATCCCTTGTTTTTAATCCAGCCGTATTGGGGAAACTCCTCCGCCAGACGGAGCATATACTCGTCACGATGGGTCTTGGCAAGGACCGAAGCGGCGGCGATATCAGCGTATTTGCCGTCGCCCTTAACGATGCAGCGGTAGGGGATCTCGAGCCGCGTGCGGAACCGGTTGCCGTCGATGGCCAGGAATTCCGGCGCAGGATCGAGCCGTGCCGCAGCCAGCGACATTCCCTCGAACGAGGCGTTCAGGATGTTGATCTCGTCGATCCGGGCTGCTGAAACCGCCTCGACAGCCCATGCCACGGCCTCACGCTCGATGATCGCCCGCAGTTTGTCGCGGTTACGCTCGGTCATCTGCTTCGAGTCGTTGAGCAGCGGGTCGTGAAAATCAGGCGGCAGGATCACCGCCGCTGCAAATACCGGCCCGGCCAGACATCCCCGCCCGGCCTCGTCGCATCCGCCCTCCCGGAGCTCGTATTGGTACTGGTTTTCCAACATCGACGCAAAGTTACATAATATTCCGGCTTTTTTCGCTAATTTTGCGACAAGGAAAATTCCCGATATGAAATTCGACATCGCCCGGCAGCCGCTCGTTCCGGCTTTTCTGACCCTCGCCGCACTCGCCGTCGCCGCGATGTGGGGCGCGGCCGGACGTGGCTGTGACCCGACGCTGCTGACCGGCAGTGCAGCCATCCAGCCCGAAGGGGCCCTGACCACGGCGTCCCCCGGAGAGTTGCTGTTGCAGTTTCAGGCGGCGCATCCCGGATGGGCACGCTGGATTGCCGGACTGCTGATCGTCTTTACGGGCATGTGCGCCGGTCGGATGGCCATCCGTTACAACCTCTATTCGGTCGGCACATGCCTCGCCATTCCGCTCTACGGCGCCATCGTATGCGGACTTGCAATCGGGGACGACTACCTGCCGGCATTCACGGCATCGGCCCTGCTGGTGCTCTCGGTCAAAAATTTCGCCCGTTCGTTCTGCAACGGATACGGATTCGACTCCATCTTCCGGGCGTCGCTCTATCTCGGTCTGCTGCCTTTCGTCAGCTCCGCCTCTCTGCCGCTGCTCCTGATACTGCCGCTGGCCGTGCTGCTGTTCCGGCGCACGCTGCGCGAAGTCGCCGTAGCCGCAGCGGGACTGTTGCTCCCGGCCTTTATAATCTGCTACATCAACTGGGGTGCCGGAGGCGAATTCATAGCCCCGCTCACGACGCTGGGCAACCTGTTCATCACCGGAAAGCCCTTCGCGCTGTTCACCTCGATCCCGTTCGGGAACCTCATCCTGCTGGGCGGCATTTTCGTCCTCGACCTGCTGGCGCTGCTCTTTTTCCTCTCGGACATCTATGCCGTCGGGACCAAATCCCGGACGATCCTTATATATAATATAAGCGTCCTTGTCCTGACCGCCGCTGCGCTGTGCAGCCCCACCGCAACCCCGGGCGCCGTGGCTTTTGCAGCCGTCCCTTCGGCCGTGCTATTACCCTTCATGTTCGTAAGAATTCACCGGGGCATTGCCCTCCTTCTCTACCTGCTATTGCTCGCCTCTGCTACAATCGGCATAGCATTACAATATTCTATTTAGCTCAAACCATGCCATAAACAGTCTTATTTGGGCGATTATGTCCAAATATGCTATTTTATATAGTAGATTAAAAAGTATTAATTGTATATTTGAGGACGAACATGAGTGACGCAACGCTTTGTTCAGAAAAACTTAAATTACAATTACTATGAAGAATTCATTGACTTCATCGGTGCAGCAGCCGATGATCGTGAAGTATGTAGAGGCACTTCACAACGGAATCCAATCGCAGGCTCTTTCACGTTATGCCATCGGATACATCCTCCGCGGCACGAAGTACATCTATGACGGCGATAAGCGTCAGACACTTTCGCGCGGCGACGTATTCTACCTGGGCATCGGGCACCACTACATCGAAAACTTCCCCGAAGGGGGCCAGCCTTTCGAGCAGGTGCTCTTTTATTACACGCCGGACGACCTGCAACGTATCCTCATGCACCTGAACATCACCTACGGACTGAACATTTCGAACGAACATTCGTGCGAAAACTGCCGTAACCGGTCGCATGTGGCCATGCCTGCCTGGAACTCGCTGCGCAACTTTTTCATCAACACCAACAACTATCTGCGCGATGAGGACTTCCGTCACGACGAGACGGCCGAGAACATCAAAATGACCGAACTGATCTACCTGCTCGCCTCGCACGAGGATTGCTGCATCAAAAGCAAGCTGCTCAGCAACGTCGACTCCGCCAAGGAGAACTTCGAACAGATCGTTTACGACCACATCTTCAAAGATATCTCGATCGAAGAGCTTTCGAAACTCACCAACCGTTCGCTGACGTCGTTCAAAAAGGAATTCCGCCGCCATTTCCAGATGCCGCCTCACAAGTGGTATATCCGCCAGCGGCTCATGCACTCGCGCCTGCTGCTCATCTCCACGTCGAAATCCATCTCGGAAATCGGCAACGAGTGCACCTTCCCCAACACGTCGCATTTCATCAAACTCTTCAAAAAGGAGTACCAGATGACCCCCGCCACCTACCGTCACCGCCACATTTCGTCGCTGACGGCCGAGCAGCCCGCACTGCAGGACGTGCAGGAGGCCGTGGAGATGCGCGAGGCGCTTTAATCAAAAACTTATAAATTCAGGGGTATTTTAAAAATTTTAATTATAATCTATTAACAAAATAGCGTCAGGTTTTAGGAAAATGTTACAAAACATTTGGTTTTTCGTAAATTTCGTTTTACCTTTGTGTAACAAACGTGGGATTCTCCCACTCTCATTAACCTAACTAACCTAACCAGAGAGGTCCGATACCGGCAGGTGTCCGACCTCTTTTCTATTTGGCGGAAGGAGATGGATGCAAAAAACCCCGTCTCTTAGACGGGCGAGCGCAGATCCGGACCATTAGCGACGGAACAGTATGCCCGCACCCTAAAACCCGTCTCTTAGACGGGCAGGCGCAGAACCGGACCATTAGCGACGGAACAGCACGCCCGCACCCTAAAACCCGTCTCTTAGACGGGCGCGAAGCGGAGGTATTCTTCCCGGAACAGGGAGTCGTCTGCAAGCAGGGCGCGCAGCCGCGCATCGCTGCCGCAGCAGGCCGCCGCCGTCTCGGCCATCCGCAGATAGCGGAGCCGCAGGAACCGGCAGGGGAGCATCTCGGCCCCGTGGTCGTAATAATCTCCGTCGAGACAGGCGAGCGCCGCGTCCCGGTAGGCCCGCACGGCCGACGTGCGGGACCCGATGCGGAGAAAGAAGTCGCCTAAGCGCTCCCACTCCACGCTTTCGGCGAAGGCGCGCCGGTCGGCGAGGCATCGCAGCCCCTCCGCCCGGCGGACAGCCCGCAAATGTTCGTCCTCGACCGCTTTGCGGACATCAGAAGCGAGCCAAAATTCATTTTCGCGCAGGCGAGCTGCAAGGCGATAATTCGCCTTGCCGGTTTGCATTGTTTTCATACAAGCACAATTTGAAATTAGACAAATGCCGGAGCCTGCCGAAGTGAATCAAAGAACGCGGCAGGGCATAATGTCCCCGTCGATACGGTCTTCGACAGACAGCCGATTTTCAAATGTGCGAATGATGTACAGGTAGAATCACATAGCCGTAAAAAATGCAACCGGCCCGGACTGTGCCGGAGACAACCGTTGCGGGGACGAATATACGGCAAATTTCGGCTCCCTCCAAAAAAATCGGCATCCTCCGGCGTATCCGGGGCGCGCATCGGAACAATAATTGAAGATTTCACGGGGTTTTTCAATTATTTTTTCTTATTTTTGCATCAATTGGAAAATAATGAACTTAAATGCCGAAGTTTTATGACAAGGTAGATGTACTGAAAAAACCCGGATGGCTGAAGATCCGTCTCCACCGCACTCCCGAATGGTCCGAAGTGCGGCAGATCGTCGAAAAGCACAATCTGCACACGATTTGCAGCAGCGGCATGTGTCCCAATCAGGCCGAATGCTGGAGCCGGAGAACTGCAACCTTCATGATTCTGGGAGATATCTGTACCCGGGGCTGCCGTTTCTGCGCAACCAAGACCGGACGTCCCCTTGCCCCCGACGCCGAAGAGCCCCGGAAGGTGGCCGAAAGCGTCGCCCTGATGAAACTGAGGTATGTCGTCGTCACTTCCGTGACCCGCGACGACCTCCCCGACGGCGGGGCCCGGCACTGGGCCGCAACCGTGGAGGCCATCCGGTCGCAGAACAGCGACGCCGTAATTGAGCTCCTTATTCCCGATTTGGACGCCCGGCCCGACCTTTTGGACGTGGTCATTGCGTCGAAGCCCGGTATCATCGGGCACAACATCGAAACCGTCGAGCGACTGACCCCCGTGGTGCGCTCCAAGGCCAAGTACCGCACGAGCCTGGAGACCCTGCGGTACCTGAGCGATCAGGGTGTCGTAACGAAGAGCGGACTGATGGTCGGACTTGGCGAGAGCGATGATGAAGTTTTGCAAACCCTGCACGACCTGCACGAAGCGGGCGTACGGATTGTAACACTCGGTCAGTACCTTCGGCCTACTCTGGAGCACTACCCCGTTGCGGCGTATATCACTCCCGAAAAATTCGAATGGTACAGGCTCAGAGCGCTGGAAATGGGCTTCAGCTATTGTGCGAGCGCACCGCTGGTCCGCTCGTCGTACATGGCTGAGGAGGCCCTGCAAAGTGTAAAAAGTTTGTAACGATGAAAGTCTCCTGCCGGGACCTCGGAACGATGGACTACAAGGACTGCTGGGATTTGCAGCAGTCGTTGTTCGACACGCTAGCGGCCCGGAAAAGTGCGGGTTCGAGCCCTGTCCCGGGCACCGGAAACACCCCGGACGATGCGGGCACGGTCCTGCTGGTGGAGCATCCTCCGGTCTACACGCTGGGCAAAAGCGGGCATACGGAAAACCTGCTCGTGACCCGCGAAGCGCTCGAAGGAATGGGCGCACAGTTCTTTCACATCGACCGCGGCGGCGACATCACCTTCCACGGCCCCGGGCAGTTGGTCTGCTATCCGATCCTCGACCTGGAGCGTATCGGCATCGGGCTGAGAGGGTACATCGAAGCGCTGGAGGAGGCGGTGATCCGCACGGTGGCCGAATACGGCATCACGGCGGGACGCATCGCAGGGGCTTCGGGGGTCTGGATCGACCCCGAAGGCAGGCGTCCGCGCAAGATCTGCGCAATAGGCGTACGCTCGTCGCGTTTTATTACCATGCACGGGTTCGCGCTGAACGTCTCGACCGACCTCGGGTGGTTCACGCGCATCAACCCCTGCGGATTTACCGACCGGGGCGTCACCTCGATCGAGTCGGAAACGGGATTGCAGCCGCCGATGCAGGAAGTGAAACGAACCGTCGTCGAGGTCTTAAGCAAAGTGTTGCGGTGTAAAATCGCAACAGCCCTTTAAGCCGCGCAGCCCGTGAAGACCCTGCGAAACGTACGCCATCTCCCTCCCCGAGGGAGGGCCGGGGAGGGGTCAGCACTTGTAAACGCGGCCACAGGCCGCGAAAACGGCGGTAAAAAGCGCCAAGACGAAGAAAAATACTTCAAAACGGAAATTAAATGTTAAAATATATAAATAATAATTCGTATGCCTATAGAAAAACGCTGGGTAGTGAAGCCACAAGGCGACCCCGCGACGGTGGCCATGTTGGCTGCCGCTCTGCGGATCTCGCCCGTGCTGGCCAATCTGCTCGTACAAAGAGGCATAGACACTGTAGAGAAGGCGGAGAAATTCTTTAAACCGAACCTCGCTGACCTGCACGATCCGTTCCTGATGAAGGATATGGAGAAGGCGGTCGAACGGGTCGAACGGGCCGTCGCGAACAATGAGAAGATCATGGTTTACGGCGACTACGATGTGGACGGCTGCACGGCCGTCGCACTGGTTTACAAATTCCTGCGCCAGATCGGGCACAAAAACCTGATGTTCTACATCCCCGACCGTTATACCGAAGGTTACGGTATTTCGATCAAAGGTATCGACCTCGCAGCCCGCAAGGGCGTGGGGCTTATCATCGCCCTGGACTGCGGCATCAAAGCCACGGAAAAGGTTGTCTATGCGAAAACGAAAGGCGTGGATTTCATCATCTGCGACCACCACCTCCCGGCCGAGGAGATTCCCAAGGCCGTAGCCGTTCTGGACCCCAAGCGGGTCGACTGCTCCTACCCGTTCGACGAATTGTCGGGCTGCGGCGTGGGATTCAAACTCGTGCAGGCCTATGCACAGAAAAACAACATTCCCTTCGAGCAGGTCGTGCCGCTGCTGGACCTGCTGGTCGTGTCGATCGCCTCGGACATCGTTCCGCTGGTGGGCGAGAACCGTATTCTGGCCTATTTCGGGCTGAAATACCTCAACCGCGAGCCGTCGAAGGGGCTGTTGTCGATCATCAAAATCTGCGGGCTGGACAAGCACAACATCACCATCGACGACATCGTCTTCAAAATCGGGCCGCGCATCAACGCCGCCGGCCGGATGCGGATGGATGAAAACGACGAGAACGCCTCGCCCTCGGGCGGACATGCCGCCGTCGAGCTGCTGATCGAGGGCAACGAGTCGATCGCCGAGGAGTTCGGCAGCGTGATCGACGCCTACAACCAGGACCGCAAGTCGATCGACCGTTCCGTCACGCAGGAGGCGCACGATTTCATCGAGCACAATCCCGCCATGAAGGCCCTGAAAAGTACGGTGATCTACAATCCGCGCTGGATGAAGGGCATCGTGGGGATCGTGGCCTCGCGCCTGATCGAGACCTACTACCGCCCGACGGTGGTGCTGACGATGAGCAACGGCTATGTGACCGGCTCGGCACGTTCGGTGCCGGGATTCGACCTCTACCAGGCCGTCGAATCATGCTCGGACCTGCTGGAAAATTTCGGCGGCCACATGTACGCCGCGGGCCTCACGATGCGTCCGGAGAACGTCGGGGAGTTCACCCGGCGGTTCAACGCCTATGTCGAGGAGAACATCGACCCGCAGATGCTCGTGCCGCAGGTGGACATCGACAGCGAACTGCTCTTCTCGGACATCACGCCGACGTTCCGCAAGGACCTGAACCGCTTCCAGCCCTTCGGACCGGGCAACACGGCGCCGGTATTCGCCACGTGCGGCGTGAGCAACCACGGCGACGCCAAACTCGTCGGCGTGGAGTGCGAACACCTGCGCATGGACCTGATGCAGCGCCAGAAACCCAATACGAAGATTCAGGCCATCGCCTTCCAGCAGCCCACGCATTACGAATGGGTGCGCTCGGGGCGTCCGGTCGACGTCTGCTACCAGATCGTCGAGAACCATTACCGGGGCATGGTGACTACCCAGCTCCGTATCAAAGACATCAAACCGGTCCTGAACCGGTAATTCGCACCTGAAACGAAAAGGGCGGACCCGTTGCGGGTCCGCCCTTTTCGTTTTTGCAGGCTATATGAAAAACGCCATCGCCGAGAGCAGTTTGCGCAATTCGGCCAGCGCTCCCGAGATGTGGTACTGCACGGTCTTGGGGCTGATGTTGAGCGCCTCGGCGATATCGTTGTAGGACATGTTCTCGTAACGGCTCATGCAGAAAACCCGCCGCCGCTGCTCGGGCATGTTGCGGACCGCCAGGTCGATCATCTCCAACAGGTCGTCCGTCGACACGCTTTCGTCGGCCTGGGGCGCGGCAGGACTCTCCGCAGCTCCGGTTTCCGCCTGATATTTGGACTCCACCTGCCGGTGCTTGTAGGCATTGAAGATGGCATTGCGCGTCATGCGGAACAGATAGCCCCGAAACGAAAGGACGGCCCCGAGTCCCCGGCGCTGTTCCCAGATTTTCAGAAAAATATCATGCGTGACATCTTCGGCGTCGGTCCGGTCTTTGAGCAGCCGGAAGGCGAAATCACGGACCTTGGAGGCATAGCGCAGGTAAAGGATATCCAACGCTTCGGAATCCCCGTCACGGAGTTTTTTCAGGATGATATGTTCGTCGCAATCCATAGTCGGTCGGTGCAAATATAGATTTTAAGCGAATAAATTAAAAATCTTTTCTCCTTTTTTCACGATTTTTTAACGGAACGGCGGAAATATAAAAAAAATTGTACGAACTGACTGGCCATCGCCGCCGGCAAGTTGTCTTATTTATGGAACCGGCTCCGAAAACAACTATTTAACCTGAAAAACTCAACATGAAAAAACAGCTACTATTCATTGCGGTCCTGCTGTGCGCATGTCTGGCGGGCAGCTGCAAGGACGACGATCCGGCGGCCCCCGACAGCCTTTACATGCACAGCACGTCGGGAACCGTGGAGGCCGCTGCCGGCACACAGTCCGTGACGATCTACACCACCTGCGGCTGGAAGGCCACCGGCGACGACTGGATCACGATCGACCCCCTTTCGGGAGGCGAAAAGGGCATTTTCGCCGTTCACCTCAGCTTCGGGGCCAACGACACGGGCGCACTGCGCACCGGCCGGGTCGTCTTCGAGGCCGGGACCTATTCGGAAACCTACACCCTGACGCAGAAAGCGCAATAAACCGCAGCCCCTCTAAAACCGGCACACGATGAGCAAAACGGAACGCAAGCGAATCATCGACTACATATTCCGCCATCCGGACACCCCGGAAGACATCCGGCAGCAATTCGAACGCTGGATGCTGGCCCGGGAGCACGACTCCGGGATCGACGAAATCCTGTGGGATATCTGGGAACACCATGCGGCGCCCGCCTCGGAGGAGGAGGACCGCAGGGGACTCGAACGGCTCCGGGCGTCGCTCCGCGCAAGCCGGGTCCGCACGCTTCCGCGCCGCGTCCTGCGCTATGCAGGCATGGCCGCCGCCGTCGTGCTGGTGTTCCTCGGAGGCTATTTCGCCGCCACGCAGACGCTCGCACCCGAAAAGGAGGTCACGCTGCTGACTGCCAAGGGACATGTCGGGGAGTTCACCCTGCCCGACGGGACAAAGGTGTGGCTCAACGGCGAAAGCCGGTTGAAGTACAACGCGGAATTCTCGGGCAGGACCCGCGACGTGGCCCTGACGGGCGAAGCGTTCTTCGAAGTCCGGAAAGACACGCTGCGGCCGTTCCGCGTCAGCATGAACGACCTGCAGGTCGAGGTGCTGGGCACCTCGTTCGACGCCATGAACTACGCGTTCGGATCGAGCGAGGAGGTGGTGCTCAAAACCGGCTCGGTGAAGATCTCCGGGGAGCATCTCCGAAGCCCCGTGACGCTGCGTCCCGACGAGCGGTTCTCGCTCAACCGGCTTTCGAAACGCGCCTGCGTCGAAAAGGTCGACGCGCGGAATTACAGCCAGTGGTTCTCGCCGCGTCTGATCTTCGACAACACGCCGCTGAAAGACATCATCATCAACCTCGAACGGAGGTACAATATCGAGATCTCCCTCTCTTCGAACATCTCGCCTGAAAAACGACTGTCGCTGGTCGTCTGCCACGAACCGCTGGAAGACCTCATGGAGGTAATGTCCTCGCTGATGTCGATCCGCTACCGCATAGACGGCAACCGCGTCCTGATCACCCAGAGATAAACCCTGTAACATAGACGGTCTGTCCCGAAACCTCCCGCAACAAGAGGCTCCGGCATACCCTTTCATTTGAAAAACCGAATCAAACACAAACCGAAACTATCATGAATGAACTCAACGTTTTGAAACGGATCTGCCGGCATCTGTTCCTGGCGGTCCTCCTCTGCGCGGTGTCGGCCGCCACGGCTTCGGCCCAGGTCCCGACCGTCACCGTCGATGCGAAGAACGTTACCATCAAAGAGCTGTTGCAGCGCATCGAAGCCAACAGCCAGTACACGTTCGCCTACATCGACGCCGACATCAACCCCGACAAACGGGTGTCGGTGAAGGCCGTCAACCGCAGCATCGCCTCGATCATCGCCGAGGTGCTTCCCAATGTGAATATGGAAGTTAAGGGGCTGAAAATCGTCCTCACGGCCAAACGGGGGGGGGAATCGCAGACCCGCCCGGCCGCTGACGCCGGCCGCACCGTGAAGGGCCGCGTGACCGACGAAAGCGGCGCGCCGGTGATCGGCGCCACCGTCATCCTGAAAGGCACCACGGTCGGCACGGCGACCAACGCCACGGGCGAATACGCCATCGACATCCGGCAGGCCGACGCCGTGCTGGTCTACTCGCTCATCGGCTACAACAAGGTCGAGGTAGCGCTCTCCGAGGGCCAGACGCAGGCCGACGTTACGCTGAAAAGCGAGGCGATCGCCATGGACAACGTGGTGGTCGTGGGCTACGGCGTGCAGAACAAGCGCGACGTGACGACGGCCATCTCGTCCATCAAAGCCGAAGACTTCGCCGCCATGCCGACGGCCGATTTCCGCGACGCCATGGCCGCCAAGATGCCGGGCGTGCAGGTGCTCACCCTGGGCGGCCAGCCCGACGGCAACGTTTCGATCCGCATCCGCGGCATCCAGTCGGCCACGTCGGGCAACGACCCGCTCTACGTCATCGACGGCGTTCCGTGCGACGCCCGGGCCTTCTCGAACCTCGAAAGCAGCGACATCGAAAGCCTCGAGGTGCTCAAAGACGCCTCGGCGGCGGCGATCTACGGTTCGCGCGGTTCGTGCGGCGTCATCCTCATCACGACCAAACGCGGCGAGGGCGAACGCCCCGTCGTGAGCTATGACGGCCAGTTCAGCGTCTCGAACGTCTCGAAGACGATCGACATGCTCAATGCCTATGAATTCGCCAAAATCTTCAAAGAGGCCCGCGACGGCGCCTACCTGTTCAACGTCCCGACGGGTTCGATCGACGACCCCTACGAGGACCGTCCCCAGACCTACCACCGCGTCGACCCGCTCATCACGGCCTACCTGCAGGACAAGACCGGCACGATGACCGACACCGACTGGCAGGACGCCATCTTCCGCACGGCCTATTCGACCAAGCACTCCGTATCGGTCTCGGGCCGCACCAAGACGCTGGGTTACTACATCGGCGCCAACTACCTCTACCGCGAGGGAACGATCATCGGGTCGGATTTCGAACGTTACAGCCTGCGGGCCAACATCGACGGCAAGCGCAACCGGCTGAAATACGGCGTCAGCTTCTCGCCCTCCTACTCGAAGACCAACTACATCTCCTCCGACACGCAGTACGGCAGCGACGGCGTGATCGCCTCGGCGCTGATGGCGCCCCCGGTCTTCCCGGTCTACAACGCCGACGGCTCCTACAACTGGGACATGAACGGATTCCTGCGCGTCAACAGCTGGGACACCCAGACCAACGAGGTGCTCAACCCCGTGGCGCTGGCGTTGGAGATCGACGACGTGCGCGAGAAGATCAACATTCTGGGCAACGCCTATGTCTCCTATGAGTTCATCAAAGGGCTGGAATACAAATTCACGGCCGGCGGCGACTACTACTCCTACATCCGCAACTACTACCGTCCGTCGTACATCCCCCTGCGCGGCCTCAAATACCTCGACGCCCCGTCGGACCCCAAGGCGCAGAACAACATGCAGTCCTATTTCCACTGGACGATCTCCAACCAGCTCTCCTTCAACCGCACCTTCGGCGATCACTCGGTCAACGCCGTGGCGGTCTACGAAGCCGAGAAGCAGAGCATCCAGACCTCGCAGATCGTGGGCACCGGCACGGCCGGCGACGACAAGATCCGCACCACGAAAGGCAAGACCATCGACCTGGCGGAGACCTACAACAACAAGTACGCCTACACCTTCGCTTCGTGGCTCGTGCGTGCGCAGTACTCCTACAAGGGCCGTTACATGGTTTCGGCCTCGATCCGCGGCGACGGTTCGTCGCGCTTCGCCCCCAACACCCGGTGGGGTTATTTCCCGGCGGCCTCCGTGGGCTGGCGCATGAGCGACGAGAGCTTCCTGCGCAACGTGAAATGGCTCGACGACCTGAAACTCCGCGCCAGCGTCGGCCAGACCGGCAACGCCCAGATCGGCAACTCGGAATACCTGGCGCTCTACAGCATGACGAACGTCGATCTCGGCAACGGACTCACCTCACAGGTCTATCCCACGCAGATCGCCAACAACGACCTGGGCTGGGAGAAGAACACGCAGTACAACGTCGGTCTGGATGTCAGCCTGTGGCGCGGCACCCTCGGATTCACCGCCGACTACTACTATTCGAAGACCACCGACATGCTGTTTGACGTTCCGGTTTCGTCGGTGTCGGGCTTCACCTCGTCGAACGTCAACATCGGGTCGATGCAGAACCGGGGTATCGAGCTGGCGCTCACCTCGCGGCGCAGCTTCGGCGACTTCTCCTACGCCTTTGCCGCCAACTGGTCGCTCAACCGCAACAAGGTGCTGAGCCTCGGCGACGAGAACGCCGACATCATCAAAGAATCCTCCTACGCCGGCGGTTACTACCTCACGCGCGTAGGCCAGCCCGTCGGCTGTTACTACCTGCTCGTGCAGGACGGCATCTTCCACAATAAGGAGGAGTTGAACTCCTATCCCCATTTCAGCACCACGCAAGTGGGTGATTTCCGCTTTGTCGATGCCAACGGCAACGGTATTCTCGAAGAGGATGCCGACCGCGTGATCGTAGGCAACTACATGCCCGATTTCTACTACGGCTTCTCGGTCAACCTCTCGTACAAGGGCTTCGACCTGGCGGCCAACTTCCAGGGCGTCTACGGCAACGAAATCCTGAACCTCGAACGCCGCTACCTGCTCAACATGGAGGCTTCGTCGAACATGATGAAGGAGTCGCTGCAACGCTATCCCTACGGCGAACTGAACCGCGCGACCCGCAAATCGAGCGGCAACAACGGCGCCTGCACCTCGACGTTCCACCTCGAAGACGGCTCCTACCTGCGCCTGCAAAACCTTTCGCTGGGATACACCTTCCCCGACCGCTGGACCCGCAAGGCCGGCATCTCGAAGCTGCGCATCTACGTGCAGGGCACGAACCTCTTCACGTGGACCGACTATTCGGGCTACAACCCCGAGGTCAACAAACGCTCGACGGACGCCCTGCGTCCGGGCGAGGACTACTGCTCCTACCCGCTGTCGCGCACGTTCAGCGTCGGTGTGAACTTTAACCTGTAATCAAAAATGACGATGACCATGAAACCGAAATATTTCCTTGCGCTGGGACTCCTCGCACTGGGCCTGGGCTCGTGCGGCGAAAGTTTCTTCGAACAGTACCCGAGCAACAACATCACCGAAGGCAACTTCTACAAAACCGACGACGACTTCAACCAGGGAGTCGTGGCGTGCTATGCCAAACTCAAAACGCAGATGAGCTTCCACCTGACGGAGATCGGCTACCGCAGCGACGAGAACGTCCTCGAATCGATGGCCGTGTCGACACAGGACCGCTACGACATCGACCACTTCGCCGAGACGCCCAGCAACGGCATCCTGAGCGACATCTGGGATGCGTGGTACAACGGCATCTACCGCTGCAACGACGTGCTCGACCACATGGCCGGAGCCAAGATCCCCAACTACGACAAATACCGCGGCGAATGCCTGTTCCTGCGGTCGTGGTGGTATTTCAACCTCTACCGGGTCTTCGGCGTGGTGCCCGTCACCCGCACCGTGACAGCCCCGGCGGCCGCCAAACTCATTCCCCGCTGCACGGAGGAGGAGATGTACACGCTGCTGACCGAAGACCTCGCCGAAGCGGCCCGGCTGCTGCCGTCGACACCGGGTCCGGAAAAGGCCCGCGTGGCGAACATCGCGGCCTACACGCTGCTGGCGAAGGTCTACCTCACGTTCGGCAAGCCCGCCGAGGCCAAGACGGCCCTCGAAGAGGCGATGAAGAACACCTCCTACGGACTGGAATCGACGACGAAAAAGGTTTTCGACGTGGGTAACAAGATGAACCGGGAGATCATCTTCGCGCTCTACTACAACAAGACCAACGACAACGGCCACGGTTACTGGTACAGCGCCAACACGGAGGTATTGGCCGACATCCGGAACCCGACACCCGAATTCAAAGCGATCTACGACAGTGAGAAGGACAACCGCCTGCCGCTGATCGGCACCTACACCAAGATTTCGAGCAACCTCTACGCCATGACCAAATGGTACGACACCTACGACGCGACCTACACGACGCAGGTGGGCAACGATTTCCCGCACCTGCGCTATGCCGACGTGGTGCTGATGTACGCCGAAGCGCTGGCCGAATCGGGCGGCAGCCTGGGCGACGCGCTGGAATGGCTCAACAAGACCCGCACGCGGGCCGGGCTCGACGAACTGACGACCGACGAGGTCAAAAGCCTGGCGGAGTTCCGCCGCGAGCTGGCCGCCGAACGGGGCCGTGAGTTCGCCCTCGAAGGCCACCGCTGGTTCGACCTCGTGCGGCTGGGGCTGGCCGTCGACTATTTCCGCGAAATGGGCTACTCGCTCGATTCGCACAACCTGATCTTCCCGATCCCGCAGGACCAGATCGAAATCGTGAACAACCCGTCGATTCTCTGGCAGAATCCCGGTTTCAATTAACCAACCACTTAAGTCAGAACAAGCATGAAAAAGATAATCAACCTTTTGCTGATATCGTTCATCGCCGCGGGCCTCACCGCATGCTGGAGTGAGGATATCCCCGAAGCCGGAGCGGCCCGCCACCAGGTCACCGATCTCACCGCCACGCCGGGCGACGAGGAGGTACTGCTCGCCTGGAGCCTGCCCGAAGGCTGGAACCCGACGGACTTCATCGTCTACTACACCGACGCTGATTCGGAAACGGTCACCCTGCGCACGGGCGGCGAGATGAACTGCACGGTCGGCGGACTCGTCAACGACACGCAGTACACCTTCTACGTGCAGGCTGTCTACGGAAAACTCGTCTCGAACTACGTCGCCGCCGTCGGCAGACCTGCCACGACGCGGTTCCCGGTCACCGACCTCACGGTCGATGCGGGCGACTCGTTCGTGAGCCTCGCGTGGACCAAACCCGCGACGACGGTGCTCTCCTACACGCTCTCCTACTACAACGAGGACGCACCCGACAACGTCGAGCAGCAGACGCTCGACAAGGACGCGACGAGCGTGACGCTCGACAAGCTGACCAACGACAAGAACTACTACTTCTCGCTGACGGCCAACTACGAAAAGGGCGCCTCGGAACCGGCCACCGCCAAGGCGATGCCGACGCTGGCTATCCCCTATATCCTCGACCGCGATCAGGCGGCCCAGAACCAGCCGATCACCTTCTCGTTCAACACCCAGGACTACCCGACGGCCACCGACGTAAAGTGGACCTTCCCGGGCAACGTCGTGAAGGAGGGAACCGTCGTGAAGTACGGACTGGGCACAATCGGCACGCAGACCGTGAAGCTGAACGCCATGATCGACGGCAACGCCCGTTCGTGGACCTTGGAGGTCGAAATCCGCGAATACGTTATTTACAGCACCGACTGGGCGCAGGACGGCGCAACCTACAACGGATTCAAAGGCACCTGTCCGGTGTTCTCGCCCGACGGAAAGACCGTCTACATCGTCACCTTCAACAAAGTCTCCGCCCTCTACGCCTTCGACGTCGCAACGGGCAATGAGAAGTGGCGCTACGTGCCGCCCACCAAAACCGGAAGCTACAACATGCTCACCGTGAACCCCGTGACGGGCGATATCTATTACGGTACGACAAGCAACGGGCATTTCTATGCCGTCACGCAGGAAGGCAAGCTGAAGTGGACCTTCGCCGAAGCGGGTTCGATGCAGAGCGCCGCCCCGGCCGTCAACGCCGCCGGAACGGTGGTTTATATCTGTGACAAGAGCGGCAGCACGTTTGCCATCGACGCCTCTTCGGGTCAGAAGATCTGGAACTTTTCCGCAGGCGTCGCCGGAGGCGGCCTGCTGGTCAACGGCAGCGAACTGCTGATCGGAGCCGAAAACAACGCCTTCTTCGTCAACATCGAAACCGGCGAGCAGATCGCCAAGGTGGCGCTGGGCTGCAAGATGAGCGACATCACCGGATTCGCCGTCAGCAACGACAAGACGCTGGCCTACTTCGGGGCCGCAAGCGGTTACATCGGCGCGGTCGACCTGACGACGCACACGGCGAAAACCCCGCTGCTGGCGGAAACCACGAATCCCAACACCATCTACGAGCCCGTCGTGGCCCCCAACGGCTCGGTCTTCGCAGGTTCGAAGAACGGTTCGGTCTACAACGTGAAGGGCGACCTTTCGGCCGTCAACTGGGTGCATGTCCACACCGGAAAGGCCGTCGGCAACACCTACAACTACTCCCACCCGTGCGTAGACACTGAAAACCGGTTCTACATCACGGCGGGACAGCCCACCAACACGTCCTATATCTTCGATGCCAACGGCAACGTCCTCGACTCGTGGAGCTATACGGGAGCCACCGCCGCGGCGCAGCGCCAGATGGGCGGAAACAACTACCTCGACGGCGTGTTCTACTCGGCGTTCATCGGCAGCGGCGACCAGAACGGCATGTTCGTCGGCAAATACGTCGGCGGCGAGCGTGCTTCGAGCTGGAGCACCCACGGCGGCGACATTTGCGGATCGTGCTGCGTAAAATAGGACAAAACGATGAAAAAACTACTGTTCATAACGATAGCCTTTCTGCTGGCCGCCGGGGCTGCCCGGGCCGAATACCCCGTGGGCGTATCGCTCGGCATGGTGAAGGTACCCGAGCCCGAAAAACTCGCGCAGATCAAAGCCGCGGGCATCGACCACGTGGAGGTCGTCTTCAACTATTTCTGGCGCAACGCCCCCGAGAACGAGTGCTACACCCGCGCCTACCGCGTCCGGGCGATGCTCGACGAGGCCGGGCTCGAAGTCTGGTCGTGTCACCTGCCTTTCAGCCGTACGCTCGACATCTCGGTACTCGATCCGCAGCGGCGCGAAGAGAACGTCCTGCTGATGGAGCGGATGATCCGCCTGGCGGAGATTTTCCACCCGCAACGGCTGGTGCTGCATCCCAGTTCGGAGCCGATCGCCGACGAGGAACGCGAAACCCGCCTGCAAAACTCCGCCAACTCCATCGGCCGCCTCGCATTGGCCGCCAAAGGGATCGGCGCGGTGCTCTGCATCGAGAACCTGCCCCGCACCTGCCTGGGACGCAACTCGGACGAGCTCATGCGGCTGATCGGCGACTTCCCCGAGGTGATGGTGTGCTTCGACTCGAACCACTTGCTCCAGGAGGAGCACGCCCGCTTCTTCGAGAACGTGGGCGGCCGCATCGGCACGATCCACGCTTCGGACTACGACCGTCGTGACGAACGCCACTGGCTGCCGGGCGAAGGCGTCATCGACTGGCCCGACTTCCTCCGCCGCCTGCGTGCGTCGGGCTACAAGGGGGTCTTCATGCACGAAGTCCGCGCCGGAGAGAACGCCACGCCCGGGAATGTCGTAAAAGCCTACAAAGAGGTCATTCTCGGCAAAACGAAAAAATAACCCACCCTAAATGTACAAAGCCATGAACAAGATAAAATTCCATCTGTTCCGGGTCCTGCTGCTCTGCGTCGGAACGGGATTCCTCGCCATGGGCTGCTCGAACGACGACGACGATTCGCCCCGGGAACTCGCTTCGAAAACCACCCTGACGCTGTCGAAATACTACAACGACAAGGGAGCGACGACGCTGCCCACCTGGGGCAGAAACGACAAGGCCGGACTGTTCGCCGCGGACCAAAGCGCCCCGGAGGCCGTCTATGCGGCGCCGATCCAGCCGGGATCGCAGAAATCGCTCTTTCTCTTCACGCTCAGCGCGCCGCAGCACGCCGCTTCGACGGTCGTCGCTTTCTGGCCCTCGGACGCCGATCTCCGCTGTGAGAACGGCACGCTGAAAACCGTCGTCCCCACGGCGCAGACGGGCGCTGTCGCCCCGCTCCTCGCCGGCAAGGCCACGGCGCGGCTCAACGCCTACGAGGGTTGCAGCATGGAGCTCACGAATCTCTTCTGCACGATGTACGTCAGCGTTAAAAAGGGCAACTACTCGGTCAGCAAGGCGGTCGTGAAGGCCAACGGCGGCGAAGGGATCGCCGGAGACCTCACGGTCGGCATCGACGACTGGTCGGCATCGGCATCGGCGCAGACGATCACCGTGACGCTGCCCGCACCCCTCGACTGTTCGAAAGAGACGCAGCTGATACCCGTCATGGTCGCTCCCGTAACCCTGTCGCAAGGCTACACCGTGACCCTCACCGACACCGACGGCAATTCGTTCTCGGTCGAAAAGACGGAGTCCGTGACCCTGGAGGCCGGAGGCAAGCACGAAACCGACGACGCCCGTTCGAATTTCGTGACCGAACTGATCTTCTGCGGCGACAACATGGTCTACATGATCGACGCCGGACTGGCCGACGAAACCACCTACAAGGATGCGGTCACATGGAGCTGGGACGCGACCGAAGCCGCCGCCGTGCTCGGGCTCGACAAGAGCCGCTGCAACCACCTCGACGACTGCAAGCCGGTGGACAACGGCAAGAAACTCCTGTGCACCAGCTCCTACAACTGGTGCGTGCTGCTCGACATCGCCACGAAGGAGGTGCTGTTCCACACCACGGCGACTCCCAACGCCCACTCGGCGGAACTGCTTCCCGGCAACCGCATCGTCGTGGCCTGCTCGGAGGGCAGCGGCGCGGGCAATAACTCGGTGCAGCTCTACGACATCTCGCAGCCCAACCGGATTCTCTACCAGTCGGCGCTCGGCTCGGCGCACGGCGTCGTGTGGAACGAAACGACCCAGCGCCTCTATGCGATCGGCGGCCAGAGCCTCCAGATCTACAAACTCAAAGACTGGGAGACGGCAACCCCGTCGCTCGAACTGGAAAAGACCGTACAGACGCCCCAGGGCGGCCTGCACGACATGAGCTACGTCAATTCGAACACGCTCTGCATCGGCGGACGCCGGGCCTATCTCTACGACATCGGCGCCAACCAGTTTACCGAAATGACGCTCTTCAGCGCATCGACGGCTATCAAATCGATCAACTACAACGACGAGACGGGCGAACTGTGGTACACGGATTCCACCAAACCCGAGGGCTCGCAGAGCTGGTCGACACAGACTATCCGCTACTCCACGGACAAGAATGCTTCGACGGAGACGCGAACGATCAAAGTTCCCGATCTGGACATGTACAAGGTCCGCGTGATGAACTGGTAACGCGGAGCGGATTCCGGCAGAAAATCGTGTATGTCCACGCGAATACACGATTTTCTTCATATATTTGCATTTCATTGACACCAACCCAAACAATCCATGAAAAAACTGCTTATTCTTCTTTCAGGACTGCTGCTTTTACAAACCTCCTGTTCACACACCGAATCCGTTCCCGGCACCCGTGCCGAACGGGTTGTTTCGGAGATTCACGATCCGTCCTCGAACAAGGTGCTTGTCGCGTGCCACCGGGGCGACTGGCGCAACTGGCCCGAGAACTCTTTGGCGGCCATCGAATCGGTGATCGGCATGGGCGCCGACATCGTAGAGATCGACCTTGCACTGACCTCCGACAGCGTGCTGGTGGTCTGCCACGACCGGACGCTGAACCGCACCACCACCGGCAAGGGCCTCATCGCCGAAATCCCCTACGACTCCATCCAACGGTGTTTCCTCAAATCGGGCCACGGCGTGGCCACGTCGCACCGCATGCCGACGCTTCGTGAAGCGCTGGAACTCTGCAAGGACCGCATCGTGGTCAATATCGACAAGGGCTACCAGTACTATGACCTCGTTCAGCGCCTCTCCGAGGAACTCGGGGTCACCGGGCAGCTCCTCATCAAAGGCAAAAGCCCCGTCGCGGACGTCGCCGCGAAATTCTCCCGCTACGAGCACAACATGATGTACATGCCCATCATCGACATCCTCAAACCCAAAGGGCAGGCGCTCTTCGCCGAATACCTCGGCACGGACACCGTACCCCTTGCCTACGAGGTTTGCTGGTCGGAATACACCCCCGCAGTCGAATCCTGCATGAAGAAAGTGCTGGCCGGCGGCTCGAAACTGTGGGTGAACTCCCTGTGGCCTTCGCTCTGCGGAGG
>ERZ838577.314-NODE-314-length-81713-cov-7.687673_pt1 | contig 81713 bp, 79 predicted proteins | sample MGYA00519682_ERZ838577 | MGnify/ENA primary metagenome ERZ838577 (study PRJEB31850, sample SAMEA3708838) | human gut metagenome | biome: human gut; feature: human-associated habitat; material: faeces | place: China | collected 2014 ... | reverse complement strand
CTTGTGCACGGCGCTGTGCGCCTTGGCCGTGCTGTGGAGCAGATGACGGACGATGTTCCACAACGTGATGCATCCACCATGCCGCCGCACATCGACAGCAAGCGCCGCAAAAAGCTCCGGCAAAAGAAAACCGCCCTCGGCCATGCCGAGGACGATCATGAAGATTGGGATATGAAACAGGAACTATGAAAGGAGTACCTATGGCGAGAAAGCGAAAAGACAATATTTCGGAGGTCACGTTCAGCTACATCGGTACGGATGCGCAGTTCGATGAATTTCTGAAAATGCTGGTGCATGACTACCTCTCGGTAGACCAGCCATATACAAAGTCGCAGGAGGATTTTGTTGATCATGTAGATTTCTGCTGCGCATGATGGATTGTTCTAGCTATTCGAAAAACAGTGTGCTATGGTGTGTGCTGCAATCGGCACACACCATATCGGAAAGGAGGAAACATGAAGGTCTGGTTGTATTACCGCCTGAGTCGGGACGAGGATGATGAACTGAACTCCCTGACAAATCAGCGAAAGATCATTTACGAATACGCCGTCACAAACGGACATGAAGTTGTCGGTGAGTCCTTCGATGACAATGTCAGCGGAATGCACTTCAACCGCGAGGGCATCGATAAAATCTATGAAGTGGTCGAAGCGGGCAAGATTGAAGCCATCATTGTCAAAGACCTAGCCCGCCTGGGTCGACACCGAACGCAGACTGCCCTGTTTATCGACTACCTGCGGGAACACGACGTCCGCGTCCTCTCGGCAACGGAAAATATCGATACGTTCAACGAAAACGACGATCTCATCATTGGCTTCAAGGGCTTGGTTAATGACTTCTATGCCCGCGACGGCAGCCGCCGTGTGCGAATCGGCTACCGGCAAAAGCAAAAGGAAGGGATCGTGACCATCCCGCCCTTCGGCTACTTCAAGGACAAGAACACAAAGAAAGTTGTCATCGTGGAGGAAGCGGCCGAAACAGTCCGACTGATCTTCTCCGCCTACGTCGGCGGCAGCGGCATGAAGACCATCGCCCGCACACTGAATGAACAGAGAAGAAAAACACCTGCGTTCATGCAGCTGGAACTGCTGAACAAGAGTCTGCCCAACACGCAGGACGTCATTCTCAAGAAGTATCTCTGGGACGCGACTATGATAGCGCGCATTCTCAGGGACGAGAGCTATGTCGGGACACTCATCTGCCACAAAAGTGAGCGGAACAAAATCAACAAAACTTTCCGCTTCACAGAGCCGGAAGAACAGTTCCGTCACGAGAATTACCTCCCGTCGATCATCACGCCGGAACTGTGGGAGCAGACACAGATGATGCTTGCGGAGCGGAAACGGCTGAACGTGCGCGCCGCGCCCTCGCAGGAGATCCTACGCTACAGTGGACTTCTCCGCTGCGAGGACTGCGGCAGAGCCATGTTCGGTAAGCGCATCCATCTGAAAAGCGGCGAACGGGTCACCTATGTTTGCAGCACCTACAACCGCTTCGGCAAGGAGCATTGTTCCCAGCATCAGATCGACGAGTCTGTACTGGACAGGCTGATTATGGACGAACTCAGAAATACCAAGGGGCTGTATCAGCAAAACTGGGATGCGCTGGAGCAGATGATCGCACAATGGACACCAAAGGCAGAACTGACCGGTGCGCAGATCATCAAGCTGGAAAAGAAAATCTGCTGTCTGGAGGATGAAACGGAGGCAATTTTAATGGAGCGGATACGAGATCGGGCGAACGCTGAACGCTATGACCGCATGATCCAAAAACGTGAAGAAGAAATCGCTGCGGCAAAAAAGCAGATCGAAGAACTGCAAAACATCTCCGCTGTCCTGCGGAATCGGCAAACGAAGCTCAAACGGGACATCAGCATGATCGACGACATTCTCGCTGAAGGCACCATGACGGAAGCGCACCTTCGGATGTTGGTCGAAAAAATCTATGTGCAGGAGACGGACGGGAAGCTCAGCCTGGACATTCAGATCAAAGCACCGTTCCGCACACACTTGGATGTCTATGAAAATGGGACGCTCACGGAGCGATACGGCGCACTGGACTTTGACTGGGGTCGGCTGGCGCGGCTGCTCTACGGCGACGGGCTTGCGGGGTAAAAGGCTATGACAATGCGGGTTTGGCTCTATGCACGGCTCTCCAACGACGATGATCCGGCGCAGAATTCCCTGCAAAACCAACAGGAAATCTGCCGCGCCTTTGCAGAAAAGAAAGGCTGGTCAATCGCCGGCAGTTCCGCTGATGATAACATCAGCGGCATGAATTTCAGCCGCCGTGGGCTGGATATTCTCACGGCGGCTGTTCAGGCAAAACAGGTTGACGCTGTCCTTGTGAAGGATCTTTCGAGGCTTGGTCGTCACCGAACCCAAACCGCATTGTTTATCGACTTCCTGAGACAGCAGCAAGTGCGGGTTATCTCCGTAACGGAGGGGGTGGATACCTTCTGCGAGGAAGACGATCTTATGATCGGCGTCCGCGGCTTGATGAATGATTATTACGCAAAGGATATCGGAAAGAAGATTCGTGCGGGCTACCGGCAGAAGCAGAAAAATGGGCTGGTGATCACGCCGCCCTTTGGATACTGGAAAGACAAAAATACCGGACAAATCAAGGTTGACACAGAAGCGGCGGTCACGGTGCGGCATATCTATTCTCTGTACTTGCACGGTTGTGGGCAGAAAGAGATCGCCCGCAGGCTCAACAGTCTCGGACGCAAAACGCCTGCGCAGATCAGGGCGGAACGGCTCGGCTATGACAGCCAGAAGTCGCACAAGACCCGTGACGGCCAGTTTCTCTGGACATATGCCAGTGTGAAAAACGTGCTGGCAGAGGAAGCCTATACCGGCGTGCTGGTCAATCATCGCAGAGAATATCTCGGCGGTAAAGCGCGAGCCGTCAGCGAAACGGACTGGCTTCGCCACGAGAATTTCTATCCGGTCATCATTGAGAAAGCAATCTGGCAGCAAGTCCAGATGCGGCTGAAGCAGCAGGCGCGTCCGGCGGTCAACAATCGTACAAAGCACCGTTATGCCGGACTGTTGACCTGTCAGGAATGCGGGAACGTGTTCAGTCCCATGATCCGCTGCTGGAACGGCAGCCGCCGTGTGGAATACGTCTGCCGGGGTTACCACCGGAACGGGAAAGGTTATTGCAGCTCTCACCGTATCCATGAGGAGGTGCTGGATGCAGCGGTGCAGGAGTATGCTGAAGCTATGCGGGAACAATACGTCGAGGAAGTGAATAAACTGGCACAGATGCAAAAAATGTGGGCGTTGAGGAAACCAATCCTCGACGCCCACATTTTGTCGTTACAGAAAAGAATTCAGGAGCTGGAGCAGGAGATTGATGGGATCGTGATGGAAAAGTTAAGAATATAAGTCAATAGGCTTGCAGATAAACCGCTTTTTTGCTACAATTAATGACAGTAAATGACTACTTTGAGATAGATATGCTTCTGGGGGGGGTGGACGCTTTCTTCTACTTTTATTTTTTTGACGATTTGTATTATATCGAGGATATACAGCAAGCATTTAAAAATATATGTCTGGACAAAATGCTTTCTGATGGGTATTTCGATATGAGTGCATACATATTTGGGCGACTAAAGAAAGAAGATATATATGCGCGCCTTGTGGCAAGCAAATCGAGATATGCGGTTTTGTACCAAGGAAGATTTCCCAACAAAAATACGGCTTCTTCTGTTTGGCGTCAAAAAATGGGGGAAGGATCATATAACGATGATATCTATAGATCCCGGTGCGAGCTTACATATTTAGAATCCAGTGCCATTGTTAACTGGGTCTACAAGACACTGAAAAATTCTGAAGAAAGAAATGCCTTCACTAAAGAGTTGCTTGGACAGATAAAAGAATTACATGGTATACAAAATGATATCCGTTTTTCAAAAGGTGTAGTATATAATGCGGAAAAGGTTGAGATACATTTTCTATCTTCTGTTTCAAGTGTAAACAGTTATGTTTCTTCACTAAAGAAAGAGGCAGGAACGCTGTTTTTCCGAGGACATGCAGATCCAAACTATATTTTGCGTCCGTCAATCATGCGAACCCCGCGCTTATTGCAGAACGAAAGTGAAATATACCACGAACTGATAATTAATTGCCCTGACGACTTTGAAAAATGTCACACTCATCTTGAGAAACTGGTAAAGATGCAGCACTATGGTTTGCCTACACGCTTGCTGGATATCACAAGGAATCCTCTTGTTGCGCTGTATTTTGCATGTGAGAGTAATCCCGAGAGCTATGGGGAACTGGTTTTAATTTCACCCGAGAACCATGAAATCAAAAAGGACGATCTGGTGAGTAGCTTCATTGTCTATGCGCTAAAAAATAATGACCGAATCGTTATGCAAGATGGTGCATTTATCCTATGTGGTTTACCTGACAGCGAAAGATCATTGGAAGAATTTCGATATAGGGAAAACGGGAAAAAAGTAGTTATACTGATTGATGGGAAAAAAGAAGTTGCTTGAACAATTGGAGACATTCTCAATCAATCGCGCAGCTCTTTTCCCTGAAATCGAATGTGTTGCCGAGTATCTAAGAAACAAGTACACAAGTTGAACGATAAAATGTGGGCGTTGAGGAAACTAATCCTCGACACCCACATTTTATCGTTACAGGGACAGTCTCCCTCAGCTAATTAGACGTTACTTGATTTCGGTTACGCTTGTGTCATCGTAATGATTAGGGTAACGACAAGTCATTTTAAGTATGTACTCGTGTTTCCCATCATATTTGTCCATGCAACTCATTGTAGCAAAAAGTGTAAATTCTCCAGTCTCATTAGTCGCAGGTGACTTTGATTGAATGGTCATCTCTTTCTGCGGATTAATTGCAGGGGCACCATAGGTATCATCGGATTCCCAGATCGTTTTGGACCCACCCTTAATTTTTATATCATAAACATCGACGGTGTACGCGATGTTGTTCGATACATTCATTACTGCGAATTTTAAACTCCCACAGAATCCACTGGCACACTGAAAACGCAAGAAGAAGCGGGGCATATTCTCGGCACGTTCTTGTTCTTCAGCAAGCGCTGCCTTTTTATCTGCCTCTGTTTTGATAATGTGGTTCTGATACAAGGCTAAAGCGCCTAAGACCACAGTGCCAAGAAAGGAGAGGATTGCACCATAATAACCCAATGCATCACCGGCAGACCATTCGGCTACAAAGATATCTGTTGTGGTGTTTATCTTAAATAGGATATTGATAACAAAGGGAATACCCATTAGCAGGAGCAAAATAACCACGCAGATTAGTGCAAACAACACTCTGTGTTTTTTAAACCAGTCGATCATAGCAATACCTCATAGTTAAGTAAATAGAAAGCGCCAAACAAATAGTCTGGCGCAGATGGCATTGGACCGAATGATTGATACAAGGTGCATTTTCACAGGTGCGGGTGCAACCAATCTGAAAATGCGAGAGCCGCTGTAATTATTCAGAAACTAACCTAATATCATCTTTTTTCTTATAAAGCTAAGCGATAATGTATTGCTATTGCTGTATTGATCATTTTCAGTGATATTTAGTTCTACTTCACTGTCAGAATTTAGCTTTACCATCTGATCTCTGATGAATTCAGAATGAACAAACTCAATTCCATCTTGATTTGATACTAACGTTCCTTCTCCTGATTCAATACTTATTTTTACTGCGTCATTCTTCATTAATATCCACCTCTTCTTTCTTGTCAAAATGAGAATAAAAGTATTGTGGATTATATTTTCTCTCAAAATAGTGCTTTCTCTTTAACCAGATAAAGCCGTCTCCCTTAGAAATAATCGAGACATCAATTGGTCCGCCGACAGTTCCAATATTTCTATCAATAGCAACCTTTCTTCTAAGAGATGTAATATTTATCATAGATTCTGCAAGCAAAGCCAATTCCTCAATCAGGAGAGATGACACAGATTGAATAATCGGACGCATATAATTGTTCCCGGCCGTCTCTGTCATATGTTGAATGATTCTTCCAGTAACATTCGTAAGTTGAGTGCGTACATCTTCTTTCTTGTCTTGAGCAAAACAGGTGTCGTCTATTGAATCTAAACACCCATTAATCTGTTTAGGAATCTCTTGGGCCAAATCGTTGATGAATTGGTCATTAATACCGAACAGAAATGTTTGCATTACATCGGTCTGAGCAAGCGGGGCGATGGAAGCTGTAGTGCTTTCTGATATCTCCACATTCTCAATAATATTATACTTCAATTTTGTGTCAATGACACCCCCAATATGCAAGTGGACCAAATGTGGATATATTTCCTCTTCGCCATAACCCGCAATTGCTACGCCAACAAAGCCGCCCCTATCAAAATCCGTATCATACAGCTCACATGATTTTTTGCACACTTCTTGAATCTATTTATCTGTAAGCCATTGCAGATTTTGGTCTTTTTTGACTAAATCGACAAATGTGTTGAGATAATGATTCTCTATGTATTCACCGAAGTGGTAGTCCGCTCGTTTCTTGATCCCGTTAACGAAAGTAATAGTCGAGCTGACCGCCGATTCTGCCACTTTTTTCATTCCGTTTTCATCCAGAGGCTTCCCGGAATTGTTTTGCTCTGAACTCATGATTATTCTGTAGTCCCCGAGCAATCCGCGCATTAGATCTGAAAACACTTGTAAAACATATGTCTGCTCATTGATATCAAATCTAAAAAACTGGGACTTATCTCTAAGGTAATCAAGGAAATCATTAACATAATCATTTAACTTAGGGAACACACGATCAGCAAGCTGTTTCTTATACTGTTTAACAATTATTTCAATAGGGACCGTCATAAGCGCGGCATTTGCATAAACAATCACTCCAACAGGGGCAACCCGTGAAAGCGAAAACAGCTTATTTGCTGAATTATGAATTGCCGCATGGTCACCAACGGTGACTGCACTATCAGCAGCCATCGCTATTGCATTTCTGTTCATGATACAAATTCCGGCACTCATATCTCTTGCCTCCTATGAATTCAAATATCCACTCTGTCAGGTTATTTCTTCCTATACCCGTCCTTCGATTTAGAAAGCGGGCCATCCATATACTTTTTGCCACACTTGGCAAAACACTCATACGCATCGGATGCGGTGCTGATAACGGAACGTGTCTCTGCGTCCTTCATGTCGAGATAAGTGGCTTGTCCCTTGTAATCAGAAACAAACCAGTAACGAGAGAAAGACTCTCCGAAATCCTCAACATATCGAGCGATGCCTTTGAGTTTCGGCATGGTATCGGCCAAATGAAGCCCGTGCGGATCAACAATGGCCGGCATCTCTCGATCCCCCACCTTTTCAAAGAAGATAAAATCGGGATGCAGCACCTTCCGATCATCACCAAGACGATATGGAATACGCAACGATTGTCCTGTCGTCTTGCCGACCGGATTGCGGTACCAGCAGATAACCTCCGGCTTTCTCAATTCATGCATAACGACGGCATCTTCGGAATCATAGAGATTGAACCACGCCATGTGCGTTTTCGGATCGTTTACTACATGCTTGGAATACTTTTTGCCACCGGAATCCTGAGTGTCAGCAACTGGCTTATCAAGGAATACCGTATGCGGGATACCATGTTTGCTCATACCGGAGGAGAATTGATTTCGCACGCTGGTGGGATACTTTGCAATCACCGGATCGTACTCTTCCGTCAGTTTTTCCAACTTAGTTCTGGCGCTTTGCTTCACGGCCTCGACAATTTCCGGAACGGCAGCTGCAGCAGCAATTTCTACATTAATATCGAGCGGTTCCATACCAAGCAAGATCTGCTGACGGAAAAATGCATTCGTTACACTTGGGGAAAGAGTAACATCGCCGCGTCTGCGCGCATTGGCAATAGCATAGGAATCCGCATCGTCTTCATAGACCTTCGTTTTTGCAGAAGCCGCGTCCAAGTATTTCAGCTCAACTTGCGTTGATTTTGCATGGAGAACCGTGTTCCGAGCAGCTTCAAATTTGTCATTGAAGGTAACTATGCTTTCATTCAATGCCCGGAGCATGGCATCAATGGCTTTTTCAAGTTCGCCGGGAGCATCCGGTTCCGCTTCTGCAGTCGGTATATGCGGCGCTGCAGGAGCAACAGCCGGTACGCCTGCGACAGGGGCTTTTGCTTCTGTTGCTTCACTGCCTGTTTTTGGCGAGGAACCATCTTCGGTCTTCTCAAGAACAATCGGAGTTCCTGTGTTTTCAGCATTGACCGGTGTAGTTCCAGATTCTTCTTCGGTTTCTTGTGGAATAGATTCTGCGCCGATATCATTTTCCTCAAGCATACCCGCATAGGAAATGACACCATCAATGTAATTTGATGTTGAGTGTGCTCGTTCACGTGAAGCAATACCGGTGAATACATCGTCAATTCCAAAGGTGTGATCCCATTCGACATTGACTGGCTTTGTTACGATCTCGCGTCCGGATTCTCTAGAAACACCGCTGTAATCATCGTTGCCTTCTTCGGTCAGATACTTCACGACTTTTTCCAACGTAGCGGGATCAAAGTATGGCAAAAAACAACTAACAGAATTGAGGAGTTCAATATTCACGCTTTCCGCAAGCGGAGTACGCACCATTCGGCCAATAAGCTGTGCGATATAGGTATCATCCTGATGCGGGCGCATAGAGAAAATGACCTCAGCACGCGGGCAATCCCAACCAGTGCTGATAGCTTCTTTTGCAAAAAGAACACGAATATCGCTTTTACGCTGCACATCCTGCGGCTCAACACACGGCACCTCATACGGAGCGAGGTACATATCGCCTTCGCCACTAATAACATGTGCAAAAGCTGTAGAGCGGTCCAATGACGGGATCTTTTCGTAGATTTCAGAGCAAATTTGCCGAATCTTATCCTGAGATATCTTATTAGGCACCTGAACGACCATTAACGGCCTAACCATCGGCGCATCGTTTTGTTCGCAATACATCTGCCATAGTGCCGTCGACTGCACGAGCGTTTTACAAGCATCATTAAGATAAATGTTATAAACTGCTGCACCTTCAGTAGGAGCTTGCAATACAATTTTGTCCTTCAGCAAACCGCTGGCTTGAACATCAGCAGGACTAACTTTTACGACAGGATAAGGGATACGCTCTGAACGCCCTTCCATTGCAGCGGTAAAGCGCTTCGGTGTTGCAGAGATACCGACAACCACAGGAATCGGGCATTTCCCATCATCTCCATCGATGATCCTGCTTGTGATTGTTTCACCGGCAGTATCTTTTTTGTCCGCGCTGCCCAAACCTTTATGTGCTTCGTCATAGAGCATATAAAGATGGACAGAGCTATCATTTACCGTGCGGCGCAGCAGCTGCCAGAAGGTGGGGATTTCTCCACCTTTAGTAAGCAGGCCAGCGCTGGACAACTTCTGGCGATTCAGAAAATAGATATGTCCCGGTTCCAGTTCGTCGTGATCACCAGTGAAAGTGTTCTCAATGGTTTCGATCAGCGTGGGGTCCAGATCTGTGGCCTCACGGAATTTATAAATCGTCTGCTCATTCAAAGACGGGCTGTCGGAAACCCACAATACGGTAGCAAACGGATCACGCTCAATACCCCATTCGGGGTTGCCGTTAAAGATCGCTTCCACAGCAGCAGCCACCATGATGGTTTTACCGGAGCCGGTAGGAGACGCCAAGCAGCACGATGTAGGATCACCGTCCCGATAGTATGCATCGCGGGCCTTCAGCATTCTATCAAGTAATGCCTTTGTCGCAGTTACCTGAAAATCCTTTAATTCAAATTTCATACGTTTTTCTCCTTATCCAATGGCGTTGATTTCAAAGGAGCGAAGATAGCTTTCATACAATTGCATTACTCTGCACCCCGGTAATTCTGCACATAAGCTACGATAACGCTCTGCTGCATCCGTCACAATAAACACGGTTTTTATTTCCTTATTCTCCGAAACAGCATCAACAAAGCGCGTCGTATAGCGTGGATCGAAGAGTACAGCATAGGTTTCTCCGATCACATACCCCTTCTGGCGTTGAAGAATCTCTCCTTTACATCCTCCGGCCAGCCACAGGATCGGAGCAATACGGTCGAAAGCCAGATCTGCGCTTACTACAGAAGGCTCCAAGTATTCAAGGTCAAAGAAGATGGCATTTTCCTCGAATCCGTCAGACATCTTATGGTCAGCTAATTCTGGATAGAAAGGCTTTTTGACCTTTTCAAACAGCTTCTTCCGCTTTTTCTTGCCAGTCTCAGGATCGACAATATATCCGTCATATCCCTGATAGGTCTCTATGGGGCACCCATAATTGCCTTTTAATGGTTTCCTTTTGATATCGTGTCCCTCTATAGAGCAAACGGTCCGTGGCCATGTGACATAACGAGCAATGCCAAGATCGTCCCATTTTTGATCGGTTGGTCTTAATCCTTGTGCAGTTAGGCTTATTTCTTCATCTTCTGAAATTTCATTATTTGTCACAAGAATGCATTTTCTATGCCCTTGGTCTTCAGCATTAAGCAGATTTACTGCATGTAAGGTTGTTCCAGATCCACCAAAAAAATCGATCACCAGCGCGTTAGGTTTATCATTTACAAAGAAACGTAAAGTATCATGAACGGCATAAAGAGACTTTGGATAAGTAAACGGACTTGCTCCGAAAATACCCTTTAGTAAACTGGTGCCGCCTATACTCGCATCATGGGACCCAATTCTCCATTGTGTCCCTGTTACCAAAGATCTGACTTCAGTTTCGGAAATAATTGATCCGTCAGCCCTATGCCCACATATTTTATATGTCCCATTGTAAACCTTTGCAATCTCGCCCTTTTTTAGATAATAGATTGGTACGGTACCCTTTGATAGTCTTCCAAGCATTACAAAGCCGGACGCAATCAGTTTGCGCAAATTAGTATTTGAAATTTGCCAGTTCCCTTCATTTCCGTCTTTTCGAAGTGGCCAAACCGCGAATGTACCTTTTGGGGGAATTATTTCATTCCGGTTATCTCCGTAATAAGGCTCGCCAACGGAGTGGATACTCTTTCCGTCATTGTTAATGAAAACGGGATAAAACTGGTTAACACTATCTGATCTTAGAAAATGTGAGCCAGAACGAATCAACATTGACCATCTAAGATGTGTTACTCGCTTATCCTCTTTGATATTTACCCTCCACTCATCACTCAATGGCAGTCTACTAACAGAAGAATCTCCAAATTGAACGATATAAATATACTCATCGACACGAGCAAAACCGTTTTCCCGTGCAACTCCGCGAGAATTAGTTAGCGTTGAAACCATCTGTATTCTGGCTTCAGGAAACAACTGCTCCAATAGCAATCCAAGTCGTAGATATTCTTTTTCATCAATCGTTACAATAAGAACGGAATCCTTAGGATTGAGCAGTTTTTTCGCAAGCCTCAGACGATCTTCCATAAATGTCAGCCACTTGGAATGACGGTATTTATCGTCTTTGCCCACATAGTTGTTATTGTATTTCCAGTCCGTTGCGCCGGTGTTGTATGGAGGGTCTATATAAATACAGTCCACCTGCCCCTGATAAGCATATACCAAGGTCTGAAGCGCATGATAGTTTTCTCCGTTAATGACGACGTGATATGGTTTATCACCCCCGCGCTCCACACGGCCGATTTCTTTCAGCCCTGCATAGATAGGCTTATCAAAGCGGGCTAATGCAACAATATCATCAACCGATGCTGTAACGGTTTCACCAGTTTTTTCATTACGTAAAGTGGCTACACCTTCGGATATGGCGATAACCTTATAAACGATTTCAGAAGGGTCATCCTCGTTTTTTGTGTCCTCCATTACTCCACGAGGAGGCAGGATATTTACAATATCCCCACGAACCACGGGCTTCTTCCACATCCGAACAAATTCAGGCTTGGAGGCTTCATATACGAGGCCATATTTGCGGCCGTGAACATAGTCTTTGATATCACGTGCGAGATTCTCATCGTATTGCGCGGCGCGCTCCATCAAATCTTCAAGTCTCATTCGTGTGACACCTCCATCAATAGCCGATGATCAGCAATCCTGAAAGTGGAATGCCGAGTCGGTTGCTTGCATACATAGCTTCAAAGAATTTGCAAACACGGTCGAAATCATTGAAAGCACGATACTTGTTCCGAACAGCAATACAGAGTTTATCTACACCGACCATCGTGCACGCCTCAAAGAAATCTTTAAGGAACTGGTAGTTGACAACGGCTCGTCCGGCTTCAACCTCAATGACGTATCCCGCAGTAGAGAGATAACCGTCCGCTTCAAAGGCTTTTTCGATTTTGCCGTTTACACCATACAGCACCGGGACTGCAACAAGGTCATCGCTTTTCTTACTTTTCTCGACATCAAATCCAAGGGCCTCCAGCCCCGGACGGACCGCTGTAAGTACCTCATCGCTTTTTAGCTGATGCGTATAAGAGTCAATGGTGGCATCGACTGCTTCAAAAGCTTTGACAATCTGAGCAGAGACTTTGTCCAGCGGTTTATTCTTCGGAAAGTGTATCCAGTTAACCATGCTGCTTTCCCTCCGATCCCAGATCCAACCAGAGTTCTTCGAGGGAAGCGTAATCCACATCGTTTCTGGAACAGAATTCTTTTATGCTTTTCATGGCAGTCAGATTGGGCTTTGTCTTCCCGCTCTCCCAGCGATTAACCGTGGAAAATGCCACGTTTATTTCTTTGGCAAACGCCTGCTGTGACAAAAAGCAACGCTGTCGTATCCGTTTCAACTCTGCTTGAAAGCTCATAATTGCATCTCCTTTGCACATCATCTGCTGCAATATAGCAGTATTATAGCACAACAATATGAATTTTTCTACTGCCTTCGGAAAATTTCCGAGGGCTTTTTTCTTTTTCTTTCGTTCAAAACGGTCCCTCGTGTCCGTTGGGTACTGGAAGAAAAAACTTCAAATCCTTTTGGTCAAAACAGTGGTTTTTGTCAAGGGGGTATTGGAGGAAAGAAAATATGAAAATCTTTCGTTCAAAAAGGCCCGAACTGTCAAGGGGGCACTGGAGAGAAAAAGTTTCAGATCTTTTTGGCCAGACAGCCCATTTCTCTCCAGTGGGTAGTGGGAGAAAAAAGTTTCCGAAAAAGCGGACCACTTCACCGGTTTCTGTCAAGTGGGTACTGAACGAAGAAATTTTCAAAATCTTTCGTTCAAAACCGGCGAAGCCCTCCAGTGGGTACTGAGGGAAAAATGATCCGAGCTTCGTCAAAACGACTCCCTCGCCTCCAGAGGATAGAGAAGGAGGAAATATTCAAAATCTTTCGTTCAAAACCGGTAAAACCCTCCAGTGGGTAGTGGAGAGAAAAAACACCGGAAAATGTGGATCACTTTGAAAGTTCGTGGGCAGTGGGAAATGAGGAAACTTTTTTCTCAAAACCGTAGACCAAAACGCACCCTTTTGACCGGTGGGAAGTGAGAAGAGATTTTTTTCCGAAAAAGCGGACCACTTGGACGGTTTTCCTCCAGTGGGTACTGGGAGAAATCGCATCAGGCGATCCATTCTATGGGCCTGACGGCACAGGTCTTTTTGGTAAATGGTGACGGTCGATGACGCTCTTTTCAAAAACTATTCTATAGGGCCAAAAAAACAAGCCTATAGAAAAGTTACGGATTTACCCGTCAAAGAGTGTCACCAGCGGTTGAAAACCCTGATGGTACAAGCGTTTTCGTCAGGTGGCTGTGAAACGGCTTATCTGCACGAAATAAAAAACATCTCAAAAAGAGCGGACCACGTGGGCAGTTTTTGTCCAGTGGGGAGTGAACAACATGAAAGGCGGTGATGCGTATGATTGTGTTCCGATGACCGTAGGGCGGTCTGAATCTCTGTGGCCTTCCGGGCCGGACAGCGGCGCGGGGTCACGAACGCAAAAACCATAATTCAAACGGGGTATTAACCCCAAAGTTCATCAAATGGAGGAAAAACGATGACTAATTACACCTTTGTTAACTACAAAAACACCAAATCCCTGATTCCGAAGGAGGTGTGGCTCACGGCAGAACATCTTTCGGAAACGGAGCCGCTCTTTATGACGGAGCACCTTGTCGACAATGACGGCAAGCTGTACAGACGCTACCGCCTTCGTACGTGTGACCCGACCCGCTTTGTCGAAACCCTCGATTATGACATCGAGTGTCCGCACTGCCACGATCAGCTTCGCCTCTGCGGAATGGCCGTGGATGCCATGACGCACGGCCTGTACAGATGCAAACGCTGTGACGATGAAGCCGAAAGGAGAAGATGAGAATGAAAACGATCAACGAAATCCGTGCTTTCACGGCCACTCCGGAATACGGAAAGACCTTCTGGAATGCCATGAGAATCAAGCATAATGCGGAGGCAGAAATGCATGATGCCATGTCCGCTACCACTGGTGCGTTCTGTGCTCCTGCGGCGGATGAGACCGATTTCCGCAAGGCCATCTTTGCTGAGAGCGTAATCCGTCCTCTTGCGACCGAGCTAAAAAAGCATACCGGCGGTGATGTGATCTGGGCCAAGGATTCGAGCGATTATGCCGAGTTCGTGCCGGAGGGTGCCGCCATCTCCGGTTTCGATGCTCAGAACGATTTCACCCGTTTCCCAGTTGCTACGCACAAGATCGACGGTCTGGTGAAGCTGAGCACGGAATTTGCGCTTGACGCAGACTTCGATCTCCGCAAGTACATCTTCGAGCGCATGGGTAAATCCTTCGCTCGTGCGGAGGACAGGGCCTTCATCAATGGTAACGGAACGGACGAGCCCTTCGGCCTTCTCCACGAAACTGAAGGAGCCGAAACAGGGGTCTCTACAAATGCGGTCACCTACGATGATTGCATCGACCTGTTCTTCTCCGTAAAGCCGGAATACCGCAGTCATGCCGTGTGGCTCATGAACGACCGCACCGCTCTCGCACTGCACAAGCTGAAGGACGATGCCGGTAATTATCTCTGGAATGGCAACAGCGACACCATCCTCGGTAAGCCCGTCCATATCTGCAACGATATGCCGGATATCGCCGCCGGTGCAAAGCCTGTCCTCTTCGGTGATTTTCGATATTTCTGGATCATCGACCGTTCTCCTATCTCCATGAGAGCTTTGAAGGAGCGTTTCGCCATGACCGATCAGGTGGGCTATGTGGGCTTTGAACTGCTCGATTCCTGTCTTGTTCGCAAGGATGCGATCAAGGTCCTGACCGTCACCGCTTAAACCCATCCGTCCGGGAGGGTGAGCGTTCCTTGCTCTCCCGGACCCTTATCGGAGGTACGTATGAACACTACACAGAAAGCCGCTATTTTATCGGCAACACACGAAACGCAGGACGGCGTTATTCTTAACTGTCCACAGTGCGGAAAACCCGTTACACAGCGGAGCGGCCATAAGAAGAAATTCTGCTCGGACCGCTGCCGGATGGAATACTGGAATTCCCATCAGGATCAGGTTTTGCGAAAGGCGTACTACACGCTCGTCTGCAAAAACTGCGGTCGAACCTTCCGTTGCTACGGCAACGCTCACCGGAAATTCTGCTGCCGGTCCTGCTATGAAGATTATAGAAAGCGAGGAAACCGCTATGATGGATAATTTCGAACGCCGGGAAATAGAGCGGATGTATCGGGACGGATACGGCCCCACGGCCATCTCCTATGAATTGGAAATATCGATCAACACGATCAAGTCCTACATTCGCCGCCATCCCAGCATGAAAAATGCATCACGCTGCCTGTACTGCGGCAAGGTGATCTCTCAGACGAAGGGCCGCAAGGTCAAAAAGTTCTGCTCGGACCGCTGCCGCAGTGCGTATTGGAACTACAAGTATCGCAAAGGAGGTAATCCCATTGGAAAAGGAAGACCGCAAGCCTGATGTGTACGGGCAGGAGAATCTGATCCGCTATCATACGGCCCTGTCCTTTGTGGACCGGCTGGTGAGCGAGGGCTTTCTGCGACAGGCGGATCGGGCTGAAATCTACACAATGATCGCCCGGAAATACGGGATCGAATTGGACAGTACATTTGCCGCATAAGGCTTGCTATCCGGGCCGTTTAGAGTGATATATACAGTACCCATACTTTGATACAACGGAGGCGGATTATGGCAAGAGAAGTAAAACAGGTCACATTTACGAAAGCGGCCATCCCCATGCTGACGAGAGTGGCGGCATACGCACGGGTGTCCTCGGCAAAGAATGCGATGCACCACTCCCTGTCAGCGCAAGTCAGCTATTACAGCGGCCTGATCCAGAATCATCCCGGCTGGCAGTATATCGGTGTGTATGCGGACGAGGCCAAGACCGGCACCAAGGATACCAGAGAGGGCTTCGTCAAGCTCGTATCCGATTGCAAGGCCGGGGAGGTCGATATGGTCATCACCAAATCCATATCCCGCTTTGCCCGGAATACGGTTACTTTGCTGGAGACGGTCCGAGATCTGAAAGCCCTCGGCATTGATGTCTTCTTTGAGGAGCAAAGCATCCACACCCTTTCCGCTGACGGGGAATTGATGCTTTCGATCCTTGCGTCCTACGCACAGGAGGAAAGTCTGTCGGCCAGCGAAAACCAGAAATGGCGTGTGCGGAAGAATTTCGAGGAAGGCAAGCCTTGGAATGGAACGCTCCTCGGTTACCGCTACCGAAACGGCGTCTACGTCATCGAGCCGGATGAGGCCGAAACGGTCCGGCGCATTTTCCGGGAGTACCTTTCCGGCAAAGGCATCGTTTCTATCGCAAACGACCTAAATGCAGACGGCGTGAGGACCCGGTACGAAAACGCATGTAGCAAGGGAGGCGTTTCACGCATCCTGCACAATTACGCCTACTCCGGAAACCTGCTTCTTCAGAAGACTTTCCGGGAAAACCACCTGACGAAAAAGACCGTGGTCAACGAGGGCCAGCTGCCGATGTACCACGCAGAGGGTACGCACGAGGCCATTATCAGCTTGGAGGATTATCAAGCGGTACAGGCCGAAATTGCAAAGAGGGCCAAGAAATACGCTCCTGTCGGGAAGTTCTTTACCGGCAGATACCCATTCTCCAGCCTGATCACGTGCGCTCACTGCGGCAAGCACTACCGGCGAAAAATTACTGCCACCGGTCCGGTGTGGATTTGCAGCACCTACAATTATCAGGGCCGTGCCGCCTGTCCCTCCAAGCAGATACCGGAGCCTACGCTGACGGCCATGACCGCAGATTTGGATATTGGCGATTTAACGGAAATCATAGCCGAGGACGGGAACACGCTGGTATTCCGCTTCAAAGACGGTAGAAAAGCCGTTAAACGATGGCATGACCGCTCACGGGCCAAAAGCTGGACTCCGGAGATGAAAGAGGCCGCAAGGCAAAAAGCGATAGAAAGGAACAAGCGCAATGGCTAACATCACTGTAATACCGGCTTCAAAGACGCTCCATTCCAAAATGCCGCTCAATGCCCAGAGCAGACGAAAGGTGGCTGGGTATGCTCGTGTTTCCACCGACAGCGAAGAGCAGCTTACTTCCTACGAGGCGCAGGTGGATTATTACACCAAGTACATCCGCTCAAATCCGGATTGGGAGTTCGTGGATGTGTACACGGACGAAGGAATCTTCGCAACAAACACCCGGCACAGAGACGGCTTCAACCGCATGATTGCGGATGCGCTGGCCGGAAAGATCGACCTGATCGTCACGAAATCCGTCAGCCGCTTTGCCCGAAACACTGTGGACAGCCTTACCGCCGTTCGCAAGCTGAAGGAACACGGCACTGAGGTCTATTTCGAGAAAGAGGGCATTTACACCTTCGATAGCAAGGGCGAACTGCTGATCACCATCATGTCGAGCCTTGCCCAAGAGGAGAGCCGCTCCATTTCCGAAAATGTCACATGGGGCCAGCGAAAACGCTTTGCAGACGGAAAGGTGTCGTTGCCGTATAAATCCTTCCTCGGCTACCGCAAAGGGCCTGACGGCTTGCCGGAGATTGTGCCGGAGGAGGCGGAGATTGTACGGGAAATCTACAAACTGTTCGTTCAGGGCAAAACGGTGAACTGGATCGCCACACACCTTACATCCAAGGGCATCCCCACGCCTCGCGGCAAGGAAAAATGGCAGACCAGCACCATAGAGAGCATCCTGACGAACGAAAAATACAAGGGCTCGGCGGTCCTGCAGAAGAAATTCACCGTGGATTTCCTTTCCAAAAAGATGAAGGTCAACGAGGGCGAGGTGCCGCAATACATTGTGGACCAGAGCCATCCGGCCATTATCGATCCGGAGGAATGGCAGAAGGTGCAGAATGAAATGGCGGTCCGGAAGGCCAAGGGCAAGCACCACAACAGCCTCAGCCCGTTCTCGGCAAAGATCGTCTGCGGCGATTGCGGCGAATTCTACGGCAGCAAGGTCTGACACAGCACGGACAAGTACCGCCGGGTGATCTGGCAGTGCAACGGCAAATTCAAAGGCGAATACCGCTGCGGCACACCGCATCTGTACGAGGAGGGCATCAAGCGGCTGTTCCTCCGGGCCGTTGCCGACCTTACCGAGGACCGGGAGGTACTGCTTGAGACCTGCCGGATGATCCATGATGAATACCTGAACACAGACACCATTGATGCAGAGTGCGCCACGCTCAATGATGAGATTGAGATTGTTTCCGGCCTCACGAAAAAGCTGATTGCCGAAAACGCCACCACTGCCATTCCGCAGGACGAATACAACAGGAAATACGATGCACTGGTCGAGCGTTACCATGCGGCGCAGGATCGGCTGGATGAACTGCAGAAATTGAGAATTACACGGAGCTTTCAGGCCGATGTGCTGGAATGCTTCATGTTTGAGATAAAGGCCATCGACACCTCGCTGCCACTGGAGTACACAGACCGCTTCTGGCTCAACCTGATCGACCGGGTAACGGTCTACGAGGACAGTCGGCTGGTGTTCCGTTTCAAGAACGGGGCCAAGGTTGAAGAAACTCTATGACGGCAGAACGCAAAAAAGCCGTGACGGGGATCAAGCGGTCCTCATCACGGGCTTCCTTTGTATGAAACGGTAGTCATTTTTTGAAACGATAGGATACGGGCCTCCGGCAGATACCGCAAAGGTAGGTCCGTCAAGGAGAAAAGCGGCCCATTTTCACCCTCCGGCAGAGCCTCAAATGCACCCGCTGTTTTGCAGAAACGGCCTATTCAAAAGGTTTTTCGGGATAAAATGAAACGGACCGGTAATCGACACATTGTATCAATTACCGGTCCAGTTATGGTGCGGGCGGCGGGACTCGAACCCGCACACCACTGAGGTAACGGAACCTAAATCCGCCGAGTCTGCCAATTCCACCACGCCCGCAGATATGAGCGGCAGGGTCACCTGCCGCTATTTTATTCTCCTCTGATTTTTACACGGCGAGGAACCGAGGCAGAGCATAACGCTTGATCCGCATCTATAAAAACAGGATGAACCTGCTTTTACCAAAGAATGAGCACGGCGAATAAAGGGGCGAAAAACCTACACTGAGGTGACATCACCTAAATCCTCCGAGTCTACCATTTCCACCATACCCGCAGATATGAGCTGCAGGGTCACCTGCCGCTATTTTATTCTCCTCTGATTTTGACTCGGTGAGGAAGCCGAGGCGGAGCGTAACGCTTGATCCGCGTTTATAAAAACAGGCGAACCTGCTTTTACCGAAGAATATCCGCGGCGGGGAACGATGGAAAAAACATTCATCAAGGTGACGTCACCTAAATCCATCGTGTCTGCCAATTCCACCACGGGCGCAGATAGGAACGGCAGAAAATCTGCCGCTTTTTTGTTGTCCTCTGATTTTGACTCGGTGAGGAAACCGAGGCGGAGCGTGACGCTTGATCCGCAAACGTGTATGCGGACCGGTAAACCATGCGCCGGGAAGCGGCGCCCGCATACTTTATTATCATACCACAGCGCGGCTTTGACTGTCAATTGCGGGGGGCAGTTTTTCTTTACGGGGGCGCGATTGCTTTTCCCGGCGGAACGTGATATGATAAACAATCATGATATAATATATCAATTATTGTGAAATCGGGAGTCTTGCCATGAAAATAGTCATTGTTGGTGACGGAAAGATCGGAAGCACACTCGCGGAACAGCTCTCGCGCGAGGGACATGAGATTACGATCATCGACCGCAGCGGCGAGCCCTTGCAGCAGACGAGCGAGGACCTGGACATTCTTTGCATCGAGGGAAACGGTGCAACCTATGCAACGCAGATGGAAGCCGGCGTCGATGCGGCGGATCTGCTGATTGCGGTGACGATGTCGGACGAACTGAATCTGCTGTGCTGCCTGGTTGCAAAAAAAATCGGCGCGCGGCACACCATCGCCCGCGTCAGAAACCCCGAATACAGCGGCGAGCTGTCGCTGATCTCTGAGGACCTGGGGCTGAGCCTGTCGGTAAACCCCGAACTTCTGTGCGCCACGGAGATTGCAAGAACGCTTCGTATTCCGTCCGCCATCAAAACAGACACGTTTGCCAACGGGCATGTGGAGCTTCTGAAGGTACAGATTCCGCCGGACTCCATTCTCGCGGGCAAAACGCTGATGGAGATGCCAGGGCTGGTCAAATCCAAAATTCTGGTCTGCGCGGTCGAGCGCGGCGAGCAGGGAATCTACATTCCGTCGGGCTCGTTCCGGCTGGAGGCAGGCGACCGCATCTCGTTTGTCACATCGATCCGCGACGCGCAGGCGTTTTTCCACCAGATCAAGCTTGCTGTCTCGCGCGTGCGCACGGTCATGATTGTCGGCGGCGGTCATATCGCGTATTATCTGGCAAAGCAGCTGACAGATCTCGGCATGGGCGTCAAGATCATCGAGGCGAACTATGAGCGCTGCCTGCAGCTGTCGACGCTGCTTCCCAAGGCGGAAATTCTGCACGGCGACGGCACGAACGAGGGCTTTCTGCGCGAGTGCGGCATTGCCCAGACCGATGCGTTTGCAGCGCTCACGGGCATTGATGAAGAAAATGTTCTGATGGGGCTTTACGTGCGCAAAACCTTTCCGAAGGTGAAGGTTATCACGAAGATCAACCGCTATTCGTTCCAGTCGATCATTGAGACGATGGATCTGGGAAGCGTCTTTAACCCCCGGTTCAGCACGTCCAACGTCATCTGCCGCTATGCAAGATCGATGCAGAACTCGCTGGGCTCCAACGTTGAGACGCTCTACAAGCTTGTCGGCGGCAAGGCGGAGGCTCTGGAATTCCGTGTGGCAGAGGGTTCGGCGGTCTGCGGCATTCCGCTGCAGACGCTCCGGCTCCGGAAGAATCTTCTCATCGGCTGCATCAACCGCGCCGGCAAAATCCTGATCCCCAGCGGTCAGGATACGATTGAGCCGGGCGACACGGTCGTCGTTGTGACGAGCGTTACGGGGCTCAACGAGCTGGACGACATTCTCGATAAGCGCAGAGGATAAGCCATGAACAAACGAATGATTCTTTACATTCAGGGCGCGATTTTGCTGATCGAGGCGGCGATTATGGTCCTGCCGATTGCGGCGGCGCTCATCTACCGCGAACCGTCCGGCATCTGGTTTTTCTATACGGCGCTGGCGGCGGCGATCATCGGATTTGCGGCAATGAAGCTTGCAAAGCCGCGCAGCAAGACGATTTATGCCAAGGAGGGCCTGATTGCCGTCGCGGCGGGCTGGATTGTTTTGTCGCTGGTCGGCGCGCTGCCGTTTACGCTCTCGGGGGAGATTCCGATTTATCTCGACGCGGTGTTCGAAATGATCTCGGGCTTTACAACGACCGGTTCGAGCATCCTGCCGAATGTGGAGGCGCTCAGCCGCTGCATGCTGCTCTGGCGGAGCTTTTCCCACTGGCTGGGCGGCATGGGCATTCTGGTGTTCATGCTGGCAATTGTCAAAATGGAGGGCGGGCAGGGCATCCATCTGCTGCGTGCGGAGAGCCCCGGACCCACGGTCGGCAAGATGGTGCCGCGGATGGTCGACTCGTCGAAGATTCTTTATTCCATATATCTTGCCCTGACGCTCGTGCAGCTGATCTTTTATCTTGCCGGCGGCATGCCGCTTTTTGATTCGCTCTGCAACGCCTTTGCAACTGCGGGCACGGGCGGCTTTGCTATCAAGGCAGACTCCTTTGCGGGCTACAGCGCTTATGCGCAGACGGTCACAACGGTGTTCATGGCGCTGTTCGGCGTGAACTTCTCGATCTATTTCTTCCTGCTGCAGAAGAAATTCGATCTGGCACTCAAAAACACTGAGCTTCGGTGGTATGTGGGCATCATTCTTACCTCCATCGCGATCATTACGGCAAACATTCTGCCGATGTATCCGAGCTTCCACGCGGCGGTCCACCATGCGGCGTTCTCCGTTTCGTCGGTCATTACCACGACCGGCTTCTGCACGGAAAACTTTGACCTCTGGCCCGAGTTTTCGCGCGTGATTCTGGCGTTTCTGATGATCGTAGGCGCGTCGGCAGGCTCGACCGGCGGCGGTCTCAAGGTCTCGCGTCTGGTGATTTTAATCCGCGCGGCGCAGGTCGAGGTGCGCAGACTCATTCATCCGCGCACGGTGAAGGTCATGCGCATCGACGGCAAGGTCGTCGGGCAGGATACGGTCCGGGCGGTGAGCGGGTATTTCATTTTGTACGTGCTCATCAGCCTGCTGTCGATTCTTCTGGTGTCGCTCGACGGCTTCGACGGCTCGACCACGATCACAGCCGTGCTTGCAACGTTCAATAACATCGGTCCCGGTCTGGGACTGGCGGGACCTGTCGGAAACTTTGCCATGTTCAGCCCGCTGTCCAAAGTTGTTCTGTGCCTCGACATGCTCTTCGGCAGACTGGAAATCTACCCGATGCTGATTTTGCTGCTGCCCAGCACCTGGTCGAAGAGAACCTGACAAATGAAAATCCGGAACGCGGTGCGTTCCGGATTTTTTACGGCTTAGGTTCAGTTGTTTTCCAATGCCCAGAGCATCTTCGCGACCTCAGCGCGTGTGACCTTGCCGGTCGGATTCAGCTTGCCGTTCGAGCCGCCAATGATCCTGCGGTCGACCATCGCGGCAAGAGAAGCCTTTGCCCAATCGGCGACCTTGGAAGCGTCAGAGAAGCCGGAGAGGCTGCTGCTTCCGCCGTCCGTGAGATTCTGGGAGCGGGCGAGGATGACCATTGCCTCCTGTCGTGTGATGGTTGCGGTGGGATTGGCGTAGAGCTTACCATTTTCTTTGGAACCGCCCAGATAGCCGAGGCTGTATGCCGCCTTCACGGCGTCCAGCGCCCAGGTGCCGATTTTGCCGGTGTCGGCAAACGGAAGCGAGGCGGAGCTGTAATTACCGAGGTCGGTTCCAAGATAGCGCATGAGCGCAACGATGAATTCCTGCCGGGTCATGGAGTCGTCCGGGCGGTAGAGAAGCTTGCCGTCCTTGCCAGCCGAACCGGTGAGCGTGCCTTCAAAGTAGAGATCGTTGATATAGGTTTCTGCCCAGTGACCCTTCGTGTCGGAGAACGGGTTCGCCGGGCTGACGGTGACGGGGATGGAGGCGGTTGTTTCGCCATAGGAGACCTCAATCGTGCCTTCGGTCAGCTTTGTAACCTTTGCGCTCGTAAACTTGCCGCTTTCCGAGATCGTGCCGATGCCGCCCGTGACCTCCCAGGTGAAGCTGCCCGGTGCGCAGAGAACGGCGCTTCCATAATACGTCGCGCCCGCGCTCAGCTGCACGTCGGTCTCTGCCGGGGTATGGAGCGTTTTGAGTCTGGTCTTGCCGTCTTCTTTATAGACGCTGATGCCCGTGACCTGCTGGAGAATGGTCACCGTGGCGCGGGCGGACATACCTTCTGCCTTTGCGCTGACGACGGCGTCGGAAATACCGCCGTTAAACGAGGACGTGTCCAGCACCAGCTTGCTCTCGCCGACGGCGCCGAAGTTGGTCGACCAGCTGATGCTGCCCGGAACATCCGCTGCAACATAATTGCGGTCGGCTGCCTTCAGAGCAAAATTGACCGTTGCGCCGGGCAGCGCGTAGCTGTGCGCGGGGTAGAGGAACAGATGGTCTGCTTCCTCCGCCTGCGTCTTTTCACGCACGAGGAAAATGAAGTTGGCGCACGCGCGCATCGACCCGTCCGTGGGGGTGTTTGCCGTGGCGCATTTGTCATAGCCCGGATACTGCACGCCGACCATCGTCGAGCCGCCGCCGTCCAGATTGAGCGCCGTCTCGCAGCCGAGCGATTCCATCATGTCTGCAAGATCGTAAAGGTCCATGCCGGCGGAGTTGGCAGACTCGTCTGCCGTATAAATGACGACGGTGCCATCCGGCTTGATGCCAATGGCGGTTCGGGCGCGCTGCTCATTCTTCGTGTCGAGCGTGAAGTTTTCCAGCGCATTTTCGTCTTCCACCAGCAGGTCTCCGCCGCCGCAGGCATAGGCAACATCCTCCCACTCGTCCGCGCAGCGAACCGAAACGGTGACGCGGTCTCCGACCTTGAATGCCTTCATGTTGGCAAGGACGCTTGCGTAGCTCGTCTGTTCTGCAATCGAGAGGACGAAGCCGCCCGCGGGAATGGCGCAGGAGGCGGCGCTTTGCGTAATTTTCGTGACCTCCAGCGTCATCTCGCCCGAAAGCGTCAGTTCGCTGTCGCTTCCCGAAACGGGCTTGAGCACAAGATTGTAGGCGGAGACGGTGTTTTTCGTCGCCGTGTCATAATCGCGCGAGTAAAGTCCGATGCCGTTGGTGGTTGTGAGAACCTTATTATAGAAGATTTCCGTATCGCTGAACGCGCCGCCGGTCAACAGCACGTGCAGGTCGGGGCTTGCGATGATGGCGCTGCCGTTTTTGAAAAAGCCGACGGAATTGACATTGCCGCTCGTGCGCAGTACGCCGTCCGTGACAAGGAAGCCATAGGGAATGCCGGTCGACATGTCAAAGAACGAGCCGTTCACGCCGGCGACCAGACTCAGGTTCTGATTGTCCAGATACGTTGCGATCTTGCTCATGGTGCTTCTTCCATAGAGTGTCGACCCGTAGATCACCATCGGCTGCACATCGCCGCCGGGCTGATATGTAAGCGCGTGCTGCTGCAAAACATCCTTCGGGTCTGTGAATATCCCGCCCGCGTGGGTCATTTCAATCAGATTTACATTGTCCGCCAGAGGAATGGTGAATTTGGATATTGGCTCCCGCGCAGCAGCCGAGGCGGTTCCGGCAAACAGACACACGGTCAGACAAAGCGCGAGCGCGCAGGCAACAACTCGTTTCATAGGCGTCCTCCTTTTAGGCTTTCACGCCGCAAAGATCAGGGCGTGGGTTAATTTGTTTCTCAATTTTAACACGTTGTCACCAAAATGTAAAGGGTTCTGTGGTCTGGAAATCCCTTCTGTCAAGAATTTTACTTGACAAACAGACGGAAATTTAGTATGATACTCTGGCTGTAAAGAAAAAAAGTTGACAGTTCGGGAGGGACTCCATGAAGCAAGACGCGCTGCAGATGTCCCTGCTGTTTGATTATTACGGAGAGCTTCTGAGCGAAAAGCAGCGGGTCTGCTTTGACCTGTATTATAATCAGGACCTCTCTCTGAGCGAAATTGCGTCGGAGCTCGGCATCACGCGCCAGGGCGTCCACGATTCGCTCAGCCGGGCGGAAACGGCGCTCGGCGAGTTTGAGCGCGTCACCGGCTGCATCGCGCGTGACCGGCGCACGGCAAAGGCGCTGGAGGCAATCGCAGATGCGTGCGAGCGGCTGCAATCGATTCCCGAGGCGCGCGAGGCAGCGCAGAACATCCTGCTCGCAAGCGCAAGCATAAAGGAGTAAGGTATGGCATTTGAAGGCTTGACCGAAAAGCTGTCTGCGGCGTTCAAAAAGCTGCGCGGCAAAGGAAGGCTCTCCGAGGCGGACGTCAAAGAGGCGATGCGCGAGATCCGTCTGGCGCTGCTGGAAGCCGACGTCAGCTATAAGGTCGTCAAGGACTTTATCAAAAAGACCACCGAGCGCGCCGTCGGCGCGGATGTGCTGGAGAGTCTGACCCCGGCACAGATGATCGTCAAGATCGTCAACGAGGAGCTAACCGCCCTCATGGGCAGCGACAACCAGAAAATCCACATGGCGTCCCAGCCGCCGACCATCGTGATGCTGGTGGGCTTGCAGGGCGCCGGCAAAACGACCAACGGCGCAAAGCTGGCGGGGCTGTTCAAAAAGCAGAACAAAAAACCGCTGCTCGTCGCCTGTGACATTTACCGTCCCGCTGCCATCAAGCAGCTGCAGGTCGTCGGTTCTCAGCTCGATATCCCCGTTTTTGAGATGGGGCAGACAAACCCGGTCGATATTGCGAAGGCTGCCGTCGCCCACGCCATCCGGCACGGAAACGACATGGTTTTCCTCGACACTGCAGGTCGGCTGCATGTCGACGAGGCGCTGATGGACGAGCTCAAGGCAATCAAGGCGGCGGTGAAGCCGAACGAGATTCTGCTCGTCGTCGACGCGATGACCGGTCAGGACGCGGTGAACGCCGCGCAGACCTTCAACGAATATCTCGACATCGACGGCGTGATGCTCTCGAAGCTCGACGGCGATGCAAGAGGCGGTGCGGCGCTGTCGGTCAAGGCAGTGACCGGAAAGCCGATCAAGTTCATCGGCACGGGCGAAAAGCTCGATCAGATCGAGCCGTTCCACCCCGGGCGCATGGCGTCGAGAATTCTCGGCATGGGCGATGTGCTGACACTCATTGAAAAGGCAGAGGCTGCGTTCGATGCGAAAAAGGCAGCCGAGCTCGAGCAGAAGCTCAAGTCCAACAAGTTTACGCTTGCCGATTTCTATGACCAGCTGGTCCAGCTCAAGGGCATGGGCAGCCTGCAGGATATTGCGGGCATGGTTCCCGGCATGAACGCGGGCGCGCTCAAAAACACGCAGCTCGATGAAAAGGCGCTCACGCGCACCGAGGCGATCATTCAGTCCATGACGCCCTACGAGCGCGAAAATCCGTCGGTGCTCAACCACAGCCGCAAGCGCCGCATTGCTGCGGGCGCAGGCGTGAAGGTCGAGCAGATCAACCAGCTTTTGAAGCAGTTCGACATGATGAATCAGATGGTCAAGCAGTTCTCCGGACCCGGCGCGTCCAAGAAGATGAAGCGCATGGGCAAATTCGGCGGCATGGGCGGCTTCCCCGGCGGCTTCCCGGGCATGTAACACATCGTTTCAGCTAAGTTTAGTATAGCTTTACGAAATAAGAGAAATTTGTAATTTTATTTGGAGGAAATATCTCATGGTTAAGATCAGACTCAGAAGAATGGGCGCCAAGAAGGCTCCTTACTACCGCATCGTTGTCGCCGATTCCCGCTTCCCGCGCGACGGCCGCTGCATCGAAGAGATCGGCACGTATGATCCCAAGGCGGAATCTGCGATCACTGTCGACGCAGAGAAGGCGAAGCAGTGGATCAAGAACGGCGCTCAGCCCACCGATACGGTTCGCGGACTTCTGAAAAAGGCAAACGTGCTGTAAGGGCCTGGAGTGGCTGCTATGAAGGAACTTTTGCTGTACATGGCAAAAAACCTCGTCGATAGCCCCGACAGCGTGAGCGTCACCGAGATCGAAGGCGAGACCACCGTTCTTGAACTGCGTGTCGCGCCCGAGGATATGGGCAAGCTCATTGGCCGTCAGGGTCGTATCGCCAAGGAAATCCGCACCATCGTCAAATCCGTCGCCCAGCGCAGCGGACAGAAGGTGTCGGTAGAAATCGTCGACTGACGCAAGTCCCGGAGAAGGCATTCCCTTTTCCGGGACTTTTTTGTAATTGCGGGAGTGCATCAAAACCCTATATATTGGATTATCTGTCTGTTTCTGTCCGAATTTGTCGAATGGCTCATAAGGTGTCATATCATAATAAGGTGTTGTTTGAAAGGTGGGTCCATGGTATGACAAAAACAGAACGGACGATTTATGCGCTGGTCGGACCGACCCGTTACAACACACTTCCGTTCAGTCTGGCAATCGATCTTGCCATGGAACTGCTGTTCGTGCAGAATATCGCGATGGACGATATCCGTGTGACGCGCGATATCTATACGCCCGTGGCAAAGCAGCTCGGGAAAAACACCGCTGCCGTCAGCCGCCAGATCGTCAGACTCTGCAATCTCTGCTGGGACGCGATGCTCGAAGCGGGCGAGGTGGAGCAGTATCTCGGAAAGCCGATCCGCGACCTGCGCGCGCCGAACGAGATGATTTTCTATCTGGCATTTCTGGTGCACTTCGACAAGCCCTTCTATCACGTCGTGCAGCATGTGCCGACGCTGCTGTTTTGAGAATATGGACGCGCTGCGGCGGCTGGTTTTTGGAACCGGTCGCTGCTTTTCGTCAATATCCACAAGTTTTGTCCGCGATTTTTGCGAAAGCTTACACGGAACGCCTCTTGACTTCATGCATTTAAAGCAGTATACTGCAAAAGTAATCCAAAACGTCCGCAGGACAGAAAGGAGCATGGCAATGATGCTTTCCGGAAGCTATTATTATATTGCGACGGCGCGATTTTATGCGGGTCGTTATTTTGCCGTGCCTGTTTTTCCGTCACACGAAGCGTGAGTCGTTTTTGGGGATTGTACCTGTAAACGAAGCGGTCTCGTCCTGACGGAGGAGACCGCTTTTATTTTGAGGAAACCCAGGGCGTTTCCGATTCTGAGCTTCCTTACCAAATGCAAAGGAGAAATGATTTATGAAAAAGCTGCTTGCCCTGCTGCTGTGCGCGGTGCTCTGCCTGAGCCTGGCTGCCTGCGCCTCCAACACTGCCACAACCACCACTACCACCGAACCTGCCGCCAGCACCGAAACCGCCGCTGAGACGCCCGCTGCAGAAGAAACCGCAGAGGCTCCCGCCGAAGAAGCTCCCGATGCAAAGCAGTACGTCGTCGGCATCTGCCAGCTCGTCCAGCATGATGCGCTCGACGCTGCTACCAACGGCTTTATGGACGCGCTCAATGAAGCGCTGCCCGGTCAGGTCACATTTGATCTCAAAAACGCTTCCAATGATATTCCGACCTGCGGCACGATTGTCACCGGCTTCGTCGCCAGCAACGTCGACCTGATTCTTGCGAACGCAACGCCCGCCCTGCAGGCCGCTTCCACCGCGACGCAGACCATTCCGATTCTCGGCACCGCTGTTACCGAATACGGCGTTGCGTTGGACATCAAGGACTTCAATGGTACCGTCGGCGGCAACATCTCCGGCACATCGGACCTTGCGCCGCTGGACCAGCAGGCTGACATGCTTCTCGAGCTGCTGCCGGAGGCACAGAACGTCGGCATCCTCTACTGTTCGGCAGAAGCGAACTCCGTCTATCAGGCGGACGTCGTGAAGGCTGCTCTGGAAGAAAAGGGCGTCACTGTTACGGTCTACACGTTTGCAGACTCCAACGATGTTGCGACTGTCACGCAGACCGCCTGCGCCGAAAATGACGCGCTCTACATCCCGACCGACAACACCGCCGCTTCCTGCACCGAGGCAATCAACAACGTCGCAGAGCCTGCCGGCGTCCCCATCGTCGCGGGCGAAGAGGGCATCTGCAAGGGCTGCGGCATCGCAACGCTTTCCATCGACTACTATGAGCTTGGCAAAACCACCGGTGCGATGGCTGCGAAAATTCTGACCGGCGAGGCAAACGTCTCTGAAATGCCGATCGAGTACTACCAGAACCCCGTCAAGAAATACGACGTCGCCCGCTGCGAAGCGCTTGGTATCACCGTTCCTGCCGATTACGTCGCAATCGGTTAATCCGGAACAATACTGAAAGGAGATAAGCCCCCATGGAGCTTCTGACCTATCTGTCCTCGCTGAGCATACCGAACCTCTTCTCCCGCATGCCCGCTGCCGCTGCGCAGGGCATTATCTGGGGCATTATGGCTCTGGGCGTCTACATCACGTTCCGGCTTCTCAATGTCTCCGACCTGACGGTCGACGGCTCGTTTGCCACCGGCGGTGCAGTCACGGTCATGCTGCTTCTGCGGGGGCTTCCCGCTTGGGCGGCGCTGCTGCTTGCCGTAGCGGTCGGCATTCTGACCGGCCTTTGCACGGGGCTTCTTCACACGAAGTTCGGCATTCCGGCAATTCTCGCCGGTATTCTGACGCAGTTTGCGCTGTACTCCATTAACCTTCGCATCATGGGAAAAGCGAACCAGACGGCAAGCATCAAAAACTTCGGCATGTTCTGGGAGACGAACGGCAAGGGCTTTCTGATGTCGTCTCTTTACGTGCCGCAGGCGCTGATTGCGGGGCTGCTTCTCTCCGCGGCGCTGGTTGCGCTTCTGTACTGGTACTTCGGTACCGAGCAGGGCAGCGCCATGCGCGCTACGGGCGCGAACCCGGCCATGAGCCGCGCGCAGGGCATCAATGTCAGCAACATGAAGCTGCTGGGGCTGGCGCTCTCGAACGGTCTGGTTGCGCTCGCGGGCGGTCTTATGACCCAGTTCCAGGGCACGGCAGACGTGTCGATGGGCAGAGGCGCAATCGTCATCGGCTTAGCTGCCATCATCATCGGCGAGGTGCTGTGCGACGCGATTTTCCGCAAGGGCTGCAACTTTGCTGTCCGACTTCTTTTCGTCGTCTTCGGCGGCGTGGTTTACTACGCAGTCATGGTGCTGATTCTCTGGCTCAAGCTTGACCCGAACGACCTCAAGCTCTTCACGGCGCTGATTGTCGCGATTTTCCTCGCGGTTCCGTATTTGCGCGAGCAGAGAAGAAGCTCGTTTGCAAGAAGCGCGAAAGGAGGCAGCCGCCATGCTTGAATTACAGTCGATTTCGAAAACGTTCCATCCCGGCACGATTCACGCCAAGAAGGCGCTGCAGAATCTGAGCCTGAGCCTCAACGACGGCGATTTCGTCACCGTCATCGGCGGCAATGGCGCGGGCAAATCGACGCTCCTGAACGCCATCGCGGGCGTCTGGCCCGTCGACGAGGGGCACATCCTCATTGACGGCGTGGACGTGACGGCGCTGCCGGAGTACAAGCGCGCGGCGTTTATCGGTCGCGTGTTCCAGGACCCGATGCTCGGCACCGCGCCCAACATGCAGATCGAGGAAAATCTGGCGCTGGCGCTGCGGCGCGGCAAAAAGCGCACGCTCAAATGGGGCGTGACGAAACAAGAGCGCGAGGATTACTATGACCGGCTGCACGCGCTGGGGCTGGGGCTGGAAAAGCGCATGACCGACAAGGTCGGGCTTCTGTCCGGCGGTCAGCGGCAGGCACTGACGCTTCTGATGGCGTCGCTGCAGAAGCCGAAGCTGCTGCTGCTTGACGAGCACACCGCAGCGCTCGACCCGGCGACGGCAGCAAAGGTTCTGGAGCTGTCCGATAAGATCGTCGAAGAAAACGGTCTGACGGCGCTCATGATCACCCACAACATGAAAGACGCCATTGCCCACGGCAACCGGCTGATCATGATGAACGAGGGACACATCATCCTCGATATTGCGGGCGAAGAAAAGAAAAAGCTGACGAAGAAGGACCTTCTCGACCGCTTTGCCGCGCTGGCAGGGCAGCAGGAAGAGACGGACGCCGTTTTGCTTTCGTAATTTCATAGAAAACCAGCACCTTCAAAAGAAGGTGCTGGTTTTCTGTATACGGAAGTCATTCCTCCAGATCGACCTGGATGCCGTTGACTTCTACACCGTCGTCGGCGCAGATCAGCAGGTACTTGACGCCGCCGATGACGCGCGTCTGGACAAGGTCGGTGCGCTCGGGGTTGACCTGAATGGTCACATCCGGTGTTTTGAGCTGGAACTTCTTTGCGTCAATCAGGTTCGCAGGGCTGAGCGCCGCGTCGGCGCCGAAGTGCTGGTCAAACTCGACGTTGAATTTTGCAAGCTTCGATTCCTCCACGCCGCAGCCGGAGAGCACCTCGGAAACCTCCTGCCGGCTCACGACAAGCGGCTCGTCAGATTTTAATTCTTTATGTGCCTCAATGTTCTGGCGTAGCTGCTCATGGACTTTCTGCACCAACGGCAGGCTGCACGCATCCTCAAGGGACTGGCTGAGCAGCTCGCCGAATGACTCTTTTTGCGCATTCGCAGGCTCGGGCGGGTCCAGCTTGAACAGCGCCTGCACCAGCTCCGGGTGATTGTTTTCCAAACTGCGGGAATAATACAGGCAGTTATAAAGATTTGTTCGCCTGCCGTCGAATGCCGGGAACAGAAAGCCCAGCTCCGGCGCGCCCACGGTGTAGGCGCCGCCCTGGTTGTGAAATTCCTTCTCGTCCGCAATGTACCGCAGCGCCGCCTTGCCGGGCTTCACGGGGCATATGGCGCACAGAACGTAGGAAAAGACCTCGCTGGAATCGTCCAGCTGCGCGCCGTCTTTTGCCTTGAAGGGCACGTCGTAGCGCTCGTGCGCCAGCAAAATCAGATAGTGGTCCTCCGAGGAAAGCGCGCCGGTGACGGTTTGGCAGAATGTTTCGAGCGCAGCCTCGTCGTCCAGACCGGAATCGCGCAGCGCCATGAGCAGGCGGTGTTCGTCGGAATCTGCAACCTGACTGGTTCTGAAGCTGAGGTCGATCAGGTTTTTGTCCTGCGTGCCGGACAGAACGCGGCGGAAGATGGCAAGGTAGCTCTCCTTGTCCTCCTGACGCATGAGCGCGACCGACTGGCGGAACGAGGACAGAACCTCGCCGCCGGAAGAAATATAGAAGCCGCGCACGGCGGTCATATTGGTGCGGTCCGGGCGAAGTCTTCGCCGCAGCTCGCCGATTTCTTTGGATGTCATACTCAAAAACTTCCTTTGTTTCAGAATGCGTGAGATGAGTATACCACAAATTTTCCCGCAATGCCACTACCGAAGCGGGCTTACATCTGCTAAAATGAAATGGGAACAAAAAAGCGGCGAGGATCGTCCAACCCTCAAAACCGAAAGGAGAACGCAATGGAATACAACGACAATTCGTACTACCCCGGCGCGGATGCCGGCGACGAGCAGCCAAAGCCCCGGAAACCCAGAAGGCGCGGCATGTGGAAGCTGCTGTGGCTGATTCCGGTGGTCCTGCTTGCAGCGGGGCTGGCAATGGATTCTTTTTATACACTCAAGGAGGACCAGTACGCGGTCCTGACCACCTTCGGCAAGCCCGCGACGGTCTCCGCCTCGGGCTTACAGATGAAAATTCCGCTGGTGCAGCGGGTGCAGCTGGTCTCGAAGTCCATTCAGGGCTTTCCGCTCGGCTACCGCGCGGGGAGCGACGAGTCGGTGGACGAGGAGTCGCTGATGATCACGTATGACTATAACTTCGTGAACGTCGACTTTTACGTCGAGTACCGTGTGACGGACCCGGTCAAATATCTCTACAATTCCAGCGACCCCGTCGGCATTCTGAAGATGCTCTGCCAGAGCTATATCCGAGACACCATCGGGCTTTACAACGTCGACAGTGTCATTACCACCGGCAAGAGCGAAATTCAGTCCGAGATCAAGCAGAAAGTCATGAACCGGCTCGAGCAGGAGGACCTCGGCATCCAGCTGACGAATCTCACCATTCAGGACGCCGAGCCGCCCACGCTGGAGGTGCAGCAGGCGTTCACCGCCGTGGAGACCGCCAAGCAGTCGGCAGATACGGCAGTCAACAACGCAAAAAAATACGCCAACGAAGTAACGCCTGCGGCGTCTGCTGACGCAGACCAGATCATCAAGCAGGCAGAGGCGTACCGCGAGAGCAAGATCAATGAAGCGGAAGGTCAGGCGGCGCGCTTTACCGAGCTGTTTGCCGAGTATCAGAACTATCCGCTGATCACCAAGCAGCGGCTGTTCTATGAGGCGATGGAGGAAATCCTGCCTGAGGTGAAGCTCTATATTGTAGACGAGCAGACGGGCGTGCAGACTGCGCTGCCGTTGGAGCAGTTTGCAACCGTGAACGCGGGTACAGCGGAAGGAGGTGCGTCCAATTGAAAAAGACGGTCAAAATTGTCATTCCGGTCGTTCTTGTTCTGGCGATGCTGGTGATTCTGGCAGGAAGCCTTGTCGTGACGCAGCCGGACGAGTACACGATCATCAAGCAGTTCGGCGCCGTTGTGAAGATTATCGACCAGCCGGGGCTGAGCTTTAAGACGCCCTTTGTCCAGTCGGCAAGTACACTTCCCAAAACGGAGATGCTCTATGACCTGGCAGCAAGCGACGTCATCACGTCCGATAAAAAGTCGATGGTGGCAGACAGCTTTGTCCTCTGGAAGATCACGGACCCGCTCAAATTCATCCAGACGCTCTCCGGAAGCGTTGCCAACGCTGAAAGCCGCATCAACGCCGTGGTCTACAACAGCCTCAAAACCGTCATCAGCTCCATGAAGCAGGAGGCAGTCATCTCCGGACGCGACGGCGAGCTGGCGGCAGCGATCATGGAAAACTTCGAGCAGAATTTTGACGACTATGGGCTCACCGTTCTTGCCATCGAAACCAAGCGGATCGACCTTCCCGATGAAAACAAGGCGGCGGTCTATGAGCGCATGATCTCCGAGCGCGGCAACATCGCTGCGTCCTACGCTGCAGAGGGCGATGCGCAGGCAAAACAGATCCGCAGCGAGGCGGACAAATCTGTCGAAATTACCGTATCTGAGGCAAAGGCACAGGCGGAGCGGATCAAAGCCGAGGGCGAAGCGGAGTATATGCGCATTTTGTCTCAGGCGTATGACACGCAGGAGGAAGCGGACTTCTATGAGTTCATGCGCGCGCTCGATATGGCGCGAAGCTCGCTCACGGGCGGCAACAAGACGCTGGTGCTCTCGTCTGATTCTCCGATTGCGCAGATTTTCAGCGGACAGTGGGGGACGGCGCAATGACGCTTTATCTGCAGGAGGAACTGTTCTCGCTCGACCATTTTGATATCTGGGACGAAGACGGAAACGTCAAATATCAGGTCGAGCGCGAGCTGTTCCAGTTCGGGCGCAAGCTCGTCGTGGCCGACATGCAGGGGCGCGAGGTCTGCTTTGTGCAGCACATTCCGTTCTCGATTCCGTGCGCGTATGAGTTGGCGGTTCCCGGCGGAAGCGTGCAGCTCGACCGGCAGTTTTCGTTCTTCACGCAGCAGTATTCCATCGACCAGCTTGGCTGGGAGGTCTCGGGAAGCTTCTGGAATCTGGACTTTTCCATCATACAGGAGGGAAGAACCGTGGCAACGATTGAAAAGGCGTTTCCTGCGTTTCACGACCGCTACCGGCTGGAAATTGAAGACCCCAAGGACGAGCTGACCGCGCTGTGCGTCGTGCTTGCTATCGACGTGGAGGCAGAGCGGCACAATTAACCCATACATCCCGGCAAAGCCCCCGGCAGAGAAATCTGCCGGGGGAATTTACTTTCCGGGCGGAATCCTGTAAAATAAAGAAAAACGCGCGCGGCGCAAGGAAAGGAAGACGTTTTATGAAACAGGCACACATTTGTCTCGACGAGACGCTCGGCATCCGCTATGCCATTCTCCCCGGCGATCCGGCAAGACTCGACCGCATTGCAAAGGAGCTTACGGACGTGCAGGAGCTGGCGTATAACCGCGAGTTCCGCAGTCTGCGCGGCAGATATAAGGGGGTAGACGTGCTGGCGCTGTCGACCGGCATCGGCGGAAGCTCGGCAGGCATCGCGGTCGAGGAGCTTCACAACATCGGTATCACCGCGGCAATCCGCATCGGCTCGTGCGGCGCGCTGCAGAAGGGGATTGGTCTGGGCGAGCTGATTCTGGTCTCCGGCGCGGTGCGCGACGACGGCGCGTCGAAGGCATATGTGCCCGCAATCTTCCCGGCGGTGGCGGACTTTACGCTGTATGCCTGCTGCAAGGAGGCGGCGAACTGTGTCGGCGCGGTGGTGCACGAAGGCATCTGCCACAGCCACGAGAGCTTCTACCATGAAGAAAACGAGCAGGAAAGCGCATACTGGTCCGGCAAGGGCGTCCTGGGCGCGGATATGGAGACGGCAGCGCTTTTCACCATCGGGAGGCTCCGCGGCATGAAGACCGCGTCCATTCTCAATAACGTCGTCCTCTACGGCGAGGATACCGCAGATTCTATTGGAGACTATGCAGGCGGCGAGAGCGCCACGGCAAGAGGCGAGCGGCTGGAAATTCTAACGGCACTGGAGGCATTTGCGCTTCTGGAAAAGAGGGAAAGACCATGAGAAAGCTTCTTTTGATCGACTGCTGCATCCGAAAAGAGCAGTCACAGACCAGGCGTCTGATGGAAGCATTTCTGCATGCCGTACCGGCGGACTGCGCGGTCGAGCGGCTTGTGCTGACCGAAGAAAATCTCGCGCCGCTCATGGGGGACTTCTTTGACCAGCGGCAGCGGCTTTTGGAAAGCCGCGATTATGCGCACCCGCGCTTCCGGTATGCCAAACAGTTTGCGCAGGCGGACCTTGTCGTGATTGCCGCACCGTTCTGGGATCTGGCGTTTCCGGCGCTGCTGAAAATTTACATCGAGCAGGTGAGCGTGGACGGCATCACCTTCGGGGCGAATGAAAAGGGACTCGTTGGGCTGTGCCGCGGCACCGATCTGGTGTTTCTGACAACACGCGGCGGATTCTATACGGGAGACCCCCTGGAGATGGGAAGCCGCTATCTGGACGCGCTTCACACGTTCTTCGGCTTCGATCGCTACCACTGCGTCGCTGCCGACGGCATGAATGTTGCCGGCTTCGACGCTGAAAGCTCCCTGCAAAAAGCCTGCGCGCAGGCACAGGCGCTTGCCGCCTCTTTGTAAAATAAAAAAAGAGCCTGTCTGCCGATGATCAGCAGACAGGCTTTTTGCATGTTCAGATTGTTTTGATGCAGTCTTTGACGATGGCAATGAAGCGGTCACGGTCGACGCCGAGGACCACCCGCGCGTTTTTGGTCTCGAACTGCTTGTCGCTGTAGAGGTCGGTCACGGTTTTGCCGCGTGTGATCGAGCCGCGCGTTTCCACATACACGCCCGCTTCCTCCGCGCGGAACAGCTCCGGGTGTGCCAGATACATCACCGGGCAGGTATCGTGCATTGCGACGCCCGCAAAGCCGATGGGCTGTAAGAACGACCACGCCTTTTGCAGACACGCCTTTGTGAAGACGCCGGCAGGTGTGCCGGTGGCAGCGAGCTCGTCCCAGTCTTCGGGGGTAAGCACTGCCTGCAGCGTCACATCCAGCCCGCACATGACAATCGGAACGCCCGATTTGAAGACGATCTGCGCCGCATCGGGGTCCGCGTAGATGTTGAACTCTGCCGCGGGGGTTACGTTGCCGCCGGATGCCGCGCCGCCCATGATCAGAATCGTATGAAGAAGGGTTTTAAGGTCCGGGTATTTCGTCAGCGCGATGGCAACGTTTGTGAGGGGACCTACGGCAATGAGCCGAAGCTCGCCCGGATGCTGCTTTGCGCAATCATACAGCGCATCCCACGCGGGCGTATCGTTCATGACCGCGTTTTCGGGCAGCGGAAGCTCCACGTCGCCCAGACCGTTTTCCCCGTGAAATGCGGCGGCATGCTGCGGCTCGACGAGCAGCGGATGGTCTGCGCCCTTATAGACGGGGTAGTGGGTCTTCATGAGTCCATTCATGCGGTGCGCGTTCGGGAAGGTAGCGGACAGCGGCGCGTTGCCGCTCACGGTGGAGATAGCAAGAAGGTCGATTTCGGAAAGCGCGTGCGCGGTCATGATTGCAATCGCGTCGTCCACGCCGACGTCGCAGTCCAGCCAGACAGGAAACTTTTTCATTTCACGCCCTCCCCATAAAATTTCATCGATTCGACCAGCCGGTCGGCAAACGCCTTGCGGTCGACGTCCAGAAGCACCTGCGCGTTCGGCGCCTTGCCGGAAAGACCGAGCTGGTCGCCCACCGTGCAGCCGCGGCAGTATTCGCCCTGCGTCTCAATTTCAACGTGCATGGGCTTGATCGTAAAGACCTCCGGGTGAATCAGCGCCATCACCGCGCACGGGTCGTGCATGGGCGCGCCTTCATAGCCGATGGACTTGTGGAACTTGTAGAAGAACTCCAGCCACTGCGCGACGATATCGCTCACGGGATTTCCCAGCGCGCGGATGCGCTCGAAGTCCTCCGGCATGATGAGCGCCTTTTCCGTTACGTCGAGACCTGCCATGAGGATGGGGATGCCGGACTCGAAGACGATCTTTGCCGCCTCGGGGTCCACCAGAATGTTGAATTCCGCCGCGGGCGTCCAGTTGCCGTAGGCGATGCCGCCGCCCATGAGGGAAATCTGCTTGATCTTCGGCTTCAGTTCCGGATGCGCCAGCAAAAGCGCCGCCACGTTGGTCTCAGGACCTGTGGGAATGATCGTGACCGGCTCGGGCGACTCGCGCAGGACCTTTGCCATCAGCTCGACCGCGCCAAGGGAAGAAACCTGCATCGAAGGCTCGGGAAGCGCCGGACCGTCGAGCCCGGATTCTCCGTGGACCGACGGCGCGTTCATCACGTCATTGGTCAGAGGATGGGGGCAGCCCTCAGCGATGGGGGCGTCGATGCCAAGCAGCGTACACACGCGAAGGGCGTTGTAGGTGGTTTTTTCGATGCCGACGTTGCCGCTGCACGAAGTCACAGCAAGAATATCAAATCGACCGCTGCCCTGCGCCAGGGTCCAGCCGATGGCGTCGTCATGACCGGGGTCGCCGTCCAGAATGACGGGGATTTTTTTCAGTTCAGACATAGTACCTCCAATTAAAACGCGACCGCCCGGACGGGCGGGCGCTGAGCCTGTTGAAAAAGCAAACGCTTTTTCAACAGAGGGGATTGCGCCTCGACTGCGCGCATAATTTTGTGCCGGAGGCACAAAATTCCACACTTGCGAGGCGATATGTATGTTTCCGGTCGGCAGAGCCGCCGGACAACATGATTTCCATTTTATTTCGCCCTGCGGGGCGAAACTCTGCGAGGCTTTACAACTGAGTCGTTGCGTGCTGCTTTTTGATACGGCTTCTGCGGATGAGCGAGAAGACGACCAGACCGATGATCGTGACCGCATAGGGAATCGGCGAGGCGAGGTTCGAATCGAGTCCTCTTGCCGAGAACTTGATGCCGAGCGCCTGCGCAAAGCCGAAGACCAGACTCGAGAGCATACCGCCGAGGCATTCGCCGGAGCCCATAGCCTGCGCCGCGAGCGCGATGAAGCCGCGTCCTGCGACCATGTCGAGGCTCCAGCCCTGTGCGTAGGACATCGACATGAACGCGCCGCCGAAGCCAGCCATGAGACCCGAGTAGGCAATCGCGGTATACTTGATTTTCAGCACCGACACGCCGACGGAGGCCGCCGCGTTCGGGTTTTCGCCCACGGCGCGGATGTTCATGCCGAGGCTCGTCTTATAGAGCATGACGGAGGTCAAGCCGCAGATGATGAAGGCGAGGTAGGTCAGCAGGCTGTGCCCCGAAAGAACGCCGCCCAGGAACGGAATTTTGTTCAGCAGGGGAATCGTGATGTTCGGAATGCAGAGCGTCGAGGTGATCAGACCCGTCGAAGACGCCATTGCCTTGCCCTCGGTGAGGTTCGTGATGACCTTGCACAAAAACAGCGTGCCGCCCGAGCCCATCATGTTGACGGCAATGCCGACGAGGGTGATATCCGTCTTCAGCTGGAAGGCGAAAAAGCCCATCATCAGACCCATCAGCGTGCCCATTGCGAGCGCGGCGAGTAAGCCCCAGAACCAGCTGCCTGCGTAGTAGCTGACGAGAGAACCGGTCAGCGCGGCAAACATCATGATGCCCTCTAAGCCGATGTTGCAGAAGCCTGCCTTTTCTACCACGATTGCGCCGAGCGTTGCGAACAGAATCGGCGCGGAGATACGCAGAATCGAGAAGAAGAACTCCGGCGTCAGCATCATTTTCAGAAAACTAAGCATTTGCGTGTCCTCCTTCCTTTGCTTCCTCCAGCGCTTTCTTGCGCGCGATTTCCTCCTCGGCGGACTTGACGACGAGCTTCTGCCGGTATTTGGACAGGAACTGCTCTGCCGCGAAGAACAGGAAGATCACGCCCTGGATGATATCGATCAGCTGCGCGGGGACCTTTGCATACGTTGCCATCAGGTCGCAGCCCTTGGAAAGATACGCCATAAAGAACGCCGCGGGAGGAACAAACCACGGATTGTTGCCGGCAAGGATGGCAATGGTAATGCCCGTCCAGCCGTAGCCGGGAAGAGAGCTCCAGGAGAAGGTCTTGTATCTGCCCAGCATCTCGATGCCGCCGCCGACACCGGCAAGGAAGCCGCCGAGCAGCTGCGAGACGACAATGATGGTGCCGACCTTCATGCCGGAATATTTCGAGAATGCCTGGTTGATGCCGATCATGCGGATGGCGTAGCCCCAGCGGGTGCGGTACATGAAAAGACCGCAGAGAATCACCGCCGCAATGGCAATGAGGAAGCCGACCGAGAGCTTCGAGCCGTCGTCCACCAGCTGCGCGATCTTCGCCGACTCCAGGAACTCATACGACTGAATCTGTCCCTTGGATTTATCGGCAAGATACGTGTTGAGGACGAACTTGATTAAGTACATGACGATGTAGTTGAGCATCAGCGAGCACACCATCTCGCTCACGTCGAGCTTGCTCTTGAGAAGCGCGGGCAAAAGCATCATGATGCCCACAGAAATACCGCCGAGCAGGATTGCGACGATCGGGTGCAGCCCCGCTGCCATCGGCAGATAGATTGCCGCCATGCCGGTGACGAATGCGCCGAGCATGATGCCGCCCTCCGCGCCGAGGTTGAACTGGTTGGCGGAGAACATGATGCAGACCGAAAGACCGGTAAAGATGATCGGAATCATGGAGGCAAGAATGTCGGTCAGGCGCTTGGTTTCAAAGCGCGTGCCGTTTTTGCCCATGCGGAACAGCGGACCGACCAGCATCTGCTTGAGTGCGTCGCCGGTGGACGAGAGCTTTTCCGAGACACTCTCGCCGTTTGCACTGATGAAAATCAGAAGCGTTGCGACGAGAAGGGCAATGAGAATTGCCAGAAGTCCCCGCACAATGGAGAACATCAATTCACGTTTTTTAGTCATGGCAAACCCTCCTGATTTGATCGGCGGACTGCTGCTTGAGCCCCAGCATGTACTCGCCCATCTGATCGTCGGTGAGCGCTTTCGTGTCTTCAAAATATGCCGCAATGTGACCGCCCTGCATGACAATCAGGCTGTCGGAGAGCTCCATGACCTCGTTGAGGTCCGCCGAGACCAGCAGCACCGCGATCCCGGAGCGGGAAAGCTCGACGAGCTTTTTGCGGATGAATTCCGTCGCGCCGACGTCAATGCCGCGTGTGGGCTGGTCGGCAAGAATGAGGACGGGGTCGTTGGAGAACTCGCGCGCGACGACGACCTTCTGGATGTTGCCGCCGGAGAGCATGCCGACCTGCTGCTTTCTTGATTTGCACAGCACGGTGTATTCTTTGATCAGCCGGTCGGATTCTTCATGAATCGCCTTCATATTGAAAAGCGGACCCTTGTTGAAGCGCTTGTCCGCACAGCGGTCGGAGAGAAGGTTCTCTTCGATGCTGGCTGTGCCCGCGATGCCGAAGAGCATCCGGTCTTCCGGAACGAGGGAGACGCCGAGATCGCGGATTTTGCTCTGCGTGAGGCCGAGAATGTTCTCGCCTTCCACGGTGATGGTACCGGCGTTCGGGGTGTTGAAGCCGAAGAGCATGTCGACCAGCTCCTTCTGACCGTTTCCTTCGACGCCCGCAATGCCCAGAATTTCGCCCTTGCGTACATCAAAAGACACCTTGTCGAGCACCTTCTTGTGCCACTCGTTGACGTATTCGAGGTCGCGCACACGAAGCACCGTATCGGTCGGGCGGGCTTCATCCTTCTGCACGTTCAAGATGACATCGCGCCCGACCATCAGGCGGGAAATTTCTTCCTTTGTGACATCGCACGTGTTGTAAACGCCCATGGACCTGCCGCCGCGCATAATCGTCAGCCGGTCGGTGATCTCCATGATTTCGTTGAGCTTGTGGGAGATGAAGACGATGGTGTAGCCCTGATTCTTGAGGTGAATCAGCTCCTTGAACAGTTCGGTCGTCTCCTGCGTGGTCAGAACGGCGGTCGGCTCGTCGAGAATCAGAATCTTCGCGCCGCGCACGAGGGCTTTGAGAATCTCGACCTTCTGCTTCATACCGACAGGAATGTCGACGACCTTTGCCTCGGGCTCTACATGCAGGTTAAACCGCTCAGCATACTCCTTCGTGATTTCAACTGCCTTTGCGTGGTCGATAAAAAGCCCCTTCTTCGGTACCATGCCGAGGACCATGTTCTCCGCGACCGTCAGGCTCGGAACCAGCATGAAGTGCTGATGGACCATGCCGATGCCGTGGGAGATGGCGACAGAGGGGGAGGAGAGGTTTAGCTTTTCTCCATTGACCCATATTTCGCCGCTCGTCGGCTGCTCCAGACCGAAGAGCATTTTCATAAGCGTCGATTTACCTGCGCCGTTTTCGCCCATCAGTGCATGAATTTCACCCTTGCGCAGGTTGAAGTCCACGCCCTGGTTGGCAGCGACGCCGTTGGGATACACCTTGGTAATCCCTTTCATCTGGACGACGAATTCTTCGTCCAAACGACCGGTTTTCTCGTCTGGCATACGATGCGTTCCTCCTATTTCTTGTGTACTTGCGCTTTCGCACGGATCTGCTTTCCCTGTGCTTGCGGCGCGCGCAAAGACGCTTCGGGCGTCCCGCGAGCATAGGGAAAACGGGAACAGGGGGCTCTTACGAGCCCCCTGGACAGCTCAGACTGTTCGCTTGTGCAAAACAGGCTTACGGACGGACAGAGTCGCGCAGCTCGACTGCCAGCTCCTGGTTGGTCAGCGCGGAGTCAACGACGACCTCGCCGTTCAGAATCGCGTTCTGTGCAGCCTCGACAGCAGCCTTCGTCTCGGCGGAGGCGAGCTTGTCGTAGTTCTTGTCGGTCACGATGCCGACGCCGCCCTCTGCGATGCCGAGCTCAACAACCTGACCCCAGTAGGTGCGGCCTGCATCCCACTCGTCGAAGAGCCAGACGAGGGAGTTGCCGATGTTCTTCAGACCCGAGGTCAGCGTGATGGCTGCCAGGTCCGGGGAGAAGGTCAGCTCCTGGTCGGAGTCGACGCCGATGAACCATGCCTTGCCGGTCTCAAGAGCAGCTTCGGCAGCGCCGTTGCCGGCGTTACCTGCGACGCCCCAGATGATGTCGCACTTGTTGTCGTTGATCATGGACAGACCGTATTCCTTGGCGATGGCGGTATCGACATAGTCGTTGGTGTAGCGGGTATCAACCTTGATGTCGGGGTTGACGGACTGCGCGCCCTCGATGAAGCCGATCAGGAAGTCGTTGATGACGGGGGAGTCAACGCCGCCGACGAAGCCGACGACTGCATCCTCGTTGATGTTGGCAACGTTGGTGTCAACGGTCATGCATGCTGCATAGACGCCGATGAGGTAGCCCATGTCGTTCTGACGGTAGGACAGGTTGACAACGTTCTGGTTTTCGCCGACATAGGTGGTGTCGTCAAAGATGGCGTACAGCTGGTCGGGATACTGCGTGGCAACTTCCTTCAGGTAGTCGGGCATCTGATAGGTGCCGCAGACGATCAGGTCGTAGCCGCCGTCTTCGGAGACGTCGTACAGCGTGGACAGCCACGTGGGCTGATCTTCGTCGGTGCCGCCCATTTCGATGGTCACATAGTCAATACGGCCGTCAGCCTTCAGCTGCGCCAGACCTGCTTCGGCGGAGTCGAAGAAGGACTTATCACCGAGGTTGCCGTTGACGAGGTAAGCAACGTTGTAAACCTTGCCTTCTTCGGCAGCGGGCTCTTCGGCCTTTTCTTCCTCGGCAGCAGGCTCTTCGGTCTTTTCTTCGGTCGTGGTTTCGGTTGCGGTTTCTTCCGTCTTGGTCTCGGTCGCGGGGGTCTCGGTCTTGGAAGCGCAGGCTACCAGAGAGAAGACCATGACAAGAGCCAGCAGAAGCGCAAAGATCTTTTTCATTTTGGTTCCTCCATTTTGTGTTTTTCGATAAAATCGGTATCCGAAGATACACGTTTATTGTACATACTTTCTACCCGGCTGTCAACACCGCGCAAATAAAAAAAGAGCGCTCCAAAAAAATTTTCAGGCGAAAACCGCTTGACGCGGACGCTTTTTTCCCGGTACAATGAAAAAAAGGAGAGATGGATATGGAACAATCGAAGCTTCCGATGATCGAGCTGCACCTGCATCTGGACGGCGCGATTCCGCCGGAAACCATGTGGGCGCTGGCGCAGGAAAAGGGCGTCCCTATGCCCGCGGAAACGCTGGAAGGTTTCCAGCACTGGCTGGTCGAAACGAGCGACTGCGCGGACGTCAATACGTATCTGGCGCGCTTTGAGCTGCCCTTGCAGCTTATGCAGGATGCGCCGTCCATTGCCCGCGTGACGAAGGACCTGATGACGGAGCTTTCCCGGCAGGGGCATATTTACGATGAAATTCGCTTTGCCCCGCAGCTTCACAGACGGGAAGGTCTCACGCAGCGGCAGGCAATCGAGGCGGTTCTGGAGGGCAGACGGCAGGCGCTGGCGGAGAATCCGGGCTATGACGCAGGGATTTTGCTCTGCGCGATGTGTATCGGACCCGAGACGGTCAATATGGCGGAAAACCTGGAGACGGTGCGACTGGCAAAGGAATTTCTGGGGCGCGGCGTCGTGGGTGCGGACCTTGCCGGCGCGGAAGGCATTGTGCCGCTGCAAAGCTTTCATCCGGTCTTCGATCTGGCGCGCGAGCTGGGCGTTCCGGCGACGTGCCACGCAGGAGACTCGCAGGGCCCCGACACCGTGCGCGACGCGCTCTCGTTCGGCGTGAGGCGCATCGGGCACGGACATCATATTTATGACGAGCCTTCCCTGTGGGAGCCGGCAATTGCGCGCGGCGTGACGCTGGAGATCTGCCCGACAAGCAACATCCAGTGCCACACGCAGCCGTCCTACCGGGAGCATCCGGCGAAAAAGCTTTTGGATGCGGGACTGCGCCTTTGCATCAGCACGGACAATATGACCCTTGCCGCCGTGAGTCTGGCAGACGAGTACCGCCACTGTGTGGAAGACATGGGCTTAACGCCGGAGGATCTCGGGAAGATGCTCGTGTTCGCCGCGGAGGCAGCGTTCCTGCCGGAAGAGAAAAAGCAGAAGCTTGTTGCGCGCGTCAGAGAAGCGCTGTCATAAAAACGAAAGCATCCGGCGCAAGCCGGATGCTTTTTGCAGCTTACAGATTGTCGATGGTATTCTGAAGATACTCGTAGAGCCGCCCGATGTGCAGCCCGTCGACGGTTTTGTGGTTGACCTCGAGACAGATTGGGAGTATGAGCCTGCCGTTCTGCATCTGATAATTGCCCCAGCCTACGCGGGGGATGCAGTCATCGGGGTCTACATGCCGCTCGTTGGTCAAAGACAGCACCGGCAGCCACGGCAGGCACGAAAAATAGATCAGATCGTCGCGCCCCTCGGTTTTTTCGTCATACAGCGCCGTCTGCGTTTGCGCAAGCGCTCCGGCGCGGCGGCAGAAATCGGCAGGATTCTCGCCCGCCGGAAGCGAGATAATGCGGAACACCTCTTCGCCGGGGCGCAGCACCGTGCAGCTGGGCATCAGCTCGTCGAGAACGAACAGCCGCCCTTCACGGATGCGGATCAAAAACGCCTCCTGCTGCTCCATGCCCTTCGTCAAAAGCCATGAGAGTGTAAAGTAAAAGGACAGCCCTTCTTTTTTCGTGTACGCGCGCAAGTTCGTCACGTCCAGCGGGAAGGAAACTTGATAAAACGGCCAGTCGCAATCTGAAAACAGACCGTAAACATTGCGTCTTGCCCACGTCTGCAGATCAATTTCGCGCATGCTCAGTCCTCCTCCAGAAAGGTTCTGAATTCCTGTACGGTTTTAAAATAGAAGTCGCAGTTTTTGCGCATGAACGCCTCGATCTCCGGCACGTCGTATGCCCAGCCGGCCGCCGCGAAATCGACGCCTGCCGCGCGCGCCATATCGTAGCCCGGCTTGAGATCGTCCACCATCAGAAGCTCTGACGCGGGCAGGGAAAACTGCGCCATGATCTGCTCAAGCGCCCAGGGCGCGGGCTTGCGCTGCTCGGGCGGCAGGTCCCAGCCGTAGATCACGTCCGGCTGCGGAAGACCGTTTTCCCGGTAGTCGCGCACAATCGCGTCTTTCATCGAGTGGGACACGACGGCAAGAATGCCGCCCTGCCGCTTGTGCCGCTCCAGAATCTCGCGCATGCCGGAAAATGCCTGCGGGACGCGGGGCTTGACATAGTTCTGCCAGAAGCGGAACTCATAGTCCAGCTCCTGCGGCGACAGCCCGACCTCTTCGGTGAAGAACGGGAGAATGCCGGGGTCGAAGTTCTTGCGGAAATAGTCTTCAAGCGTGTATGCCTTTGCGTTCGGGCGGACTTCCTTCAAAAATTCACAGAAGCAGGGAAAATGAATGGTTGCGGTGCTGTTGACCAGCGTGTCGTCGTGGTCCAGCACCAGACATTTGTAGCGCATGACTTCCTCCAAAATTCGTTTCCACCATTATACCGGTTTCGCGCCGGACGCGCAAGAGACAAAAGCGCGTCGAAACAGGTCGAACGGTTTTTCTTCGGAATTCTTAATTTTCCGGGAATCAATTTGCCAAGAGAAAAAAAGTGTGCTATACTCAGTGCATAAAATGCAGGAAGTATATCCGGAAGGATATTTTGAAAGCTTGTACGAATGGAGGAATCCCAATGAAAAGAAGAAGACGCCGGCAGCAGAGAATGCTGATGCTTGCCGGAGTGGTGGCGCTGCTTGTCATTGTGCTGATTGTGATCATTTCGAGCTGCTCGAAGAAGAATCAGACCGGCGGCATCAACGCGCAGGCGTTCTCCACCGGCTCGGAGTTGGTGCTGCCGCTGAACGCAGAGCTCAACAGCGGCGACTATGTCTCCTACGGCGGATATCATTTTGAAACAAAAACGAAGCTCGCGAAGATGGCAAAGCTCATCACCAAAAACAATGAGAATGTCACTGCCGCGAACTACGACAACGCCTACGGCTCGGCGGTCCTGTTCACGCGCGACACGGGCTCGGGTGTGGAGAGCTGGTGCTTGTATCAGCAGGACCCGACGCACATCTCCAACTGGTATGTCTTTATGGGCTGCCACCGCGAGGTGTCGATGCCGGATGGCATTCTGGACATGCTGCTGCCGCTGCATCTGATTTCCGACAGCTACCTGCGCGACAACATGGGAAGCCGGCTGGCGCTGGACACGGCATATGCCTGCGGCGCCAAGAGCGCGGAGGCTACCATGCAGGACCAGTTCAAGGAGTTCTATGCAAACTCCGGGCTTTACAATATGATTACCCTCGACACGGGCTTCATCCTGACCGATAAAGCTTCCGGGCGCGAGGTGGAGTTCAGCTTCGAGGAGACCGACGAATCGTCCTGGTTTACCCTCAAGAGCACGGTTCCCGAGGAGCCGGAGCCCTCGAGCCGCGTCCAGCTCAGCAGCACCGACGCCGCAAGCGAGCAGGAGCCGGTGGAGCTTTCCGAGGCAGACGCCATCACCCTCAGCACGATTCTTGTGAACGCCAGCTACAAAACCGGCACGACCGCGTCCGAGTATCCCTACAAGGTGACGATGAACGGCGCGGATTACATGCTGGAGCTGACCTGGAAGGACGATACGTGGTCTGCCTCCGTGCAGAACGGCGACCAGACCGCGCGCCTGACCACCAAGCAGGCGTGCACCGTCGCGGCAATCTTCGGCTCGAACTACATGATGAATCTCGACAAAGACGAGAGCGTCTGGCCGTCTGACGCCGGAACCGTGACCCCGATGGGCACGTGCATGGTTACGACCAACGATGTCAATGTTCGCTCGCAGCCTTCGACGGACGGAGACGTTCTCATGACGATGCTCGAGAGCAGCGCCGTCGCCGTCTGCGGTCAGACCGAAAATGGCTGGTACCAGATCGTCTACAACGACAAGTTTGCCTACATGTCTGCCCAGTATCTCAAGGCAGCGGAATAAGGCAGAATCGAACCGGAATGCAAAGCAGCCCCGACCATCGGTCGGGGCTGCTTCTTGCTTTTTATGCGCCGAGGAGCGTTTGGAGGTCCTCCTCCGGGGTGGTGGTCGGGGCAAGGTGATAGTGTTCGGCGAGGTAGGAGAGCACGTTCGGCGAGACAAACGCCGGAAGCGTGGGTCCCAGGCGGATGTTCTCGATGCCCAGATGCAAAAGCGTCAGCAAAATCGCGACCGCCTTCTGCTCATACCAGGACAGAACCATCGAAAGCGGCAGCTCGTTGACGCTGCAATGGAAGGCGTCTGCAAGTGCGATGGCAATCCGGATGGCACTGTAGGCGTCGTTGCACTGCCCGATGTCCAGAAGGCGCGGGATGCCGCCGATCGTGCCGAGGTCGAGATCATTGAAGCGGTACTTGCCGCAGGCAAGCGTCAGAATGACCGTGTCCTTCGGCGCTTTTTTTACAAACTCGGTATAATAGTTTCTGCCCGGGCGCGCGCCGTCGCAGCCGCCGACCAGGAAGAAGTGGCGGATGGCGCCGGATTTGACCGCGTCAATCACCTGCGGCGCAACAGAAAGAACTGTATTTGCCGCAAAGCCGGTCGTGACCGTTGTGCCGCCGTTGATGCCGGTGAAGCTCTGGTTTTCCGGATAGCCACCGAGGCGGATGGCATGCTCGATGAGCGAGGAGAAATCTTTGTCCTTCCCGATGTGCTGCATGCCGGGGTAGCCCACGACGGAGGTCGTGTAGACGCGGTCTGCGTAGCTGTCCTTCGGCGGCATGAGACAGTTCGTGGTAAACAGAACCGGCGCGGGGATATTCTGGAATTCTTTCTGCTGGCTCTGCCAGGCGGTGCCGAAGTTGCCCTTGAGCTGCGGGTGCTTTTTGAGCTCCGGGTAGCCGTGCGCCGGCAGCATCTCGCCGTGCGTGTAGACATTGACGCCCTTGCCGTCGGTCTGTTCGAGCAGCAGCTTCAGATCGCGCAGATCGTGACCGGAGACGACGATGAACGGACCTTTTTCAACCGTCAGCGGCACCTGCGTCGGCACGGGATTGCCGAACGTTTCGGTGTTCGCCCGGTCCAGCAGCGCCATGCACGCAAGATTCTTTTCACCGACCTCCAGCACGAGCGGCAAAAGCGCCTCCATGCCCCAGTCTTCGCCGACGGCAAACAGCGCCTTGGCAAAAAAGCGGCTGAGGGTTTCGTCCTCATAGCCCAGCACATAGGCGTGGTGGGCGTACGCTGCCATGCCGCGCACGCCGAAGAGAATGAGCGACTTGAGGCTGCGGATGTCCTCCTGCGCGGACCAGAGCTTTCGCATGTCGTAGTCGTCGTTGTGCCCGCAGGGATTCTGGCAGCAGCCGCAGTCCGGGACCAGACGGCGTGTTTCTTCGTGGACGCGGCGGGTGAAGGTTTCGATGTCTTCGGCGCTGAAATTGACGTTGGTGAGCGTGGCAAACAGGGCGCTGATCATCAGATGCCAGGTGTCCTTCGTGGGCTGGGCGTTCGTTGTGGCTCGCGCCAGCCCAATGAGCGCGCCGGTGAGCACATCCTGTAAATTGGCAACATCTGCCGTCTTTCCGCATACGCCGCGAGAGCCCGTGCAGCCGGAGCATCCGGCGGTCTGCTCGCACTGATAGCAAAACATGTTGTCCATATGAGAACCTCCTGCTTGTTGTTTATTTGGCGGTATGTTTGCTTGTGGGATCAGTATAATGGACCAATCGGAGATAGTATGTTCGTTTTCCAACAAAAAAACACCAAAACGTCAGAAAACACCCGCCGCTTCGGGGGAAGCGGCGGGTGCTGCGGGAAGAAAAGATATTATAAGATGCGGCGGCTGCGGTTTGCGCGTTTGCGGACAGCGTTGCCGATTTCTGTGAGACTCAGAAGCGTTGCCACCAGAAAAACGCCCGGAATCACAATGATCCACCAGCTGCCGGTGAGCAGCGCCTTTTCCGAAAGCGACAGCATGCTGCCCCAGGACACGACCTCCAGCGGAAGCCCGAGCCCCAGAAAGCTCAGCGTCGACTCCGCCAGAATCGCGCCGCGCACGTTCATAATCACCATGAACAGAATCGACGGCAGGAAATTGGGCGCAAGATGCACGCGCAGGATGTGAAAAAAGCTTCCGCCCATGCAGTGCGACGCCTGCACGTATTCGCTGCTGCGCAGCACGCGCACCTCGGTGCGCACGACCTTGGCAATGCTCATCCAGCTGGTAAGCCCGATGACGATCGACAGACTCAGCGCGCTCGCCTTGCCAAGAATCGCCTGCAGCAGCACAATCAGCAGCAGGTTCGGGATGCTGATGAAAATTTCGTTGACGCGCATGAAAAACGCATCGAGCTTTTCGCCCGCGCAGCCGCTGAGACTGCCGAAGAAGACGGCAATGGCAGTCGACAGAAGCGTCGCACAGATGCCGATGAACAGCGACAGTCTGCCGCCGGACCAGATCATCGAAAAAATATCGCGTCCCATCGTGTCGGTGCCGAAGAGAAACTCCCTGTTCGGCGCGGCGCTGCAGTGGCGCAGGTCCATATAGCCGGAGTCCTTCGTCAAAAACACATCGCACAGCAGGCAGCCCAGGACAATCAGCGCAAGCAGGAGAATGGAGACAATCGGAAGATCCTTGTGCCATGGCTCCGTTGCGTGCTGCGGGGGCGCAGCTTGCGGTCTTGCGCCGACGAGCGTAAAATCATCCATTGCCATCCGCCTCCCAGCTGTCTATGACTTCCTTTGCGCGCATGCGCGGGTCAATTTTTTCGCTCAGCGCCTGCGCCAGCAGATTGCAGGCAATCACAAGCGCGCCCGAGAGGATGCACAGCACCATCAGAAGATTGTAGTCCTGATAGCGCGCGCTTTCGTAGCTGAGCGTGCCCAGCCCTGGGAACGAAAAAACGCTCTCGACGATGTACGTGCCGCCCAGCACGTGCGGCACGGAGATTGCCATGATCGAAAGATACGACGGCAGAACGTTGCGCAGACAGTGCCGGTATAAAATCCGTTTGCGCCCGAGCCCCTTGGATTTTGCCAGCAGCACGTAGTCCATGCGCATTTCTTCGAGCATCTTGTTGCGCACCATATAGGCGTAGTACCACAGATGCCCGAGCACGACGACCGTCAGCGGCAGAATCAGGTGCAGTACCCGGCTGCCGGCGTCGTTTGCCTTTCCCACGTCGTAAGCGCCAGAGCTCGGCAGCCAGCGAAGCTGGACCGCAAAAATCAGAATCAGAACCAGCGACAGCCAGAATTCCGGAATACAGCTGGTGACGGTGCCGATTTTGCACAGCGCGCGATCCAAAAGAGAATCCTCATGCCGCGCGCACAGGACTCCCAGTCCCAGAGACAGGAAAAACGTCAGCAGAAAGCCGATGCCGCCCAGCTGCAGCGTGAACGGAAGTCTTGCGCGAATGACCGCCAGCACGTCCATTTTGTATTTGTAGGAGATGCCGAACTCGCCGCGCAGCGCGCCCTTCAGCCAGATCAGATACTGCTGCGCAATCGGCTGGTCCAGCCCCAGCCTTGCTTCTGCCTGCGCGCGCTCGGCAGGCTTCATCTTTTCGGCGCGCTCGCCGTAATAGGAAACCAGCGGGTCTCCGGGGGCAAGGCGGGCAATCACAAAGACGAGAAGGGACAGCACCAGCATGCTCAAAAGAAAGACGGCAAGCGTCCTGCAAAGCTTTCCTGCGCGGTGTTTCATATTTCGCTGCCTCCCTCCGTGAGAACAAAATGGTCGGGCGCAACCTCGCGAAGCGCGCCTTCGGTCGGAAGCGTCTCTGGGTCGAACGTTATAAGCTTGCGGTTGCGCTCGCGGATGGGGTCCGGCAGCGGCATGGCGGAAATCAGCGCCCGGGTATACGGGTGCTGCGGGTGGGAGAACAGCTCTGCGGCAGGCGCCTCTTCGACCAGCCGGCCGCGCAGCAGAACGCCCACGCGGTCGCACAGATAGCGCACCATCGAAAGATCGTGTGCGATGAACAAAAACGAAAAGCCGTGCTCTGCCTGCAGATGGCGGAAGAGGTTGATGATCTGTGCCTGAATGGACACATCCAGGGCGCTAACCGGCTCGTCTGCCACCAGAAGCTCCGGCTCCATACACAAAGCGCGCGCGATGGCAACCCGCTGGCGCTGCCCGCCGGAGAGCTCGGCAGGGTATTTGTCCAGATACATTTCATCCAAGCCCACGTATTTCATCTGAAACGCAGCTTCCTTGCGGTAGGTACCGCGCTTTGGCGTCATACGCGCAATGCGCATGGGCTCGGCAATGATGTCGCAGACCTTCATTCTGCCGTTGAGGCTCGACGTGGAGTCCTGAAAGATCATCTGCCGAGAGGTCTGCAGGAGCTTTTTGTTTGCGGCAAACTGTCTGGGGTTCGTGATGTCGATGCCCTGATAGAAAATCTGCCCGGCGCGCGGCTGGACCAGATTCATGACGCAGCGCGCCGCCGTCGACTTTCCGGAGCCGGACTCGCCGACCAGACCGTAAATCTCGCCCCGGCGGATGGAAAATGACAGCCGGTCGAGCGCGCGCACGCAGGCAGTTTTGCTGAGAGAAAAGTCGTGTGTGACGTTCTGCACGTCCAGCAGTGTGTCAGCCATGGCGAACTCCTCCGATCGGCGGTGTAATTTTGGGCGCGCGGGGGTCCAGCAGCCACGTCGCGGCGTAGTGCGTGCCCGATACACGGAACATCGGCGGCTCTTTTTCATAGTCAATCGCGAGTGCAAATTCATTGCGGCAGGCGAAGGCGTCGCCTGGCGGCGGGTCGATCAGCGTCGGCGGCATGCCGGGGATGGTGTAGAGCGCGCCGCCAGCCTCACTGAGCGCCGGAAGCGCGCGCAGAAGTGCCCAGGTGTATGGGTGGCGCGGGTCGTAATAGACCTCTTCGGCGGTGCCGATTTCCACAATTTTTCCCGCGTACATCACGGCGACACGGTCTGCCGCGCGCGCCACCACGCCCAGATCGTGCGAGACGAGAATCGTCGCGGTGTGAAGCTTTTGCTGAAGCCTGCGCAGAAGGTCCAGAATCTGCGCCTGAATGGTCACGTCCAGCGCCGTCGTCGGCTCGTCGGCAAGCAGAATCTTTGCCCGCGAGGCAAGCGCGATGGCAAGCACCGCACGCTGGCGCATGCCGCCGGAGAAGTTGTGCGGATAGAGCTTCATGCGCGCGTTTGGGCGGTCGATGCCGACCAGCTCCATCAGCTCCAGCACACGCGCGCGCAGCGCATCGCGGGAAATCTTCGGCTCGTGGACCAGCACCGCTTCGGCAATCTGCGCGCCGATCGTCATGCTGGGATTGAGCGCAGTCATGGGGTCCTGAAAGACCATGGAAAACAGCCTGCCGCGCAGCTTCTGCAGCTCCTTTTCCGGGTACGGCGCGATGTCCGTGCCGTTGACCAGAATTCTTCCTTCGATGTCGGCATTGTCGGGCAGCAGGCGCATGATTGCCTTGCACAGCGCGCTTTTGCCGCAGCCGGATTCTCCGACGATGGCAAGCACCTCGCCGGGCTGCAGGGTAAGGTCCACGCCCCGCACCGCCTGCACTGTGCCGCGCGGGGTGCGGTAGCTGACATGAAGATTCTGAAGCTCTAACAGATTTGACATAGTACACGTCCTTATGCACGCACAAGGCAAGAGGCGTTCTGCCCCCTGCCCTGCGGCGCTGTTTTCAGTTTGAAAAGGTCAGTCCAGCGTCCACTCGCAGACGTTCCAGAAGATGCCTACGCCGTGGTGTCCCATGACCGTATCGGTCGAAATGCCGTGCAGGCGTGTGCTTGCGACGTAGTTGGCGTCAATGTAGCAGATGAAGGCGTATGCCGGGTCGTTGGCAAGCTCGATCTGGAACAGATCGTAATATTCCTTGCGGACCGCCGGGTCAGAAGACTCGCGCGCCTTCGTCAGATATTCGTCGACCTTCTCGTTGGAGTAGCCGGAGTAGTTTGCGCCCTTGTCGGTGCCGAAGACCTTGTAGGTGTGATCGTCCGCGTCGAAGGGACTGCCCCAGCCGATCAGGCATGCCTGCTGTCCGCCCCAGTCCATCTTTGCCGGAATGTCCACCGTGCAGTGGATGCCGACCTCGCGCAGCTGCTGCGCGGCAGCCTGGGCGATATCAATGCGGTCCTGCTCGCCTGCCATGACGCTGATGACAAAGCCGATTTCCGCGCCGTTTCGCTCGTAGTAGCCGGATTCTCCCATCGTGCAGCCGATGGATTCCAGAATGGATTTTGCCTTTTCGGGGTTGTAGTCGTAGTGCTCGACGGCGTCGTTGTTATAGACGTTGCGCTGCAGCGGACCGTAGGCAGGCATGCCCTGACCCAGAAGCACAGCGTCAATGATTGCCTGCCGGTTGATCGCGTAGCAGACGGCGGGGATGATGTCTTTATTTTCGGTCCAGTAGTCGTTCCAGAAGTTGAACAGAATCCCGCGGTAGTCGCTGGTTTTCATATCGTAGCAGGCAAAACCGTCTTTGCCAACGAAATTCTGTGCATTTTTGGGATCGAGCAGCGCCAGGTCCAGCTCGCCGGATTCCAGCTGTACTGCCTGCGCGTTGTCGTCGGGAACGATTTTGAAGATGATGCGGTCGATGTTCGCCGGACCCTTAAAATAGCTTTCGTTCTTTTCCAGAACGATTGCCTGCCCCACGTCCCAGCTTGATAATTTGTAAGGACCGGTGCCGACAGGGCTTCTGAAAAAGTCGGAGGTCTGGAAATCCTCGCCGCAGAGCAGATGCTCCGGAAGGATTGCCATCGTCATGTAATCGAGAAACGCCACATTGGGCGCCGACAGGCGGAACGAAATGGTCTGGTTGTCCGCCACCGTAATCTCCTCGACGTCTTCAAAGTTCGGCGCGTTCTCCGAGCCGTTGTCGGGATTCATGATGGCTTCGATCGTGAACTTTACGTCCGCTGCGGTGAAGGGCTCCCCATCGTGCCACGTGACGCCGGATTTCAGGTGGAAGGTGTAGGTGTTCGTCTGTTCGTCAAAATCCCAGCTCTCAGCAAGACCCGGTACGACGTTATTCTCTCCGTCGTGGGCGGTCAGACCGTCGAAGAGCAGGAGGTTGATCTCGCAGTGCTCGTCCATCGCGGGGTTGATGCGCGTGTAGTCGCCGGAGCCGTAGACCAGCGTGGAGGGCTCCGAAGAAGTTTCAGAGGAAGTTTCTTGCGGATTGGCGGCAGTTGTTTCGCCGGTGGGCTGTGCGGGGCTTGCGGCGCAGGCGCAAAGCGCAAGCAGCATTGCCGCGAGCAGAAGCAGGGAAAGAAGCTTTTTCATTGGTTATCTCCTAACAGGTTCAAAAATCCGGCAGGACGTCTCTGCCTGCTCTTATCCTATCAGACCGCGCGCCGGATTTTAAGCTCCCCCGGGGGATAAAATTTCGCAAAAACCGGGAAAATTTTCCGGGCATTTTTCACGATTGTTATGCCAGATGCAGACCGGAAACCCACGCCTTGAGGTCGGCTTCCGAGCTGGATGCGCGCAGGACCTTGCCGTCCAGAACCGTTGCGCCGGGGCAGCTGGGAGCGAGAATTTTCGCAGTTTTGCCCATCGAGCTTCCGCCGGATGTGGCAAAGGGGACGACGGTCTTGCCGCTTAAATCGCAGCTTTCCAGGAACGTCTCGATGATGTGCGGCGCTTCATACCACCAGATGGGGAAGCCCACGAAAACGGTATCGTATTGCGCGCAGGAGGAAAGCGTTTCCGCCATCTCGGGGCGGGAGGACTTGTCCTGCATTTCAATCGTCGACCGGCTGGTTTTGTCCATCCAGTTGAGATCCTTGCTTGTGCAGGGTGTGACGGGCTTGATTTCAAAAAGATCCGCGTCCGTGGCGGACGCCAGCGCCTTTGCAAGCTTTGCCGTAACGCCGCTTGCGGAAAAACAGGCAACGAGAGCTTTTGACATAAAAAACCTCCTGTCAACAATCAGAGCTTCGGATATGCTTCGTCCGTGACCGGTTCACACCACTCGTTGGACGTTTCCGTGCCGGGAACCTCGACTGCCAGATGCGAGAACCAGCTGTCCGGTGCGGCGCCGTGCCAGTGTTTGACCTCGGGCGGAATGTTTACAACATCGCCGGGGACGAGCAGCTGCGCGGGCTTGCCCGCTTCCTGATAGTAGCCTCTTCCTGCCACGCAGACAAGAATCTGCCCGCCGCCGGTTTTCGCGTGGTGGATGTGCCAGTTGTTGCGGCAGCCGGGCTCAAAGGTGACGTTGTAGATGCCGACCTGCGAGCTTGAGACCGGTGCGAGATAGCTTTTGCCGGTGAAATAGGCTGCATACGCATCATTCGGCGCGCCGATGGGGAAGACCATGGAAGCTGCGTGCGCTGCCATCGCGTCTTCGGGCGCGGCTTCCTCTGCCCAGACCTCTTTTGCCATGTTGAACGCCGCCCATGCCTTCGGCCAGCCGGCGTAGAATGCCGCGTGCGTCAGAACTTCGGCGCAAACGTTCCGAGCCGCTCGCGTCCTGCCGTCTGTTTTACTGCCATAGCAAATACCTCCAGTCCTAGTTGTTGATTTTATCATGATAGTCCGTTCGCAGACATTCGTCAGATGCCCGTCAGCTATCCGCAAAAATAGCGAAAAGGCATTGCTGTACGGCATGCCGCGCGCGGAAAAAGAAGGAAAAATCGGCGCGCAGAGGGCTTTTCAGAACGGGCTTCTTTTGCTATACTGAAAAAGGATTACACAGAGGGAGGAACTTTTATGCATCAGATTACTTTCGGAAAAACCGGACTGGTTCTTGAGAAAAACGGATTTGGCTGCCTGCCCATCCAGCGCATCAGCGAGCAGGAAGCGGTAAGGCTTCTGCACAAGGCATATGACGGAGGCATCAACTTCTTCGACACCGCACGCGCGTATTCCGACAGCGAGCAGAAGGTCGGCGCGGCATTTTCGGCGATGCGCGGCAAAATCGTCCTTGCGACAAAGACCGCTGCGCAGAATGCGGACGAATTCTGGAAGGATTTAGAGACCAGCCTTCGCACGTTGAAGACCGACTACATCGACATTTACCAGTTCCACAATCCGGCGTTCTGTCCGAAGCCGGGCGGAGACGACGGACTCTATGACGCGGCGCTGGAGGCAAAAAAACAGGGCAAAATCCGCCACATTTCCATCACGAACCACCGCCTTGCCGTGGCGCACGAGGCGATTGACTCCGGACTTTATGAGACGCTGCAGTTCCCGTTCAGCTATCTTGCCGGAGAGCAGGAGCTGGAGTTGGTCCGGAAGTGCCGCGAGAAAGACATGGGCTTCATCGCGATGAAGGGCATGGCAGGAGGTCTCATTCGCGACGGCTTCACGGCAGCGGCATGGATGGCGCAGCAGGAGGGCGTTGTACCGATCTGGGGCGTGCAGCGCGAGCAGGAACTGGACCAGTTTTTGCAGTGCATCCGCGAGGGCGCGGAGCTGACGCCGGAACGGCAGGAGAGGGTCGAACGAGACCGGAAGGAGCTTTGCGGCGAGTTCTGCCGCGGCTGCGGCTACTGCATGCCGTGCCCGGCAGGGATTGAAATCAACCAGTGTGCGCGCATGTCTCTGATGCTTCGCAGAGCGCCCGCGAAGGAATGGCTGACCGAGCAGTGGCAGCAGAAGATGCACCGGATTGAAGAATGCAGGCACTGCGGGCACTGCACGTCGAAGTGCCCCTACGGGCTCAACACGCCTGAGCTTCTGCAGGCAAATTACAAGGATTACTGGCAGGTTCTCGCGCAGAGCAAAGAAGAAAAGTAAGCGTGAAAGCCCGGCAGCGCCGGAACCTGCAGGGCCCTGAAAGGATTCACAGCAATGACAAAAATCTTATTCGTTTGCCACGGCAGCATCTGCCGCAGCCCGATGGCGGAGTTTATTTTTGGGGACCTCGTGAAGAAGGCGAATCTGGAAGCGTCGTTTCTGATCGAATCGGCGGCAGTCAGCCGGGAGGAGCTGGGAAACCCGGTCTATCCGCCGGCGAGGCGGGTGCTTGCTGCGCATGGGATTTTCTGCGGGTCTCACCGGGCAAGGCAGATTACAAAGGGGGACTATGCCGCCTTTGACTATCTTATCGGCATGGACCGGGAGAATCTGTCCGGCATGCGCCGCGTCTTCGGCGCGGACCCGGAGGGAAAGCTCCGGCTGCTGCTGTCGTTTGCGGGAAAGGACCGCGATGTGGCAGACCCGTGGTATACCGATGATTTTGAAGCAGCCTACCGCGATATTGACGAAGGCTGCCGCGCACTGCTGGCTTTTTTGCTCCGGTAAAACAGAACCGGTCCGAAAATCGAGATTGCAGTTACACAAATCAGCCCGGACACAAAAGCGTCCGGGCTGATTTTGTGTGTGTGGAGAAGCGCACCCGGCGGGAAAGCCGGGGCTACAGGTCCGTATATACGGCTTCGTTTCCGTGCTGTTTCAAAAGCGCCAGCAGATCGTCCGCCTGCAGCCAGACGGTTGCGGTGTTGTCGTTGGGGTGCACGCCGATTTTGCTTCCGGCAAATTCCCGGTCCAGATAGACATGCACGCGGCGCTCTATGTCGTTCAGAATGCCGAGCGGGGAGACGGCGCCGGGAATCAGCCCCAGAACGGCAAGCAAATCCTCCGCAGAGGCAAAACTGAGCGCGCGCAGAGCATGCTGCCTGCGAAATTCCTTCAGATCGACCCGTTTGTCGCCCTTGACGGTAATCAGATAGTAATTGCGCTTCTTGTCGTCCCGGACGAAGAGGTTCTTGGCGTCCCATTCCGGGTGCGGCAGATGAATGGACGCGAGCTGCTCCATGTTGAATACCGCCGGATGCTCGATCTTTTCATAGGGAATCTTCTGCTCGCCCAGAAACGGATAGATGGCAAGCTTGTCCATAGGGGGCACCTCCGGATTTCGGTGTATATGCCGATTGTATCACGTTCGCGCACGTCTGGCAATCCGGCGAAACGCCGCGCGCTGCCGCAGAAGCTGTACGTCAGGGCGCGGCGGGCGCGCTTTTGCAGAGCGGGAGCTCGATGAAAAAGCGGTTTTCATGCGCTGCACTCTCTGCCCAGATCCTGCCGCCGGTCCGGCGGACAATGCTCTCGGCGATGGAGAGACCCAGTCCGTAGCTGCCGTCGCGGCTGCGCGCGCCGTCGAGCCGGTAAAAGCGCTCGAAGATTTTCCGGCATGCCTCGGCAGACAGCGGCGCGCCCTCTGACGAGATGCAAAGGCGGCAGCGATTTTTGCCGTGGCGCATAAGGCGCAGGCTGCATGCGCCGCCGGGCGCGGCGTATTTCTGTGCGTTGTCGAGCAGAATGTTGGCGCACCTTTTGAGCTGCGCTTCATCGCCCAGGACGAAAAGCCCCGGCTCGACATCGTAGGAAAAGGTCAGCCCGCGCTCAAAAAAGACCGGCTCAAACGGCAGGCATGCATCGAGCGCGCAGCGGCTCCAGTCAAACCGCTCCCGCGCGGCAGCGGTCTTTGCCTGATCGCTTCGGGCAAGGTCCAGAAGCCCGGAGACAAGCGCGCGCATCGACTTTGACGCGGCAGACTTTGACCCGTCCAATCGGGGAGATTTCACACCCGGCGATTTCCCCGGCAGCCCGCCGGACGGCGGTCAAAGCGCGGATTCCGACACAGCGCAGCCGGAAAAGCCGGAGGATGCAGGAACCGAAGCGAAGGAAAACGCACCGGCGCCTGCGCAGGGCGAAAAGCCGCAGACGCCGGGCGGGGGCTTTGGCGGCGGGAACGGTTCGAGCGATGTGAAGCTGCAATACATCGACGACGACCCCGAGAGCTACCAGAATATTTTCGGCAATGCGAAAACCGACGTGTCGTCAAATGATGAGGCGTGGCTGATCGAGAGTCTGAAAAAGCTTTCCTCCTATGAAGATCTGGAAGACGTTCTGGACATGGACGCGGTGCTGCGCTACTTTGTGGTCCACAATTTTGTCGTGAACGGCGACAGCTACACCGGCTCGATGATTCACAACTACTATCTTTACGAGCAGGACGGAAAGCTCTCGATGCTGCCATGGGACTACAACCTCGCCTTCGGCGGCTTTCATGGAAACAACGCGACAAGCTCTGTGAACGACCCCATCGACGACGTGCTTTCCGACCGCCCGATGCAGGCGTGAATTTTCTCCAGCGAGGCATACACCGCGCGGTACCACGAATACTACGCCGAGTTTCTGCAGACGGCAAATATCGACGCACTGATCGACGAGGCGTACAGCCTGATTGCACCGTATGTGGAAAAGGACCCGACGAAATTCTGCACGGCGGAGGAATTTGAGACCGGCGTGCAGACGCTGAAGACCTATTGCGCGCTGCGAAGCGAAAGCATACAGGGGCAGCTGGACGGCACGACTGCGTCGACATCTGAGGCGCAGCAGGAGGATGGCACGAGCCTGGTGGACGCTTCGTCCATCACGCTCTCCGACATGGGCAGCATGGCAAATACCATGGGCGGCGGCAGAGGCTTTGACCGCACGGGCGGCGAAGAAGACGCAGACGGCGCATTCACACCGCCCGAGCGCCCGGAAAACGGTTCTTTCCAGCCGCCGTCCGAAACTGAGGCACCAGAAGACGCTGATGCGGCATCCGACAGCCCGCAGGATGCACAGGCGGCATCTGGGGAGGACAACGCCGCGCGCCCGCAGCGCCCGGATGACAATGCGGCGGACAATCCCGCGTCAACCGGCACGGATCGGACGCAGCTTGTGCTGCTTGGCGCGTGCGTTCTGGCACTGCTCGGAGGTCTACTCTTCGCGCTTCTCTTCAAACGGCGATAAAAAACAGGCGCAGGGATTATCCCTGCGCCTGTGCGTATGGTTTAGTCGTTATATTTGCTGATAGCACGGTCAAAGATATCAGTGACTTCCTTGCCGGGGGCTTTGTCGAGCAGCGAGACAATCACGCATACCAGCATGCCGACCGCGAAGCCCGGCAGCAGCTCGTAGACGCCGGTCGGACCGGACAGGAACAGGTACCACAAAACGTCTGTCAGCGCGCCTGCTACGACGCCTGCAACCGCGCCCTTGTAGCTCAGGCGCCGCCAGAACAGCGAGAGAATCACGACCGGACCGAACGCCGAGCCGAAGCCGCCCCAGGCGTTTTCAACCATGTTCATGATTGCCTGTGCGCCCTCGCCCTTGCTCGAAGCGATGACGTAAGCGATGGCGGAGACCACCAGAACCACCAGACGACCCATCCAGAGGATTTCCTTGTCCGATGCGTTCTTGCGGAAGACGGGTTTGTAAATGTCGGAGGTGAACGACGATGAGGCAACCAGCAGCTGGCTGTCTGCAGTCGACATGGAAGCTGCCATAATTGCCGCCAGCAGGACGCCGGCAAGGAACGCCGGGAAGAGCTTTCTGGCAAGCACGATGAAGATCGTCTTCTGCTGACCGGCAGGCAGCAGCTCGTCTGCTACCAGCATGCGTCCGAAGTAGGCGATCAGACACACCGCGCCGAGGGACAGAACGACCCACACGCACGCGACAATCGCGCTCTTTTTGACCATCGAGGGCTTTTCAATCGACATGAAGCGCACGATGATGTGCGGCATGCCGAAGTAGCCAAGACCCCAGGCAAGACCGGAGATGATATCCTGCCAGCTCGCGGTAAACAGGCTGCTGCCGAAAGCATACTGCGTGCCGTCGGCGGCGTTGACGTACACGGTTTCCAGCGCAGTTACATCAAGGTTCTGCGTCGTGACAATCGCGATGGGAATTGCAAGCACTGCGCAGAGCATCAGAAGACCCTGGAAAAAGTCGGTCCAGCAGACTGCCTTGTAGCCGCCGAGGAACGTGTAGATGATGATAATCAGCGCGAACAGAAGCATTGCCGTCTGGTTGGACAGACTCGGGAACACCATCGTAAAGACCGTTGCGCCCGAGACGAACGCGGAGGCGACATAGATCGTGAAGCAGACGAGGAAAATGACCGCGCAGATGATCTGCAGTGTCAGGCTCTTCGTGGCAAAACGGTTCGATAAATATTGCGGCAGGGTGATGGAGTCGTTCGCCGCCTCGGAGAAGCAGCGGAGCCGGCGCGCGACAATGATCCAGTTGGCAATCGTGCCGATGGCAAGGCCGATGCCGATCCAGATCTGACCGAAGCCGAAGGCGAGAATCGAACCGGGAAGACCCATCAGCAGCCACGCCGACATGTCGGACGCCTGCGCGCTCATTGCCGTGACCCACGGACCCATGTGGCGGCCGCCCAGGAAGTATTCCTTTTCACCCGCGCCCTTTTCCTTGAAGAAGAACAGCACGCCGATGGCGAGCATCAGCACAAAGTACAATACGAACGCAAGAACCTCTGCATTCATCACAAAACCAACTCCTTAACAGTTCTTTCACATTTCCCGCGTATCTTATCATGTCGGAAAATAGACTGCAACACAGAACGCAGTATAGACTATCGTCTATACTGCGTTGTGAATTAAATGAAATATTCCGTTGGAATTTCAGGGCAAAGAAAGCATACGATTGATAGACTGGGAATAATTCGAAAGTTCAATCAAAAATTATTTTTCCCGGATGGACGCCAGCAGCAGCGGCATGACCGACGCCGCATAGTTTTTCAGCGAGTAGTTGCCGCCGCAGATACACCAGTCGTACATGAGACCGCGCTCGGCGACCGCGTAGAGCTTGGAAATCTCGTTTGCCGTGATATCGCTGCGGATCTGCCCGCGCTGCTGCCCCTCGGAAATAATCTGACGCAGGATTTTATAGTAGACCCGGCTGCTGTCAAGCAGGTGCCGCTCTCCCTTGGTGATGAGCTGCGAGGAAAAAAGCCGCGCCAGCAGCTCCAGCGACACCGTGTTTTCAATCACGCCGAACAGCTCCCGGTTGAGATACAGGAGCTTATCCACACTGTGCATCTGCGGGTCCACGCTCGGCATCAGCTCCTCGTATTTTTCATCGAACAGAAAAGACAGCGAGCTTAACAGCGCGTCCTTTCCCTCAAAATAGTGATAGAACGAGCCCTTCGAGGTGCCGGATTCTTCTACAATATCGTCTACCGTCGTATTGTCGTAGCCCTGCTCATAAAAGAGCTTCCAGGCGGCAGAAACGATCTTCTTTTTTGTGGTTTTTGCCTTTTTGGCGCACATGAAAAATCCCTCCGGTCTGCGCTTCGTGCGTTTATTGTATCAGACCTTCTGCCCGAACGCAACCGCTCAGAAGCGCGATTCGATTTCTGCCGTGCCGCGGGCAAGAATTTCGTCCGCGCAATCGCCCAGCGCGCGATGCAGAAGCGCCAGCTCGTCCAGCCCGCCCTGCCCGTGGAAGACGCGATACGCGCCCGCGTCGCTGCCGGGGGCAAGAAATGCGCCGTACTGCGCCGCCTTCCGGACGGCGTCCAGCTGATAAGCAAGAAGCGGCTTTGTCGCGCTCTCCGGGAACCTGGCATCTCCGATCAGGTTTCCGATTGTGACCAGTGTCGGCACCCAGACGGTTTTGCTTTCTGAGAGCATGTGAAGCGTCTCGTCGGTTAAGTAAGCGCCATGCTCGACCGAATCGATCCTGGCTTTCACCGCGCCGCGCACTGCCGCGTCGCCGTTGGCGTGCGCCATGACGGAAAAGCCCTCGTCGTGGGAGATTTTCGTGAGCTCTGCAATGAGATTCTCCGGCATCGGCTCGTCGGTCAGAACGCCGTAGTGATTGAAATCCATCAGCCCGGAGATCATAAGCTTGATAAAGTGTCCGCCGCTTTTTTTGACCTCTGCGACAAGCGCGCGGAAATCGTCGATCGTTTCAAAGCCGCGCCCGATGAAGCTCCCGTAGTGCCCCTTGCGGTAGATGGGAAAGCACGGCGTGCGGTAGGTCATGCCGTATTCTCCCGCCAGCTCGCTGGCGTGCTTTCCGGCGTTCCAGCGGTCGCCGCCATCTCGAAGATACGTAAAGCCGAGCGTTTTGTACGTTTCGAGTGTTCTGCGGATGAACGCCTCGTCGGGCGCGTCCTTGTGGCGCGCGAGCGCGTCTTTCCAGTAGCCGCCGTCGAGCGCCATATGAATATGACAGTCTACTGCCATGAAAATCCCTCCAGACCGCCTGCATCTGCAGACGGTTTCATCATACCAACGTGCGCGGAAAAATGCAAGCCGGGTGCTTAAAATCTGGGGAACAGGGGATACTAGGACTATCTTTTGAGAAAAAGGAGACTGCTATGAAGGGTTTTGCCATGCTCGGCATGGGGAAGACAGGATGGATCGAAAAAGCGCGCCCCGTCTGCGGCGCGCTGGATGCGATTGTCCGACCCATTGCCGTGTCGCCCTGTACGAGCGATGTTCATACCGTCTGGGAGGGTGCGCTCGGTGAGCGCAAGGATCTGATTCTGGGGCACGAGGCGGTGGGCGAGGTTGTGGAGGTCGGAAGTCTCGTGCGCGATTTTGTCCCCGGCGACCGCGTGATCGTCACTGCCATCACGCCAGACTGGGGCAGCGAGGAGGCGCAGCGCGGCTTTGCGATGCACTCCGGCGGCATGCTTGCGGGCTGGAAGTTTTCCAATTACAAGGACGGCGTGTTCGCGGAGTTTTTCCATGTCAACGAAGCCGATGCCAATCTGGCGAAGCTTCCGGATGATCTGGACCCCGGCACGGCGTGCATGCTCTGCGACATGATGCCCACGGGCTTTCACGCGGCAGAGCTGGCGGAAATCGGGTTCGGCGAGAGCGTCTGCGTGATCGGCATCGGTCCGGTCGGACTGATGGCAGTGCGCGCGTGCGTGCTGCGCGGAGCGGGAGATATTTTCTGCGTCGGCACGCGGAAGGTCTGCATGGACGCGGCAAAACAATACGGTGCGACGGACTTTCTCAGCTACAAAAACGGCGATCTTGCCGAGCAGATTCTGGATAGGACGAAGGGAAAGGGCGTAGACAAGGTCGTCGTCGCGGGCGGAAACGCCGATACGTTTGACGCGGCAATCCGTATGCTGAAGCCCGGCGGCATTGTCGCGAACGTCAACTATCTCGGCTCCGGTGACTATGTGAAGCTCCCGCGCGTCGAGTGGGGCTGCGGCATGGCACACAAGCAGATTCGAGGAGGGCTCATGCCCGGCGGCAGGCTGCGCACCGAGCGGCTGCTGCGGCTGATTGAGACCGGGCGCGTGGACCCGGGGCTTCTGCTGACGCATAAATTCTACGGCTTTTCGCACGTGGAGCAGGCGCTGTATCTGATGAAGGACAAGACGCCCGATCTGATCAAGCCCGTCGTTTATCTTGCCTAGAAAAAACCCGCGCAGAAGCTTTGAGCCTCTGCGCGGGTTTTACGGATGTTTTAAAAATCATGCCGTGCGCCGCCGTCTGCGCCGATTGCCTCATAGACCTTGATGACACGCTCGATTTTTTCAAAGCAGGTCTCGTCCGGCGTGTCCTCGTCCAGAACGCGGTGAATCTCTGCCAGCGCGCGCACGCTGCGCTCTTTCAGAAGTGTCTGGATTTCCGCGTCGGATAACCGCCGCTCGTCATAGACCGTCTCCAGAAGCGCCTCGCGCTCCATCTGCCGCAATAAAGCGATATCGAGTTCGTCCAGTTTTTCTTCTTCAAGCATTCTGCCATCCTCCATTGACCTATATAGTTATAATAATGATTATATTTAGAATTATGGCTATAGTCAATATGAAGGTGATGTGATTAAGATAAGGAAAACATGTTTGGAGGCAGAACAGAATGATATCTTACAGACCCTTTTGGCAAACGCTGCGTGCCTCCAAAGAAAGCACCTATACGCTCATTAAAGATCATCATCTTTCGAGTGCAACCATTGATAAGCTGCGGCACAATAAGTCGATCACCACGACGACGCTGAATGATCTATGCCGGATTCTGAACTGTCCGATTGAGGCAATTGTCGAATATATCCCGTCAGACAACGATCAGATGCTGTAAGCCCTTGACTTTTGGGAGAAATCGGTTATACTGAAAATACGAAGGGTGCTACCGGCAAACGAGCAGTTCCCCTACGAATTGCTAAAAGAAGTAACCGTAATCTGGGGAGATGGGGCGGTTACTTCTTTTTGTCGTTACAGATCTTATAAATAAGACTGATGAGAGCAACAAGGAACATACAAAACTGGATCAAATCCGGATATGTCATTGTCTGGTCCCCCCTTCCTAAAGTCAGGGGGCAACAAAAAGAGGTGTAGCCCCCTGCGGATGCAAAGGGGAGCCGCCCGCTTGCCGTTTATCGGTAGCACCGAGACGACAATACCATATTCTGTCGAAAAATGCAACCCCGCTTCCGGTCAGGAAGCGGGGTTTGCTGCTGGTATGGAGGAGATTATGCGTTTGCCTGTTCGCTGCCGGACTTGCTCTTTGCATAGCTCTTGAGCGCGTTGACAACGATGGTCAGACCCAGCACAATCAGTAGAACCGCAATGATCAGCTGCAGACCGTTTGCGATGAACACCGCGCCCCAGGTCGTCTCGCCTGCGGGAATCGTGGAGGCGGCAGCAGTCCGGATTGCCTGGACCATTGCAAGAAGCCGCTGCACCAGCGCCGTAAACGTCACACAGAGCATGATGACAAGCGGCGGGAAGAGCATCTTGTTGCTGCGACCCGTGACCTTGAGGAAGACGCACAGCGTGATCAGAACGAGCGCGGAAAGAAGCTGGTTGGCAGAGCCGAACAGCGGCCAGATGTTGGCGTAGCCGATCTGCGTGAGCAGGAAGCCAAAGGCAAGGGTCAGCGCGGTCGAGAAATACGTGTTGCAGAAGAGCTTGCGCCACGGCTCGGCATGTGCCATATCGTCCACGGAGAACAGCTCCTGGAAGCTCATACGACCGATTCTTGCCACCGCGTCGAGGCTGGTGAGCGCCAGGGCAGACACACACATGGTCATGAATACGGTTGCCGCATAGCTCGGAACGCCGAACATCTCAAAGAAGCCCGCAACGCCGCGGCTGAAGATCTGGAACGGCGTGCCTGCTGCGGGCGTGCCGTCGGCTGCCGCTGCCGCACCGGCGACGCAGAGCGCCAGAACGGCAAGCAGGCTCTCAAGCACCATCGCGCCGTAGCCGACCTTGAGCATGTCCTTTTCGTTTTCCACGGTTTTGGACGACGTGCCGGAGGAGACCAGGCTGTGAAAGCCGGAGACCGCGCCGCACGCCACGGTGACGAACAGAATCGGGAACATCGAGCCAAGCGAGGTGTTGAAGCTCGTGAATGCCGGCAGGTTCATTGCCGGGTGCGCAACCAGAAGACCGACTGCCGCGCCGGCAATCATGCCGATGAACATGAATGTCGTCATATAGTCGCGCGGCTGCTTGAGAAGCCACATCGGAAGAACGGCTGCAAAGAAGATGTAGACAAACGTGATGTAGCTCCAGGTCGCCTTGCCGTAGACGAGCGGACAGTTCATGCCGATGGCAAAGGAAGCTGCGATGCAGACCAGACCGACGACGGCTTCCTTCCAGCCCGAAAGGTTCCACTTCTTCTGGACCAGACCGAAGACGACCGCAAAGACCATGAACATGATCGACACCATGCCGGCAGCACCGTTCGTCTGTGCCGCCTCAGCCAGCTGCGTCACGCCGTCGGTAACGGTATAGGCGTTGAACGTACCTGCCACCATGTCGGCAAACGCTGCGATGACAATGCCGCAGAACAGCCAGCAGAACAGCAGGAACAACTTGCGCCCGAGCTTGCCGATGTACTTCTCAATCAGCATGCCCATGGACTTGCCTTCGTTCTTGACCGAGGCATACAGGGCGCCGAAGTCCGTGACCGCACCGAAGAAAATGCCGCCCAGCAGCACCCACAGAAGCACCGGCACCCAGCCGAATGCCGCCGCCTGAATGGCACCGGTGACAGGACCCGCGCCCGCGATGGACGAGAATTGGTGGCTGAAAACGGTCCAGCCGTTGGTCGGCACATAGTCCTTGCCGTCGTTTTTCTGAACGGCAGGCGTCTTTGCCTTCGGGTCGATGCCCCACTTGTTTGCCAGCCAGCGTCCGTACAGCACATAGGCTGCAAACAGAACGACTGCCGCGAGCAATACGATGACGAGTGTGTTCATAAAAGTTCCTTCTTTCACAGGGATTTTTGCTTGTCATCCGGTTTTTGCCACGAAAAAAGCCTTCGCCCTTCCGATGGCGCGCCAAAACGCACCAACGCAAAGACGAAGGCATAAACAGCCGCAGCTGTTATAACTTCCGCGTTACCACTTTGCTTGCAAACCGAAGGTTTGCCTCTCATTCGCCGCAGACACGGCGCTCCCGGTTAACGGTGGGAAACCGGCTCCGACTACTCGCGGTTCAGGAAAATCCGCTTTTGCCGAAGCTGCTCGCAGGGGATAACGTCACCCGCTCCTTGCTGCCGTCTCGCACAACCGACGGCTTTCTGGAAACGGTGCTGCGGGGAAGTCGTGTCCTGTTCATAGCAGTTACCAGATGATGATGGCATTAAGATACGCCTTCGATCCCCGTTTGTCAACGCCGTTTTGCGCCTTGCGGAAAACTTCGGCGCGGCCGACAAAATTCACAAAAGAATACCTGCATTTTTAGTCGAAACGACAAGGAAGATATCGAAGAAAAACAAGCCGCCCGGAGCGCAGCAGCGCAGAGGCGGCTTGACAAACGGCAGAGCGTCAGTACGCATGTTTCATGACGGTGTCCAGCAGAAAGCGATAGAAGCGTTCGTATGCATCGGGCGTCAGCTTCTCCGGGGAACTCATGACGACAAGCCTGTGCCCCGGATTCCCTGGGTGATAGGGGGGATGCACGTGCGCGTATGGATTTTCCGTAAAACCGCAGCGCTCATAGAAGCCCTTTCTGCGCAGGCAGAGCGCATCCACAGGCGGGTCTATTTCAAGAATCAAGGGCGTCGACTGGTAGGCGCTCAGAATCCTTTGACCGTAATGCCTGTTCCGCATGGCTGGCGAAACGCAGAAATGTTCAATGTAGAGTGCGTCTGCGATATCCCAATACAGAATTTCACCCACAAATTCTCCATTGTCGCAGATCACATCAAAGTGGTAGGCATCCTGCTGCAGAATCTGCGACTGCGAAAGGGCTTGCCGTTGTTCATGAAACGGGAAACTGATGGTATAAAGTGCCATTGCCTGCTCGTATAGCGGGTCGGATGTTTGCGTGATTCGCCGGATTTCCATGCGTCTGCCTCCTTCGGTTTTCGGGAGAAGCCTGATAGATAGCTGCTTGCGGCGCTTCGCGTTTTCTGCGCCGCATGACAGAAGAATACACCCAAAGCAGCTGCGGCTGCTCTGGGTGCTTTGCAGATAAGAATTATTCCTGATCCCAGTTGTGCCAGACGTTCTGGACATCGTCGTCGTCCTCGAAGATGTCGAGCATCTTTTCCATGTTGGAAATATCCTCGGGGTTTTCCAGCTTCTGATAGTTCTGGGGAACCATCTCGATCTGCGCGGACTCAAACTTGTAGCCCTTGTCCTCGAGCGCCTTGGCAACGTCATTGAAGTCTGCCGGGTCGGTGTAGACCGTAAAGCAGCCCTCTTCCGGCTGGAAGTCGGCAGCGCCCGCGTCGAGCGCGTCCATCATGACGGTATCTTCGTCCAGATCCTCGTCCTCGTTGTCGATGACGATGACGCCTTTCTTGTCAAACGCCCAGCTCACGCAGCCGTTGACGCCGAGACTGCCGCCGTATTTGTCGAAATGATGGCGGATGTTGCCCGCGGTGCGGTTGCGGTTGTCGGTCATGGTCTCAACGATGACGGCGATGCCGCTCGGACCGTGTCCTTCGTAAGTAATCGATTCGTAGCTGTCGCCCTGACCGGCGGAGGCAGCCTTTTCCAGCACGCGCTTGATGTTGTCGTTCGGCATGTTTGCTGCCTTTGCCTTGGTGATGACGGTAGCAAGACGGGAGTTATAGGCGGGGTCTGCCACGCCGCCGCCTTCTTTGACGGCAACGATCATTTCCTTCGAAATCTTGGTAAAGGCAGCGGCACGCTTGGCGTCCTGTGCGCCCTTCGTTTTCTGAATGTTATGCCACTTGGAATGTCCGGACATGTGGTTTCTTCCCTTCGTTACAATATTACACGTTATTTTATCACAGGCAGGCAGCAGAAATCAACTGCCTGACGCGCAAATTACAGAAATTGCGTTTCGTCGTGGTGCTTCTGTGCGCGGAAAACCGGAATCTCCGGGTAAGCCTCCCGCAAAATCCGCTCCAGAACTTCACACACCGGGTTCTCAGTTTCAAAATGCCCGGCGTCGATCAGATTCAGCCCGCGGTATTTTGCCTCTTCAAACTGGTTGTACTTGAGGTCTGCCGTGACGAACGTGTCGCAGCCCGCCGCTAAGACCGCATCGATCTCGCTGCCGCAGCTGCCGCCGCCGACTGCGACTTTGCGCACAGATTTTCCTGCATCCGCGAATCGGACGCCGGGGCAGGAAAGCGCCTGCTTGACGAAGGACGCAAAGCCCGCAAGAGACTGCTCCGGCACCGTTCCCATGCGCACCAGACCGTAGGGGCGACCCTGCCGGTCCGTTCCCATTGGATGGAGAATTTCGACGTGCTCCAGTCCCAGCTTCGCTGCCAGCACGTCATTGACGCCGCCGGGGCAGCAGTCGAGATTTGTATGCAGGTTCATTGCCGCAATGCTGTTTTCAATCAGATACAGAAGGCAATTTCCGGCGTAGGTGTCGCTGTTTACCTGCTTGACGCCCTGAAACAGCAGCGGATGGTGCGTCACGACCAGCTCGCAGCTGCGCGCCTTTGCCTCCTCGAACACGTCCGGCATCGGGTCGAGCGCGACGAGGATTTTATGAACCTCAGCGTCAAAATGCCCGCACGCAAGCCCTACGTTGTCCCAGTCCAGCTTCATATCGGCGGGGGCAAAGTCAAATAAGACGTTATAAATTTCACGAATTGTCGCCATAGTGTTTCCTCATTTCCTGAATTTCGTGCAATGCCTGCGAGAAGTAGGCAAGACGCTCGGGGCGCTGCTTTTCCGCGCCCGTCAAACCCTCGACAGTTGCAATCAGCGCGGTCTCGACGCGCGCAAGATACGCGCCGACGAGCGGGTTGCCGCTTTGTAAGAGCGCGGGCGAGGCGTATTCCTGCCCGGGCGTCAGCGGCGCGGGAGACCCGGCGCGCAGCTGCATGACGGTATACAGGAAGCTGCCGTCTTGCACCGGCTCTTCGCGCAGAAGCTCCAAGCCCTCGCTGTAGAGCCAGCGGCGCAGCACATTTCCTGCGCTCTGGGGCTGCAGAACAAGCGTCAAGCCCTCGCGCGCGCGCCAGCTGCATGCGGATAAAATCCGGACGATCAGATCGCCGCCCATGCCGGCGAGTACCGCACAGTCGATTTCCTCCGGGGCGATTTTTTCCAACCCGTCGGACAGGCGAAACTCCATGGCGTCCTGCGCGCCGAACTGTCGGGCGTTGCGCCGTGCGTTTTCAAGTGGTCCTTTGCGCAGGTCGCAGGCGATGACGTGCGGGGAAATGCCCGCTTGCAGCAGGTGGATGCCGAGGTAGCCGTGGTCGGTTCCGATGTCCGCCACGCGCGCGTCCGGCGGCACCATGGACGCACAGCATAAAAGTCGTTTTGAAATCGGCAGCTTCATAGGCGCTCTCCGTTGTGTCAAGAGTTTGAATTTCATGAAAAAAGGCGGCTTCCGCCGCCTTTCTGCTTTTGCCGATTACAGACCTGCTTCCTCGCTTGCCTCGATGAAATGGTTGACCTGTGCCAGGAAAGCGTCGGCGTCGACACCGTGGACCATGCAAGCCTCTTCTACGGTCTCGCCGCGGGAGGACGGGCAGCCCAGGCAGTGCATGCCGATTGCCATGAACAAAGGAGCGGTCTGCGGCGCGATGTCGAGAACGTCGCCGATGATGGTGGACTTTTCAATTTTTACAGCCATGATTGTGGCCTCCTATCCGTCATTATAGTCGTATTATACCCAAAGCGGACGAACAATGCAACAGGGATTTTTTTATGGAAGAAGTGTGTCGCAGGGAACGTTCAGCGCCAGATGCAGTGCCTTGAGTTCGTCCGGGTAGATGCTTTGCTGCCCGCATTCAATTTTTGCCAGCGCGCTGCGCGTCAGATCGCAGCCGAGAAGCTGCGCCTTTGCCGCAAGCTGCTCCTGCGAGAGCTTTTGCTGCATCCGAACAGAGCGGATGCGTGTGCCGATTAAATGGTTATATGCTTGATTCATAGATACTTTGCGTCAGTCATCTTCGAGAAGCTTCGACGGTGCAACCTGTAAAACGTCCGCCATTTTGAAAAGCGTCTCCAGACTGATGCCGCGGATAGTTCCGGTGCCTTCGACCTGCGCGAGAAAGTTCAGACTGATTCCCACTTTTTCGGCAAGGTTTTCTTGCGTGTATCCGCGCTTTTTGCGATAATAAGCTATCTTCAGACCGAGCGTGATATACCGCTCCGGATAATCAGTTTTCATAGTACCACCTCTAACAATATTATGCTACCAATTTTTCATATCAATTATAATTATCTGAAACTAAACGATCATTTACTTTTAAGGGGAAATATTATATTATATAAGAAAAAAATTGTTGAATGGAGGTATATATTATGCGGGATTCTTTGGATGAAGCACTGCTGCGGCAGATGGAAAAGTCGATTCTGCTCGATACGGTCTACGACGAGCGAAGGATTTCTGAGGAGGCAATGCAGGCGCTTTTGAGAGAACGCTGCGTTGAGGCGCTCTGCGCCATCCGGCGCGCGCTCGATGCGGACACGCAGGATGCGGAGTGCTTTCGCAGAATCGAAGAAATCGTCAAGATCTATGAGGCAATCGGCGCAGACGGCGGCGCAAGGCACGATTTTTAATACAAAAACCGGGATGGACCTGCCACCCCGGTTCTTTTATGCGTTTAAAATTGCTTCGGCGGTCAGAATGCCGTCGACGGCGGCAGACATAATGCCGCCTGCGTAGCCTGCGCCCTCGCCGCAGGGATACAGCCCTGCGATCTCGGACTGCCGGTTTTCTCCGCGCACGATGCGCACGGGAGAAGAGCTTCTGGTCTCCGGCGCGGTCATGACAGCGTCGGGACCGGCAAAGCCGTGAAGGCGCTTATCAAGCGCGGGAAGCGCCTGTTCGAGAACGCTTGTGATGCGCGCGGGCAGCACGTCGTGCAGTTCGCAAAGCGTCACGCCGGGACGATAGGTCGGCTTGACGCTGCCAAATGCGGTGCTCGGTCTGTGCGCCAGAAAATCGCCCACCAGCTGCGCGGGTGCATGATAGTTTTTCCCGCCGGCTTCAAACGCTGCGCGCTCAAGCTGCTGCTGATAGAAAACGCCGCCGAGCGTACTCTTGTCCGGAAAATCCTCGGGCGTGAGCGTGACCAGAAGCGCCGCGTTGGCGTTTTCTCCGTCGCGGGCGCAGTTGCTCATGCCGTTGGTCACGACGCCGCCTTCTTCCGATGCCGCCGCGACGACGTAGCCGCCCGGGCACATGCAGAAGGTGTACGCGCTTGTGCCGTCCGGGAGCTTGACGTTCAGCTTATAGTCTGCCGCGCCGAGCGCCGGATTGTCCGCAAACGCGCCGTACTGCGCCTCGTTGATGGTTTTCTGCAGATGCTCGATGCGAACGCCCATCGAAAACGCCTTCGGCTGCATGGGAACGCCGAGCCGGTCCAGCATGCGGAAGGTGTCTCTGGCGCTGTGACCGGGCGCAAGAACGAGATGGCTGCACGCAAGCGTCTGCTTGCCGGCTTGATTTTCATAGCGCACGCCGCAGACCGCGCCGTCTTGCAGCATGATGTCCGTGAGCTTTGCGCCGAAGCGGACCTCGCCGCCGAGCGCAAGGATTTCCTCGCGCAGATTCTGCACGACGGTTACCAGTACGTCCGTTCCGATGTGCGGCTTTGCATCAAATAGAATCTCCGCGCCAGCGCCTGCGTCTGCAAATTGCTCCAGGACCCAGTAGTTTCTGGGATTGTTGACGCCGGTGTTGAGCTTACCGTCGGAAAATGTGCCTGCGCCGCCTTCTCCGAACTGCACGTTGCAGGAGGGGTCGAGCGCTCCCGTTTCCCAGAAACGCTGCACGAGCGTCTGGCGCGTTTTCGCATCCTGCCCGCGCTCTAAAACGATCGGTTTGCAGCCCGCGCGCGCCAGAACCAGCGCGCAGAACATGCCTGCCGGACCGAAGCCCACAACCACGGGGCGCTGCGCGGGAAGATGCTCCGGCTTCGGCGGCTCATAGAAGCTGTCCTGTGCGATCGACGCTTTCGGATTGTGCGCCAGTTTTAAGATTTTATCCTCGCGTCCTTTGACCAGCACGTCCACGGTGTAGATCAGGCGCACGTCGTTTTTCTTCCGTGCGTCGACCGAGCGCTTTTTGATGTCGAGCCGCTTGATCTGCGTGTGGTCGATGCGCAGCTGCCGCGCTGCGGCGAAAACCAGCTGCGACATGTCCTGCTGCGGGGGGAGGGAAATGTCCCGGATGCGAATCATGGTCAGTCTCCTTCCCCGAGCCGCCCTGCAAGGTAGCCCGAAGACCACGCCCACTGCAGGTTGAACCCGCCGCAGTCGCCGTCGATGTCCAGCACCTCGCCGCAGACGAAAAGACCGGGGCTGATGGTGCTCTCCAGCGTCCTTGAGTCAAACTCGCGCGTCGAGACACCGCCGGCTGTTACCTGTGCGCTGTCAAAGCCCATGACGCCCTCGACTGCGAGGGTGAACCATTTGGCGATTTTGACGCAGGCGAGCAGCTGCTCGTCATTCAGGCTCTGCAGCGGCGTCTGATATTTGAGCCCTGCGCGCTTGACGATCATTTTTCCGAGGCGCGACTGGAGCATGCCGGAGAACAGATCCTCGGCGGCAAGCGCCGGGAGATTGGCGCGCTTTTCCTGCAGCATGTCCAGAAGCGCGCCGTCTCCGTACTCGCGGAAAAAGTCGAGCGCGAGCTCCTGATTCTCCCCGCCGGTTGCCGCCGCGCGAGAGAGTGTGAACGCCTCGGGTCCGCTGAGCCCGAAGTCTGTGAACTGCACCTCGCCGAAGCTGTCCTGCACGGTCTGTCCGTCTTTGCGGAGCCTGACATGCGCGTCGGCGCGCACGCCCTTGAGTGCTTTGACATAGGTCGGGTCCGTTTTGATCTGCGTGAGGCTCGGAAGAAGCTCTGTGCAGCTGTGACCGAGCTGCGAGAGAAGATGATAGCCTGATTTGCTGCCGCCGAGCTTTTTGCCCGCCGCGCCGCCGCAGGCGATGATCAGCTTGTCGCCGAAATATTTTTCTCCGGTGGCGCAAAGCGCTTCATAGCCGCGCGCCTTGTGCTTGACCTCGATGACATCACAGCTGGTCACGACATTCGCGCCCCGCGCGTCCAGCGCAAAGCGCAGCACGTCAAGCACGCTCGACGCCTGATCGGACAGGGGATAGACCTTGCCGGAATCTTCGGTGACGGTCAGAAGACCGAGGCGCTCAAAAAACGCGAGCGTCCGTCCGACATAGAAGCTTTCCAGCGCAAAGCGCGCAAACTCCGGCTGCTGCCCGTGGTAGTGCGTGAGCCGGATGTTGCGGTTGGTGAGATTGCACCTGCCGTTGCCGGTGGCAAGAAGCTTTTTGCCGACGCGGCTCTGCCGCTCGAGAAGCGTGACTGAATTGTCCGGGTTTTCCAGCGCGGAGAGCGCCGCCATCATGCCGCTTGCGCCGCCGCCGATAATGAGTACTTTCATAGACGAATCCTCTAGTGTATTCTGGTTGATGTTCGGGTGGGATTTTCTTTTTAGTATAAACGAAAACTCCGGTTTTGGAAAGAGAAAATTCGAAGCGCTGCCGGCAGGATTGCTTTTTTTTCGTGCGCCTGATACAATATGCAAAAAACAAGGAGAGAAACGGATGGACCGGCGGGAAAAAATCGCGCGTCTGGCGCAGACAAAGGAAGACGAGGTGCTGCTGGCGCGCGTGTATGAGCGCATCACCATGGCAGCGCAGCGGAACGTGCCGGCAAGCTCCTGCTTTTTGTCCAAACGCGAGCAGATGCTCGTGCAGGAGCTTCTGCGCGGGGAGGAGTTTGTGTTCTTCGGCGGCGCGGCGCTTTCCGAGCGAGAGGTCTGCTGCTATCTGCCGGAGTATCTGGACGAGAGCTGGCTGTATTCTGAGGGCGGTCCCATTGCCGCGGTGCGCGCGTCTTTTTATGAGCAGGACCGGCTGACGCACCGCGATTTTCTCGGCAGCCTGATGGGCAGCGGCATCAAGCGCGAGACCGTGGGCGATATTTATGTGGCAGGCGGCTCGTGCGATTTTCTCGTATTGCGGGAAATCCTTCCGTATGTGCTGCAGAATCTGACCTCCGCCGGGCGGACGAAGCTGAGTCTGCAGGAAATCTCTCTTGCGGATATCCAGCTTCCGCAGCAGGCGGTCAAAACCGTCCGCGACACCGTGCCGTCTTTGCGTCTGGACGGCATCATTTCCTCCGGCTTTTCCATTTCCCGCGGCAAGGCGGCGGATTATGTGTCGGCAGGGAAGGCGGAGCTCAACTATCTTCCCTGCATGAAGGGCGACAAGCAGGTCTCCGAGGGGGACCTCGTGTCCGTCCGGGGACTGGGAAAGCTGCGGCTGGAAAAGGTCGGCGGCAATACGAAAAAAGGACGCATCAGCATCGAAATTTCAAGGTTTCTATAAGGAGTGAGTGAATATGGAAAAATCCCGCGTCGAGCGCATCAACGAGCTTGCCCACAAGGCGAAGACCGAGGGACTGACGGAAGAAGAAATCATCGAGCGCGACCGGCTGCGGCAGGAATATCTTGCCGCTTTCCGGCAGAATCTGCGCGCGCAGCTCGATAACACCTATCTTGTGGACGATCACGGCAACAAGCGCCCGTTAAAGCCGAAGCATACCAAAAAGCACTGACATGCAGCTGACGGATTTTCTCTTTCTCTTTGCGTTTCTGCCTGCGGCGCTGATCTGCGCGGCTCTGACGGGGAACCGTCCGCATGCGCGCAATGCGCTACTGCTGGCGATGAGCGTGCTGTTCTGCGCGGCGTCGGGGCTTCCGGGGCTGCTGGCGGCGGCGATCGAGATTCTTGCGGCGTTCTTTTTCGGAAGAGCGCTTGAGCGTGCGGGCGAACCAAAACGCAGAAAATGCATCCTTGCCCTGGGCATCGTGTTTGCCGCAGGGCTTCTTTGCTATTTCAAATATACGAATTTCATCCTGCAGACGCTGCGCCTGCCGAAGGTTTCGGTTCTTCCGGCGCCGGTGGGCGTGTCGTTTCTGACGTTTCTGCTGATTTCGTATCTTGCGGATGTTTATCGCGGAAGAATTCCGGCGGAAACGCGCTTTTCCCGCTTTTTCCTCTATGCGCTCTATTTTCCAAAGGCGGCGCAGGGACCGCTCTGCCGGTACGGCGATTTTTCCGCGCAGCTGGACGGCTGCACGCAGGACGCGGCGCTGCCGGACGAGGGCGTTTCACGCCTGATTCTGGGGCTGGGCAAAAAAGTGCTGCTGTCCGGCGCGGCGGGCGCGGTGGCAAAGGATGCCTTCGGGCTTCCTGCCGCGAGCCTTACACCGGTCTATGCCTGGGCGGGCGCAATCTGCTACGCGATGCAGCTGTATTTTGATTTTTCCGGCTACACCGATATGGCGCTGGGGCTGAGTCTGTGCTTCGGCATCCGGCTGCCGGAGAATTTCAATAGCCCCTATCTTGCTGTGTCTGTCACGGACTTCTGGCGCAGGTGGCACATCAGCTTATCGGGCTGGTTCCGCGACTATGTCTACATACCGCTCGGCGGCAGCCGCTGCTCCAGGGCGCGGCAGGTCCTGAACCTTTTTGCCGTCTGGAGCCTCACCGGCATCTGGCACGGGGCAAACTGGACGTTTCTGGCATGGGGGCTGTGGTTCTTCGTACTGTTGACGGCTGAAAAGCTTTGGCTCGGGAAGGCGCTGTCCCGCCTTCCGCGGGTGTTCGGGCATGTGTATGCGCTGCTGGCGGTACTGATCGGCTGGATTTTCTTCAACAGCCGTTCGCTGCCGGATGCGCTCGGCTTTCTGCGCGCGCTCGTTGTGCCGGGAACGGGCGCACCGGACGGGGGCGCGTGGCTGCTTTTGTGCTTGAAGCAATACGGCTTGCAGCTGGCGGTCTGCTTTGTGCTGTGCACCGATCTGGGAAAGAAGCTCTGGCAGACGCTCGGCGGCGCGCGGGCGGGAAGAGCACTCCGGTACGCTGTTCTGGCACTGGTCTTTTTCCTGAGCGTGCTGACTCTGACGGGCTCCGGCATGCAGGCGTTTATCTATGCGCGCTTCTAGGAGGCAAATATGAAAACACAAAAAAAGCTTTTGTTTCCGGCGCTGTTTTTACTGGCACTGCTGCTGACGCTGATGCTCACGATGTTTGAACTCATGCACAGCCCGTCCGGCTGGTCGATCGAGGAAAACCGCGCGCTTGCATCTGCGCCGCAGGTATCCGCACGGAGCGTCTGGGATGGGACGCTTGTGCAGGACGCGGAGGCGTTTTACAAGGACCATATTGCTGCGCGAAGACTGCTGCTCAAGCTCGATACTGCCATTCAGATGCAGGTACTGCGCCGCGCGGCGGTCCACGACGTTGTGCTGGGAAACACGGTCCTGCTGCCCGCGCCGGGCTTTTCCACGCGGCTGACCGATGAGGAATTGAAGCAGAAGGCGGAAGCGATTGCCGAGGGAATTCAAAGCGTCAAACAGGCGGCGGACGAGGCGGGCGCGCAGCTTCTTTACACACTTGTCCCCGAGCAGCGCACGGTTTTTGCGGAATACTACCCGGACTGGATGGACAATCCGGGGCAGCAGACGAAGCGAAGCCGGCAGGCGCTGTTTGCCGCGCTGGAGCGGGCAGAAATTCCCGCGCTCGATCTGACGCCGGTGTTCGCGCAGCAAAGCGATCTCCTGTCCTGCTACAGCCGCGTCGACCACCATTACACGCTCAAGGGCGCGTATGTGACCTATCAATCAGTCTGCGAGGCGTTTGGAATCCGTGCGAGCGAAATCTCCATTGCGGAAACGCAAAGCGACCTGCTCGGCACCTACAACCGCAAGCTCTACGATCTCTCGCCCGTGCGCGAGGCAATGCAGGTGGTGCAGACACCGTTTCCAGAATATGAACGGCTGGATAACGGCGCTGCTTCCGACACGCCGCTCATTCGGATACGTGGGAGCGGGCAGAGCCTGTATGGCGACTACATGGGCGGCGACATCGCCGAAACGATTGTCAGGACCAACCGCCCGGCGCTGCCCAGAATCCTGATTGTGGGCGACTCGTTTACGAACGCGCTCGAACTGCTGGCAGTGTTTGACTTTGACGAGATGCGCAGTCTGGACTACCGCCACTTTGACGGACCTGTTCTCTCGGATTACATCCGCGCGTACAGACCGGACTATGTGCTGATTCTCAGAGACGATGTCAGCTGCCTCGGCTCGGACGGAAACGGCGCTTTACAATAATAGAGGCAAATGAAGCAAAAGCCCTCTGCCGGAACTGCTCCGGCAGAGGGCTTCGTTTATCTATGATCTATCTGAGAAAATACCAGCCGGCAGCTGCGGCGTGGAGGACCAGAAGCAGCGGCACGAGAATGTAGAACTTTGCCTTGCGCGTTTTGTGGTGCGCGACGAGCATGCCGAGAAGACTCCCCAGACTGCCGCCGATTGCTGCAATCAGAAGAAGCGTCCGCTCGGGCACGCGCCGGGCTTCTTTTTTTGCCAGCAGCTTGTCCACACACATAATCAGAAAACCTGCTGCATTGATTATAAGCAGATAGTACCCAAGCAGCTTTCCCATAACAGGTCCTTCTTTCTTTTCTTCTTTCCATTTTTACGCCGGAGGTTTTTGCTATGCGTTCGATGTATGTTTCCATGCTTGCTCTTGCGCTGACGGTGCTGCTGTGCGCCTGTGTGTCCAACGTGCCCGTCTGGGAGACGGTGGACGACGCGCAGGTCTGCCAGGGCGAAAGCCGCCTGCCGTCAACGATTGTCTTTGCTGTGCCGGAGGGCGCGGCAGTGCAGACGTTTTCTGCCTCCGGTGCGGCGCAGAGCTGCTCGGCGCAGGACGGCTCGTATGAGATTACCGCGACGGTTCTGACGGAAGACGACCCGGAAAGTGCCATCCGCGCGCTCACGGGCTTCGACGCGGACAGACTTCAGATTGTCCGGACCACGCGCTTTTCTCTGCCGGAATATCAGTTCGCATGGAGCGCCGCAACAGGCGAAGGAGAGCGGCTGTACCGCGCGGCGATGCTCTGCGATGAGCGGTACTGCTACGCGCTGTGCTTTTCCGTTCCCGCGGGCTCCGGCACAAGCTATGATAGCATACAGGAATCAGTCTTTGCAAGCTTTGGGCTGTATTATGATGAAATGCTCTGAAATCCGGAGAAAACCAAACTTTTTGAGCTTCCTGAAATTTGTTTTGCTTTTTTGAAAAAAATGCTTGACTTTTGACCCCTGCATGATTATAATATCGATGTCGCTGAGAGATGCGGCGCCGCGAGAGCGGCTTGTGTGGAATGGAAGGTTAGCTCAGCTGGGAGAGCACTTGCCTTACAAGCAAGGGGTCACAGGTTCGAGCCCTGTACTTTCCACCATTTATCTGGCCCGGTGGTGCAGTCGGTTAGCACGCCAGCCTGTCACGCTGGAGGTCGACGGTTCGAGTCCGTTCCGGGTCGCCACTTTTTTCATAGTCCCTTTCGCATCGGGCAGAATGCAAATTCTGCTCCCCATGCCTTCGTAGCTCAGCAGGTAGAGCAGCGGACTGAAAATCCGCGTGTCGTTGGTTCGACTCCGACCGAAGGCACCAGATGCGGGTGTAGCTCATCCGGTAGAGCGCCACCTTGCCAAGGTGGAGGTAGCGAGTTCGAGCCTCGTCACCCGCTCCAAATAAAATAGGAATGCCTCATCGCATTCCTTTTTTCATATCCGGTGCTGTGGCCAAGTGGTAAGGCAAAGGTCTGCAAAACCTTCATTCCCCAGTTCAAATCTGGGCAGCACCTCCATGATTGCCGAACACTATAGATGAAATGGCAAAAAAGCCAGTCGTCTCAAGGTGTTCGGCAATTTTTTATTCTCAAAATTCTTAGGTAACTCCATAGATGAAATCGTAGCTTGCAGAGGTTCGAACAGGGTTTGAACCTCTGCTTTTCCATATTCAAGCGGAATTGTGGCGACAGCGCCCTTTTTCAGAGGGCTGCGGCGGCGAGATTCCGGAAAAAACGAAGAAAAATCTTTCACAAAGTTATGGGCGCTGGATTGTTGGTTTTCACGAACCAAGTCCAGTGCCCTTTTCGTTTGCCCAAAAATCAAATAGGGCGCCGAGATTGGAGGTTAAAAATGAGCGAAGAAAACGCACCGCAGAAGGAAAGATTTCTGCGTGAGGTTGAACAACAGCTTCTGCGCAAGGAATTGGACGCGAAGCTGCTGGAAGACGGTCTGATCCGCGTCAAATGGAATGGACAGCCGCTCTGCTCGGTTGACAGAGACGGTATCGTCCGGTTTAGACCGGCAGATATCACAGAACCGGAAGTAGACCGGCAGCTTCGAACGGTGATACAGACTGCCGGGCATATCAAAGAGTATATGCGGATCTTTGAATGTGCGCCTGTGCTGAAAGCTGTTGGCCTGGAAGATACCTACAAGGTACTTGCGGATTTTGGTGACGCAGTGCTGGCTGGGCAGCTCGGCAAAAAGGGCGCTCGGTTCGTGACGTGGGAATGGGACTTTGACCGGCAGGGCGTCCACGCTGGGCATTATTTCATGGAAAACTACGAAGCGGCAAAGCAGGACTTCGCTGTCCGCGCCGGTCTGGTGGAGAGCCAGCGCCTTTTTTCAGACGAGCAGCTTGCTGTGATCCGGAACGCGTGTGCGTTCGCGCTGGAGGATGACGCGACGCTCTCGTATGCCGAAGAAAAGCAGCTCCAAAGTGTGCAGGAGCAAATCGAACTTCTTTTGCCGCAGC
>ERZ838577.312-NODE-312-length-81865-cov-4.911294_pt1 | contig 81865 bp, 63 predicted proteins | sample MGYA00519682_ERZ838577 | MGnify/ENA primary metagenome ERZ838577 (study PRJEB31850, sample SAMEA3708838) | human gut metagenome | biome: human gut; feature: human-associated habitat; material: faeces | place: China | collected 2014 ... | reverse complement strand
CTAGCTCTCCCTCTGCCAGAGAAAGCTAAAAGGTAAAAGTTAAAAACTAAAAGTTGAATTTTAAGTGTATGAAGGTTTTTGTTATTACAATAGGAATTTTATGGATGACGTTGGGGAGCGGAATAGCGCAGACTTTGACGGTCGAGGAGTACCGGGCGAAGGTGCTGGAGTATAATCAGGACATCAAGCAATCGCGAGAGGCTGTTAAGGCGGCGATATATGCGTTGAAAGGGGTAAAAACGGGATTCTTTCCGAAATTGCAATTAAGCGGGAATTATTCGTATCAGATAGAAGACGTGGAATTTATGCAGGGGGTTGATTTGAAACACAATAATTATTCGGCGGAGGCGGCATTGTCGCAGAACGTGTACGCGGGGAGTATGGTACGCAAGCAGCAAGAGGCGGCGAAGTTACAGAAAGCGATTGCCCGTTTGGGGGAAGAGTTGACGACGGATAATATTGTTTACGCGGCAGACGTGAGTTATTGGACGTTGGCGGCTAACGAGAGTCTGTTTTATATATCCCAAGAGTTCGTGTTGATCGTGAAGGAATTGGACGGGATTGTACAAAAACGTTTTGACGAGGGGGCGATTAGCAAGACCGACTTGCTGATGGTGAAGACCCGCTTGAAGGAGGCGGAGTTGCAAGAGTCTACCCGGAATATGAATTACCAGACAGCGATGCAGTCGTTTAAAATCATGATGGGGGTTCCTTTAGAGGAAAAGTGGGTTATTATTGACTCGATCCAGAAGCCGGTGATCGTTCCGGGTTTACAATCGTTGGAAGTGGCTTTGAAACGGAGAGCCGATTACCAGATTGCCGTGCAGGATTTTAATTTGACCAAGCAACAGACCAAGATTATACGTTCCAAGTATCTGCCGCAGCTGGCCGTGGGGGTGAAGGAGACGTGGGGTACGCCATTGATTAATGTTTCCGGTGACGAGAAGTTTGCGACGGTGGCTTTTGCGAAGTTGAGTATGCCTATTTTCAACTGGGGAGAGAAACGCCAGTACGTGAAACAGAATCGGGCGATGGAGACAAGTAAGGAGTTAGCCATGAGTAAAGTCGAGGATCAAGTGAAAGAGGAACTGGCAAATGCTTGGGTGAAGTTGAACGAGAACTGGAAACAGGTGGAGATTGCTAATTCTACGCTAGAAATTGCCCGGGAGAATTTGAAATTGAATACCTTTAGCTATAACGAAGGGAAGTTACCGATTCTGGATGTATTGTCTTCGCAGGCGACTTGGTTACAAGCCTACACGAACGTGGTTTCGGCGAATTACCAGTATAAGGTGGCGTACGCGGAGTATGTGAGAATTTTGGGAGGACGGTAGGATTTATGATTTCGGTCTCGAATGGTTGGTACTTTTTAATTGTAAATCGTAATTCATAAATCATAAATTAATTCAGTTGTAAATTAAGGGTCTTTCCCTTGTTTTTGTGATTTTTTGGAGATCATGAGAACAGGGGAAAAATTATGTTGTTTTTTTTCGGGTTTAGGGGGGATTTATAGCAAGAAATTGTATTTTTGCAAATCAATGGATAATACGGTATTAAAAGTTTGAGAGATATGACGATAGAAAAAATGCTTACTCAGCAGGTGCTGGAGGCCGTAAAGGCTTGTTATGGGGTTGAATTAACCGAGAAAGACGTGCAATTACAAGAGACCCGAAAAGAGTTTGCCGGGGATTTAACAGTGGTCGTTTTTCCATTTACCCGATATTCCAGGAAATCGCCGGAAGAGACGGCCAAAGAGCTGGGAGAGTATTTGAAACAAAATATTGAGGAGGTGGAGACTTATAACGTGATCAAGGGATTTTTGAACGTGGTGATTTCTTCGGCTTACTGGATTGAGGTGTTGAATGACGTGTCGAAAGAGGAAAAATACGGCTACGTGAAGAAATCGAGCGGAAAAACGTACATGATCGAGTATTCTTCACCGAACACGAATAAGCCTTTGCATTTAGGACATATCCGGAATAACTTCCTAGGATGGTCGGTATCCGAGATTCAGAAAGCGAACGGACACGAAGTGATTATGGTGAATCTGGTGAACGACCGGGGAATTCATATCTGCAAGAGTATGATTGCGTGGGAGAAGTTTGCTAATGGAGCCACGCCCGAAAGCACGGGAATCAAAGGGGATCATTTCGTGGGCGATTATTACGTGCGTTTTGACAAGGAGTACAAGGCTCAGATCAAGGAGTTGATGGACAAGGGGCGGACGGAAGAGGAGGCGAAGAAAGAGGCCCCGATATTACTGGAAGCTCAGGAGATGTTGCGTAAATGGGAAGCCGGGGATGAACAGGTGGTTTCTTTGTGGCGGACGATGAATGATTGGGTATTGAAAGGTTTTGACGAGACCTATAAGATGATGGGAATTTCGTTTGACAAAGTATATTTCGAGTCGCAGACTTACAAGAAAGGGCGGGATCTCGTGTTGAAGGGATTGGCCGATGGCGTGCTTTATCGGAAAGATACGGGAAGCGTGTGGGCGGATCTGACAGCAGAGGGATTGGATCATAAATTGTTGTTGCGGGATGATGGAACTTCGGTTTACATGACTCAGGATATCGGTACCGCTTACGATCGGTTCAACGAGTTCAACATGGATCAGGAGATTTACGTGGTGGGTAACGAACAGATTTATCATTTTCAGGTATTGTCATTGGTTTGTAAGAAGTTGGGTTTCGATTGGGCCGACAAGATCAAGCATCTTTCTTACGGTATGGTTGAGTTGCCGGAGGGAAAAATGAAATCCCGTGAGGGTACCGTGGTGGATGCCGACGATCTGATTGCCGAAATGATCCACACGGCTCGTACGACGTCCGAGGAATTAGGAAAGTTGGAAGGATACTCGCAAGAGGAAGCCGAGGAGGTGTATCGTAAGGTGGCTTTAGGGGCTTTGAAATATTTTATATTGAAGGTAGACCCGAAAAAGACAATGATGTTTAACCCGAAAGAATCAATTGATTTTAATGGAAACACGGGCCCTTTCATCCAGTATACTTACACGCGGATCAAATCCGTTTTGCGCAAGGCGGGCGAGAGTGGTATTATCATTCTTTTAGCTGATATTCACACGGAATTAACCGAGAAAGAGCAGAACTTGATCAAGTTGATCGCCAAGTTACCTGCCGTGGTGAAAGAGGCGGGTGATAATTATAGTCCGGCTTTACTGGGAAATTACGCGTACGATCTGGCGAAGGAATTTAACCAGTTCTATCATGATTACTCTATATTGAAAGAGGAGAACGAGCAGGTTCGGAATTTACGTCTGTTGCTGGCTTTGCAGTGTAGCGTGGCGATCCAGAGTGCGATGGGGATGTTGGGAATCGAGATGCCGGAGAGAATGTAAGAGGGGTGCCTGCGGCGAGTTACAGGTTACAATTTAAATGAAATGGAAATGAAAAAAATAGAACCGAAGGAAATAGATAAGAACGTGATCCGGTTGATCGGGGAGGATTGGATGTTGGTGGCAGCCGGGAATCGGGAGAAATTTAATATGATGACGGCTAGTTGGGGGTCAATGGGATATTTGTGGAACAAGCCTGTGGTGATGGTGTTCGTGCGTCCGCAACGTTACACGTTCGAGTTCTCGGAGAAGCAGAATGGGTTCACGTTATCATTTTTTGACGAGAAATATCGTAAGGCGTTAAATGTATGCGGTACGGTTTCCGGAAGGGAGGTTGATAAAGTAAAAGAGAGTGGTTTGACACCTTATTTCACGGAGGCGGGGAATCCGGCTTTCGAGGAAGCTGTTTTGGTGTTGGAGTGTAAGAAGTTGTATGGAGACTTTCTGAAAGAAGAGGCATTTGCGGATCAGAAGATCGTGGACAGTCAGTACGGTCAGAAGGATTTTCATAAGATGTACGTGGCAGAGATAGTTAACGCTTGGGTGAAGGAGTAGCCAATGGATTTATGTACTTATCATAGTCATTGTAATTTTTGTGACGGAAAAGCTCCGACAGAGGATTTCGTGAAGGCTGCTATCGAGGCGGGTTTTCACAGTTACGGGATTTCCTCGCATTCGCCGCTTCCGTTCGAGACTCAATGGTCGTTGAGCAAGCGGGAGGTGGAGGCATACCTGTCGGAAATTAAGCGGTTGAAGGAGAAGTATGCCGGAGAAATCGAGCTATACGTGGGGATGGAGATTGACTATCTGAATGACGAGTGGGGGCCTGCTGTCGATTATTTCCAACGGATGCCGTTGGATTATCGCATCGGCTCGGTACATTTGGTTACTGAAGAGCAAACGGGCGAGATCATGGATATGGATGGGAAGTTTGAAGATTTCTCGGAGAATTTGCGCTTGGTGTTTCATGATGATCTGAAGCATCTGGTGAAGTCCTATTTCCGGGCTTCTTCCCGGATGGTGGAATTGGGAGGTTTTGATTTCGTGGCACATCTGGATAAAATATCCATGAACGGTTCTTTGATGGACAGCACGTTGACCGGGCAGGCATGGTATAACCAGTTGTTGTGGGAATACTGCTCGTTGATCGCCGAGAAAGGTGTTATGGTGGAAGTGAACACGAAAGCCTACACGAAGAAGGGGATGATGTTCCCGAACGTGAAGTATTTTAAATGGTTGAAAGAGTTGAATATTCCCGTGATGGTGAATTCCGATGCCCATTTACCTCAATTGGTGAATGATAACCGGGCGTTGGCTTTCGAGTGGTTGCGGGAAGCGGGCATAAAAAGCACGATGCGTTTGCGTCAGGGTGCGTGGGTAGAAGTACCAATAGATAATAACTAAAGTAATGAATAAATTTCTGATTCTATTAGGCGGTTTGTTCGCATTGATGTTCGCCGGGTGTAATTCCGACGGGCCGGAGGATGATTTGATTGATACCCTGGAGAAGGAAAAGATCGCTATTCACCAGTATTTGAGCACGATTACTTCTCCGATTCTTTATATCGAGTATTACAGCGTGCACGGGCAGTTGATCGACACGCTTTATATTTTTAACTATGACAACAGTGGTGAGGTTGCCAAGGACACGGGATGGGTGTTGATGGACTACGAGAAGTTCTTTTTGCAGGGGGATAAATTAGACACGACCGATCCGCAAATAGCTGATTCTTTGATTCCCGTTACGTATGCTTATGGCGGACCTGTTTTTTATCGTTTGGATACGGTGAAAAAATATGATTACGTGGCAGAGGCTTTGCGTCATATCAGCGTTGGAGAAATGGGGGGCGAAATGATTGTACCTTCTATATTGGCGGGAGGAAATTACGGGAATCCTTTGCATTATAAACTGCTTTCTCGTAAGATTGTCATGGATGTGAAAGAGAATGAAGAGAAATTAATACAAGGATATTTAAATCCTCTTGGTGCATTGGAGACTTTTGAAGATTATCCTAATACGGATTTGGTATCGGATACAACAACTTACACCGCTCTTATCGAAAAGGGAACGGGTGACCGGAAAATTCAAACCGGGGATTCGGTTTTGTTGGAGTTTTCTACCGCATTATTGAGGGAGAAAGGTGGGCTACAGTTGGAAATAGGTCGATTTGCCCATGATTCCGTGAAGATTCTATTTAATGATACTTGGCAGAAGCGAAACACGTCGGGGTTGGTGAAAGGGATGCAGCGTTTACAGGAAGGTGATTCAGCCCAGATCGTCGTTCCTTATGGAATGGCTTACGGGGGTGTGGGGACAACTCGCGATATCACGGTCAATGGAACAAAACAAAAACAATATTTGATTCCTCCTCTCACGACCTTGCTTTATGAAATCAGGATTCGTAAGGTCGTTGCCCCGAAAACAGAAGAATAGATTATTTTTATAACAGCTAAATAAAAACGGAAATGAAGAAAAACTATTTAATTATGATGCTTGTCTTGTTGGCAAGCGGTTTCGTCGGGTGTTCCGATGATGATGACAGTTATGATTGGTATGGGGCACATGAGAAAGAAAAGGAAAAATTGGCCGAGTACGTGAAGGATAAAAATCCAAAGCAGCTTTTTGAATATAAAGGGTCGGTCGGAGGAAAAGAATTTGTCGCTAATGCTTATGTGTTTAATTACAAGCAAGAAGGAGTAACGGCTGGGAATGGAGATTTCGTGTTGTATAATTATGTCAGGAAAACACTTGATGGAACAATCTTGGATGCGACTTATCCGAGTGTGGCTGTTGGTAGTGGAGTAACTCCGCTTGTTGCCTTGGGTGGACCTGTTTATATGTTTATGAAAACAAAGGATGATGAAATTGATCCTATGGCCGATGTTTTTGAATATATCCCGGAAGGAACAAAAGCAGAGGCTCTTTATTCTAGTATGACTCCCGGTTTTTGGGGTGGTTCTACTTACTTCTATTATGAGTATACTGTGGAGAAAGTGATTAAGGATATGACCTTGCTGGCTTATGAGAATAAACTGATTGATGACTTTCTGGAGTCTGTTAAGGATGAAATAAAGGGTGATATCATAAAATTGCCTCTGAATGAAGGAAGTGGGAAAGATACGATTACGCAAGTTGCAAAGATACTTGTTGAGTCTGATGATAAAACGCAGGTAGAATTGACGGATAGTGTAACAATACATTTTGATACTTACATTTTGGATGAAATTAACGACAAGAATCGCGTGATTACCGAAATGAAGGAGGATGAGAAAACTACATTATACTTGCCCAGAGTGGAAATAGTGGGTCTTAAACAAGGGATTGCTAAATTGAGAGTCGGGGAAGAGGCTTGTATTCTTGTCCCTTCGGGCATGGGATATAGTTACAATGGATTGAAAGATTATAATGAACAGTATTTGATACCTCCTTATGCAACTCTTTTGTACAAGGTTAAGGTTATATCTACCAAAAAGAATGCTAAGAAAGACTAATCTCCATGATTATTGATTTAGAAAATACCCTAGAACTTGCCGTGACATGGGCAAAGGAAGTGGGAGAGGTACAACGATCCTATTTCCGGGGGGGGCACTTGGATATCGAGACGAAGTCAACGGTGCATGATGTCGTGACGAAGGTGGATAAATTGAGTGAGTCCATGTTGATCGAGCGGATCGGTAAATATTTTCCGGAGTATAGCGTGTTGGGAGAGGAGAGCGGGGAACATGATGCTCATAGTGATTATTTGTGGGTGGTCGACCCATTGGACGGGACGAATAATTACAGCCAGGGATTACCCGTTTATAGCGTGTCTATCGGGCTTCAATATCGGGGAGAGACGTTACTGGGCGTGGTGTACGCTCCTTATCTGGATGAGTTGTACACGGCGATCCGGGGAAAAGGGGCGTTTCTGAACGGGGTGCAGATTCACGTGTCCGATAAAACGGAGCTTGATCGCAGCGTGTTGGCAACGGGATTCCCTTACGACAAGGGAATACATCCCGTGAATAATATCGACAATTTAAGTCGTATCCTGCCGCATCTTCGGGGAATACGGCGTATGGGCTCTGCGGCTTACGATCTTTGTGGCGTGGCAGCCGGGTTCCTAGACGGGTACTGGGAACTGGGACTGAAACTCTGGGACGTGTGTGCTGGTGTGTTAATCGTGCAGGAAGCGGGAGGGCATGTTGAACCTTTCCGGGATGATCGGGGAATTGCCATTATAGCGGCAAATCCACTACTGTTACAAAAGATACGAGATTATATTCAATAAATGGGCAGTAAAGCCCATTTATTCGTTTACGTATTTCCCGTATTAACAAAAGGTATAATTTTTTCTCCATAAGATAGAAAGTTCTTTTTTATTATATACCTTTGTAACAAAGGAGTATTCTTTTATATGGGAATTGATGAGACTCAAATTTTGCGTGGGGTAAATGATAAGGATGAGAAGGCTTGGAAGAGTGTTTTCATCTATTATTATGCTGCCTTATGCTCTTATGCGGATAGAATTATTAAGGATACTGTTGTTGCGGAAGATTTGGTGCAGGAGGTTTTGATGAATGTCTGGAAAAATACCAGAAAGTTTCCCAAGGTGGACGATCTTACTTATTATTTATATCGTTCGACTTATAATCAGGCGATGATGCATTTGCGTCGAGAAAAGTTTCAGGAACGTTACGTGCAGCAATTTTTGCAGGAAGAAAATGTCGAATTCACGGATGAAGAATTTGCCGATACCGTGCGTGAAGAATTAATACGGCAACTATATTTTTATATTGATGAGCTTCCGGAAGAGAGACGGAAGATTATTTTATTGAGTATAAAAGGTCACTCCGGTAACGAAATTGCCGAAGAGTTGGGCATATCCATTAATACGGTAAAAACACAGAAAAGTCGTAGTTTCAAATACTTGCGTGATAAAATGAAGAGTTCTTCCAATTCATTCTGGTTGACCATTTTCCTTTCCTGATAAAAAAATCATTTTTTAAAGAAAAAAATTTCTGTTTTTGTCACACCAAATAAAATGTCGTGCATTTTATAGATGTAATGAATATCGAAATGAAGAGAGATTTTAATAAAATAGTAACCTTGATGCGTAAAGCTTATTCCGAAACATTGCAGGACGGAGAACAGGAGGAGTTTGAAGAGGTGTTGGAGAATAAGGCCTTGCGGGATGTTTATTCCGAAATTGGAGATGATGATTACTTGGAAAAACATTTTGCCCGTTATGAGAAATTCTCTCCGGAGAAAGCGTACGAAACGTTTAGATTGAATCAGCGTAAAAGTAGATTCCGGTTAATTTTACGGCGGGTATCTGTTGCGGCTTGTTTTATTCTGCCGTTATTGGGTGCGGGTATGTGGATGTTGTTACAGAAAGAACAAGTGGAAAGTCCGGTTGTACTGGCGAAAAAGGAGAATGTGCAGTTGAAATTGTCAGATGGAAGGATTGTAAATGTATCCACGGGAAACGAGAACGAGATTCAGGAGCAGGGTGGTTTAAAAGTTCGGTTGGAAAATGGACAACTGTCATATAAACAAGATTCGGTTGGTAAATCCGAGTTAGTGTATAATGAATTGATTGTACCCCAAGGAGGAGAGTGTTACGTGGTTCTAGATGACGGGACGCGGGTCTGGGTGAATGCCGGAAGCCGGATAAAATATCCGGTACGTTTTTCCGGGAAAGAACGAGTTGTGACAGTAAAGGGAGAGGCTTATTTTGACGTGACGAAAGACGGTCGTCCTTTTGTTGTCGAGACGAATTTAGGCAAAGTGAATGTGCTGGGGACTTCTTTCGGGGTGATGGCGTATGAAAACGAGGCAGTATTGACCACGCTGGTATCCGGGAAGGTGATGTTCACGGGTAAAGAGGGTAAATCAGTCGTGCTCGCTCCGGGAGAGCAGGCCGTGGTCTCTTTGGCGGGAACCTTGACAAAACGGGAGGTGAACGTGGAGGAGTATGTCGGTTGGAAAGATGGTTGGTATATATTCAAGGAAAAACGTCTGGAAGACGTGATGCACACGTTGTCAAGGTGGTATGATGTTTCGGTGTTCTACCAGAATCCGAAAGTAAAAGATATCCGGTTTTCGGGTAACTTGAAACGATACGATTCTATCCGTATTTTCCTGGAAGTCCTTGCCGGTTCGGAAGAAGTGAAATATAAAATAGATGGAAATGTGGTGATCCTTTATGAATAAAAAGAAACACGGGCAACAAATTTCCTAGGTCTGGTGTCCGTGCTCTAGTGTATTATCATTTAAATACTTTACAAAGTTATGAAAAAAAAGGAACGATTAAGGTTCTGGGACCTTATTATGTGTAAAAAAAAGACTTGGTTGATTATGAAATTAACATGTATTCTAGTTGTCGTATTCAATTTGAATGTTTGTGCGGTGGCATTTTCACAGAGTAAGATTTCATTGGATTTGAAGAATGCTACGATCGAGGAGTTTATCGCCGCGATGAAAGAACAAACGGGAACACAGTTTTTGTATAATTCTTCTTTGATGCAGGTGCACGAGTTGATCACGGTAAACGTGATGGACGAGGAGTTAAAGGAGGTGTTGGATCAGGTTTTGTTACCGTTAAAACTGACATATGAATTTATTAATGATGTGGTCGTGATCAAGCGTCTATCACAGGTAGTTCCGGATAACAAGTGGGTGCTGAAAGGAAAAGTGACAGATCACAAGGGGAGCCCTCTGCCTGGTGTGACCATACGTTTGAAAGGGACGACTATCGGGGTGTCCTCAAATATAGAGGGGCTTTTCTCTCTGGAAGTAAAAAAAGCCGTGGATACATTAGTTGTCTCTTTTATCGGGATGAAAACACAACTTGTTCCGGTGAATAAAGAAAAGAATGATTACGTGATCAAACTGGAAGAAGAGGTGCTGGCCATGGACGAGGTGGTTGTGGTATCTACCGGTTATCAGGATATTGATAAACGAAGGCTCACGAGTGCAATCACTACTCTAAAAATGGATGATATAAAAGTTGCGGGATTATCTTCTGTTGATAAAATGCTGGAAGGGCATGTTCCGGGAATGATTTTCATGCAGAATTCGGGACAAGCGGGAGCCGCACCCAAGGTACGTATCCGGGGTACATCAACGGTATTAGGTAATCAGGAACCTTTGTGGGTAGTGGACGGTATTGTTCAGAGTGATCCGGTGAACGTGGACCCGTCACAGTTAAATGATCTGGATTTCGTGAATTTGTTGGGGAATGCTATTTCCGGATTGAACCCGGATGATATCGAGCAAATAGACGTGTTGAAAGATGCTGCCGCCACGGCGATTTATGGCGTTCGTGCAGCTAACGGGGTAATCGTGATCACGACGAAGAAAGGAAAAGTGGGAGCTCCCTCGATAACTTATTCTTTGTCGGGAACGGTGAATATTCGCCCTTATTATTCCGATCAGGGTATTTATTTGATGAACTCTCAGGAGAGAGTTGACGTTTCACGGGAGATGTTTAACCGGGGGATGGAGTTCAAGAATATCACGAACTGGATCGGATATGAGGCTGCCTATCTGGATTACAAGTCCGGTATTACGGATTTTAATACCTTTAATAATTTGGCTAATTATTATGAAACGGTAAACACGGATTGGTTTGACATCTTGTGTGAGAATTCGTTTTCGAATAAACATACTTTGAGCGTGAGCGGTGGTTCTGCTAATTTACGTTACTATGCATCCGTGGGTTATAACGACGAGAAGGGTGTCATCAAGAAAGAGTTGAATCGAAATTACACGACTTCTATTAAACTGAATGGTAATTACGATCGGGTGTCTTTTCAATTCGGTCTTCAGGGTAATTCGAATAAAAGAAAGTATACTCCTTCAACGAATGGCATCAATATAATTTCGTATGCCTACGAGACTAGCCGGGCTATTCCTGCATACAATCCGGATGGTTCGAAATATTTCTATATGAAAGGAAATACGGCTATTAATTCATATTTATTTAACATGGAGAACGAGATGGAGACCACTCGTCAGGAGATGAATAGTGCCACCTTCACGTTAAATGCGAATGTGAAATACAAGATATTACAGGAATTGTCGGCAGAGGGGACATTTGCTTACACGGTGGGAAATACGAATCAGGAAACGGTGTATGAAGAAGGATCTTATTATATTGCGGGAGAGAAAAAAGGAGGAGCTGGAGATGCTTCGTCTACTTGTCCTATTGGAGGTGAATTGCAGGAATCAACCACTCGGTTGCGTTCTTATACCGCCCGTTTGCAGTTGAATTATAATTCGCTTTTTGCAGATAAACACGCTCTGAATGTGGTTTTGGGAGGTGAGGTTTCTTCTAAAGAATACAATGGCGTGAGTACAAAACATCGCGGATATTATCCTGATCGCGGAAAAACGTTCGGGACGATCACGGAAGAACTGTTGGCTCAGCCGGAATACAAAGGGTATCGCGGATGGTTAGCTGCAAATTCGAGAGCCACGATCACGGATCAATTGACGAACTTGGCTTCAGCTTATTTCACGATAACGTATACTTACGATAATCGTTATACGATCAATTTCAATACCCGTATGGATGGTTCCAATCAATTCGGGAGTCGTAGTAATGAAAAATTATTACCGATCTGGTCTGTTTCCGGTAGGTGGGATATCGCCAGGGATTTCTTTAGAGATAATGCCAACGTGAACGAATTATCGTTGAAGCTTTCTTATGGTAAACAAGGAAATATGTTGGATAATCAGACTTCTCGTATGATTATTGCGAAGGGAGCGTTAAATTCTTGGTATCAGGAATTCTCTTCTACAATCAGCCATTATCCCAATCCTGATTTGCGTTGGGAGAAGACTTCTTCTTATAATGCCGAACTAAGTTTTTCTTTGTTGAAAAATAAGATAGGGGGAACTGTTTCTTATTATTACAAGCATACAGACGATGCGTTCTTAACTAAAAAGGTGTCAGATATTAATGGGGTTACCAGTTACGTGGTTAATAAAGGAGAGATTTCTAATCAAGGTGTGGAAGTGACGTTGAAATTCGTGCCTATCGACCGTAAAGTGGATGCTTCCGGTAAACAAGGTTTCGTGTGGCGTTTTGATCCCCAGATTGGTCAGGTGGTCAACAAATTGATAAGTAAAGCTATTGACAACCGGTCCAATACATTGCGTGATGAAGTGTCTTATACCGATTATTTGAGTGGTAACGTGGAATTGGTTAACAAGCCCTTGAATACATTCTTTTCTTATCGTTTCAAAGGTTTGAGTTCAGAGGACGGTAGCCCGATTTTTTACGGGACTGAAGAAGAATTCAAAGATGAATTGCACGAGCGCTATCGGAATATGGAGGAAGAAGAGGTTTGGATGGAAGTGTTAAAGGAATCGGGTACTCGTGTTCCGGTATTGCAGGGGGGTATTTCTAACTATTTGGGATACCGTCAATTCGGGCTTTCTTTCAATCTGGCGTATAGCTTGGGTAATAAGATTCGTTTGTTAAAATTGTGTGGCGATAATAATATTCGTCCTTATCCGGAAAAGAATATGCGAAGAGAGTTTGTCAAACGCTGGCAGCGCCCAGGGGATGAAACAAAAACGAATATTCCGAGTTTGGTCGCTTCCGATAACGTGAGATTACCCTGGTGGTCACAAAATGAATATAATAGTACGAATCCGAATAAGTTTGCCGGTAGTGATATTTATCAGATGTATGATATGTCGGATCTTCGTGTGGTGAGTGGAGATTATCTGAAATTACAATCTTTGTCATTCCGTTATAATGTGCATGATGTTTTCTGTAAAAAAATGGGAATTAAATCGGCATATATCAGCGTGACCGGAACAAATTTATTTACGATTGCAAATAAAAAGCTGAAAGGTCAGGATGTGACCCAATCAGGAGCTTCGCCTTCCGTGAATTTGTCTGTCCGTCCAAATTATTCTTTGACTTTAAATGTAACGTTTTAATTAGATCGTGAACAATGAAAAATAGAATCACACATATTGGTATTCTCGTGTTGATCCTGCTTGCGTGTGTTGCTTGCGGGGATTTTCTGGAGGAAAGGTCTCAAAATATGGCTTACGTGGAAAACGTGAGCGATCTGGATGAGCTATTGATCGGGGAAGCTTATTTGTCCGGGGGGTTGACGATGGATTCCATTGATGCCGACCTCATAAGTAACTGGGCATCTATCCTTAGTGTTTCCTCTGTCAATCGTGTATATTTCCCTTACATTCATATTCTGGATGATGATTCCGAGGAGTATGTGTCAGGAGGATATATGGGAACTACGGAGAAAAACTATCTTCGAATGAAGGGTGAACGCTTGCATACCTGGCAGGCCGATCCGTTCTACGATTCGGAAATGCTTGAGATTAAGGATTTGAACTGGAGTGATTATTACAAAAGAATCGCCGCATTGAATTCTATTATCTTTCAGGTTGGCGAGTTACGCGGAGGGGAAGACGACAAGGATTTATGCAACCGGGTGGAGGGAGAAGCTTATTTTCTGCGTGCTCAGTGCTATTTCTGGTTGGCTAACTTGTACGCTCGTCCTTATTGTAAGGCGACGGCTGATACAGATCCTTGTATTCCGCTAAAGACCTCTGAGGTGGTGGAGGATCGTTATTTCGCAAGAGATCCTATGGCTGACGTGTATGGACAAATGGTAGAGGATTTGCAACATGCCATTACCTCTTTGCGCGGAATTCCACAAACAACGAAATATCGTACTAATCAAGCGGCTGCTTTTGCTTTGTTGAGTCGGGTTTATCTTTACATGGAAGAGTATGAACAAGCTATTGCTTGTGCCGATAGCGTGCTGAAAAAGGATTACAAGTTGTTGGATCTCAATGATTATAAAAGAGGAAATAGTGCTGTCTATGTTAATTCTCCGGAAACTATTTTCACGCATGGTCCCAATATTATGGCCATCATTCATGCCCCGGCGATTAGATATACTGCGGCGATCTACAGGACTTCAACCTTTACCTCTTCTTCTGATTTGATGGAGTGTTTTGATGCAACGGATTTGAGAAGGACAGCTTTCTTCATTCAACGCGCCTCTCCGGCCGAGGGATATCGTTGCGTGAAAACGCGTTTCGATATTGATGAAGTTTCGGACATCATGGCTATCCGTTTACCGGAGGTTTATTTGAACAAGGCCGAGGCTCAGGCTTTAGCCGGTATGGACGATCAGGCCCGTATCACGATACAGGAACTTAGAGCTAAACGTTTCCGTGCTGCCGATTTGAATCCGGTAACGGAAAGCGGTGAAGCTTTGGTCAATTTTATTCGTGACGAGCGTCGTCGGGAACTCTGCTACGAGGGGCATCGTTGGTTTGATCTGCGGCGTTATGCGGTTAACAGTGTTTATCCTTTCACGAAAAGTATCGAACACGTTTCACTTGAGGTTGTTAATAATACCCAAATAACGGTGCGTGGAAAATACGTGCTAAAGCCCTACCCGGAGGATATTGCTGCATACATGTTGCCCATTCCTTCCAGTGCGATCGACTTCAATAATGGAATGTTGGTCAACGAGGTCCGGAATAATAGAGAAATAATTAACGAGTAAAACGAAATATGATGAAAAATATACTGCTATATATAATGGCATTTTCTAGCCTCTTGGTAGCTTGTGACTCGGAAAGTGATTTGAAGCCTTCCGGGGCAGAGCGGAATTGGTTGGTGGTTGAGGATAGTGACGTTCCGGTTGATCATGAGCGTTATTTGATCTTTAAAGAGACGGGTATTCCTATTTATTATAATGACACGATTGGTAGTGAGGAGCGTTATTCCTTGTCTGCCAGAGAGTGGTATACTTATTACGAGAAATTGCAAGTGTTCTATAACCCCGGTGGAGCGACTCCTTCCTGGACGACTTCTAATTATCAAGTAGTGGCTAATCCGGAGGATGTTTTGCCCGTGCTTGAATTCCTGAAAGCAGAAGTGTTGAATGCTATTCCGAAGGATATGTATATTGCTAGTATCTTGTTGGTTGATACTTTGAACAGTACATCTGGGACACTTGCTCATAAAGGTTTTAATACGGTTGTACTTAGTGAGGTAAAAGACTTTGCGGCAATGACCGATGGCGAAAAAAAGGTTTATCGGGGAGCCGCATTAAGATGTTTGGTAGCCGGTTCGTTGGTTGCCACGGAAGGGGATTGGTTGGAGGAGAATTTTTACGAGTTATCGTATGCCACGAATCCAAACAATATTGATTATATCTACTCCACGGCCTCTAGGTCGACGATGGTTTATCGGGCTGCTCAAGGGTATCCGCTAGAAGAGCAGAGGCTTGCGACCTTAGGTTTTATCGGGACGAAGACGAAGCCTACCGGTACGGATGAAAGAATGTGGTATGTTCCGGAAAAACAGCAGGATGTGAGTCAGTTTTGCGAGGCTATTTTTGCCTATACCGAAGCGGAATTCATTGCCCTACATGGGAATGCTCCGGTGGTTATGGAAAAATTTTATGTCTTGAGAGATAAGATAAAAGAATACGGTTTCACGTTCGAGTAATATTCTGAATAAAAGGTTTGCGAGATAGGTAAGAAGGATGTCTAACAAACTATTTAAGAACTACCACCCCTAACCCCTCCTTACACGGGAGGGGAAGCTACTTGGTAATCAACTTTCCCCCTGTGTAAGGGGGAACCGGAGGGGGTAGTGATTTTGTAGGAAAGGGACTTGTTAAACACCTTCCTTACCCCTCTCATGCGCCTTGACGAAAAATATCTGTTGTCAATATTTGTTTGTAAATCAATGTAATATGTAAAAGTATGAAATCAAGTATGAAGTTTTGGGTATTGTTATTGTGTGGGCTGTTTGTCTTCCAGTTGGCAGATGGTACGGAGCGTAAAAAAAAGAGTAACAAGAAAAAAGAACAGGCGAAAGTCGTGGTTGATAGTTCTAAAATCGCTCCTAAGGGGATACCTTCGGTAGCTGATTTTATTAAACCTTCGGCAGGCAAGCACGTCGGGATGTTCAATATCTACGAACAGGATGATCGGTATTTCATGGAAGTGCCGGATAAGTTTCTGGGACGGGATATTCTGGTATTCATCTCTTTGGTGAAAGGTTCTGCACAAGAAGCCAGAAGTCGGAATGATATGTATGGATTCGGGGGAGATGCCCTAAGTAATAAAGTGATTCGTTTCGAGAAAGGACCTAAGAATAAATTGTTTCTGCAAGAACCGATTTTTACAACCGGGATGCCGGATGCCACTTCGGAAATGCGTGGGGCTGTGGAGGCAGCCAGTATGATGCCGTTGGCAGCAGGTTTTGACGTGAAAGCTAAGACCGATAGCTCGGTGTTAGTCGATATCACTGATATGTATAAATCTGATCATGCTTATTTTTCCTTGAAAGGGGCGGCTGAAATGTTAAATTTGGGTGCATACCAGGCTGACAAGTCTTACCCGACTGAAATAAGCACGTTCGAGAACAACGTGATTTTCCGTTCCGTGCGGAGTTATGCTCAGGGAAAAGCCCCGAAGAATAACCCGAAAGCGAAATTGAATCCCACGACGTGGGAGGTGGCAGCTTCTTGGTATTTATTGCCGGAGGAACCCATGCGTCCCCGTTACTATGACGATCGGGTGGGATACTTTGCTTACGGTTTGACAGATTACACGAAGAATCCCACGAAAGCGGAAAGAGTGTATATCGTGAGTCGTTGGCGTTTGGAGCCGAAACCGGAAGACATGGAGAAGTTCAAAAAAGGGGAACTGGTAGAACCGGCAAAACCGATCGTGTTCTACGTGGATCGGAATACCCCGGCGTATTTGCAACCTTACGTGATGGCTGCCGTGGAGAGTTGGCAACCCGCTTTCGAGCAGGTGGGATTTAAAAATGCAATCCAGGCTAAACTGGTGCCTACCCCGGAAGAAGATCCTGATTTTTCGATAGAGGACGCTCGTTATTCCGTGATTTCTTACAAGGCTTCACCGATGCCGAATGCTTACGGCCCTCATGTGGCAGACCCTCGTTCGGGAGAGATCATTTGTTCACACGTGGGATTGTTCCACAGCGTGTTGAGCTTGGTACAATCTTGGTACTTCACCCAGACGGCCGCTGTTAATCCGATTGCTCGTAAATTCCCGTATGATAATGAATTGACCGGAAAATTGATCAAATATATCGTGGCACACGAGGTTGGACATACCTTGGGGTTACGTCACAACTTCGCGAGTAGCTGGACTTGTTCGTTAGCTGATATTCGTAATCGCGACTTTGTAAAGAAATATGGACACACTCCTTCTATCATGGATTACGCGCGTTTCAATTATGCCGCTCAACCGGAAGACAACATTGACCCGGAGGATTTGATCCCGCGTATCGGGGAGTACGACGAATTCGCTATCGAGTGGGGGTATCGTTATTTTGGAGACACGAAGACTATTGATGAAGAACAAAAATATTTGAGAGAGTGGGTGACTGCTCAACGGAAAGCAAATCCGAGAGTGTTCTTCGGTACGGAAACCGACAAATGGGATCCTCGTTTCCAATCAGAAGATTTGAGTGATGATGCTATTGCTGCCAACGAGTTGGGGATGCGCAACTTGAAGATGATCATGGAGAACCTTGAATCGTGGACGGCAGAGGTGGATGATGAGAATTACGCCTTGATGAAAGAGTTGTACAACGCTGTACTCGGGCAATATTTACGTTACGTGATGCATGCGATGAAATATGTGGGTGGACGTTATTCCGATGCTGCCTTGCGTTCCGAGGGGATGAGCAAATTTACTCCCGTGGAAAAAGAGAAACAACAAGCTGCGATGGCGTTCTTGAAGAAATATTTCTTCCAGGAAGTGCCTTGGTTGTATAATTGTCGGGTATCTCAACTTGTAAGTGATAATATTGATGTTTACATTTCCAGAGTAACGAGTAAATTGATGCCGATGGTCATGACCGAGATTACGAATATGTTGAAAGACGAGGAGTATAATGGCAACAAGGCATATACGGTTCAGAATCTCATGGATGATTTGTATGACGGTATTTGGAAATGTATGAATACCAAGAATAAATTATCGGCTCACGAGCGGATGGTGCAGAATGCTTACTTGTTTGTCGCTTCGGTTATCGTGGAGGATGGACCTATAGATGTGGCTCCGGAAATGACAGATATGTACGCTGTTCAGTTGGAGAAAATTGGTACTCAAGCAAAGAAAAGGGCTGCCGTGACGACCGATTCGATAACCAAAACTCATTTATCGGGTATTGCTCGTAAGATCGAGGAGATTTTGAGTGGGGAGAACTACGCTAAAGTGGTGAAATAGTATCGTGAAAGTTAAGTATGAAAATCATGAATAGATATAATTATATTATAATACTTCTGGTGGTTTGTATGCCTTTCTTTTCCTTGGCGCAGGAGAAGGAAAAGCCGGGAGCGAGAAAAAAAGCCCCGATGACCTACGAGGCGTTTTTCAAGAAGGAGATGAAGAAGGTGGAAGGTACTTTTCCTGTGTATCAGGATGTGAAGAAATGCTACTTGGAGATACCTGCCGCCTCTATCGGGAAAGATTTGTTGGTGAGTGGTGTAATCACGAAAGGAGAGTATAAAGGCAATGTTTCTTCCGTGACCAGCGTGTTGGTGTTCAACGTGGGACAAAACAATCAATTGGAAGTGAAACAACAGATTTGTTCCGATCGGGCGAGTGGTGATATGGCGGGAGCCGTGGAGGCAGCGGCATTGAAGCCCGTGCTGTTCTCTTATCCGATCGTGGCTTACGGGAAGGACAAGCAGGGATACATTATTGATATTACGTCAGACGTGAATGCCACGGGTAAGTTATTCGCTTTCTCGAATCAAAATCAGATAAATGCTCCTGCGGCAGACCGTTCTTTTTTGGATAGCGTGCAGGTGATCAACAATGGAGTGAAATTCATGTCATTACATGCCCAGTCTGCTTTTATTCCGGGAATGTTAGGAAGACCTGGAATAGATAAACATAGCGTGGCTTGGATTGAATGGAGCGTGCAACAATTGCCGGAACGTACGATAGCAGAACGTCATGTGGATTCCCGGATCGGGTATGATGTGATTTCTTATAATGATTACGATGAAAATCCTAACGGGGTGAAAAAGCAAACTATCATTAAACGTTGGAATTTGCAAATCAAACCCGAGGATGTTGAAAAATACAAACGGGGCGAACTGGTAGAGCCGGTCAATCCGATCCGTGTGTATTTTGACGGAACGTTCAGTGCTACCTTGCGGGAATCTGCTTCCCGGGGTGTAGAGGAGTGGAATCGTTGCTTCGAGCAAGCCGGTTTCAAAAACGTGTTGCAGGTACAGGTCGGGGAACCGGAAGTGGGTATCGCCTATCATCAGATCGTGTATTCCTATATTCTAGGTGCTTCGCGACAAACGGTTATCTGTGACACGAGAACCGGGGAAATTTTAAGTGCAAGCGTTTGTTTGTCCAATCAGGAGTGGAATGACAATTCGGATGCCTATACTATGCAATTGGGTGGTTACGAACCGAAAGTATTTACCGATTCGTTGCCCACTCTGTATGCTGAATATTATCGTTATCGCACGTCCAATACGTTGGGACAGGTATTAGGATTGTTTTCTAACCTAACCGGAAGTATGGCTTTCACGACGAAACAATTGCGGGATGCCGCTTGGGTGCGGGAGAACGGGATTTCCTCCTCCGTGACGGATGGATGTATCTTTAACTTCGTGGCACAACCCGGTGACGGGATGAGTTTGCGTGATCTTACCTCAAAGGCTTCCGTGTATGACCGTTGGGCTATCGAGTGGGGGTATCGTCAGTTTCCCGGAATGGACGCTGCTGCCGAGAAAGCGGCATTGCGGGCTATCGCCGAAAGAGCAAAAGGTAATCCGGCATTGTATTACGCGCCGATGAAGAGTTTCGGTTATCGGGTGAATCCTAATGATCTAGGACAAGATAAATTGCAAGCCGCCTTGTTGGGACTTGAAAATCTGAAACGTATTTCATCCCAGATAGAAAAGATTGCCGATCAACAGGACCGGGAAGATAATTGGGTGCGTTATGCCGAATTGGTAAGTGCATTCAGAAGTCAGTATATTGATTACGTGAAGGTGGCATTGGATTACATTGAGAATAATTGGTATGAACCGGTTATCGCCGGATATAACGAAGAGCGCGTAAACTATTTGCCTAAAGCTCAAAAGAAAGAGATGGATCAATTCATTTCCAAGTATATATTCGGAGAGGCTCCGGCTTGGTTGGAGAATCCGGACGTGGAGCATGTACATGGGGCTACAGTTTCATTAGGAATGAATCAGTTGTACATGTATACGGCAAAGAACTTATTGGAGTTTACCCGTTTGATGCGTCTTATGGAGGCTCAGGAAAAAGTGGGTGATAAGGCTTATACCTTGGAAGACTTGTTTGCTTTGATTGATCGTGGTGTATTCTTGAATTACAGTACATCAAAGCCCGTGGGAATTTCTCGTGCCCGGTTACAACACAATATTGTCAAAGAGTTTTTGACGGCTTGTTTGAAATTGAACGTGACCGGAAGAATGGATCAACTTTGTTTCTATTTACAGGATCGTGCCGAGATGATGACGAAAAAGTTTGACGAGTTGGCACGCACGCATGCGGATGCGAAGACTCGTCAGTATTACAAGGGGTTGGCCGTGACGATGAAAGTGAAATGGAATATCGTGGAGAATGCAGCTAAGACGGCGATAAAAAAATAATGTATTGTCATTATGAGAATATTGAAATTCATATTATGGATATATTGCTTTTCTCTCGCACTGTACGGGTGCGAGAGAAAGCAAACCTCCACGCTTTCTTTCAATATCCAAGATTACGATGGGACGACTCCCAAGGTGATTTTGGGCTATTTGAATCAAGCCGTGACGATTGATTCCCTGACGGGAAAAGGGAAGATCGAGTTCAGTCTTTCACAGCCCTCTTTTGCAACTATTCAGATTCGGAAATACGATAAGAGGTTGATATACCTCGAACCGGGCAATGATTTATCCGTGAGCTATAGTTTGAAAGAGGGAGAGAAAAAGGTATCTTTTACGGGAGACCTTGCCACGCAGAACGAGTTCTTGCAGCGGAATGACGTGTATGTCTTTCCCCGGTTCAATCCGGCAGAAAAAGATTTAGGTCGGATTGTAGGGAATATGGATTCTTTGATGCAAATCAATCGGCAGAAGTTGGAGGAATTTTCTTTTCCGAAGGCATTCAGTACGCTGGAAAATAAGCGTTTAACGGCAAATGCCTTGTTGCAATTGACCCGGATGCCTACTATTGATCAGGCTTTGTACTTGCAGACAATGAAGGAGCGATTCGTGCAGGATTCTACTTACATGACGATTCCCGTTTACTTGGAGTTTTTGGATCAGTACGTTATTCGGCGTTTGCCGCAACTGACGGGTGATTCGTCTCTTGATGAACCGGATCGGAAAGTTGCCGTGATCCTTGATAATGTGACAGATGCCAGCGTTCGGTCTTACCTGATAGATTTGGTCTTGTTCTCGACATCGGAGCTGGGAGACCCTAAGTACAAGGAACTCTATCTGCAGCATGTCAAAACCCCGGAACGTTTGGCCGCGTTTGCCGAGGCTTGTAAGAAAAGCGAGCGAATTATGCCGGGGAATCCCTGTCCGGATTTTACCTTTCGGGATATTAACGACCGGGCTGTGTCACTGGCTGATTTGAAGGGGAAATACGTGTATATGGATATTTGGGCGACTTGGTGCGGTCCTTGCAAGTGGGAAATGAAGTTTTTGCCGGAATTGGAAGAACGGTTGGCGGGTAAAGATATCACTTTTGTTAGTCTATCAATAGACCAGAATAAGGATATCAAAAAATGGAAACAGATGGTTGCAGATATGCAATTAAAAGGCGTGCAGTTGCATTTGGGTGAAAACTGGACGTGGTTGAAGAACTTCATGCCCGCATCCTTGTCCGTGCCTCGGTTTATCCTGTTGGATCGGGAAGGAAAGATCGTGACGGCGAATATGACTCGTCCGTCCGATAAAGAAACTTTGAAGAAACTTGAATCTTTATTACAATAAAAAATGATGAATAGAATTATACTGGGGTTGGTATTTTTACTTTCTTGCTCGGGAGCCGTGAAGGCTCAGGAACAAAATTCAGAGGGGATGCGTTTCTTCGAGGGGACCTTTGAAGAAGCCCTCCAACTGGCAAAGAAAGAGAATAAGCTAATCTTTATGGATTGTTACGGTCCGTGGTGCGGTCCGTGTGCCCAGATGGTACGGTTGATCTTTCCCTTGAAAGAGGTGGGAGATTTCTACAATGAGCATTTCATTAACATGAAACGAGACATGGAAAAGGGGGAGGGAAAAACTTTGTGTAAACGTTACAATGTGGTTTCTTATCCCACGTGGTTATTTATAAACGACAAGGGATATGTCGTGCTGTCAAGCAGTGGGTTCAAGAAAGTCGAAGAGTTTCTCGCCATGGGAAAAGAGGCCCTGAACAGTTCACGGGTAGGGGATGAAGAACGTTTCCTGGGTGGGGAACGGGAAGAGACTTTTGTGAAAAAATACCTGAATGATCTATTGAAAATGCGTCAGGCAGATAAAATGGAACAGGGCTTGGAAAAACTTGCGGAAGAACAAGGGGGAAAAATCCTGGATGATGCTGACTACTGGAAAGTATACGTCGTATCCGGAAGTAACTTAGATTCCCCGTTAGCCATGTATTTGGTGGAAGAACGGGAACGTCTGTACAAATTGTACGGGGAAGAAGATGTGAACCAGAAAATCCGGAACCTGTACGCCAGCATACCGCGTGTATTTTCCTTGTGTGACGCTGGAGCAAAAGACTCGAAAGTGTTGAATAAAGAGAAATTCGAGGCTCACGTGCAGTTGATGAAATCGAGGAAAGTACCGGATTACAAGGGGCTGAAGAATGAAATTCTTTTCATCGTGGAACTTTGGAATAAAGAGTACGATAAGGCTTACGCCTTAGGCGAGAAAAACTTGAAAAAAGCCGGAGCCCGCCAATTGTGTAACTGGGCGGCTCTTGGTGAACGCCTGATGCGGGATGAAGTTGCGCGGAAGCAACTTATCCCTTGGATCGACCGGGCGTTGAAGTTGAATGATGAGGCGGAATTCAAGAAAGAGTGTCAGGAAATCCGCCACGATTTGGAAACATCTAGTCATCCTTCATTCAAGAGTAAAAGAAAGAGCATCCCGGTGAGGGGGTATCAATATTAAAAAACTTCTATGAAAAAGGTATTGTTGGGGATCATACTATTCATGTTTGTCGTGTCGCTTTTCGGACAACAGAAAGCGAACTACAGGTTGGCGGATAAATTTTTTATTACCAAGATGGGGAACATCGTGCCCTCTCGTGACGTGAAACCCGGTTTCTTGAAGGATAGCGATAAATTCTGGTATACCTACAAGACGTGCGAGGGGAAAAATTACTATTTCGTGGACCCGAAAAGTGGTAAACGGCAAATGTTGTTTGATCCGGTAAGGTTGGCCGAACAGCTTGGTGAAATCACAAACAAGGCTTACAATAGTAAAGATATAAATATCGTTCCCTCGTTTACAGAAGAGGGAAAAAACTTCCGTTTTCAACTGGAAGGAAAGACAATAGAGTACAGCCTGGCAAGCGGTAAATGCCGTGTTGTTCCGAAAGAAGAGTTAGAAAAAAATGCTTTGCCAAAAAAGACAGGTAACGGGATTTCTTCTGTCTATTCGTTGTCTCCAGACAAGTCTTTGATCGTGTACACCAAGGATCATAATCTTTGGTTGAAGAAAAGTGAAGAGCCGGATTCATTGTCCGTGCAGTTAACCTCTGACGGCTGCCGGGACTTCTCGTACTCCGATGATGACGAGGGGGAAAATGCGAGGGTATTCACGACCAAGGCTCGCTGGATCAAAGGGCAAAATCGTTTGTACGTGTTGCGTGTGGATAAACGGGAGGTCGGAACACTTCCGGTGGTGGAAACACTTTCTGGTCGTCCGCGGTTGTTGAAAAGCTCGTTCGGTTCATCCAAATACATGATGCCGGGGGATAAAGCCGTGTTACATTTCGAATTGTCATTCATTGACGCGGAGAGTCGTGTTGTCACGAAAGTGAATTTGGACAAATGGCGCGATCAGAAGGTGCAACTACTTCACGTGTCGGCCGACAACCATTATCTCTACATTCAACGTACCAAACGTACCTGTGACGAGCTGGACCTCTGTAAGGTGGATACTTATACCGGAGAGGTAACCGTGATTCTGCATGAGACGTGTAAGCCTTATATCAACGACCGGATGCAAGCCATCATGTTCCTGAATGACGATCAGGAATTCCTGTGGTGGTCGGAACGCACGGGATGGGGGCATTATTATCTCTATTCCTCGGATGGGACCTTCCGGCGTGCCGTGACTTCCGGGGCTTGGACAGCGGGAGAGATCATGCGGATCGACTCTGTTAAACGGGAACTCTACGTGCTGGGATACGGCCGGGAAGAGAATCGTCATCCTTACTATGCTCACCTGTACAAGGCGAGTCTCGACAAGGTAGGAACGGTAAAACTTCTGACTCCCGAGGATGCTAACCACAAGGTAACAATGTCTCCTTCCGGGAAATATTTCATTGACACCTACTCCCGTGTCGACTTGGCTCCTCATTCTATACTCCGCGATAAAAACGGGAAACTGGTTTGCGAGTTGGCCGAGGCCGATTTGACCGCTCTTTACGCCACGGGATGGAAAATGCCAGAACGTTTCATGGTGAAGGCGGCCGATGGGGTGACCGATTTGTACGGGGTGATGTGGAAACCTTTTGATTTCGATTCTACTCGTCATTATCCGATCATATCCTACGTGTACCCGGGGCCTCAGCAAGATGCTTTGCCTGTTGATTTCACCATCACGGGGAATGATAATTGTGCCCTTGCGCAAGTAGGTTTCATCGTGGTCACCATCGGTCACCGGGGAGGAACACCTATCCGGGGACATTATTACAGCACCTTCGGTTTTGGAAACCTGCGCGATTACCCACTTGCCGATAACAAGTTTGCCTTGGAACAACTGGCCGATCGTCACCCCTTCGTGGATATCAGCCGGGTAGGCATCTTCGGGCATTCCGGGGGAGCCTTTATGTCAGTAGCGGCATTATGTACCTATCCTGACTTTTACAAGGCGGCCGTGGCCACTTCCGGTAATCACGACAATAATATTTACAATCAGGCTTGGGGAGAGACTTTTCACGGCGTTCGTGAGGAGGTTAAAGGCAAGGACACCGTGTTCACGGTGAAGATACCCACGAACATGGAGTTGGCCAAAAACCTGAAAGGACACCTGTTGATTGTTACCGGGGAAGTGGACAACAATGTTCATCCGGCCCATACCTATCGCATGGTGGATGCCCTGCTGAAAGCTGGTAAGCATTTCGAAATGTATGTCCTGCCGGGGCAACAACACATGTACAAGGGAGCCGCCGACGTGTTTATGCGTCGCAAATTGTGGTTTCATTTTGCCAAACACCTTTTGGGGGATTACTCGGCCGAGAGTTTTTCCGATATGGAAGAGTTTAATCAATTGAAATAGAAATAATATGATCAATAAATTAGTTTTTCTGTTTGTGTTTTCGATGATACTGGCGGGATGTCAATCCCGCCGGACCATCGTGTCGTTAACTTCCCCGGACATGCAAATCTCCGGGGCCGGGTTAAGAATAGGAGATCGGTTCATTGAGATACCGGGTGACAGTACGAATACAGTACGTTTTGAACTGGACGATGTCCCGACGGGGTACGCTGTGCTTCAGTTCGGGAATAGCCAGAAAATGATTTTCGTGGAGCGTGGGAAGGATTTGACGGTTTGTTTCAAGCGGACCGTGCAGCCTAATGCTTCTCGTTATAATTTTGAAGGGGAAGGAGCCCCGGAAAACCGTTACATGGATCGACAATCGCGATTGTCGATGATATTCATGAAAGCCAATTCGGGCGAGAACGAGATTATTCAACAATTGAATGATTCGGTTTGCCAGCGAGTGACGGCCTTGAACTCTCTTGATTTATCACCCGAGTTCAAACGTTTGGAAAGTGAGCGGCAACGTTACAACGTTTTGCGTTCCTTCTCCCGTTACAAGGGATGGGGTGACGGGCTTTATCCTTTTCTCAAAGAGCAATTGAAGGAGAATCCCGAACTTCTCATAACGGAGGATTATCAAGCGTTCTTGCTGGATGCCCTTTATGCGATCGGGGGTGAGACGGGCGATTGTACTCCTGGGGGGTATGCCGGGAGACAGTTGGATTACCTTGTGCAACATTTACGGGATACAGCCGTGGTTGATTTCGTCCTTCATTCCGTGTTATCGAAATACATGGAGAAAAGGGGGACAGAATCAATAGACGGGTTCATGGAAATATTTCGTTCGAGAGTCCATTCCTCACGGGTAAGGCAAGCTATCGAGGATTTGTATGCCCAATGGAACCGTGTGGCCAAGGGGCAACCGTTACCGGAATTTACGTTTCTTGACGTGAATGATAAGGAAGTAGCTCTTTCCTCGTTCAAGGGGAAGTATGTTTATATTGATTGTTGGGCTACTTGGTGCGGTCCTTGCAAACAGCAAATACCCGCCTTGCAACAGTTGGAACACAAGTACAAGGGGAAAGATATCGTTTTTGTCAGCGTGTCAAGAGATAGCAACCGGGACAAGTGGAAAGATATGGTTCGGGGGCAAAAACTCGGTGGGGTGCAGTTGATTGAAAAACTTCCCACTTGTTCCGAATTCTCCGATTGGTTTATGATCAATGCCATTCCCCGTTTTATTATTTTAGATAAAGCCGGAAACGTGTATGACATGAACGCCCCTCGTCCCTCTGATCCCGCCACGGTGGAGGTGTTGGATGGATTGTTGATGTAAATTATAGATGGAGTAACAGAGAGCATTAGTATACCTGTAAAGAACACTTTATCTTGTAATTACTTTTGTGAAAAGCGCAATCCGGAAGTCATGTAAAAGTGTACTTCCGGTGAGCTGCTTTATACTCTCACTGGTGATTCGCCTATGTCACGATTGGAAATTAAGTTAAAATCAAGGGTGAATTGACTATGCGGACAATGGATGCATAATTGATGCATAATCGAAGCCTAATTAACTTATAGGTGAAACACCAGAGAGATGTCATGGAAACTCTACTGTATTTCTAGTGGAGGTGAAGGGCTGGATTATCGGGCCAGCTCGATCTTCGTCCGCATGTTTTTGATCTTTTCGTGGCGGATGAGGGATAGCAATTTTCTCAAATTGCCTCTTTGCACGGCCACGAAGGCATGGTAATCCTTGACCTCGATCCGGCCGATCTCTTCTTTTTTCAGGTTGCCTTTCTGGCAGAGGAAACCGACGATGTCCATTTTGTTGACTTTGTCTTTTTTCCCTTTTCCGATGTATAAGGTGGTCCAGTAAGGTTCGGCCGGAAAATCGTGCTTTCCGGTGAGCGGGAAGGTTTCGGGGGCTTCCGGCAAGAATGCGGGGAGGGGTTCTTCTTCACCGAGTAGGAGAAAGGCGGTTCCGGAGGCGTTCATCCGGGCGGTTCGGCCGTTGCGATGGATAAAAGATTCTTCCGTGTCGGGGATGTGGTAGTGGATGATATATTTTATTTCCGGGATATCCAGCCCGCGGGAAGCGAGGTCGGTGGATATAAAGATATAAGTACTCCCGTTGCGGAATTTGCAGAGAGCCCGTTCCCGCTCGTCTTGTTCCATGCCACCGTGGAAATACTCGTTGCTCACGCCTTTATCCCACAGGTAGTTGCTGACTTCCTCGGATCGTTCCCGGTACTTACAGAAGATAAGTGTGGGTCCCTCGTCCAGTTCACAGAGTAACTTGTACAACGTGTCGAGCTTGTTGTTTCCCCGTGCGTACACGCTTTTGACCGTCAATTTGATCGGGGTCGCGTTTTCAAGGAAATCCAGCACTCGGGGGGATTGAAGTCCCGTGAATTCGGGTATTTCCACTGCCGACGTGGCGGATATTAACGTGCGTTTCCGCAGGTGGGGCAGGTGAGTGAAGATGTCTTCCATGTCCTCCTGAAATCCGAATTCAAGTGATTTGTCGAATTCATCCAGTATGATGGTCGAGATCGAGTTGGTGGCGATCGTATCATGCACGATGTGATCCAGAATACGCCCCGGTGTCCCGACAACGAGCGTGGGCGTGTGAGCCAAACTTCTGTTTTCCACGTTGATGTCGTGACCTCCGTAGCAGCACACGATTTTAAAACCGCTTTTTAGGGAACGGAAAACCTGTTCTATCTGCATGGCTAGTTCCCGTGAAGGGGTCAGGATCAAGGCCTGCACGTTCGATTCGTTTGTATCTAGGCTTTCCAGCAACGGCAGGAGAAAAGCGAGCGTTTTACCCGATCCCGTGGGGGAAAGTAAAACAATGTTATTTGTTGTGCGGTGTGCTTCAAGCGATGCCTGTTGCATTTCATTTAGCGAGGTGATTCCGAGTGCTGATAGATTGAATGGTTCCATGAACAGGTAAACTTATTAATTTTAGATTTTAGATTTTAAATTTTAGATTCCGACCACACCATGAATCGCCTGCGGCGAGTTACAAGTTACAGGTTACATTTGCCTTCGACAAGTTACAAGTTAAAATCGCCCCCCGCGAGTCTATCCCTTTTCATTTTCAACTTTCAATTGATTGAGCTTCTTTAGTATTTTTGGTCGGGAGAACACGACCATGGCTTGTCGGTAGCCCTCGTCCACGATTTTGTCGATGTTGTTCAGGTCGAACATACTGTATCGACTGATATGTTTCGGGACGATGACGATGTCACACAAGCGGGTGTCGATGTTCATGTTTGACAAGATACCCATGTGGAACGAGCGTTCGGCCAGGTGTACCATGCTCCGGATGTGGTTACTGGGTTCCAGCGGGTCGATATGCACGCCGATGACAACGTCGCAGAGGTCTCGGATCGGGCGTACCGGGAGGTTCATGAATACCCCGCCGTCCGAGTACTGGTGGTGGTTGATGGTCACGGGTACGAACACGATCGGTATGGCGCAAGAGGCCAGCACGCGGGGAACGACTTCTCCCGTGTTGAAATGCGTGGGTATCCCCAGGTTCATGTTGGTGGCGGTGACAACCAGCGGGATCTGCAAGTCCTCGAATGTTTTGACCCGGATGAAATCGGATAGTTTTTTCTCCAGTCCGGTCATGTGCATGATCCCGGTTTTGGATACTAACGGACGGGCGAAATCGAGGACCTTTTTACCTTTAAAGAAGTCTATACCTTCTTCAGCCGAGTGACCCGATGCGAAGATAACCCCCGCTATGGCCCCGGCACTGGTTCCCGATATGATGTCCGGTTTGATTCCCAGTTCCTGCATTGCTTTGTACACGCCAAGATGAGCGAATCCCCTGGCTCCCCCTCCACTTAATGCCAAACCTAGTTTGAATGGCCGTTGATTATCTTCCATGCGTAAAAAGAGTTTATAAAGTTTATAAGGTTTATAAAGTTCATAAGGTTCATGGACCCTACGGGTGTTTTGTTGACAGTCGCAGGGCGACTGGTTTGAATTTGCGGGATTTGGTGACGGTTAATGTCTTGTTGTCCCGAAGTGTTGTTACGTTTATAAAGTTCATAAAGTTTATAAAGTCACGGATATCCTTCGAGTGATGTTAATCGGCAGCCCAAGCAGCCGTGAACAAAGCGCCCCGCAGGGGTCAATAAACCTTATAAACTTTATAAACCTTATGGACTTTATGAACTTATTTTATATCTTTATACCCTTTAAAGGTCTTATACAATCGGTATAGTATATTAAGTTGTAGTGTAAAAGAGAATATCGTGAAAGAAATAGTTAGTAAATCTATTCAAGTGATCGGTTTCACTGCGGATGTTAATTATCAACAATCTGCCACGCAAGTTGGTAAAGATGCGTGGCAAAACAATATAATTCTACTGCGAGCGGGAAGTGGAGAGGAAAAATTCCGGAAGGTTCTGGATGAGGTGGAAGCGGATGAAATTATGCTGGTCGACCTAGATCGGGTGGCGTTGTCCGCGTTGAATGTCTGGGAACAAGATTACCGAAAGACGAGACGGGGGGACCATGTCTATTACGTGAGTAACCGGAAACGTAAACTGTGGTTCGGATTCATGGACACAGAGTTGTGGCGTGGAGACCGGGTTATCACGGATTCACCCGTGTTGATCGGGGAAAAGTCCCTGTTCATGAAGGCCTATGCCGGCGAGGATCTGGATGGTAATTTATTGCGGGCGGTGAGTTATAGCCTGCAAAAAGGATACGTGAAGTTCGGGAAATTGGAGACGACCGTGACGTGGAAAGATGCGGTTATTGATTCGAACCCGGCAGTGAATTATTTTTGGAAGGTTCCTTTCCGATTTTTGATGACAGGACGTTTCTTCTCGACCCTGTTCAATCCGACAGAGCGGTCCCGTCGGGACATGATCTATCGTATGCTCATGCTATTGTTCGGATTGTTTGTTTTTTTCTACATGCCTTATATCAGCAAGGATTATGGGATTAGCGGGGATGAGTTCGTGGATCACCGTCATTCAGGTTACGTGTTGGATTACTTCACGAAAGGGGATAAGGCCGCGTTGAATCAGCCAAAGACGGCGTTGCATCTTTATGGTAATTCCATGCAGGTCGTGGCGGCTGTCGTTGCCAACATGATCGGGGCGGATGACGTTTATGCCGTGCGTCATGTCGTTTGTGCGTTGGTGGGGGCGTTGGGTGTCATTGCGATCGGGCTTCTCGGGTTGCGCTTCGGTGGTGGATTATGCGGGTTGATTTCCATGTTGCTACTTTTTTTCTCTCCTCGCTTTTTCGGGCATAGCATGAATAATTTGAAAGATATCCCCTTCGCGGTGGGCTATCTGGTTGCGATATTTTATTTTGTACGACTGTTTGACCGTTATCCGGTGATCAAGCTACGTCACGTGTTGGGAGCCGTGCTGGGTATTGCGCTGGCGTTGGGAACCCGTTCGGGAGGATTGCTATTGTTCCCGTATCTGTTCATGTACGGTGGGTTGTTTTATATCTTGTGGGTCGGTTTCAAAGAATTCTATAAATTCCTGAAGTATCGTAAGGATGTCGAGAATATTCTGTTTCTTATCGTGATCGTGCTGTTTGTCGGCTATTTTTTGTCGATTATTACATGGCCTTTCGCGCTGGCTCGTCCTTTCACGAACGTGGTGGTATCGCTAAAAGAGTTCACGAATTATAATATCGGGTTGCGTACGATATTCGAGGGACAGCAAATGATGTCAAACATGTTACCCGTGCATTATGCTCCGAAATATTTAATGATCGGGTCTCCGTTGGTAGTGGTGGTCGGTTGTATCGGGTACCTCTTTTTCATGTTCTTCCGCAAGAAAGAGTTTTCATTACTCTCTTTCTTCTTTCTCTTCTCGCTGGTTTTCCCCGTGTTTTGGGTGATCTACCAGAAATCGAATCTTTACGGGGGAATTCGCCACTTGTTGTTTGTCATGCCGTTTATGGTGTTGCTGGCAGCTCGTTTCTGGACATTGCTGTTATCCGTTTCCCCGAAATACTTGAAGGGGATTGCTACTGTCGTGTTTATCGGGTTGTTGTTCCTACCCGCTCGGCACATGGCCAAGAATCATCCCAATGATTACGTTTATTTTAACGAGCTGGTGGGTGGATTACATGGTGCGTACGGGGACTACGAGACGGATTATTACTATAATGCCTTGAAGAAAGGCGTGGATTGGTTCAAGAAGAACGTGGATTATAAAGGACATCCGGTCCGGATAGTGACGAATCATAGCGCTAACCTGGAACATTATTTCCGGAAGGATACGAACGTGAAGATTGTTTATAGTCGTTATTACGATAAGTTTAGCAAGGATTGGGATTACATGATTTTTGATAACGTGTATATCAATAGTTTTCAGTTGAAGAACGGTCTTTTTCCCGTGAAGGAGGGATTCCTGTATTCCGTGGATGCCGAGGGGTTGCCGATGTGCGTGGTGGGTAAAAGGACATCCAAGGAGGATTATCAGGCGATCAAGTTGGAAGAAGAGAAGAAGTACCCGGAGGCCATTGACAAACTGGAAGGTTATTTGAAGGCTCACCCGTGGAACGAGGAGATGTGGATGCGGCTGAGTAAATTATATTATGCTTCCGGAAAACCGGAGGAGGCTTTACGGTGTACGGGAGAATCCTTGAAATGGCAGCCCCAGTTGATGGATGCCTTGAACATAAGAGCGTTGAGTGCCCTGGATTTGAAGCGTTTTGCCACGGCTCACCAGGCTGTGGACGCGATGTTGGCGCAAAATAACGTGGCTTCTTCTTCCTATTATTTGAAAGGATTGATTTATTATTCCGAGGGTAAGGATAAAGAGGCACTTGATTACGTGAACAAGGCCCTGAGGTATCATGGCGGAAACGTGCAGGCATTGGCTTTGGGCGGTGATATTCTGAGACGGAACCGGAGTTATTCCAAGGCGATCGAGCCTTACGAGAAGGTGGTGCGGGCCAAACGAGCGGATGAACGTGTTTTGCTTGCCTTGGCCGAATGTTATTGCCGCACGAATAATTATAAATTGCTGGATCAGATAACCGCTTTGTTGCGCGATCAAGGACGGGACAAAGTGGCTTTGCAAAAGATAGAGCTCCGGGCCTTGATACAACAGAAACGTATGGATGAGGCCGAGAAGTTGATGACGCGGATGAACGGGGTCGAGGAGGATAGCGAGTTGCTTCTGTTGCGGGCGTTGTGTGATCTCGCTGCCGGGCGTAGGGCTGCCGCGGTGGAGAACGCGGGGAAGGCGATAAAATTGGATCCTCGAAATGGCGAAGCGCTCGAATTGCAGCGTTTTTTGACGAAAGAGGTAGAGATTCGTAAATAAATAAGCAGCGGATGGAAAAAATATGTGTTATCATTCCTTGTTATAACGAGGCCCAACGCCTGGAAGTGGACGTGTTCCGGGAGTTTGTGAAAAGGGAGGGACGTTTTGACTTCTGTTTCGTGAATGACGGTAGTCAGGATAATACTTCCGAGGTCTTGCAACGGGTCGTGGAGCTGGAGCCGGAACGGTTCTTGCTGGTGGATAACGCCGATAACCGGGGAAAGGCCGAGGCGGTCAGGTGTGGAATGCTGTATGTCGATTCTTTAAATCGCTACACGGTCGTGGGATACCTGGATGCAGATCTGGCCACGCCTTTGGAAGATTTGTATTTGTTGGCCGACGAGATGGATCGGAAGCCGGAAGTCGGGATGGCGATGGGAGCTCGTTTGAAACGTCTGGGTGCCAACGTGCAGCGAAAAGCTTATCGCCATTACCTGGGACGCGGGTTTGCTACCGTGGTTTCCATGTTGTTCCAGCTTCCCGTGTATGACAGTCAATGCGGGGCAAAGCTTATGAAGAGTGAACTCATCCCCGTGGGTTTTGGAGAGAAATTCAATTCCGGTTGGCTTTTTGACGTGGAGTTGCTTTTGCGCGTTCGGAAAGAACATGCCGATTATGACCGGATTATTCATGAAGTTCCCTTGAATACGTGGATAGAGAAAGGGGATAGCCGCATAAAATTCAAGCATTTGCTGAAAATGCCTAAAGAGTTGTTCCATATCTATTGTCGCTACATGTGACGGGCATTAAAATTGGCTTCAAATCAAAAGCCGATTTTATATTATTGCAGGTATTCCGGGTGTCTTTTCAACCATACGGCAGCATACGAGCAGGTGCCTTCCGGTTTCAAATGGTTGGCTCTGGCATAATCATAAGCGGCTTCCGTGAGGGCTCCGGCAATTCCTTTTCCTTCCAGGGAGGGAGGAACGAAAGTGTGAACGATATCAAGACTGTTGTCCGTTAATCTGTATTCGGCGTAAGCGGTCATGCCTTCCAGTTCTATTTCAAAACGTTGCCGCGTGGGGTAGTGGGTGACTTTGTAGTTCATAAGTTTCATTTTTTTGATGTAACGAAAGTAATCAATAAAATGTTTTGTATCGCTTTTTCTATTATATTTGATTGAGAAAAGAGGATAAATTCAAACGAGAGATTATGATTGAAGCACCCGAAGCACTGTGTTTGGCCGAGCAATTGAATGAAACCATAAAAGGAAAAGTTATCACGGACGTTATTGCCGGTTACACGCCGCATAAGTTTACTTTCTTCCATGGAGACCCGGAAGCGTATCCCGCCAGATTGCTTGGTAAAACAGTGGATGGAGCCTGCGCGTACGGGGGAATGGTACAAGTAAACGCCGGGGATACCCGGATGGTTTTCAGTGACGGGGCAAACCTTCGCTATTACGCTCCTGAGACAAACCTTCCGAATAAGCATCAATTCCTGTTAGGGTTTGAAGATCAAAGTTGTATCATCGTTTCCGTGCGGATGTACGGTGCCGTGTTGTGCTTCGAGGAGGGGGATTTCGAGGGGAATTTCAAGGAATATTACACGTGTGCGAGGAATAAACCGCAGGTTTTGTCCGATGCTTTTGATAAGGATTATTTCATGGGGTTGATAAATGACGAGCCGGTGCAAAAGAAGAGTGCCAAGGCGTTTCTGGCTACTGATCAGATGATTCCCGGTCTGGGAAATGGTGTGTTACAAGATATTTTGTATATCGCCAAGATACACCCGAAAACGAAAATTGCGTCGCTTCCGGCGGAAAAGAGAGAGGAGTTGTTCTATTGTGTCAAGAAAGTGATGCGGGAGATGTATCAACAACGAGGACGGAATTCGGAAAAGGATTTGTTTGACAATAAAGGCGGGTATATCCCATACCTGTCTAAGGATACGATGGGGACCCGTTGCGTGCGTTGTGGTGATCTTATTCTGAAAGAGAATTATTTGGGAGGTAGTATTTATTACTGTAACACGTGTCAGGTATGAGATATTTTATTCGTCAGGCAATCGAAAGTGATATTTCCGCGCTGAAACAGTTGTTCCGGCAGACGCTCGCGGTCGTGAATATTGAAGATTACACGTCCGAAGAGATTGCCGATTGGGTTTCTTGCGGGGATAATGACGAACGTTGGCGGGAATTGGTGAACGATTATTACATGTTGGTTGCGGATGATCGTCTCAGTGATAAACTGGCTGGTTTCTCGGCTTTATCTTCACAAGGGTATCTGAATTCGATGTTCGTGCATGTAGATTATCTTAATCAAGGGGTTGCCTCGGCTTTGTTAAACAGGTTGGAGGAATGGGCCATGGAGCAACATATACGGGTGGTTACCGCCGACGTGAGTATCACGGCTTTAACTTTTTTCCAGAAGCAGGGGTTCGTGATCGAGAAGGAACAACTCTGGAAAGCGAACAAGTTGTTGTTGAAGAATTACAGGATGAGTAAATGTCTATAAATGAAAAATCCCGGAGGTTAATCCGGGATTTTTCATTTTATCTGTTGTGATCTTTCAAAATGACATCGTGAGCTCCACCTTCCACGATACTGGTGGAAGATACCAACGTGATCTTGGCTGTTTTCTGTAATTCCGTGATGGAGGTAGCACCGCAACTGCACATGGTAGACCGGATTTTACCGATCGTTACATCCAGGTTATCTTTTAATTTCCCGGCGTAAGGCACGTAGCTGTCAACTCCTTCCTCGAATTTTAGTGATTCGCTACCACCCATGTCGTAGCGTTGCCAGTTGTGGGCACGATTTGAACCTTCGCCCCAGTACTCTTTCACGTAAGAGTTATTTACCATTAATTTCTTGGTGGGAGACTCGTCGAAACGGGCAAAGTAACGTCCCATCATCAGGAAGTCGGCACCCATGGCGAGAGCCAGTACCATGTGATAATCGTGTACCAGTCCACCGTCACTACAGATCGGCACGTAAATACCGGTGTCTTCGAAGTATTTGTCACGGGCTTTTGCCACGTCGATCACGGCGGTAGCCTGTCCGCGTCCGATACCCTTTTGTTCGCGGGTGATACAGATGGAACCTCCACCGATACCCACTTTAATGAAATCGGCCCCGGCTTCTACGAGGTAGCGGAACCCGGCTTGGTCAACCACGTTCCCGGCACCCACGAGTACTTTTCCGTTATATTCTTGTTTGATCCATTGTAGCGTCTCTTTTTGCCATTCCGAGAAACCGTCGGACGAGTCGATGCACAAAACGTCAACTCCGGCTTCCACCAGGGCGGGGACACGTTCCTTGTAGTCGCGGGAGTTAATCCCTGCACCCACCAGTAACTTTTTGTCCGTCGTGTTCAACAATTCGTTCGGGTTATCCTTGTGGCTATCATAATCCTTGCGGAATACGAAATAAGCAAGGTTCTGGTCTTTATCAATAATCGGCAATGTATTTAATTTGTGATCCCAGATGACTTGATTGGCTTCGCTAAGAGTCATACCGATTTCTCCCACGGTTAGTTTGGAGAACGGGGTCATAAATTCCTTTACTTTCCTGTCTTTCGGGTCTTTCTCCCCGCGGTAATCCCGGCTGGTTACCAATCCCAGTAATTTACCGTTGGGTGTTCCGTCGTGCGTTACTCCCATCGTGGTATGTCCCGTCCGTTTCACCAAGGCGAGCACGTCTGCTAACGTGGCTTCCGGGGTGATATTGGAATCGCTGGTCACGAATCCGGCCTTGAATTTTTTCACCTTGCGAACCATTTCTGCCTGTGATTCGATCGGTTGCGACCCGAAGATAAATGACAATCCTCCGTTGCGGGCAAGTGCTATTGCCAATCCCGAGTCGGAAACCGATTGCATGATCGCTGAAACAAAGGGTATGTTCAGTTCGATGGCTGATTTCTCGCCTTTTTTATACTTTACCAAGGGTGTTTTCAATGAAACGTTGGTAGGAATACACTGTTTCGTGGTTAAACCGGGAATAAGCAGATATTCACCGAAAGTTCTTGATACGTCGTCTAAATAGATTGCCATAGAATTTATCTTTATACGAATTGATTAAAAATTGGGCAAAGATAGTCAAATTCCCGGAATAATCAGAGTCTCCCGGTTTATTTTTCAGAGTAAACGCGTGAAAACGCTTCTAACCCTTTGATTCAAAAGTTTATAAAGTCTATACAGTTCATAAAGTCCGTGGACCCTGCGGGAGCTTTGTCCATGGCAGCTAAGCTGCCGGTAAGCCTTGTCCGAAGGACACCCGTATCCCCGTATATTCTCACCGGAGACAAGTCGGTGATTCACTAGTGCTTCACTAATGCTTCGATTAGGCTTTAATTATACATCGATTATGCATTGATTGAATATTCAATCAATTTTCAGTCAACTTTCAGTTAACTTTCAATGAACTTATTAGCGAGACACTAGCGAGACTACGGTGCGGGTTACCGTCGTCTACCTTCCACCCTTGCTTCCTCTCGGGCAAATGCTTTCGCCTTGCTAGAGTCGAGAACTTGTTTTTTGTTCAATCATGTTTGACTCTAAAATACTAATCAGTTCACTAAAATTGTAGTAATTGCTAGTAACCATGTTGTTAATTAAATAAGTCGGTGTTTGGTTTATTTTATTTTTAGCGCACCAGGCGACGTGTGATTTAATCATGGTTTTAACCCGCTTGTCAATCTCCGAGGGTCTGGATAAATATTTATCAACTTGCGGGTAGGCAGAAATGTACCGGGGTAATTCGTCAAGGAATTTATCGGGATCTGCAAGATATAACATGGCGAAGTACAATATCACGGGTAAATCTTTTCCCAGGGTTGTTCGCCACGAGATGAACACGAATTCGATCACGATTGTTCATACACTTCGATGTTATAACTTTACAAATATAGTATATTTTGATAAAATCACCTGTCATATTTTAGATATTAAATAACCTAATTCCCTCTTTCTAGCGTATAAGAAGAAACAAATACATAAATAATTACACGAATGAAAACAAATGCATTTATCATTACTTTATTGATATGCTTGAGCGGTGTTATTTTATCCAACACGGCTGAGGCTTGTACCCGGGTGGTTTATCTGGGACCGAATGGGATGATCGTTACGGGTAGAACGATGGATTGGAAGGAAGACTTGCGTACGAATCTGTATGTATTCCCGAGGGGAATGAAGCGTGCCGGGGCAGATTCCGGTAACACGATTCAATGGACATCCAAATACGGCAGTGTCATCGCTGCCGGGTATGATATCGGCACGGCAGACGGGATGAACGAGAAAGGTTTGGTTGCCAATTTGCTGTATCTCACGGAATCATCTTACAATCGGCCTAATGACAATCGGCCCGTGATGGGAATCAGTATCTGGACGCAGTATGTACTGGATAACTTCGCGACGGTGGATGAGGCCGTGGCGGAATTGCGGAAAGAGACGTTTCGCATTGATGCGCCGGATATGCCTAATGGTGCGAAATCCACGATGCACCTGGCCATTTCCGATGCCACGGGAAACAGTGCTATTTTCGAGTATATCAACGGGAACTTGGAAATTCATGTCGGTAGACAAAATCAGGTAATGACGAATTCACCGACCTATCAACAGCAAATTACCTTGAATGATTATTGGAAGCAAATTGGCGGACTCGTGATGTTGCCCGGGACTAATCGGGCAAGTGATCGTTTCGTGCGGGCTTCTTTCTATATCGGGGCAATCCCGCAGACTTCCGACTGGCATATGGCCGTGGCTGGCGTGTTCAGCGTGATGAGAAATGTTTCCGTGCCTCTCGGAATTTCCACGCCGGATCAACCGAATATCTCTTCCACCCGGTGGCGTTCCGTGTCGGATCAGAAGAATCGGGTGTATTATTTCGAGTCCACGCTCACGCCTAATGTCTTTTGGATATCGTTGGATAAGCTGGACTTTTCCGAGAAGGCTCCCGTGCGAAAACTGAATCTTGCCAACGGGGAGATTTATGCCGGGGATGCGGCAGGTAAGATGGTGACCAGTGAACCTTTCCGCTTTTTGTTTCACTGATACACGCTCTAAAAGTCCGTAAAGTCCATAAGGTCCATAAAGTCCATAAGGTCGATTGCCCCCTGCGGGGCGCTTTGTTAACGGCAGTTTTAGCTGCCGACATATACTGTTCGAAGGACTTTTATGACTTTATGGACTTTTTCAGAAGTGCCTGTTGTGTAAATCTCGATTAAAGAGTACTTTCGCGGGTGATGAAGCATATCGAGTGGAATATTGATCCCGTTGCATTTTGGGTAAGCGAGGTACCGATCATGTATTATAGTATCCTGTTGATCGCGGGAACGATATTGTCCGTGTGGATACTGAAGCGGGTTTACCGGGCAAACGGGATTCCATGGGAGAATCTTCAGATTCTCGTGATGTTGAGTATTGCCGGGTTGTTTTTGGGTGCCCGGTTGGGGCATTGCTTGATATACGATTACGAGTATTATTTCGCGCATCCTTTGGAAATTCTGTTGCCTATACGAATAAAACCGGATGAAGGGGTGGTGTTCGTCGGGTATCAAGGGATGGCCAGTCACGGGGGGCTTGTGGGGTGGATTGTCGCGATGGTGGTTTATTCCAGAATGACGGGAGAGAAGATTTTACGTACCCTGGATTTGATAGCGTTAGTGTTGCCGTTAGCGGCTTGTTTTATTCGTTTGGGAAACTTTATGAACTCGGAAATTGTAGGAATTCCGACGAATGTCCCGTGGGCTTTCGTGTTCGAGCAGGTGGATGCTTTGCCGCGTCATCCGGCACAAGTGTACGAGGCGTTGGCTTATCTCGCGATCTTCGGGTTGAACATGTTGCTTTACCGGAGAGTCGGTTTGGATCGGTACCGGGGGATGTTTCTGGGTGTCACGTTGACACTCGTTTTTACGGCTCGTTTTTTGATCGAGTTTTTGAAGGAAAGGCAGGTGTCCTACGAGGATCAGATGGCGCTGGATGTGGGACAGGTGTTAAGTATCCCTTTTATTATTCTCGGTATATTTTTTTTCATTCGGGGAGTGTATAGAATGTCTTCCAGCAACTAATTACTCCCTGTATTCGAGCCGATTCGCTACGGAAGGAATATATCAGTACTACCATTATTCCAGGGTATAATCAGTTTTTTTCCAGACATTCTACAGGGCTAGCCGCCACTTGGCCGCCACCTAGCCGCCAGTTAACCGCCATTTTAACAGTAGTTATGCTTGTTGAACGGGGAATAGCTTTTGGCGAACGGAATCTATTGAAGATTTATTCCGAAGTTATAAGGATGGCACGGGGATAAGTGTTACTAGGGCAAGTGTTTTTTATCCGTTTCGAATAGTTGGGTTATTCGTAAGCCAGGCGGACGTTATCAACCCAGAATTTGTTTCCTATCGTCCCGATGTAGGCTTCCCCGTAACTGGATGATACTCGCACGAAAAGGTGGGTGGGTTTGTCATTCGTGTCGCCCCAGCCGACTTCTTCCACGGGTACGGATTTCCCTTTACTGTTGATGCAGTATAACGATTGTTCTTTAGGGATCAGTTGCATATAGCTTTTGTACCCGGCCTGTTTCGTGGGATCACCGTAGAGGATGGCCAGTCTGTAGTTGTTGTTCCAGTCGGGCGTGTTTTCGGAAATCCGCTCGACGGTAGTCCCGATCCGTTTGGCGTACACGTTTCCATTTTCATCTTCCCAACGTTTCTGGAGAATGACGTATATCTCGGCGGAATCACGTCCCGGGACATCAACGATCTTGCTGAAACCTGTTGCCTTGATACGGTGGTCCGTGCCGGGTGTTTCCATCTTGTAATCGAAGACTATGGCGGTGGGTGTTTCCGTGAAAGGAATTCCCGCGTTGAGTTTACTTTGCGGGTTCTTGGTATCCTTGATCGGTTCGAGCATCTCGCCCAAGTATATGGTTCCCGGAACGAGTACGGTAATATTCACGATCCCGAGTACTTTACATTTTTCCATGAGGGTTTCAACGCGGACACATTGGCCGTCATCCCGTTTCTCCGGGAACACGGAGATGCTGCATTTGGTTATGCCGCTGACTTTTGCCATCACGTTGGAAGTTCTCCACGGCGATACGGAAGAGCTGTTATAGGGTTTGTCTCCCCGGATCGTGTCAACGGGAGCCACCTCGTAAAGGATTTTCGTGTTTCCCCCGATCACGAAGGATTCGTCGATGATGCGTACCATCCAGCTATTGAAATCCCCGTACGGGATGAGCTTTTCAGTGCCTTTTTCCGGGGTCTGTGCTGTTACGAATAGGTTTATCCCGAGAAGGAAACTAAAACATAAGAATGCTTTTATTATCGTGGTCGTTTGTTTTTTCATTTCTTGTCGTTTTATATTGTTTCAATATTCTGTATTACGATAAAATGGTCTTGAGGTTGGCATGCAAGAAATGTGCCAGTGTTAATATTATGGTCGGATATTGTAAATTATGTTGTTATCGTGTTTATTATTAGGGGATACACGTAAATGTTAAATAAAAGAGCTATCTTTGAAGAGTTTTAAATATGTTGTAGTATGATAATGAAAAAATTAAATATTGGGAATCTGTCAATCTCGGTGCCCATTATTCAAGGTGGAATGGGGGTTGGAATTTCTCTCTCCGGTTTAGCATCGGCCGTGGCGAATGAAGGAGGAGTTGGCGTGATTTCCAGTGCCGGATTGGGATTGTTATACCGGAATATGTCGAAAGATTATATTCAGGCAAGTATCATGGGTTTGAAGGAGGAATTGCGGAAAGCTCGTGAGAAGACGAAAGGCGTGATCGGCGTGAATGTTATGGTGGCGATGTCGAATTTTGCCGATATGGTGAAGACGGCTATCGCAGAGAAAGCGGATATTATTTTTTCCGGGGCAGGTCTCCCGTTGAATTTACCGAGTTTCTTGCAAAAAGATAGCGTTACCAAGCTGGTTCCTATCGTGTCATCGGCACGTGCAGCGAAAGTGATTGCCGAGAAGTGGCATAATTTGTATAACTATTTACCGGATGCTTTCGTGGTGGAAGGGCCGAAAGCCGGGGGACACCTGGGTTTCAAGGATGAGCAGATTAATGACGAGCATTTTTCTCTGGAGCATATTTTGCCGGAGGTGATTGCCGAGGTGAAGGATTTGGAGGTGCATTACGGGAAGGATATTCCGGTGATCGTGGCCGGGGGAATTTACACGGGCGAGGATATCAAGCGTTTCATGGATATGGGTGCTGCCGGGGTACAGATGGGAACGCGTTTCGTGACGACGGACGAGTGTGATGCTTCCGATATTTTCAAGCAGACTTATATCGAGGCGAAACAGGAAGATATACAGATTATCAAAAGTCCGGTAGGTATGCCGGGACGTGCGATTTTCAGCAAGTTTATACAGAAAGTGAAAGAGGGCCAGAAACAACCCAAGACGTGCATGTGCAAGTGTATCAAGACGTGTGATATCAGTAAGAGTCCTTATTGTATTATCGCTGCGTTGTACAATGCTTTTAAGGGGAACATGGATAACGGGTACGCTTTTGCCGGGGCGAATGCATTCCGGGCAACGAAGATTGTTTCGGTGAAAGAGACTTTCCGGGCGTTACTGGATGAGTTCAGTCGTTCGGGAAAATAATAGATATTTATTACCTTCCTTTCGACAAGTCGGAGGAGGGTAATGCTTTTTTCATATTTTTCAACGGATTTAGGCGGGATGTAGGTTGTATGGTCTGCGTGTCGCCTATTCTTAATGGGTTTTCAACCAATTCGTGGAGTGATTCCCGATGATCCCTTGATTGTAAAAACGTAGGTCTTGTGCGATTGGAATCCTAAAATCTATAATTAAAAAGGTTGCCACCAAATGCTGTATATGGCGAATGCGGCAATGGTCAGTAATCCCGTGAAGATGATGACTGAGGTTTGGCGCATGTGGGTAGGATGTTTCACGAGTTTACGATCCCGGTGATATTGCAAGCTATGAGCGATGCTATTTACACGAAGGCAGAAGCGGTAAATCCCGTAAGTTATAGCCCCGGCAGCGAAACCGACAACGGTTCCGAAAAGTAAATCACCGGGATAATGTACACCCACGTATATCCGGGTGTAGCAAGTTACTATGGCCCATAGCATGAAAAACGTGGTGAGCGCTTTGTTCTTGAACAGGAGCATCACGAAGCAGGCTAGCGCGAACGTGTTGGCCGCGTGACAAGAGGGGAAACCGTACATGCCGCCTCGTTTACCGTTGACGATATGAACCAGATCGGCAATTTCGGGATTACGTGAAGGTCGGGGGCGTTCGAATATGGGGCGTAATATGGAACTACATGCCTGATCGGCAATCACTATCAGTAAGGCGAACATTAACGTGGTGAATATAACCATGCGTATGTTCATGTTTTTGTATAGCACGTATAGGATGGAGGCGTAGAGGGGTATCCACACGAGTTTACTCGTGAAGATATACATGAACGAGTCGAGGTATGGCGTGTGCATACCATTCAATGTGAGGAATATCGTACGATCGAGAGCTTGCAATGATTCTAACATGAGATTTGAATCTTGTGGTTAAAAATAAATTATAGTCAGCCGCTATTTAAGGGATGATTGAAAGGCAAATATATCATTTTTCGATATATTTGCAAAATGGTTTGAGGCAAACAAGTTTACTCAAATTATTTTGCAGGTTAACAGGTTACAAGTTGATGAATATATGGTAGTATTTCCGAATGCGAAGATCAATATAGGGTTATATGTCACGGAGAAAAGGCCGGACGGGTTTCATAATTTAGAGACTGTTTTTTACCCGATAGAGTTACGGGATATTCTCGAAATCACGGAGATAAAAGGTGAACGGGGGAGTTGTGTTTTCACATCCACGGGGAGTCCGATTGATTGTCCGCCGGAGAAGAATCTGGTTAGCAAGGCTTATTCTATCTTGGCGAGTGAGTATGAGTTGCCTTCGGTTGAAGTGCATTTGCACAAGATCATTCCTTACGGGGCCGGATTGGGGGGAGGTTCTGCCGATGCGGCTTTTATGCTGGTGGGGCTGAATCGACTGTTTTCGTTGGGGTTGAATGAGGAGCAGTTGATGGGATACGCTGCCCGTTTGGGGAGTGACTGTCCTTTTTTCGTGCGGAATCATCCCGTGTTTGCTTTCGGGAAAGGGGAGTTAATGGAGGCCATTGATTTGTCGTTGAAGGATTATGTTATGGTGCTTGTAAAACCGGATCGGGGTGTTTCCACGCCGGAGGCTTACCGGGGAATAACTCCTCGTGCCGCTTCGTTTGACTTACGGGAGTTGGGAAAATTGCCCGTGTGTGAATGGAATGGTGTTGTCGTGAATGATTTTGAAACTTCCGTGATTCCGAAGGTGCCTGAAATACAAGAAATAAAAGATACATTGAATGCTTTGGGGGCTGTTTACGTGTCCATGACCGGAAGCGGTTCTGCCGTTTACGGGTTGTTTGACCGCTCGGTGGAGGTGGGAGAGACTTTTCCCGGATACTTCGTGTGGAAGAGTAAATAAGGACGTGCGTTGCTTGCGAGTTAAATGCTTTTTGGGTTATATAGGGTGATTTTTGACAAGGGAAACGGGTGATATGCGGAAGTTGAACTGAAAGTTTCTAAACGAAATTACCGGAAAGGTGTGATTGATAGGAGCGGGAAAGAAGCTGTTCCTTGTGAATATATGTATACTTTTATCGTTGAGGATGGTTATTGCATAGTGAAACCGTATAATAATAACGGGCAAAATATATGGGTGAAGTTAAAAGAGGGATAAATACTTTATTCGTGTCAAGTTGGAAGTAAAAATGAGTGTGAGGTTTTGATAGAGCTACTTTCAAACTCCCTCTCCCTCCGGCTCTCCCCTTACACGGGGGGAGAGATGATCACCAAGCGGTTTCTCCGCCTGTGTAAGGAGAGGACAGGGGTAGTAATTCCAATAATGAGACTTTTTAAGTGTCTTCGTTTATTGAATTAAGTTTTTATCTCCCCACGAAAGCATACACGAATGAAGATATTCCGGCAAAGATGAAACTGAGTCCGGTCCAGATAATGATGTTCAGTATCCCGAACAGGGGAAAGAAAACAATCATGAAAGAGAAGAACAGGGTGACGATTCCCGCCACGAATATCCATCCCCAACCTCTGATTTTCAGTGAAGACATTTGCAGGGATTCGGCAATATAGTCGATGCTTTTGAACATGAGGATAAAGCCGACGATGTAAGGAAGAATGTCTTCGGTGATGACCGGATGGATCAACAGGATGAAACCGATGATCAAATCAAGTATACCGATAAACAGGCCCCAGCCCCAATGACGAGAGCTTCCCCCGGCGAAGGCGTTCATGACTTCGCTGATGCCGATCACGATGATGATAATACTGAAATACATGGCCAGCCCGTAATAGGAAGCTACCGGGTGGCGAATGATTCCCACGCCGAAAACGAATAACACGATACCCATGATAAGGTATAACCATCTGAATCCTTTAGATCCCGTAGATGTTGTTGCACTTGTTGTAGTCATTTCTTTTTTATTTAAGTTTAGTTTATTTCTTTATATGTGGAATGCTTCGAAAAAGTTGTTATATTGTCATTAAAAAATTAATAACTAATTGTCCGGGAAATACGTTTCACTTGGTAAAATGAGGGTTATGAGGAGAATATTATTATTACTAATGTTGTTTTTGGTAAATTATATGGTTATGGCACAAAAGAAAGAATTGACGGCAGACGAGAAACAAGTGATACTTCATAAGGGTACGGAAAGACCTTTCACGGGGAAATACTATGATTTTAAGGCAAAAGGAACGTATGTTTGCAAACAGTGCGGAACTCCGCTTTATCGTTCGGAGGATAAGTTTGATGCCCGGTGCGGTTGGCCTAGTTTTGATGACGAGATTCCGGGGGCCGTGAAGCGGGTACCGGATGCCGACGGGCGTCGGACGGAAATTGTATGCGCTCATTGCGGGGCCCACTTGGGACACGTGTTCACGGGAGAGGGATTCACGCCGAAGAATACGCGTCATTGTGTGAATTCGATATCCATGGAATTCATTCCAGATAAAGAGTTGAAGGTGGATACGGCTATCTTTGCCGGGGGGTGTTTCTGGGGAGTGGAGTATTATATGAAGAAAGCTCCGGGTGTATTGGCCGTGGAGTCCGGGTATACCGGGGGAAAGGTTGAAGATCCTTCTTACGAGGAGGTGTGTGAAGGAAACACGGGACACGTGGAGGCCGTACGGGTGTTGTTTGATGCTTCGAGGACTGATTACGAGACGTTGGCGAAGTTGTTTTTCGAGATACACGATCCCACGCAGCTGAATTATCAGGGACCGGATTACGGGATGCAATATCGCTCAGAAATATTCTACACGAGTCCGGAACAGAAGGCCGTGGCGGAAAAGTTGATACAACAGTTGAAAACAAAAGGGTATGACGTGGTAACTCGTTTAGCTCCGGCAACAACATTTTGGGTGGCGGAGGATTACCATCAGAATTATTACGAGCGTAAGGGGGCTTTACCTTATTGTCACGGGTACACGAAGCGTTTTTGAGGTTTAAAGTATCGGGGTGATTCGGATGATTCCTTTCCGGTCTTTCGTGAAGACAATACATTTCAACCGGATAGCTTGTTTCTCGAAATCTATGAGGATGGCCGGGTTAAAGTGTTTGCCATTGATGCGGGTTTCAAAATGCACGTGTTCGGTGGTAGCCCGTCCGGTACGTCCGACAAGGGCTAACGGGTCTCCCGCGTTTACCCGGTCACCCGATTTTACCAGATGCTTGAAGTTATGACTGTACACGGTTTCCAGACCGTTGTAATGACGCACGACAATCACGTTTCCGTATCCCTGTGCTTTGCCGGCAACTCGTACGATACCTGAAAAGGTGGCTCTCACGGTGTCTTTGGCGAATGTTTTCAGATCAATTCCCGTGTGCATCCTGCCATTTCGTTTTCCATAGGAGGAAAGTACTCGTGCCCCGGGCAACGGGAATGAAAATTCATCGTCCGGAATCTGATCCAGATCCAGAATGTGATTTCTTGCGCGTGAAAATAACAAGGGGTCTCCCGCTTGTACGTATCGTTTTTCCTGTGCATTGAAAGTTTCGGTTATCGGGTAGGTCTGTACAAAAAATTCAGTGATCTGGGGTTGAGTACAGGAATATAAATCAGGGATTTTCAGTAAGTCTGAAGCTTGTAAGACCGGGGTGGGAAAAGTTGCGGGAACTTTCGTCAGGTGTTTCTGCGAACAGGAACAACAGACGAAGAGCCATAGGAATATCCATCTGTATAATGATAAAGTGCCTTGCATATGTGAATTTATTGGGCGCAAAGCTATGAATTTTTATCTGTTTTTCAGTAAATTTGCAAGGGAATAAATACCGAAGTATTTATTCCCTTGCGTTACAAGTTGCAGGTTGCGCCAGGGGGCGCTGCAGGTTACAAGTTGAGAATTTACTTGTGGCTTTCAACTTGTAACCTGTAACTTGTTAACTTGTAACGTGGCGTTGCCACATAAAAATAGAATCATGAAAATTGCTGTACCAACTAGGGGAAATGTTATTGACGATCATTTTGGACATTGCGAGTTTTACACGTTGTTCACGGTAGATGATGCCAAGAATATCACGGATACGGAGACCTTGCCTTCTCCTCAAGGATGTGGTTGTAAATCGAATATCGCTTCCGTGTTGAAAGAAAAAGGGGTGAGCGTGATGCTTGCCGGGAGTATGGGTGATGGAGCTTTAAAAGTTTTAAGTGACCAGAATATCAAGGTGTTGCGAGGATGTAAAGGGGAGGTAAGAAAAGTCGTGGAAGGGTATTTGAAGGGATTCGTGCTGGATTCCGGTATCGGTTGTCATCATCACGATGAAGGGGGCGAACATCAATGTAGTCACGGACACTGAGAGTATTTAGAATGAAGGCGACGGGAAGGAAAAGTGTTAAAATATTTTGTTTTTTTCAATAGAAATTATATATTTGAGCAGGAAAAAACAGAGAAAGTCGTTTTTATAATGTATACCACAAATCTATTAAATGTTGCAAGGTATTGTGGGAGTGAGAGTAAGGATTTTTCATCCTTACTCTTTATTTATAGTGACGAGCACTTTATCAATCCGGGCTGCATCCATGTCCACGATTTCAAACTCGAAATTATACCAGGTTAATTTTTCTCCCGTGTGAGGGATATGTTCCAGTATTTTCAAGATTAATCCGCTTAACGTGTTGTAATAATGTCCCGTGTAGAGGAATTCCATGTCGAAATAAGCCAGGAAATCATAGAAGGGGCATTGACCATCCACAAGATAACTTCCGTCTTCTCGTTTCACGATGTCCGGTTCTTCACCTATTTCGGGGAGATCCCCGATTAAGGCTTTCAGTATATCTTGTAAAGTCACGATTCCCTCGATACTTCCGAACTCGTCGGTAACCAGTCCATATTTCGTGTGTCCTTGTTTTAAGTGTTCCAAGGCATTGTACACGCTTTGATTCTGGGGGAAATATTGGGGTACGCGAATGATCGACTTCAAGTTAAAGTCGGGGGATTCGATGGTTCTGAAAAGGTCTTTCAGGAGGACGATACCCACGATATTATCCAGTTTCGTGTCGGCCACGGGATAGATCGTGTGGATGTGCGTGTTGACAGTCTCCCGGATAGTGTCATTACTATCGTTGATATTCAACCATACCAAATCGCTCCGGTGTGTCATGATAGAACCGATATCCCGGTCTCCAAGGTTGAACACGCGTTCCACGATATCCTGTTCTACTTCCTGTATCTCCCCTTCGGCAGTACTTTCTTGAATAATTGCCTTGATTTCCTCTTCCGTAATTTTATTTTCATTTGATTTATTCAAGCCTAACACCCGCATCATGAATGACGTGCTGGCGGAGAGCAACCACACGAAAGGGGAGGCTATTCGAGAAAGGATATTCATCGGGCCCGCGATCAGTTTGGCCATTCTCTCCGCGGCAACCATCCCGATTCGTTTGGGGACAAGTTCTCCGAAAATTAACGTGAGATAGGTCACCACGATCACGATAAGCGTTTTGGATATCAGCAGGGCATGGGGTTTTAATACCTCGATTTTTTCAACCCATACAGCAAGGTCTCCCGCGAGAGCCTGCCCGGAATAAAGACCGGTAAGGATACCGATCAACGTGATTCCGATTTGAATGGTTGAGAGGAAACGATCCGGCTGATTGGCTAATTTTAAAGCTCTCTGGGCGGATTTACTCCCGGTTTTGGCTTCTGTTTCAAGACGGGATTTACGGGCTGACACCATGGCTATTTCAGACATGGCGAGAACTCCGTTTAATAAAATAAGTCCTATGATGATTAGAAATTCCATATTTTAATTTATGATTTTAAATTTTAGATTGAGTGATTACCATTTTCAATTCTTCGTTTTCAATTGTTTCCGGTCGTATGATTAAAAGTGAAGGTAACTTGGAGAACAAGTCCCGACTTTTTGCGACTTTTTCGCAAGTTACGTAACTTATAACTAACAGACACTCTTTGTTTTTAATTAAAGGATTAGATGTTAACGGTTTATCCATGATGAATTTAACCGGATCGTGTTGCACGAATTCCGTCATAATTCTGGATTCCAAATGTTTATTCACCTGTTCATGAATAAAACAGATCCGGATTGTCATACTCTGTTCGCCTAACCGGGTTCTGGCATAATTGAACAAGAAAAGATCGTCTTCGTTATCTACGAGTAGTAAAACTTCGGATGTCTGCGTGTATCCTCTGTTCACGAAAATACCTACCGAGCAATTCACTTGGTTCATGATTGATTCCAGCTTTTCCTTTAATAAGGTGCCGGGTAGGTTTAGAGATTGATTTCTCAATTTCGTGATGAATCGGGTTATTGCGGCAGACTTTTTATTTTTTCCTAGATTGATCACGGGGGATTCTTGCATGAATTGTTGCCCGGCACCCACGAAGAGATAATCTATTTTTTCTTCATTAGCCATGTTTACCATGCCTTGAATCAGTTTATCCGTAACTTGATAACGCTTTTCGACTTTTAATTCCAAACGTTGGGCCTCTTCTTTCAAGGGGAGGAAGCTCTCCTTGGCGTATTCGGTGGCTTTTGCCGGGTTTAGTTCGGTTCCTAGCGTAAAGTGGGTAGCGATGATATGACTCTCTTTCAGACGGTATCCGAGTAACAGGTCAGCCATGTTAAGCAAGATTTTTCCCGATTCCGGACGTCCGAAGGATAACATGACTCTCCGCACGTGTTTGTGAGTTTCTTTGCCTTTTCGGAAAACTCGTTCCACGAAAGCTAATAAGGGGGTGGCCATGAACGTGGTTATAAGGGCCATGATAACCAGTATAACAAAGATTTCCGGGGGAAGAACACCCATTTCGTACCCGATGTTTAAAGCCACGAGTTCCATTAACCCGCGGGTATTCATCAATGTTCCCACGATAAGACTGTCTTTCCAGTTTTCCCCGACGGCTTTCGCGGCCAAGGTGCAACCTCCGAGTTTGCCCGTGATAGCTACCAGTATGAACAGTAAGCACACGCACCAGAGACTCGGAGTGTTTATCAGACCGATTTCCGTGCGTAATCCGGTGAAAGCGAAAAACAAGGGAAGGAAGAACACGAGTGCCAGATCTTCGACTTTTTCCATCATGATTTTTCGGAATCCGGGAGAAGGCGGCATCACGACTCCGGCAATGAAGGCGCCGAACAGGGCGTGAATACCGATCACCTCGGTTGTTGCAGCCGAAAGTACAAGGATGAGGAAAATGAAGCCCACGAATGATTTGTTAATGACTTCCGAGTACGCGTATATTTCCCCGATCTTTTTCAGGAAAGGACGCATCACGAGAAACATGAAAGCGATGTACACGAGGGTGAGACCGATCGTGTAGAGGGCACTGACGAACGTTCCGGCTTTGGCTATCGCGATTACGATGGCCAGCAGACACCATGCGGTGACGTCATCATTTGCCGCCGAAGCGATGGAGAGCGTGCCGATGGGGGTTTTCGTCATGTTGCGTTCTTGCACGATACGGGCTAACACGGGAAAGGCCGTGATACTCATGGATATCCCGATAAATAAGGCAAATGGTAGGAAGGCCGTTTGATTGGCCGCATATTCTTCATATACCCAGATGGATGCGAGAATACCCAAAAAGAACGGCACGACGATACCGGCATGGCTGATCACCAGTGTCTCGTTCAATTTGTTCTTTAGTAGCCTAAAATCTAGTTCCAAACCGATGACGAACATGAACAGGACTAGACCGATCTGACTTAACAGGTTCAGGTTTGTCAGTGAGTTTACGGGGAAGAGATGTGCGAATAATTCCGGGAAGAAATATCCGAGAAGAGAGGGGCCAAGTACGATACCTGCCACGATCTCCCCGATAACACCCGGTTGTCCGATGTATTTGAAAAGAAACGAGAATACACGTACGGTCAGTAGAATCACGATGATCTGGATTAACAAGATCGTCAAAGAACTTGTCATGTTCTCGGAAAGAATATTCCGGAACATCCCAAATGCCGATTCGTTTCTATTGATCGCGTGTGCTGCCGAATAATGGTCGAATTTGTTCCCGAAAGTGAGGGCCAAATAAATAAGCCCTCCGAAAACGGTTATCATTCCGACATATATCCAGTAATTCTTACTGTTTCTTTTCATGATCCCCTGTAATGACGCTATTTTTTATTCTTCATCCGTTTGAATGCCCGGAAGATTTCACCCACCCAGAGTACAAGGGAGGTGGAAAGCGTGATCCATATCCATTCTTCCCAGCTTAGTGGCACGGTTCTGAAAACGGAACCTCCGAAGTTGACGACAAGAATTTGTCCCACAACTATAGCCATTCCCACGGTGAGGAAACCTTCGCTTCTGAATAGGTCTTTGAAAGCCGAGTCGTTCGTGCCGAAGGTCTTGGCATTAAACATATTCCAGAATTGCAACATCACGAATACGGTAAAGAATATTGTCAGGTTTCGTAGTCCTTCCGGGGTGGCGGCATCTATTCCTCCCACGTAATGAGAGAGTATATAGAGTAATCCCAACAGGATAGCCACGAAGGTGATTCCGGTGGCAAGTATCAATTTCTGCATTTGCGGGACGATGATGAAAGCATTCGAATCTCTCGGTTTGCGTTTCATCACTTCCGGACTGGGTGGGAGGGAGGCCAATGCCCCGGCCGCAAAAGTATCCATGATCAGGTTAACCCATAACATCTGGGTTACCGTGATCGGGAGCTCCGAGCCGAACAGGGAACCGAGCAACACGATGATTAAGGCTGCCACGTTGATGGTTAACTGGAACAGGATGAAACGCTGGATATTCTGGTATACCGAACGTCCCCACATGACGGCGGAAGTAATACTGCTGAACGAGTCATCGAGCAACGTGATATCACTGGCCTCTTTTGCCACGGAGGTTCCGCTACCCATGGATAAGCCCACGTGAGCATGATTCAGGGCAGGGGCATCATTGGTTCCGTCTCCGGTAACTGCCACGATCGCTTTTTTCTGTTGCAGTAATTGTACGAGTCTTTGTTTATCCATGGGACGTGCCCGTGACATGATCTTTAAATCCAGTACCCTGTCAAGGGCTTCTTTGTCTGTCAGTTGGGCGAATTCAACTCCTGTGATCACGTTACGTTCCGTGTCTTTTTCTGTCCACAGGCCGATTTGACGTCCGATTTCTTTTGCCGTTCCGGGAGTATCACCCGTAACCATTTTTACTTGGATTCCGGCATCAAAGCAACGTTTCACGGCATCCGGTACGTCTTGACGGATGGGGTCGGAAATTGCCACGATACCCAAGAAAGTCAGTTCCGTGTTGTACAAACGGCCATCTTTGAAATGAGATTCGTTATCTTCAATGATCTGGTAAGCGAATCCCAAGGTACGCATGGCTTGATTCTGGTATTCCAACAATTGTTTTTCAACCGTTGTCTTGTAATTGGAAATGGGCTGTAATTCCCCGTCAATCAAGGCATCCTTGCATTGAGCGAATATGATTTCCGGGGCTCCTTTCACGTACAGAATCTTTTTTCCCATGACGGGAGATTCGACCAGCGTGGCCATGTATTTTCGTTCGGTGGAGAAGGTCAATTGATCTATGACCGTGGCATTTTCACGAAGCTCTTGGTAATTAACCTTTTGCTCGTTCAACCAAAGTAACAAAGCAGCTTCTGTCGGGTTGCCGAGAGTTTTAACCTTTACCGGGTCTGAGAAATCCAGAAAGGCGGTCGTGTTGATGGCGATACCTTCCTTTATCAGTTTTGAATTTTCATTATCTGATAATTGCTGATCGTTTAGACCGTAGAAATTGGTTTTGTACACGGTCATTTGGTTCTGGGTTAATGTACCCGTTTTATCCGTACAGATCACCGTGGTAGCTCCCATGGTTTCACAAGCATGCATTTTTCGAACCAAGTTATGGGATTTCAGCATCTTGCGCATACTGAGTGCCAAACTTAGCGTGACGCTCATGGGAAGTCCTTCCGGGACAGTAACCACGATAAGGGTTACGGAGGCCATGAATGCGGCTAGAATTTTCTTACCCAAGCCAAGCGGAATCCAAGCATGCGGGTCCCAAGGTTTTACCCCGAAGGCCAATCCGATAGCGAGCATGATCACTAAAGCCACCAGGCCGTACAGGAACCAACGTCCCCAACCACCTTCTTCAATACTTTTCGGGAGTTCTTTTTCTTTCCCCCGCAAGGTATGGACATCGTAGATTACCGGAACCCACACTTTGGCAAGCATGATGATAGCCGCGATGATAACGGCCCCGACCAATCCGAGTTGTCCTAATCCCGGAGTCGGGTAGGCGGGATTAAAGAATATACCTTTGATGAATAGTATGGAGAATGTCAGGGCGGCACCGCAGAAACCGACGATCCCGATGAATTTAGCCAGCGATTCCAGTTGCTTGTCCAACGGGGTGGGCTCTTCGCTCTTTTCCGAGGACTTTTCGGCTACTTTACCGAACTCGGTAGAGTCACCCACGGCAAGTACCTGCATCACCCCGTGACCGTCGGAAACGGTCGTTCCTCTCATCACGTGGTTTGAGGGATACGTGGCTTCCAGGTTAAATTCGGATTCGATGACCGTTTTATGGGCAATAGGTTCTCCGGTCAGGCTGGATTCGTTTACTTGCAACGAAATGGCTTCTAAAAGTACCCCGTCGGCAGGAATTTCCTCCCCCTGTTCCAACAGTACGATATCATCCACGACTATCTCTTTTTTGGCAACCTCGTGTACATTCCCGTTCCGGATTACCTTTACCATCGTGTCATCATTTACTTGATTCAACACGTCGAATTTCTTGTTGGCATCCCACACGAACCAGGTGGCAACCCCGGTAGCCAGTAAGATGGCCACGGCGATACCGATTGTTTCGGCGATCTCGATGATTCCTTCCGAGAAATACATGGATATGGCGATCCCCCCGGACAGGAATACGGCGACCATTAATATACGAATAACGGGATCTTCGAAATTCCCGATGAAAATTTGCCATAAAGAATCCCTTTTCGGGGGAGTTAACACGTTGGCTCCGTGTTTTTCACGACTTTCCAGCACTTGTTTATCCGTGAGTCCTGTGTAGTGTTTACGTGATTCCATTCTGTAATTTAGTATTTAATTTTGTTTTTTTTACGTGTTGACCGAAAAATAAGATACCCGAAAAAGCAAATTCCTACCATCAACATAACAATGGAGATTTCGGTGAAATACTTTTCCAGTAGTTCTTTTCGGGAATATAAAAAGTAACCGGCAATCGCCAGGATCAGGTTCCATATACCGCTTCCGGCTGCCGTATAAAATATAAAGCTGTTTAACGGCATTTTGACCAGTCCGGCCGGAAGTGAAATAAAACTTCTTACCCCGGGGGTAAGTCTTCCAATCAGAGTGGAACTTTTGCCGTATTTCAAAAAATATTGTTCGGATTTTTCTATTTTTTCTTTTGACATCCGCAGAATCTTTCCCCAGCGTGATTCCGCGAACGTGTAAATAAATCTGCGCCCCAGCGTGTAGGCCAGCACGTAATTGAAAAGGGCACCTAATACTGATCCGATTGTGCTGAACAAGACGACCAGCGTGAAATTGAGGTCCCCGTTGGCAGCTTTCCAGGCTGCGGGGGGAACGATCAGTTCTGCCGGAAAAGGGATGATGGAACTCTCTATTGTCATGCATACGAGAACACTCCAGTAATTCACGTTATACATATACCAATCGAGAACGGATTGAAGCCAATCGACCATATATTTGTTTTAGTTTATACTATTTTATACTCGCTTTTTTGTCTGTTTTCCCGTTAAGATCGTGTCATAACAGCAATTCATTCAAAGAGTAAATATAAAATCCTTGACTGTGGCGGGTGGTCAGGTACTGAATAAAATGCCGTTCGTTTTTTGCCAACGACACTTTAGCCGGAATGTTTTTCCCGCCGTACATATTATTATGCGAATACAGGTTTGTTTTAGGTGGTTTATTTAACCCGAAACGTCGTCCGTGGGGAACTGTAATTCCCTCGTCTGCCCCTAATTGGTAATAAAATGAATAGTGATTGCTGATGTAAATCGGATATTCCGCCTCGGATAGCTGTTCGGTTTGTGTAGGCAAAATCGTCTCTTTCTCTGTCGTGTATCCTCGCAGTCCATTGACAATGAGTGTTAAAGAAAAAATAAAGACAGGTATGTATACAAAAAACAGCCTTTTCATTATAAAATTATTTACTGGCTCAAAAGTAATATATTTTTGAGAAAATATTGCTTTTCCCTTATGCTTTTTATTGTCGATAAGTTCGTTTTATTACGTACCTTTGCGGTGAATTAGAAATATTCAGATCATGACGGTAAAAATGATATTAGGATGTATCGTGGCTCTTTTGGCGTTAGTGAACCCGGTACAGAAAGTGTTGATCGTTACCTCGTTGCAGGAACGGTTTAGCCAGAAAGACCTTCGGTATATATCCATAAAATCGTCTATCACGGCGGCCCTGATCCTGATATTCTTCCTTTTTTTGGGAGAGATCACGTTTAGTTACGTGTTTCATGTCGAGTTGTATTCCTTCCAGATCACTTGCGGGGCGGTGTTGATGTATAACGGGTTGTCGGGACTGTTGAAAGGTTTTTTCCTGAAGGTGGACGAGCATATAAAATTGGCGGATTTGACCACCGTTCCAATAGCCATACCCATGATTGCCGGACCTGCCACGATTACGGCCGCCGTTACTTTCCCGGTTCAATACGGGCGGGAGATCACGATTATATCTATCCTGATCGCTTTGGTGGTGAATCTGTTTTGTATGTTACAAGCCCGTCGGATCGGGAATTTCCTGATCAAATATAATTTTATGAACCCGTTAATTCGTATTATCGGGTTGATAGTTGCCACGATCGGGTTGCAGATGATATTTGACGGGATTACCCTGTTTATAAAGACGTTGACGGTGTGAGGTTTATAAAGTCCATAAGGTTTATAAAGTCCATAAGGTCTATAAAGTCCATAAAGTCTATAAGGTCAGTGGACCCCTGCGGGGCGCTTTGTCTACGGCAGCATGTGCTGCCGTTAAAGTTTGTCCGAAGGACACCCGTGACTTTATGGACTTTACGACTTTATGGACCTTATAGACTTATTTCAAGGTATCCATTCGATGATTCGGTTTGTCGGGTGATTCTCTCGCCATTTTATGAAGTCAGCATAAGTACGGATTCCGTCTTGGATAACAGCTTGGTAATATTCGATCCCCATGATCTTTTCGGTGTCGGGGGTTTCGTATTTCAGTTGTAGAATCGTGTTCCGGGTTTCCGGTGTCAACACGGTTGCGATACGTTCGGCGACGCGTTCGAAGTACCCGTCATAGCGGGAACCTTTCAAGATGTGGATCATGTCGATTTGCCACGGCGTGTTATCCGGGGAGAGATACGATGCATGCCATTCTATGCAGTGTTCATCGGTATCAATCGAGTTGATATATTCGATTTGTTTGATTGCCGGGTGTTCGGCGATTCGGGTTATTGCGGCAAAACTTACGGAAGGGGTTAGCGTGGGGGTATAGATATGAAAGTCAATATCCTTGTGCTTCATCATTAGTCCCATTTTTAATGAACCGACAAGATTAATTTCGGCCCCTACAGATTCCCAAATAGGAATAATACGGGTGTCCCGGATAATTTGCCGGGCTTGTTCCATATTCTGGGCTGCGATATTTAGTAAGTTTTCCATAGAAATAGTATTTTAATGCCGCAAAATTAGTGATAATATAGAGTAATAGAAAATGAATGAATATTCCTTGATTTTCTTTTTCGTTTTCTTGGAACATTGTTTATTATTGTTTAAATTGGTAGCTGAATATTTAAAAAATCGGCTATGAAATATATTGTGTCATTTGTGCTTTTTTTGGGGTGTTTTGTTTGGTTTGGGAATAGTTCGTTGGTTGCTCAGGTGTATAAAGACAAACAAAAGGATGAGAAAAAAAAGATTATTCGGGAGCAAGCGATAGAGTTATTACTAAAGGAGCAACAAGTAGCGGCAGAACGGGCTGCATTGATGGAATTGTACTGGGCGTTGGGAGGTGAGGAGTGGCGTACGAATGAAAATTGGTTGAGCGATCGGCCTGTTGAAGAATGGTACGGGGTGAAGCGGAATTATGATAATGGGATGTTGAGCTTGTATTTAGGGTCGAATGGTTTGAAAGGAGTCTTGCCGGGTTCTATTTTTAAGCTAAAGACATTAGAGGTTCTTAATCTCTGTAATAATGGGATTACGGGGGAGATTCCTGTAAATATAGGTGAATGTTCGGCATTGAGACAATTATCCTTGAACGGTAATCGTTTGACGGGGAAAATTCCCGGTGGGATCACCGAACTAGAGAATTTAGTGTCGTTGGACTTGGCACGTAATGAATTATCGGGAGAGATTCCCGCCTCGCTCGGGAATATAAAAGAATTGAAATTTCTGAGACTGGAAAATAACAGGTTGATTGGTAGTATTCCGGCAAGCATTGGTAATCTTTCACGATTGGAGTATATGAATATTTCAAGTAACTTGCTGGTAGGAAAAATTCCGGAGGAGTTTACGCTTTTGGAGAATCTGGAAGAGGTGTATTTATGTGATAACCGTATGCGGGGAGCTTTACCGTTGGATTGGAGTAATATGAAGAAATTGCATACTCTGTCGTTAGAGAACAACCGTATAGACGGAGAGATCCCCGCGTCATTGGGAAATGCGAAAGCTTTGAGGTATCTTTGGTTGAGGAATAATTTGTTAAGAGGACCGATACCGGTTACTTTAGCTGATTTGAATGAATTATTGAGGCTAGAGCTGGCGAATAATCGGTTGACAGGAGCGATACCCGGTGGGCTGTTTGCTTTGCCGAAATTATATAGTTTGGGTTTGTCGGATAATAATTTGTCCGGGCCGTTACCTTCTGATATAAACAAGGCTATTTTGTTATCCTCTCTTGATTTGAGTAACAACCGTTTGAGTGGGCCGTTACCGTTGGAACTTTGGGAATTGACGCAATTAAGTTTTATTAATTTGAGAAATAACAGGTTTACTGGAACTATATCCCCGGAAATAGGAAAGATGACGGCCTTGACTTCGTTGGATTTGACTTCTAACAAGTTTTCAGGCGAGTTGCCGAAGGAGATCGGGGAGTTAATGCGGTTACATTCTTTGTTGCTTTCGGAGAACGAGTTTTCTGGAGAGTTGCCGGAGACATTGGGCAAGCTGGCTCACCTACGGAATTTTTACGTGAAGACTAATCATTTTTCCGGCCCTTTCCCGGTTGTATTAACGAAATTAGTTCAGTTGGAATATTTGAACTTGAGTTTTAACTGTTTTTCGGGTGAGATTCCATCCGAGATTGGTAACTGGGAAAGTATGAAGCATTTGTATTTATGGGAAAATCAGTTTACAGGGAGTATACCTTCGACAATCGGTAATTTGCGCAACTTGACGGAATTGAGTCTGGGACAAAACCGGTTAACCGGAATATTACCCAAGGAGTTGGGTGAGTTGAAGAATTTGTCTAAAGTATTTTTGAATAATAATGGTTTTACCGGGCAACTTCCTGTCGAAATAGCGGGTATGCGAAGTTTGACTTTTCTAAACTTGGCTAATAACCGATTGTCGGGTGAGTTACCGGAGGAGTTGGGTGAGTTGGAGGCGTTAGAAGAGTTGTATCTGGGTGTTAATATGATAACGGGGACATTTCCAAGCACGATAGGCAAGATGAAACGTTTAAAAGTATTGAGCGTGTTTGGGAACCGGATGAGCGGTGTATTACCTCCTGAACTTGGTGATATGGAAGGACTTGAAAAATTGTACCTGACGAATAATCAGTTTGAGGGGGCAATCCCTCCGGAGATCGGTAATCTGAAGCGCTTGAAAGTATTGGCTATACCGAATAATAAGTTTTCGTCACTTCCGGAAGAATTAGGTGATTTGGAGGGATTAGAAGAATTTAACGCATCCGGAGCTTTTACGGGGGGAGTTTTACCCGAGAGTGTCGGTAATCTGAGAAATTTGAAGTTATTGTTGTTAGGGGCTAATAAGTTATCTGGAATGATTCCTTCCGGAATCGGAGATTTGACACGGTTGGAAAGAGTCGATTTGTCCATGAATGAATTAAGTGGAAGTATTCCTGTTGGAATAGGCTATCTGGATCGCTTGACAATATTGGATGTATCCGGGAATAAATTGAGTGGAACAGTGCCTGCAGAGATCGGGAATATGCGATGTTTGACGTTGCTTCGGCTGGCTCGGAATGAGTTGGAAGGAAGTTTACCTGTGGAGCTGGGATGGCTCTCTGAATTGGAGGTGTTGGATGTAGCATCAAATGAATTAACCGGAACATTACCCGCCGAATGGGGCGAATTGCGAAATTTGAAGTCTTTGATTCTCACTCGGAATAAAATTAGTGGAAGTATCCCGGAAGAATGGGCGGGAATGGAAAAACTGGAAAATTTTATGGTGATAGATAACGCTTTAACAGGGAAAGTGCCGGATTTTCTGTTTAATTTACCTACGTTGAAGCGGATGTTGATTGAAGATAATTTCTTAGAACTTACCACGGAACAAAAAGCATTGAATCGGAAAGGTGGTGTTTATTTTTTATTGCCGCAAAAGAAGAAAGATATTTGATTTTGATCACCCACCTATTCTTTTCCCGTGTATAAGGAAAGAATAGGTGGGTGATCATTTTAATTGGACTTCAGTTGAGAGTCGGTGACATGTTTTTCCTTGTAAGGGAATCCTTTCTCGAACTCTTCGACTTCTTCCGGGGTAACGTTGAATACCGGGTCTTCATAGAATTTTCCGCTGATACGGGATAAACTACCTTCGTGTAATTCGAAAATCATGAACGGGTCAAAATTTTCTCCTTCACGGGTGGTAATGTGGTATTGGGCGGCATTTTTGAATCCGAATCGGTGGTAATATGCGGGATTACCAAATAGGACGATAGCTTTGTAACCGAAGTTCCGAGCCGTGGCTTGGGTATGTTTTATCAGTAAAGAACCTATTCCCTGTTTTTGGAGGGAAGGGGACACGCTGATCGGTCCCAGGCAAAGAACTTCGTGTTCCATGCCCGTGTTGTCGATAACTTTGGCTTTCGTGCATATCACGTGTCCCACGATTTCCCCGTTTTGTTCGGCCACGAAATCGAGTTCCGGGATAAAACAAGGGCTTGTCCTGATCTTGTGTAACACGAGATGTTCGTCTGCTCCGGGATGATACACGTCCCAGAAGGCTTCCCGGGTGAGGTTGTCAACAAAGGCGTGGTCGGTTTCTGTTTCCAGTCTGATCGTTGTATTCATATTCCTTTTCCTTTTATTCATTTTTAATTCCGATGTAAAAGACATAGCCGTAATATTTTTTGTATTTGCGGTAATAGTTCTGTTCTTCCAGTTGATTTTGGGCGAATTGCCGGGCCGTTTCGCTGTAATCGTATTGTTCGAGGAACGATGTGACACAGGCTTGCATGGGTTTGTAGAAATGATCTAACCAGCAATCTTCAGGCACGATAAAGTGTGCTTGGGGCGTATACCCGGCGTCTTCCATTTGCTTGACTTTGTTTGGTATCGTGTCGATTTCGGCGTAATGAAAGTGCCAGAAATGATTAATCTCTTCGGGGCGTGTGGGGGTAAGCCACGAGACTTCCGACACGGCGATTGCTCCCCCGGTTTTCAGGAATTTTCTCCATTCGTTGAGTCCCCTCCGAAAACCGATATTGTAGATAGAACCTTCAGCCCAGATCAAGTCTAATTCTTCTCCTTCAAAAGGTAATTCAGCCATCGAACCTACGATGCCTGTAACCCGGTCGTCATAGCCGTGGCGTTTCATTCTCGCGTTGAAGAGGTCGATCAGCTTGGGAGATATGTCCATACCCCTGATCGTCCCGTCGGTATGGGTTGCGAGCGTGAGGGTTTGTCCCCCGCTACCGCAACCGAGGTCTGCGACTTTTGCGTCTTGCGGGAGTTTCCCGACGAGGTTTAATGCCTGGCAGGTCGTTTGTTCACTACCGGGTCCCTGACGATTTAACCGACCGAAAAAGTCCACGATCATGTCGAAATCGAAATCTTCTACTAGTTTTAGTTCTTTTCCCATAATTGATATAAATATAATGATTAAGTTTGAATCTCGCACCTTGTGGGCATGAAGATTCGGGTAAAGATTTCCGGGGTACCCGTGAGGATACTTGAAAATCGTAAAATGAAGCCAAATAAAAATTATTTTCGGGTGTGAAACTCGAATTGAAAGGTCCAGTCTGAAGAGATTACAGACTGTTAATTACGCATTTATCTTCTTAGAGTTTGTCGTTTTCAAACAGCAATGTTTTAATTTATCGTGCTCAAAGATAGTTTATTTTGAATTAAATTGATGGTTTCAACGGAAAATTCTTGTTTATCAAATATTTCTTTTGGATTTGGGCTGAAAAGAAAAGATTTTTGAACGAAATAATCATTTGCAAGATGGGTATATGTTGTATATTTGTACATGGTATATTTATAACTTACCTGTTTTCAAGCGAAATGATATGAAGAAATTTATAAAAGTTCCAACGGCTCTTGTTTCTGTTAACTGTACCAAAAGTTCTTTAAAGCTGGATGGTTGTTCGGTGATTGAATCCTGTATCCATAGCATGGGAGGGAAGGGAACCATGTTTCTGGAAGAACATTTGTTGGTGTTCGTGCTGGAAGGAACGATGACCCTTTTCTATGGAAACCAGCGGTTTGTCGTGCATGAGAATGAGATGATATTGCTGAAAAAGGCGATGTTCGTGAGATACGAAAAGGAGGGTAACCCGGATCATGATAATGTTTTTGATAGTTTGATGTTTTGCTTGAAAGACGAGTTGTTGAAAGAGTTTCTCACGATGGCGAACGTTAAAATACCCCGTATCACCGAAGAGGTGAAGAACACGGTGAACCCGATGACGGATTGTTTAGTGGCTTTTGCCCGTTCGTTGAAGCCTTATTTTAATAATCCGTCTTCCGTGAACGAGGGATTACTTCGGATTAAAATCATGGAGTTATTGTATAACGTGTCCGAGTGTAGTAAGAATATCTTCCGTCAAATACTTCAACTTCGTCAGCCTGTGCGTAATGATATCCGGCAAGTTGTCGAACAGCATTACTCGACTCCCGTGACCTTGCCGGAATTGGCTTATCTTTCCGGGAGAAGTTTATCCAGTTTCAAACGTGATTTTCAGGTGATATATAATATGCCTCCGGCACAATGGATTCGGGAACATCGGTTGGACAAGGCGAAAGACATGATCGAGAGTACGGTCATGCCCGTTTCGGATATATGCTATTCGCTGGGATTCGAGAATCCCACCCATTTTTCCCGTATTTTTAAGAACCGTTTCGGTAAATCGCCCTCGGATTATCGCCAATGAGCAAGGCGTTTCGCTTGAGTCTATAAGATCCATAAAGTCTATAAAGTCTATAAGGTCAATAGCCCCCACGGGCGCTTTATCAACGGCAGTTCTACTGCCGTTGAACTTTGTCCGAAGGACACTTGTGACTTTATGGACTTTAAGAACCGGGGGTGCAACTTTATGGACTTTATGGACCTTGTCCTTATGGACTAATAAGAAATAATATTTGAACTAAATAGCAAATCCGAATGGAGAGTATTACACTAACTTTGTAATATAGAGATAAAGCAGAGTTAACGTAATTGAACCACTAAAAAATGAAAGCTATGAGTGCAAATAGTAATGAGAATGCTACCGGGTCCACGGGGAAAAGGATTTTGATTTTAAATGGCAGTCCCCGGATGAACGGGAATACCGCAGGGTTAATCGCGTCTTTCACGGAAGGGGCGATTCAAGCCGGGCACGTTGTTGATCGCTTTGACTTGCAAAAGATGAATATCCGGGCTTGCTTGGGATGTTATAAGGGAGGGAAAGACCCCGATTCTCCCTGCGTGCAGAAAGATGATATGGATAAGATATATCCCGTTTACGAGCGTGCGGATATCGTGGTGCTTGCTTCTCCTATGTATTACTGGAGTGTCACGGGACAGTTGAAATGTGCGTTTGATCGCTTGTTTGCTGTTACCGAGAAAGACGCCGAATTCAGGAGCCCGAGTAAGAAGTGTATTATGTTGATGGCTGCCGAGGGAGATACACGGGATAACTTTGAACCGGTGGTTCATTATTATCATGCCTTGCTAAAACATCTGGGATGGACGAATTTGGGTGAAGTTTACGCGGGTGGAGTGGTGAACGTGGGGGATATCAAGGGACATTTGGCCTTGAAAGAAGCTAGGGATTTGGGCGTTTCTATTTTATAATTGATGATATATATGAAAGTTTTATTGATTAATGGTAGTCCTAACCGGTTAGGTTGTACCTACACGGCATTACACGAGGTGGAGAACACGTTGCACGGACATGATATCGAGACGGAAATTCTGTATCTGGGTAAACAGCCTGTTGCCGGGTGCATCGCTTGTATGAAATGTGCCGAGACGGGATATTGTTTCCGGGAAGATCAAGTGAGGGAGGTACAGACCCGTTTGGATGAATTTGATGCTATCGTGATCGGTTCCCCGGTGTATTACAGCGGGGTGTCCGGGCAGTTGGTGTCTTTCCTGAACCGCTTGTTTTTTGCTTCGGGCAACCGTATGGCCGGTAAACTCGGAGCGGCAGTCGTGTCCTGTCGGCGGGGCGGGGCTTCGGCTACGTTCGAACAGTTGAACCAGTATTTCACGATTAGTAATATGCCGATTGTTTCCTCACAATACTGGAATTCCGTGCATGGTTTCACCCCGGATGATGTTCGTAAGGATCGGGAAGGTTTGCAGACGATGCGTACGCTGGGCGAGAACATGGCATGGTTACTGAAATGTATCAAGCTGGGACGGGAACATGGCGTGGGGCTTCCGGAGTATGAACCGACGCAACGTACGAATTTTATTCAATGATTATTTGAATAAATGAAATCTCCGGGTGATTTTCCAATATCAGAAAATCACCCGGAGACTTGTTATTTTAATCTATTCATGACAGTGCTTTGTTTATATTTGGCTATATATATACTTACCTTGGGGTTGCTCCCGGATTACTTGTCATCCGGGTATTCTCCTACAGTTAGCTAATATACTTCAAGGTAGAGGTAATATCCAAGTATGAATATATTAATATTCAATTTTATCGAAGATGAATGCAAGGGGAATGCAGGATGAATGCTTGATGGTGATAATGAACTATCAAGCGGGTCCCGATGGGGTGATAATGAAAAATAGTGTTTCTATAATTTTGGTATAGTGTATTGCATGTTTTGTTTATCCTATGGTATGTTTGGAGATCGCGTGTTTATCGGTTCCCGTTCCTGAAATGCTCGATCATTTCGCTGGTAAGGCTGATATCGGATTCGGTGGCGGGGATGTTTTCCCGGTCGAACCACTCGGCGAGGGCGAGTTCTTCCCGGTCGAGAGTGATGTGGTTGTCACCGTCCATTTCGGCAAAGAAGCCCATTAACAAGGTGTCGGAGAAAGACCATGGTTGGCTTTTGTAGTATCGCAGGTTTTTGACGTGTAATCCTACTTCTTCCATGACTTCGCGTTTCACGGTTTCTTCAATGCTTTCGCCGATCTCGGTAAACCCGGCGAGTAGGGCGTAACGGGTATATTCCCGGTTGGCGTATTTGGATAACAGGATTTTATTCCCGTTGGTTACGGCGATGATGACCGCGGGCATGATTTTCGGGTATTCCGTGTTGTTACATTTCTCGCAGTATAGCATTCGTTCTTTATCGTGACGTACGAGCCGGTTCCCGCAATGACTGCAATAGCGGTGGTTGTCGTACCATTTGTAGAGGCTGTAAGCCGTGATCCCGGCAAAGGCCAGGTGACGGGGATTACTCGTTCGGAAAATTCCGGTGTCTTTCATTTCGAATTCCGGTTGTTCTTCCGGGAGGTGATTGACCAGATAGAAACACTCGTCATCAATGGCAAACAAGTAAATAGCTTCCTGATAGATTTCCTCCCGTGCGTTGGTTAATTCTTCGAAACGGGGAAAACGTAGGGTCGGGCTGTCTTTGCCAACCAGTACGGAATGCCCGTTGAAGTACAGGGCGTAACTTGTTGTTTCAGGACGTTTGGTTTTGTAAGCGTTCGAAAACGTGCGGGGAGCTATATCTTGAATCATACCTTGATTTATATTATCATTGAACGATTTGAATTCGGGGGGCAAAGGTATGAAAAATTTAAAATTAAAAAGAGTTCATAAAGTTCATAAGGTTTATAAAGTTCATAAGGTCAGTAGACCCTGGCGGGCGCTTTTTTCACGGCAGCCAGAGCTGCCGGTAAGCCTTGTCCGAAGGACACCCGTAACTTTATAAACCTTATAAACTTTACGAACTTTACAGACTCATTTCACCATATCGTAGTCAATACCGTTGACGTAGTAAATGGCATAGAAGTCTTTGTTATTATTTTTCATCCATTCCCGCATTTGGAGGATGCTGTTTTTCTCGGAATTGCAATGTGCCTCGTCTTTTTCGCCGTCGGCTTCTTCTTTGGCCAGTTCTTTTTCCCAGTTATCAATATATTCCTGTGAAAGACGTTGTTCTTGTAAAATTCCGGTCACGACGATCTCGGAATTGACGAGTTCTTTATTGAAAGCTTGGATGTTACCGCCGGCTTCAACCCGGATGGTGAGTTTTCCCGTCGAGTCGGCGATGAAACAACGGCGTCCCGAGTGAGAACAGGTGTGTGTCACGATACCTTTCAAGACGATCGTGTCGTTGATTTGCTGCTCGGCCTTGCTGAGTAAACCGTTAACGTCCACGGCCTTTTGAACCGGGGATATTTCGGTTACGGTTTCTTTCTTTTGGGTATTCTTACAGGCAACGATAGCAAGGGTTGCCACACATGCGATGATAAAAATAAATGTCGTTCTTTTCATGATTATATTATTAATGTTATTTCTTCAAGCGAGCTAAAATACATACGGTTATAAACCCGGCAAATCCCGTGAACAGCGTGATTATACTTGCTAGATATTTCCCGTAAGATTTTTCTTTGCGATAGAGGACAAAGGTAAGCAATGTCAGGATAATATTTATCCCGAAAGAGGGGAAATAATATCCGGAAATCCGGGGATACACGTAGCTGTTCGTACTGTCTTGGAAGTTTACCGTGAACGGGAACAGGTAGGGGAGTGTTTTATCCCATTGGGATTGACGTGCGGGACGGAACAGGCTATCTACTTGTTGCATGTTCTCGTTTTTTAAAGCGTAGGTGTATTCCCCGTCGGCGGATTCTTTGACCACGGTCCAGAAGAACATGTTGGCCATGATGGATACCCGGTCTTTGTCGGGATCGACGTTTTCCAACACTTTCACAAGTCCGTACCCGTCCGTGGAGAGGTAGTAGAGCGTGTGGTTCGTGTCGAACAGGAACCCGTACAGGCTTTTATTTTCAATGTCCATGGGGAACATGCACGATACGTTGATTGTTTCCCCGGCTTTCGTGTCTTTGACAAAAGGTTTGCCGTTTGTCATTTTCACATGGAGAAGACGGCCTTGACTATCCAGCACGAAATAACCTTCATCGTAAGCTTTCTGGCTCGTGGGTATTCCTGCCACCCACTGGGCGGGTGCCGTGAATCCGGCCCTTTGAAGGGCTTGCTGGAAGCGTGCGGATTTCTGCTCGTCGACTTGGTTGGTGGCCATGTCAATGAATTCGATTTTGTCTTTCAACCGGAACATATCGCTGGGATTTTCCAGATCGACTTTTCCCGAGCAGGATTCGAACATCGGGTAGAGTTCGATCACGGGGGTGTTTTTGTCTTTCGGTTTGTACCAGAAGAAGAAGTTGTTGCGGGCAATCGAGTGAAGATCGACCGGAACACCTTGTATCGAGTCGGGAAGAGCGTTCTCCATGGCTAACTGACGGTAATAAAACATGGGTAATACCCGGTCGAATTCGGCATCCGTGTATTCCTTACCACTCATGTCTTTCCCCTGCACGTTATCATTTTCCACGTCGATGTAGCAGAATTGGTTGATCACGGAGCTATAATAAGTGAACGGGTAACGAGAGGAGGAGTCCAAGGTTAACTGGACGAGAGACGGGATAATCCAAGATAACAGGAAAATGGATAACCCGATGTATAATATTTTTATTTTCATTTGCTTGAAGTTTAATCGTGTTATTGCATTCCTTCTTTAAAATGTTTAATGGAGATTTTGGGATAGATCGCCAAAAGTACGAGAACCCCGTACAGGAAGGGAAGCATGTATACGTAACTGCCCGGAACTCCCTGTATCATGAACAGGGACACGAGCAACAGGCCGATAATGGCGTTATATACGCGTTGTGCCCACACGGGTTCGAGGATGATCCACGCCGTGAGCAGGTAAGTTGCGAACCCGCACAATATCTGGGGTAAGACCGTGGAGAACCAGGCTGCTACCACTTCTCTCGGGAAGCTGGAGGACAAGCCCCACAGGAATCCCCCGTAACTGACGGTGAAGAGAGTTAATAGGCAAATAACGCCGAACCCTAGCATGAGGAATAAAATACGGTTTTCTCCCAGGGGGAGGTGCAGGGTTAGTTTAAACCGCTTTTTGGTCATTTCCGGGATAAACTGGGTGATTCCCATGACGATTCCGGCGAGTAGCGGGAGGACTTTTATCTGGTCAAGCAAAACGACGTTTTTCAGGATAAATACTTCCCATAAATGGGGCATGCCGACGTTGCGTGCGGCACTCGATATACGTAAAGCGATATATCCCATGGCGAGGGCGAATACTGCGAACATTAAGAGGATCATCCAGCGGGTTTTGATCCACTCTTTGAAAAGTAGTGCTTTATTCATCATTGTTTCCGTGTTGTTTTTTTAGATTAATATTTCCCGGTTAAACCGATAAAGGCATCTTCGAGGGATAGTGATTCCATTTTGAGGTCAGGGATTGATGCTCCCCCGGATTCCAGTATTTGCCGGACGTGTTCGAGGGACTCGAAAGAATAAACTTCCCATTGCCCGTTGTTTTTCTCTGCATTCCACAGCGATTCGTGTTGCACGGGAGTTTGCCCGTCAGCCAGCGAGAAGCGGAAGCGGTGGAAGTTTTCCATGATTTCCCGGGTCGGCTTGTGTATGAGTAATCGTCCGTAATCCAGAATCATGCAATCATCAATCAGGAGTTCCATGTCTTGGATGATGTGCGAGGTCAGAAATATGGTTTTATTCCCGCTAGAGGCGAAATCCCGCAGGTATTCGACGAACAGACGGCGATACCCGGGATCAAGGCCCATGGAGAAATCATCCAGAATGAGCAGTTCCGGGTCTTGGGCGAATAACAAGCCTAACGCTACTTGCGAGCGTTGGCCGCATGACATGTGGTTGATCTTTTGGTGGGGAACCACTTTTAGTTTTTCCATTAAACCGTAGAACGCGTCCCTGTTCCAGTTCGGGAAAAAAGCACGGTAATATTTTTCTATCTGTTCTATCGTGAAATAGGTGTGTTGTACATGACCTTCCAGTAATAACCCGATCTTGGCTTTCGTGGCGGGAGTGAGGTGATTCATGTTCTCGCCGAGAAGGTAACACTCCCCGGAACGAGGTTTCAGGTAACCATTCAGGATGTTAATAATGGTTGTCTTGCCTGTCCCGTTTTTCCCGAGTAACCCGAGTACTTTGCCTTTTTCAACTTCAAAGTTCAGGTTCTCGTAGATTAGTTTCTCTCCGTAATAGTGCGTTATGTTGCGACACTCGATTACTTTTTCCATTACAAAATGATGTTAGTGATTAAAACACGAAACCACAATGTGCTTGCAGCGTTTCCCGGTGCAAGTCGCTTTTGTAGGAGTCGTGTTGCCAGTTTAATTTGATGAAAATGCCCCTGTTTTTGGGTAGGGTATAATTCCAGCGCAATTCGATATTCGTGGTCCAGTTGTTGGTTGATAAATTGTCGTAAGCCGCGTAAACACCGGCTAGGGCGATTTGTTCCTTGTTGATTTCCGTGAGTTGCAGGTCGGCTGTTGAATTATTCCGGTATTCGCCGTCCAGGGTAAGCTGGAAGGCCGACTTTTTGTATCCCGCGGAGGCGAAGAAATTCATTCCCCCGGACAGGTATTCCAGTTTCATGACACGGGCGGGATCGAGGTATTCCATTTCGAACGAGTTGAAACCCGCTCTTGGGGACACGTACCACGTGAGGCGTTGATTCTTGTCACGTCCGTACACGCCCGAAAGGGTGATGTCGGTCCGTTTCACGGATAATTGTTCCGCCTCACCCGTTTTTTCATACACGTTTGTAGAAGCGCTCCCGATGAGTGATTCGATACCTTTTCGCTTCTGGTAGGATGCTTTTGTCCGGATCCCCCATTGATGTACGGATTGGAAGGAGGTGTAAGCGAGTTCCGCTTTCATCTCGTTCTGTTTGAGTTCATTCAGGGGGAGATCATTCAGATCTGAAATGATTTTCTCGAAAGAGAATTTTTCATACCCGAAAGCCCCGGATAGTCCGGTTTTGTTCCGGGGAAGAATTTCAATGCTTGCCCCGTAGCGTTCCCCGTCGTAATAGATGGACGTGGCTCCCCGTCGGAAACGGACGTAATCCATGCCCAGACCGCTTAAATTATAGGTGACCGCGGAACCCAGTTCGCTAAAGAATTTGAGGTCGTTGGTTTGCTTGTATTTCCCGGCATGCAGGGCGATTCCCGCTAAGTATTGTCGGTTGAGTTTCACCGATATCCCGATAGACGCTCTCAGGTCGGAAACGATGTTTTTCGGGCGGGGATCTATTTTTCGGTATTCGATGAGGGCCCGGTAATTACCATATATACCCCACGTCAGACGCTCATGCTCCTGTGCATAACCTCCGGCGAAATAGTACTCTTCGAAATCCATTTCGCCCCCGATAGAATCGGCAACCACGTAAGGATATACCATTAAATAATCAGATGCCTCGTTCCATTCTACTTTTTCTTTCCGTCCCTTTTTGAAATAGGCACTTCCCCATACTTTGCTGTTGGCTTTCAGCGGCATGTAGGAAAATGCGTTAAAAGAGAAATTGCTCACTTCCGAACCAAGTTGGGGCAGGATGGCTTTATTGGCATTCTGTTGTTTCCAACCGATTTGAATTTCCGATATGGAAAAAGTATGGGCATAGTAGTTTATTGCCGGGTTGTCATAGAGTTGTGACACGAAATTCTCCGTTGGGGAGAAGTAGGTTCGTGTGCGGGTGTTTACCGGAATACTATCCTGAGCCCAAACCCCGAAGGTTTGAAATATAAGACTGAAAACCAGAATGAAACGAGAGATCATGATTTTGTTGGTTTAATAATTATTGTTTTAGAGACGGGGTGGCTTCGGGCGTGAAATCCAACGTGGAGTTGTTGGAATCTGCTAGAATAGCTCTTCCGTCTTCCGTGGTTGAGAAGGTTTTCCGGAGTACACTTTTCCCGTATCGGTTATTATCCTTGTCGATCACGCCGCAGTAGGTCCAACCCATGTCCAGCGTGGGGGAGGTAACAATCCATTGGAATTCAGATTTAACACTTAGGTTGACTGCATCGACAATCATTTCGTTGGGAACTTTATAGCAACTTTCAGCTTGAGGAATTTCGTATTCCCCGAAAATGAACATCCATTCGTAATCGTAAGTATAATTCTTTAAGAATTCTTCCATGTCTCCCAGGCGAGCGATCGCGTAACTGCGGAATCCGCGATTGTGAAATATGAATTTGCCGTAGGGGGTAAGTATGTTTGGCACTTCTGGGTTGTCAATGTCACCCCCGTCATCGTAATAAATTTCGAAATTCGCTTTGCTTAGGTCAAAGGATTGAGAATTTTGAGCGTGATGGTTGATGGCGTTGTCCGCGATAATCATGAATTCTCCCGGGTTAACCGGATGTTCCGTGCCGCTTCCCGGTATGGTCAGGATTGAGCTGACCGCCATGGCTTGATTCATGATATTGGGCGTGTAGTCTTGTTTATCCACGGTAAGGAATGTTGATTCGAGGATAGATAGCCCGTCAGCGTAAAGTACTTTATCCGTGTTGTTATAAATTTTGATGTACTTGTCACCGTCGTATTGTTTTCCTTCTTCGGTAAGTGTTCCCGTGAAGAATATTTCGGCAATGATGAAATCCGAAGATATCTGGCTCACGAACAATTCGGTGGTTAAAGATGCACTTGCTCCGGTGATGTTAACCGATTCCTCGTATCCCCGGATTTGTCCATTCATGTTCTTGCCTTCTCTCTTGTATTGAATGGCACCTTCCATGCTGATGTGGTACATTCCCTCGGGAATGGTTACGGTTACCTCGTTATTGGCAAAGGAGTTGTCACTGATCACCCGTCCCGTGTTGACATTCGTGAAGTTTACGACCATGTTGGAAATACTGGGATCCTCGTAGTCGGCGGGGAGTGTCGTTGTTAATTTGAATTCGGTCGTCTGGATGTTTTTGTCATCGTCCGTGCATGACAAGAGGTTGAAGATCGTCATGATCAACAAACTGAAAATAATAAAGTTATTTTTCATGTTCATCGTTTTATTTGTTTTATAATTTAATATTCAATTCCATTCCGAAATAAGGGATCGCCTTTCTTCTTACTTTAAGCCCGTTGGATTCGTAGTCCGGGTTGTAATCCAGGATGTTTGTCACGAACATGGAAAGCCCTATTTTTTTATTAAAATATTTTGTCGCCGAGAAGTTGACATTGACAGATATGGGCACCGTCGTTTTTTTGAATGCAGCTTCGTTGTATTTTTCAATCAAATGTTGGCGTTCAACATGTGTGTAGTCGGCTTCGGTATAATCGTGTTCTTCTCCTTTGATGTCGACGTATTTGATCGGGACCCCGTTTTTCTTCATGCTTTGTTTGTTAGAGAGCCACATACATTCTACCGTGGTGGCGAAATTCAGTCCAAGCGGTTGCAAGTACGTGTCGAACTTGAAATTCGTGTTGAACTGTTCCCGGATATACCCGTCGTCGTCCAGGTATAACCCGACGTATTTTAAGTATTCTCCGTTAAGCATGACGCTCGGTTGCTTGTATACCGGCTGGCTGTTGCTGTATCTCGATTTAAACCAAGCCCCGGTAATAGTGATTTTAGTGCGGATGGATTCGATTCGGTTGGAGGAGTATTGGAACTCGATTCCTTCTTTGACGATCATACTTCCGTTGGTGAGCATCCCGTAAGTACGGATAACCGTATCGGTTGTGTAGGTCAAATCTTCCAATTGAGGGGGACCTTCCAAGGAGGTATGGTCTATGGTTGACGTGTCATATTTCTTGTATTGAAAAGATCGGTGATAACTTGAATTCCTGAATCCGGAAGTCATCTTCTCGTAAAAATAGTTCACGGAAAACAAATGTTTGTTATAATCGAAATCCAGACGAATTTCCCATTTCCGGTTCCGGGCAGGTTCCAGGTTGAAGTTCGTCGGATTGATGATATAAGTCATCATGTTTATCCGGCGATAGTCGCTATTGGAATGGTAATAATTTAATTGGGTAAGATCATGATAGATCATTTCCGGGTAGAGTTGTGACATGACGGGCATTTTTCTTTGCCAGCCGATACCTCCCGCGATCTGAATGTTTAATTGTCGGTCACGAATAAATAGTGCCGGAAATTTCCACAAGGTGTTAACCCGCGGATCGACGTATATTTTGCCTTGCATCCGGTAGGTATTGTCAAGGTTGAGTGGCGAAAAGGCCCGTATCCCTCCCGAAATCATCAGGTGATGTCGTTTGACGGGGACCGAAATACCGTCTTCAAGGAAGAACGAAATCATGTGATTTGCCGGAATGGCATCGTATGGACGAGCCCGGTACGCTGACGAGGGATAAAGGGGAAGCTCAGGATCGTACACTTGTCCTTTTCCCAAGTTTTTACTCATCTGCCATTCGACTCCCGCTTTCAATTTGTTGGTCGTGTTGAATAAGTTTATGTCATATTGCCCCATCGCTTTCACGTAAGCGTTGATCGGTTGCCCGTCTACTTCCAGGTACGCGGTGTATTTGTAGGGAAGAAATATCCCGTCGTGTTCGCCTTCTTCGGTGTTATTCGGGATGGACGTGTCCTTGTCCAGCGAGATGAATTTGGTTTGTTTTATTTTATTGCTGGAATAATCCACGGAGGCTGTCAGGTTGATAAATTGCCATTTACTGTATTGGGCGAATGTCCATGTCAGCGTGTTCGCCAAGGATACGCGGTGATAACTGGATTTATACTTGTCTATTTTTTTATAACTGATATCGGGATCACTTTTTTCATCGTCGATGGATTGCCCGTAATCCAGGTCTATGCTCCATGATAGTTTGCGGATTCCGGTTTGCCATTCCCGTACGGCGTGTGTCATAGCGGATAATCTTTTATAACTTTCCAGGTTATTGCGCGGATCAATCTTGGCGTCGAGGTAATCGAAACCGAAGTTTAATGCCCAACCGTTTTCGCATTGGAAACCTTTTCCCACGTACACGAGTTTACTCTCCGGGTCTGCTTTTACACGAACGTCCCAGGGTTGCAGACCCGATTTACGTTGAATCTTGATCACCCCGCTAGTGAGTTCCCCGTACTCGACGGAGGGAATCCCTCGTATGATTTCCACGCTCTCGATAAAGTCGGTGGATAACGTCCGCATGTCAACCCCTTTGCCGATGCTGTTCCGGTAATAATCGTGATCGCTTTGATAAGACCCTAGAACGTGTTGCATGTTCGCGTCCGTGTTGATAGGAACCCCGTTGATAAGGAATGAAGTTCCAAGAGATGAAACGTCGTAGTCTTCACTGGTAACACCCACCTCTCTAAGTCGTATCTGGTTGACACCCCCCAGGGCGGGATCTTTTGTCCTTCCTCCAGGTAACAGGGCGAGAATATCCGTGAAACTTGACGGTTGTAACAGGTCTATGGCTTTCCGGTTTATCTTGGAAGAGGTGGTTAATCCTCTCGATTCGGAAGCGGTGACGATTATATCTTGTAGGGTGATGTTATCCGGTTGCAGTAGAAATGACAGGGTCGTGTCCCGTGTCACGGACAGGGGATGTTGCAAGGTGGTATAACCGATGAAAGAGACATTCAGGATATAAGTCCCGGCAGGCACGTTTTTTATACTGAAAAAGCCTTTCGTGTCACTGATGGCGTGGAGTTGTACGGAATCATTTTTTAATAATACGGTGGCGAATTCCAATAATTCTTTTGTCTTGGCATCTTTTATGTTGCCTTGCAAGTGAATTCGTGCCTGGTTCTGAGCGTTAACCGAGAACGTGACAGATAAATAAGCCAGTAAGCAAAGTACTTTGATAAACCTAAATGTGTATTTCATCACCTATTTCTTTTTGTGCAGGCAAAGTTATAGGGTTGAATAATATGAATCTATCACTAAAAATGAGGATATTTAACTAACGCTCTCGCCATTCGTGATAGGGGTGGTGGCGTGCTAATTGTGCGTGTCTGGCTGCAAGTTGCTTGTGTTTGCGGGAGGGGGAACGGGTAATGGGAACCTCCCTAAGAATAGGGAGGAGAGGGAATGTGTTTTAGATTTAGAGATGTATCTTATAACTAGTATTAGGGGGTGGGATATAAAAAAAGTGACTTGTTCAGTTCAAGTCACCTTTTTATTAAAGTAGTGATTACTTTTGTAATTTATCCGCTCTTTCTTTTAATCTGGCAGCACGGGCTTCGCTGTCCGGGTGAGAGGAGAACATTTGCTGGATACGGGAAGCTTTTTCGCCTCCTCCTTTAGAGAGTTCTACCAGTTTGTTCAAGGCTTTTGACATGGCGTAGGGATCAACTTTTTGCTGAAGACAGAAATCAAAAGCGTAATCGTCGGCCGCGTATTCTTGTTTCTGGGAGAATTGTGCGCCCATGAAGGCTTCGGCCAGGTCCCCCAGTTGGGAATCCGTTAGTTTGGACACTTTGTCGCTCATGGCTCCGACTGCATTCTTGGCGGCTGAACGGAGGTAAGCGTTTTTCATGGCATGTTTGGTGTCTTGGTGTACCACGTGCCCAATTTCGTGTCCGATGACGGCTAACACCTCGTCGTCTGTCATGAGTTCCATTAATCCGGCGAAAATACGGATACTTCCGTCCCCGCAAGCAAAGGCGTTCACGTCAACAACCTCGTAAACGGCGAAGTTTAAATTCAAGCCTTCGATAGCGGGAAAGTTTGCCGTGATCTTGGCCAAACGTTTTCCCAGTTCGCTATCCGGAGCAGCGATTTTATTATGGGTATCAACCCATTGGATGTATTCTTTGCTCATGTTGGCGATGTCCTCGTCCGAGAGCGTGATGGCCCCGGCTGCATCTTTCCCGGCTTGAATGGCTTTTTTGGTATCAATTTTCATCTTGCCGATTTTGATTTGTGCTTGTAAAGATATTACCCCGGCAAGTAGTAGGGTTAACATGAATAGTTTTTTCATCTTCATTATGAATTTATGTCTGATTATTAAGTATTTCCTGATTTACGCCTTGTTTTCTCGTTTCGGGAGGCAAAATTAAGTATTTCCAGCAAACGAGCAAAGGGTATGAATTATTTAAAAATATTCGTCCGGGAAGTGACCAAGTGAAAGAAATTATATTACCTTTGCATCGCTCAAATGAAAAGGACTCGTAGCTTAATGGATAGAGCACTTGGTTACGGCCCAAGAGGTTGTGGGTTCGACTCCCGCCGAGTTCACTGAAATGACAAAAATGATAAGCCTTGTAAATTTACCGATTTACGAGGCTTTTTCTTTTCAATGTATGGGGATTTAATTGTTCTTATTAATCAAGTTTACTGTCACTTTTACCGTTGTATCCATTTCTTCGGAGCGGCTTTCGGCTATCATCAGCGTTAGGGCTACAAGAGTGTTGTTACCGATGCGTTTGCTGCCGTCAGCATGGTATAAAATACCGTATAAATTGAGTTGGAATTCGAGCCGAGAAGAGGGCGTAACGGGAGCATATCTTGGTAATGGAGGGGTAATAAAGACGACTTAACTTGTCTTTGTCTCGTCTTTATCTTGTCTATGTCTTGGCTGTGTTTGCTGATTTTTTGCTTAATTTTGGAGAATTTTACCTCGTTATGGGAAAAAGTTCGTGACATATTTAATACAAATGTCATATTTTTACGTGTGATAAATGTTATTTTTGTGGAGCGATATAAAAACACGAAAATGGAGAAGACGGTTTATTTTTTAGGATCGGGATTTTCTAAGGAGGCGGGAGGTTTGGTTCAGAATGAGATTATCAGGACGATTCTGGACGAGGATTTCACGCGGGGGAACGAGCGGTTAATCAAGGCGAAGGATAATTTCCTCGGCTTTTTGAAAGAGGAATTGCATATTTACGAGGATCATTATTGCAACGTGCAGTTGGAGGATATATTCACGCCGATAGACCGGTGTATCTGGGACGGGCTTTCGATCGGGCGGTACAGTGCGAGGGGATTGGTGGAGTTGCGGGAGGAGTTTAACGCCTTGATGGGGGCAGCGGTGAATTATAGTTTCATGAAAAATAAGGCTTGTTGTGATTATATCGACGAGTTTGCGGAATATATAAACGGTATCGCCCGGCAGCGTATGGTGGACGGGGAGGATCGGGTGTCGGTGATTACCACGAATTGGGACGTGATGTTTGATCATGCCTTGAAACGGGCGATCGAGAACGGGCAGCCGGAAAAGTTGAGCGTGGTGGATTATTGTTGTTACGTGAGTTCGTGGGAGGCGAATGACGATACGATCAAGCCGGGATTGCTTGCCGTGGGATATGGGGGATACAATATTAAATTATTGAAGTTGCATGGGTCGATGAACTGGTTTCAATGTCCCATGTGTCAGCGTATGTACGTGCGGTTTGGCGAGGAGATCGCTATAATGAAAGCCGCTTATTGCCGTCATTGCCGGAAAAATTATGGTATTCCTGAGATCAATTCTATCAAGTTGCAGAGTAATTTGTTGTTACCGACGTACTTGAAGAATCTGAGTAATATCCAGATCAAACTGGTATGGCAGAACGCGGCGATCGAGTTGTCTGAGGCGAGCCGCATCGTGTTTATCGGGTATTCGTTGCCTGCTGCCGATTTCGAGATCCGGCAGTTGTTGGCCCGGATGATTCGCCCGAACGCGGAGATTCAGGTCGTGCTTTATCCTAAAAGTTCTCACGTGGAGGCGGAAGCCGAACGCTACCGGAATTTCTTCGGGAGCCGGATTTCCGAACAGGATATCATGCGGTTGACGGTGCCGGAATACGTGAGAAAACTAAAAGATAAAAACTAAAAAATAAAAGTCATAATACTCCCTTAATTTCTATCTTTCAGTTTTTATCTTTTAGTTTTTAGCTTTTATCTTAAAAAGTGGTATTTATACTCTATTATGGGATGTGGGAAAGCTTTACTTTTGTACGTATAAAGAAATGTACAATTCAAGGAGAGAAGATATGACAAGTTATCATTTAGAGTCAACATGTTGTGGGACAACTTTTGAAGATAAGGAGTGGGAGTTGGAGTGTCCCCACAAGGATGGTGCGGCTTTGATTTATGCAAGTTATGCAAAGCGTCAATTCGAAGTAAGAAATGATTTACCCGGTATTTATAAATACGCTAACTGGTTACCCATTTGCCGGACGCTGGACGGTTCCGGAGCTCCGGTGACTTACAAGAGCGAGGGATTGGCCGAATATCTGGGTTTATCAAACTTGTATATCACGTTTAACGGTTACTGGCCGGAACGGGGAGCGATGATGAAGACCGGCTCGTTTAAGGAGTGCGAGGCGTACGCCGTGTGTGCCCGAACGAATGGTAACAGCGGTAAAATCATGGTGGTGGCTTCGGCCGGGAATACGGCTCGGGCATTCGGGCGCGTGTGTTCGGAGAATAATATACCTTTGTTATTGTGTGTACCGGAAGATAATTTAAGCTCGATTTGGGCGGATCAACCGTGGAATGACTGCGTGAAGCTGGTTTGTTCGGCGTCCGGTTGTGATTATTTTGACGCGATACATTTATCTAATATAATTTGCGAGCTGGAGTATTTTTATCCCGAGGGAGGGGCCAAGAACGTGGCTCGTCGCGACGGGATGGGAACGACGGTTTTGTCGGCCGTGCAGGAAATCGGCCGGATTCCGGATTATTATTTCCAGGCCGTGGGTAGCGGTACCGGGGCTATTGCCGCGTGGGAAGCTAACAGGCGGTTTATCAAGGACGGGCGTTACGGTTCGAACTTGATGAAGTTGATCGTTTCGCAGAATGCTCCGTTCTCGTTGATGTATGACGCGTGGAAAGCCGGTTCGCGAGCTTTGTTACCTCTGGATGAGAACGTGGCCCGGGAACAGGTGAAGGAGATGTGCGCTAAGGTGTTGTCTAACCGGAAGCCGCCTTATTCTTTGAAAGGCGGACTTTACGATGCGCTGGTTGCCACGGGTGGCGATATGATGTTGGCCACGAATGACGAGGCTATGGTTGCCAAGGAGTTGTTCGAGAAGTTGGAGGGTATTGACATCGAGCCGGCTGCTGCTGTTGCTACTGCCACGTTGATGCAGGCGGTGAAAGAGCAACGGGTGGAAGAAGATGCGATTATCATGTTGAATATCACGGGTGGCGGCATCGCCCGCTACAAGAAGGAATTCAAGCCGGTTGAGCAGAAACCTGATCTGGTGTTTCCGGTGAATCCCGATCCCGAGTTGGTGAAGGCGAAAGTCCGGGAGTTGATAGGAAAATAAAAGATATTAGAAAGAGGGTTTACGCCCTCTTTTGGTATTAAAGTGAGGTGGAGGCGATTCCCGGTGGCAATGAAATGGAATGAATTTGAAAGAGGAGGTTTGAATGTTTAGAGAAATGCGTCGTAAAAAACAACTTTTGTCTTTGGATGAGGTTATTGCGGTCTTGAATAACGGGACCTCCGGGGTTCTGGCCGTGGCAGGGGATGACGGGTTTCCATATGCTGTTCCGCTTAGCTACGTGTATCATGATTCTAAAATCTTTTTTCATAGTGCTTTGACGGGGCATAAATTAGATGCAATTGCAAAAAACGATAAAGTTTCTTTTTGTGTTATTGATCAGGATAACGTGAAACCGCAGGAATACACGACTTATTTTCGTAGTGTCATTGTTTTCGGGCGAGCTCGTGTTTTGAAAGAGGACGGGGAGAAGAGAAAAGCACTTGAGGTTTTAGCCGGGAAATATTCTCCTGACGATGAGCCGGGACGGTTACGGGAAATTGATAAGTTGTTTAAGCAGGTCTGTATCATTGAACTGACGATTGAACATATGACCGGAAAGGAGGCGATCGAGCTGGTTCGGGAACAATATGTTTCCGATGGAAAAATAGGTGGCGAGTGAGGGTATTATGAAATATATTAAAAGCCCCGTAACGAAAGTTGCGGGGTTTTTCGTACCTTTGGAACTCGAATGTTTTGAAAGAAAAGTTTTATGAATATACAGAAAGGTCACCAGGGAATGGAGCTGTTTCGTCGATATAAAAATGAGGTATTTCGTCGGATGGATTGTATGTTGGATCTGGATTATCACTACATGGTTTTGCGCCGGGATTACGGGAGTCGTTTCCTGATCACGGAGTTCCTGCAAAAGTCCTTGTCGATTCTTGTGGTTTCTTTCAATCGTTTTATCAAAGACGCTTGTAGTATTTCGGCCTCGGCCCTCACGTTCTATTCTATTTTGTCGTTTATCCCGCTGATGGCTCTTGCTTTCGCTATCGCGGCCGGGTTTGGAGCCCGTGAAGCCCTGGAGAGAGAGTTTATGATGCAGTTGGGGGATAACCAGGAATTTGCGGGACAGATGCTGGGATATGTCACGAAAGCGATAGATCACGCGAAAGGGGGGATTATCACGGGAGTGGGTATCGTGATTTTGCTTTGGTCGGTGATCAAGGTGCTGAACAGTACCGAGATGACGATGAATCGTATCTGGGGAGTGAGAAAGGGAAGAAGTTTGCGACGGATGTTCACGGATTACTTTTCGATTATTTTTATAGCCCCAATCCTGATGATTCTCGTGAGCAGTCTGAACGTGTTCATGACAGCCTCCGGTTGGCAGGAGAATTTCCCGTTGATCAGTTCTTTCCTGACGGTGTTGATCAAGTTGTTGCCTTACCTGCTGGTGTGGATGTTGTTTATTTTCCTGTATATGTTCATGCCGGCCACCCCGGTGAAGTTCAAACACGCTTTCGTGGCGGCGATGATTGCCGGGACGGTTTACCAGATTATTCAATGGTTTTACTTGCGTTTCCAAATCGGGATGAGTTCTTACAGTGCCATATACGGTACGTTGGCAGCGTTGCCCTTGTTGCTGGTGTGGTTGCAGTTGAGCTGGAGCGTGGTGCTGTGGGGGACGGAGTTGTGCTATATTTTTCGGAACAGGCATTTTATGTATAAAAGCGAGTTGTTTGGGGATACGGCCTGGATGGAGACGTTGGAATGCGCGTTGAAGGTGATGAGGTTCACGGCTCGGGTGTACGTGAACGGGGGCGGGGGGCCTAGTTTGGGGATGATTAACAAAGAGTTGAAGATTAATACCGGGAAGTTACGTATCGTGTTGCAGGAATTGGTAGACTTACATCTGTTGGTGGAAGCGAAGGAAGAGGAAGATTATTTCTATTACCCGGCTTTTGATTTGCATTCGATGTCTGTTGCGGATATTATTATTCGTTTTTCCCGGGTGGATGAAAGTCGGGATGAAGCTTGGAAAAAGCAGTTCAAGGAGGCTGTCGTGGCCGGATTTTCCAGTGATCGGTTGATTGAAGAAGCAAATCATTAAAAAAGTTCATAAGGTTTATAAGGTTCATAAAGTTTATAAGGTTCGTGGACCCCATGGGGGTACGGCAGCTTGGGCTGCCGGTAGATAACAGTCCGAAGGATACCTGCTATTTTATGACTCAATTAAAGGGAGAATATGGTTAGTTTTTTTCTAGTGTTTCGCTACACATTCTTTGGTGTCTCTCCGGTGTTTCTCCTGTAAGTTAATTATGCTTCGATTATGCATCAATTAGGGATCGATTATCCGGACTGGGGATTTTCGGTTGATTTCTTGTTGAAGATGAGGTAATATATAAGTGAAGTACTAGTGCGATACTGGTGCGTGTACCTGTCGGTATACCGGGAGGTGTGATAAATCAGGAGTGCGGTGCCGAACTTCTGTGTAAATAGGGAGTTGGGGTTGCGGAAAACTTAAAACTCTCGTTTTTCTTGTATATCCGGTAAATCTTTTATATATTGTCGAGCAAATTGAAATGAAGTATGAGGAAAAGAATCGATTTAGAGTACATTTTCTCATC
>ERZ838577.310-NODE-310-length-82021-cov-6.744772_pt1 | contig 82021 bp, 72 predicted proteins | sample MGYA00519682_ERZ838577 | MGnify/ENA primary metagenome ERZ838577 (study PRJEB31850, sample SAMEA3708838) | human gut metagenome | biome: human gut; feature: human-associated habitat; material: faeces | place: China | collected 2014 ... | reverse complement strand
ACGAGATAGCAAAAACTACCTCGTTACTAAAGTCTAACTTTTTGGGGTCACATCAGAACCCCTTGTCACAAGGGGTTCCTGGTAATACGAAATTTGAAAAGCCGTTGTAAGACAGCATATTTTAGGGGAATTTGTGCCAATTGACCTGCCTCCAGGCAGCACAATTTGCGAAGAAACAACACGGGAAAATACATCTGAACAATTTACGAAATGGTACGTTGTACTGCTAAAGCCAACGCCAATTACGTCGGATTGACCGAAGATGTCGTTCTGGGTGAAAAGAATAATGACGAAACCTTTAATTCCGGCAGATTGACAGTCCAAAAAGATGACAAAGGCAACGCTATTACAATCAATAAAGAAGATGAAAACGGTGTTGGCGACGGTTTGGTTTACCGAAACGAAGATGGCACAGTCAACAAAGTGGATATCTATCTCGACCAAGGCGGTACGGTCATTCACAATGTGGCAGCCGGTACGGCAGATACGGATGCCGTCAATGTCAGCCAGCTCAACGAAGCATGGGATCAGATCAACAACAATACGACGGCTATTACCAACATCGGCAACAAAGTCGGCGAATTAGACAGCCGCATTGATGAAGTCGGCGCAGGTGCAGCTGCTTTGGCGGCCCTTCATCCGCTGGATTTCGACCCTGACGACAAGTGGGATTTCGCCGCAGGCTACGGCAATTACCGCGGTGAAAACGCTGTGGCTATCGGCGCATTCTACCGTCCGAATGAAGACACCATGTTCAGCGTCGGCGGTACTGTCGGCAATGACGACAACATGGTCAATGCCGGTGTGTCCTTCAAGATTGGACAAGGAAACGGCGTATCGACGTCCCGCGTCGCCATGGCTAAGGAAATCAAAGACCTGCGTAAGGAATTGGAAGCCATGAAGTCAGCGATGCTCGACGTCAACGCCGGCCGCAGACTGGATACGTCGAAGCTTCAGCTCTTCCCAGACGTGCCGCAGAACCACTGGGCGTATGAATACGTTGCGACCCTGGCTGGCAACGGCGTCATCGAAGGCTATCCTGACGGGAATTTCGACGGCGCTCGTCCCATGACGCGGTATGAATTTGCAGCTATGTTGTATAAAGCGATGCTCAACGGCGCGAAGTTATCCGATAAGATTTTGACGGAATTTGCGCCTGAATTAGAACGATTCACTGTCGACGTTGTTCACAAAGATAAAGACGGCAACCCGACGGTCGAACGCGTCCGCGTCGTAAAACGGGACGACGCAGCAAAATAAGCTTGCGTTTTTGACGCTGTATGTGCATACGGAACAGACACTGCCCTCGTTTGGCAGTGTCTGTTTGCGTTAAGCAGAAGATTACATCTGGGAGGTAGTATCGCTCTGCAAAATGTAGCGTCGAAGGCGTAACAACTGCATATACAAATAAATCCCTATAAAGCGATGGAGCTTTACAGGGATTGTTAGTATGCAAATGGATATATCGTTTTTTTATACTATATTGACAGCATGTCCACCTGTCAAGTATCATCTTAATACAGGCATGACGCATACAACGGCAGGCGGTTATGTCGCCCCTATCCATTTGAAATGAATGGGGGTGATGCCCATGAACGATACGAATCTTTTTTTTAGCATTGCTTATCGTTTTAGTGCTTCTTATCCAAAAGAAATGACCGCCCTCTAGTCTCCAAACTTAGGCGGTCTATTTCTCGCTTTTTAGTATAGGGGCTATAACCGTTTGTCGGCGTCATGCCTCTTTTCATGTTTATTATATGCTGTCGGCCTCGTAGTCGTCAAGTAAAATCGAAGCGTTTGACGATGAGACGGCGGCGTGGCTTGCATTTTTATGTTTTTTTTGCTATTCTTTTGAAAAATGAAATATCGATTCGGCTGTTGCCGGACAGGGGGAATGACGTATGAATTATCCTGATTTGCGGGGATTGCTGGTGTGCCGGGAATTTTTGTCCGACCCGGTGTTGTTGATTATGGGGGAATATTTGCTGAGTTCGGACAACGTCAATAAGCGGAATGCCGCGGCTGCGGCGCTGCTGGCAGCGGCAGAACGGCTTGGCTTATCGGGGAATGTTTGGCGGCAGTATCTGCTGTATCTGCTGTGCCGCGGCAACAACATCGCCGCGACGGCTATCGAGGACTGCGGTTCCTACGGGGCGGGGCTGCTGCGGGCTTTGCAGAAGGACATGCATTTGCTGCGGCCTTACTTGCAGGCCAAGCCTTCCGATTTCCGCTTCGACGCCTTCTTGGACGACTACGAGCCTGCTGCTCCGAAGGAATATGAGTTCTTGCAGGCTTTGACAGAGGCCATGGAAGAGGCCGACGCGGCGCAGATGGCCGAAGCCCTGCTCCATCACTACAAGGCCTACGGCCGGGGCGATATGGCCCGGTATATGGCCTTTTACCTGCTGCCGTCAGGGGAGCTGAAAGGCATCGAGACATTCCGCCATCGCGAATGGGACGACCTCATCGGCTACGCCGTACAGAAGGAAAAGCTCCTGCGCAATACGGTCAATTTCATCGAAGGACGGCAGGCCAACAACGTCCTCCTGACGGGAGCCCGCGGCACGGGGAAATCGACGGCCGTCAAGGCCTTGGTGTACAAATTTCACAAGGAGGGCCTGCGCCTCGTCCAGGTCGAACGGGGACAGATGAAGAAGCTGCCGCCTCTCATGGAGCATCTCAGCGCCATCAAGAGCAAGAAGTTCATCCTCTTTTTCGACGACCTGTCTTTCGACGAGGACGAAAAGGAATACAAATACCTGAAATCGGTCATCGACGGCGGCATTATCCCACAGCCGGATAACGTGGTCATCTACGCCACGTCCAACCGCCGCCATCTGCTCAAGGAAACGTGGCGCGACCGGCGCGACGATCTGGACGAGGTATACCGCGACGACAGCCAGAACGAATCCATTTCCCTGTCGGACCGCTTCGGCCTCATCATCCACTACGCCGCGCCGACGCAGGACGAGTATCTGCAGATCATCGACCACGAGCTGCGCAAGGCCGGCGTTGTCCTGGAGGCTCACGAGCTGCGCATCCTGGGATTGCGCTGGGAAATGGAACATTCAGGCCGCAACGGCCGCATCGCCCGCCAGTTTGTCCGCTGGTACCTTGGAAATCAAACATGAAATAAACGTTTTACTTAACAAATGCAACGTTTAACTTTGCTTTTTTGAGAAAAATGTAAGTAAAATGTATTGACAAACGGGACGGCATTTTGTAGAATAAGTTCAAGTTCTTCAGAAGGATGTCCTTCTGAGGGCGACATAGATGAAATCTGATGATGGGAAAGAGTAATTGCCTCAGTCAATTCACAGAGAGCCGGCGGGCGGTGCGAGCCGGTAATTGCAGGGCCGTGAAAATCATCCCGGAAGAGGAGCGCTGAAGTACGTATTAAGCGCTGACGATTTTTCCACGTTATAGGAAACGCGTATGTTGGTACGTTGTAGAGAGCCTGGGTCCAGTAATGGATTCGGGAATCAGGGTGGTATCGCGGAATTCAATCCGTCCCTCAGTGAGGGACGGATTTTTTTATTTCCCTATTGCAGTATTCTCTAAAGGCCAACGAAATCATTACTTGTTACATACAAAAGGAGAGATGTTCAAATGGCAAAGGTATTTTATGATCAGGACGTAAATTGGGGTGTCATGCACGGCAAAAAGGTAGCCATCGTCGGCTACGGCAGCCAGGGCCACGCGCACGCGCTGAACCTGAAGGAAAGCGGCGTCGACGTCGTCGTCGGCTTGTACGCAGGCAGCAAATCTGCTGAAAAAGCAAAAGCCGCAGGCCTGGAAGTCAAAACAGTAGCTGAAGCGGTCAAGGAAGCGGACATCACGATGATCCTCATTCCCGACGAAAAGCAGGCCGACGTATACAACGCCGAAATCGGGCCGAACTTGAAATCCGGCAGCGCCCTGGCCTTTGCCCACGGCTTTAACATCCACTTCAAGCAGATCGTGCCGCCGGCCGACGTCGACGTATTCATGGTAGCGCCGAAGGGGCCGGGCCATCTCGTACGCCGTACCTTCGTCGAAGGCGGCGGCGTTCCCGACGTATTCGCCGTCGAACAGGACGCGACGGGCCAGTGCTTTGACATCGCCCTCGCTTATGCCCGCGGCATCGGCGGCACCCGGGCCGGCGTCATCCAGACGACCTTCCAGGAAGAAACGGAAACGGACTTGTTCGGTGAACAGGCCGTTCTCTGCGGCGGTATCTGCCAGCTCATCACCAACGGCTTCGAAACCCTCGTCGCCGCAGGCTATCAGCCGGAAATCGCCTACTTTGAAACGTTCCACGAAATGAAGCTCATCGTCGACCTCATGTACGAAGGCGGCATGGCCAAGATGCGCAAGTCCATCAGCGACACGGCGGAATACGGCGATTACACGGCAGGCCCGAAGGTCATCCCGGCCGAATCGAAGGCGGCTATGCAGAAGATCCTGAGCGACATCCAGGACGGCACCTTCGCCAAGGACTGGCTCCTGGAAAACAAGGCCGGCGGCCGGGCCCACTTCATGGCGATGCGCCGCCAGCATGCGGAACACCCGATCGAACAGGTCGGCGCGAAGCTGCGCGACATGATGCCGTGGCTTCATGAAAACGACACCAACGACTAATCATTCCAATACATAGAAAAGAGGGTATGTGCCTATGAAAATGACCGGAGCACAAGCGATCATCGAAAGCTTGAAACGTGAACAAGTACAAGTCGTCTTCGGCTATCCCGGCGGATCTGTTCTGACCTTGTACGATGAATTATACAAAGCCAAATTTCCCCATATTTTAACAGGCCACGAACAGGGCGCCGTCCACGCTGCCGACGGCTACGCCAGGGCGACGGGCAAGGCGGGCGTATGCTTCGCCACGTCGGGCCCCGGCGTGTGCAACATGGTCACGGGTATTGCGACGGCCAACATGGACTCTATCCCTCTCGTCGTCATCAGCGGGCAGGTCGCGACGACCCTCATCGGCCGCGATTCCTTCCAGGAAGCCGACATTTCGGGGATTACGACGCCTATTACGAAGCACAATTACCTGGTAAAGAACGTCAAGGACCTGCCCCGGGTGCTGCGGGAAGCCTTTTACATCGCCACGACGGGCCGGCCCGGCCCGGTCCTCGTCGACGTAGCCAAGGACGTATTCGACGCCGAATTCGACTATGAATATCCCGAAACGGTAGAGCTGCGGGGCTACAGCGGCGTATATACGGGGCAGGCTTACGATATCGACCGCACCGTGGCGGCGCTGGAACAGGCGAAGCGCCCCGTCCTCCTGACGGGTGGCGGCATCATCCTCGCCGATATGGCCGCTCCCCTGTGGGACGTCGTCCAGAGAACGCAGGTGCCGGTCATTACGTCCCTCATGGGCAAGGGGGCCGTGCCCGATTCGTACGACGCCCATCTGGGCATGATAGGCATGCACGGCTCGTACGCCGCCAACATGGCCGTGACGAAGTGTGACCTGCTCATCGCCGTAGGCACGCGGTTTGACGACCGCATTACAGGCGACGTGGAAAACTTTGCGCCCAACGCCCAGATCGTCCATTTCGACATCGACAAGGTAGAAATCAACAAGATCGTCCATGCCGACATCAGCGTCAACGGCGACCTCCGCTGGTCCCTGCCGCTGTTTGACGAAAAGGTACGGCAAAGCGGCGTCGATTTCGCCGCCCAGTTCGCCGACTGGCGGAAGGAAGTCCTGGCCATGAACGAGGCTCATCCCTTTGCGACGCGGGACCTTCCCGACGCCGTATCGCCGCAGAAGCTGTTTGAAGCCGTCAACAGCCGTTTGGGCGCAGACGACTTCGTCGTCACCGACGTAGGCCAGCATCAGATGTGGGCCGCTCAGTTCTGCGACATTTCCAAGCCCCGCCACTTCATCACCTCCGGCGGCCTGGGAACTATGGGCTACGGCCTGCCGGCGGCCATGGGGGCTAAACTGGGATGCTCCGGCTCGACGGTTCTGCTGTTTACCGGCGACGGTAGCATCATGATGAACTGCCAGGAATTTGCGACGCTCCATAAGTACGGCGTCGACGTCAAGGTCATCGTCCTGCACAACAGCGTCCTCGGCATGGTAAATCAGTGGCAGCGCCTGTTTTATGGCCAGCATTATTCCCAGTCGGTCATCGCTGACAACCCGGATATTACGGCCGTATCGGGAGCCATGGGCGTGCCGGGGCGGACCGTCCGCAAGCCTGAGGAACTGGTCCAGGGCTTGGACTGGCTCTTTGCCGCCGAAGGGGCGGCGCTGCTGGACGTCTACATTCCGGCCGATGAAAACGTATATCCCATGGTACCGGGCGGCAAGCGCCTGGACGAAATGGTCTTAGGAGGAGAAGCACAATGATGAGACAGCACTTGGCTATTTTAGCCGACAATAAACCGGGCGTACTCACCCACGTGGCCGGCCTCATCAGCCGCCGGGCCATCAATATCGAATGCATCAACGCCGGCTATACAGAAGAGCCGGACGTGACGCGCATCAACATCGTCGTATCTGTTGAAAACCGCTGGGAGCTCGACCAGGCCGTCAACCAGCTGGCCAAGCTCATCGACGTCATCAAGGTCGTCAACTTGGACGACGCGCCTCTCGTCAGCTACGAGCTGGCTATGGTCAAGGTAAAATGCGATACGCCGGCTGTGCGGGACGAGCTGACCAATATTGCCAACTTGTTCCACGCCAAGGTCGTCGACGTACAGCGCGACTCCCTTATTTTCCGCCTGACAGGACGGGAAGACCATATCGAGGCGCTGCTGCGGATGCTCGACGACTACGAGGTCATTGAAATCGCCAGAACGGGGCAGATTTCCTTGTCCCGCGGCGTCATCCCCGTCAAGCAGATGCGCATGAGATAATATACCCTATATACGAAAGGATAGTTGATATGAGAAGCGACGTAGTAAAAAAAGGAAGCACCCGTACGGCCCACCGCACCTTGTTTCACGCTATGGGCTACAGCGACGAAGATTTACAGAAGCCGTTGATCGGCGTAGTCAACGCCTTTAACGAAATCATTCCCGGCCATATGCACCTGCGGGAAATCGCCGAAGCCGTCAAGCTGGGCATTGCCGCCGCCGGCGGTACGCCTATCGAATTTCCGGCCATCGGCATCTGCGACGGCATCGCCATGGGCCACGACGGCATGAAATACCCGCTGGCCAGCCGCGAGCTCATCTGCGACTCCATCGAAGCCGTCGCCAACGGCCACGCCTTCGACGGCCTAGTCATGATTCCCAACTGCGATAAAATCGTGCCGGGCATGCTCATGGCTGCCGGACGCATCAATATCCCGACAGTCGTCGTCAGCGGCGGCCCCATGCTGGCTGGACGCCATAAGGGCAAGGACGTCAGCGTCAGCACCATGTTCGAAGCAGCCGGCAAGGTCGAATCGGGCCAGATGACGCCGGAAGAAATGCACCAGATGGAACATCAGGCTTGTCCGGGCTGCGGCTCCTGTGCCGGCATCTTCACGGCCAACACGATGAACTGCATGACTGAAGTTCTGGGCATGGGCCTTCCCGGCAACGGCACCATTCCGGCGGCTTATTTCGGAGCCCGCCGCATGCTGGCGAAAAAGGCCGGCGCTGTCGTCATGGAGCTGGTGAAGAAAAATATCTGCCCGCGGGACATCATGACGATGGAATCCTTTGAAAACGCCATCGCCGTAGACATGGCTATCGGCGGCTCGACCAATACGGTGCTCCACCTGCCGGCCATCGCTCACGAAGCGGGCATCGACTTGCCGCTGCAGAAGTTTGACGAAATCAGCCGCAAGGCGGCGTACATCTGCAAGATGAGCCCCGGCGGCACATACCACATGCAGGATTTAAACGAAGCCGGCGGCATCAGCGCCGTCATGAAAGAATTGACGAAGCTGGGCATCATCCATACGGAGGCCAAGACTGTAACGGGAACTATCGGCGACCGTATCGCCCATGCAGACATCGAACGGCCTGACGTCATCCACAGCGTAGACAACGCTTACATGAACCGCGGCGGCATCGCCGTTCTCTCTGGCAACCTGGCTCCTGATGGAGCGGTCATCAAGGAAAGCGCCGTCGAACCGGACCTGCTGGTATATCAAGGCACGGCCAAGTGCTACGACTCGGAAGAAGAAGCTATCAAAGCGATTATCGGCGGCGACATCAAGGAAGGAAACGTCGTGGTCATCCGCTACGAAGGGCCGAAGGGCGGCCCGGGGATGCGGGAAATGCTCAACCCGACGGCAGTCATTACGGGCATGGGCCTGAAAGTCGCCTTGATTACGGACGGCCGGTTCAGCGGAGCCAGCCGGGGCGCGTGCATCGGGCACATTTCTCCGGAAGCGATGGAAGGGGGACCTATCGCGCTCATCGAAGACGGCGATATGATTTCCATCGACATCCCGAACCGCAAGCTGGAGCTGCTGGTCAGCGACGAAGAGCTGGCGGCCCGCAAGGCGGCCTGGAAACAGCCGGAGCCGAAGGTCAAGACGGGCTACCTGTCCCGTTACGCCCGCTTGGTTACGTCGGCCAATACGGGAGCCGTATTGAAATAATTCCTTTCTTTGCAGGATACAGGATATACGACAAGCCCCGGCGCTCGGAAGCCGGGGCTTTGCTGTAGGCAATATACGCAGATGATCTGTACGTTAGGACCGAAGGGGGAGCGAGTCCTGCAGGGCCTGGCGCAGGTGCCCGATAAACTGCAGGCATTCTTCCGACAGCAGGGCGTCTTTCCGCTGCAGATAGCCGACGCAGAGATTCCACGGCACGTCCAAGGGGACAGGGACGATATCCGGCGGAATAAAGCCCTCGCTCAGGCAGCCCGTGCCGAGGCAGTAGCTGTCTGTATGGACGACGAGGTAGTTCATCGTCGCCCGGTCTTCGACGAAGATTTGGCGGGACGCACGGCGGAGGGTGAAATAGCTTTCCGTAATATCGAGAAGCGTATCGTCCTTGCGGAAGGTGATATAGGGGTAGGGCGCGAGCTGTTCCGGGCGCAGTGTGGAAAAGGCCGACAGGGGATGGCGTCTGCTGAGGATGACGTGCTCCGGCAGCGTCGCCAGCTGCGTGAAGACCAGCCCATAGGCGGCCAGCTTGCGCTCCAGTACGGCCTGGTTGAGGGATGAGGCGCACAAGATGCCGACGGATGCCGCACCGGAGCCGACTTGCTCGACGACGTCCGTTCCCTTTCCTTCGCGCAGGGCGATTTCATAGGAACGATCGGCCATCTCGCCGATCAAAGCGGCCAGGGCCGGCGTGACGAAGTGGTAATGCTGCGAGGCGATGGTCAATTTCAGCGGCGTCGGCTCGTGTTTGCCGGTAAAACGACTGCGCACGGCGTCGGCCTGCTCGACGAGGAGCCGGGCGTACGATGCCAGCTCTTTGCCTTCCGGCGTAAAGTCGACGCCGCGGTTCGTCCGCTTTAAAATCGTGATGCCCAACTCTTTTTCCAGCTCGCGCACGGCCTTCGTAATGCTCGGCTGGGTGACGAAGAGGCGTTTCGCCGCTTCCGTGAGGGAACGGCACCTCTCGATTTCCATGATATAACGACATTGCTGCAAGGTCATACATTTCATCCTTTCGGGTTGCTGATATAACTTCATTCTATGGCCGGGCATGAATAATGTCAAATTTCTTTTTGACCTATCGTATGGTATGCTTGTAGTACAGAGAGGCAAAGGAGGCCATAGCAATATGAAGTATATCGTTCGTCCCTATCGGCGCGGCGAAGAACAGTACGTCGCCGACGCCCATTGCCGGCTGAATACGGCTGGGGGCCGGCTTTTACGGAGTATGCCGCGAAGATCGCCGTGGAGTTTGCCGGCGCGCAGCAGGAGGGGGAAGCCCTTTGGGTAGCCGAGTGCGGCGGCAGGCTGATTGGCAGCGTCATGCTTTGCCAGAGCGGCGAGGCCGGCGAAGGGCAGGTTCGGCTGTTTTTAGTGGAGCCGGACTACCGGCGCTGCGGCGTCGGGTCGGCTTTAATGAAGGTGGTGTTAGACGGGGCAAAGGAAATGGGATATACCCGCCTCATGCTCTGGTCGGCAGAGCCCCTGACCGACGCGATACGCCTGTACGAGAGGGCAGGATTTCATATAACGGAACGAGTGAAAAATACGGAATGGCGTCCTGACGGAGACCTGGTATACGAAATAAAGATGGTCAAGGAGTGTCTGTAAGACGCCGCGAGAAGGGGAGTGCCCTATGGAACTGATAGCATTTTTATCGTATACCTTCGTCATGGCCTTCACGCCGGGGCCTAATAACCTCATGGCTATGTCCGAAAGCCGGCGTCTCGGCTTTCGCGGCGCAGCGCCCCTGCTGTGGGGGCTGTTCGTCAGCTTTTTTATCTTAAACGGCGTGATTTATGGATGCATTCATTCCTTGCAGGCGGCCCTGCCGTGGATAGAAATTCCCTTAAAGGCCGTCGGCTCGGCGTATATCTTATTTTTGACCTATAAGATGTTCGCGCCGTCGGCAGGCGGCGGCAGCGGCAAGGCCGTCGACAAGGGGAAACGGTTTCTGGCCGGCATGCTGCTGAACTTTACGAATGTCAAGGTCATGATCTTCCTGCTCATCGGCTACACGTCGTTTCTCCTGCCCGTATATACGAGCGAAGGCCTCATCGTCGGCCTGGGAATCGTCATGTGCCTGGCCTGCGCGGCGTCCAATGTCGTCTGGGCTTTAGCCGGCGCGGCGCTGGACCGTTTCTTTAAAAACTATGAACGCCTTTTAAACTGGATATTGGCGGCTCTCCTCGTCTTTTCCGTCATAGAAATATGGCTGTAGACAGGGATGCTGCAGCAGAGGAACACCCCGACAGATTGCGTGAAGACAAGCTGTCGGGGTATTTCTATGCCCTTTGGCTGTTTGGTCATGGCGATGACCTCAGTGGGAGCGGAGTGAATTTGGGACAATAAAAATGCTCGTATCGTATTTTAAGCGATAAAACATAGGCATTAGACATAATAAAAACGGGGTGTAAACTAAAGTCATCCTAAGGAGAATAAAAAATTAAAAGCCTTATTTTTAGGATTACTAGTGTAGTTTCTTAACTATTTATTTAAAGGAGAGAGATTCGATGATGAAAAAAGTAACGGCTGCTATCGTATTATGCCTGATGAGCGCGTCTGCCTTTGCCGCCGCGCCGGCCTTTGATTCACCTGAACAGGAAGCTGCCCATTACCAGCAGGAACAGGCAAGACAGGCCTTTGAAGAACGATATACCAACCAGACTGCTTCGGAAAACGCGTCGTATCATGCCGTACGGGCCTTCGATTCGCCGGAGCAGGAAGCGGCCTATTATGACCGGGTTGCCGAACGGGAAGCCTTTGAAGCGTTGTTTCATCAGCCCAGCTACAATTAATTGGCGCCAGACAGATGGAACCTTGCCGATCTGTAAAAATGCTTGCGCCGTATTTCTTTTTATTTGAAACAAGCATTAGCCCCGTTGTCATGAAAGGGATACAATATCGGTAGAGGCAAGGCGCCGGACGGCGACTGCTTGCCATATACATAACGTTTTGTATTAACTTGTAATAAAATGAGGAGGAGCTTGCTATGCGTGAGGGATTCACATATACGCGGCGGGAGTTTTTGAAAAAAGCCGGATTAGCCGGCGGCATCCCGTCGGCTGCGGCGGCGATGGAAGAAGAGAAGGGCGCTGCGGACGAATTATTGAAGGGAGTCTGCGACATCCACATCCATGCCGCGCCGGACGTGCGGGAGCGGTGCATCAATGAGTTTGATTTCGCCTGCAAGGCCAAGAAGCTGGGCTATCGGGCCGTCATGTACAAGTCGAACGAATGGAGCTGCCACGACCGGGCCTATCTCATCCGCCAGTCCCTGCCGGATTTTGAAGTGTTCGGCAGCTTCTGCATGAATTACGCCGTCGGCGACAAAATCAACGTCCACGCGGCGAAGATGGCCGTGGAAACGACAGGGCACTGCTGCAAATGCATCTGGATGCCGACGATGGCCGCCGTATATCCTAACGCCGTCGAAGGCCGCGCGGGACAGGGGATTCCCGTCGTCCAGGACGGCAAGGTCCTGCCGGAGGTCGTGCAGGTCATGGAAATCTGCGCCGACCACGACATCATCTTTGCGACGGGCCATTCGTCGCCTCAGGAGAGCCTGCTCATGGCGGCCAAGGCCAAGGAAGTGGGCGTACATAAATTCGTCGTCACCCATGTCAATTCCCTGATTTGGCGCATGACGGCCGATGACATCAAGCGCTGCGTCGATCTGGGCGCATATATCGAGCTGTGCTACCTGCCCCGCGTGTGGGGAGCCGGCACGGCGATGAGCCAATATGAACGGGAATCAGCCCGAGATTTTATGAATTACGTTTCCGTCGCGCCGGAACGGAGCTTTATTTCTACCGATATGGGCCAGGCGAACATGCCCGACCCGTCGGAAGGGATGCGGGCCTGCATCGGCGAGCTGCTGGACGGCGGCGTGTCCCAGCGTGTCGTCGATACGCTGGTGCGGCGGAATCCGGCCTACTTACTCGGACTGGAGGGATAAGGAAATGGCGATGAACCGACGAGATTTTCTCAAAAGCGCGGCCCTGACCGTCGCCGCCGGCATGGTCATGGGGCCGACGGCCCTGGCAAAAGAAAAGACGGAAAGCGTTGCAGAAGACGGCAAAGACATATTAAATTACAATCCTAAGATGAAGTACCGGCCTATGGGTCAGACCGGCGTCAAGGTATCAGCCCTGGGCTTCGGCATGCTGCGCCTGCCCATGCTGGCCGACGGCAAGACCATCGACATGAACCAGACCGTCGATATGGTCCATCGGGCCATCGACGGCGGCGTCAACTACATCGACACGGGACGGGTGTATCTGGGCGGACAGAGTGAGCTGGCCGTAGGCAAGGCCCTGGCCAACGGCTGGCGCGACCGGGTATACGTCACGTCGAAGTCGCCGTGGTGGATCATGGAGACGCCTGACGATTTCGAAAGGATGTTTGACGAATCGCGGCGGGCTATCGGCACGGACGTCATCGACTTTTACCATATCCACATGATCATGCACCGCGGCTGGAAGGAAAAGGTCATTCCCTTCGGCCTCATTGAAAAGATAGAAAAGTTGAAAGACCAGGGAAAAATCCGCTTCATGGGATTTTCCTTCTACGACCGGCTGGAGTTGTTTAAGGAGGTCGTCGAAGCGGCGGACTGGGATTTCTGCCTTATTCAGCATAATTATCTGGATTACGAATACGAAGCCGGCGTATTGGGGCCGAAGTATGCGGCGGCAAACGGCATGGGCCTGGCCGTCATGAAGCCGGCGCGGACGGGCTTTTTGGCGAACCTTCCTGAGTCCATGCGCGAGGCCCTGGCCTCGACGGGCATCCATAAGCCCGACAACGAATGGGCCTTGGATTACTTGTGGGATATTCCTGAAGTCAGCGTCGCCGTCAGCGGCATGGGCTCCATGAAGGACGTAGAAGCGAACCTGCAGTACGCTGCAAAGGCCAAACCCAACATGCTGACGCCGGACGAACGGGAAGCCCTGGGGCGGGCGATCCGGGCCTACCGCGAAACGCCGGGTCATATCGACTGCACGGGCTGTTATCAATGTATTCCTTGTCCGGAAAACGTAGCCATCGGCTATATCTTTGCCTACGTGTACAACAACTATTTGCTCCACAAGGATTTAAAACGGGCCATGTTCGACTACACGACGTCCATGTCGCCGATCCAGCGCGGCGAACCAGCTTCATCTTGTACGAACTGCGGCCAATGCCTGGCCAAGTGCCCGCAGGGATTGGATATTCCAGCCTTGTTAAAACGAGTCGAAGGGGCCTTTGGAAAATAGGATGCAATAAAAAAATCGGAGTCAGACGAAAGTGTCTGCTCCGATTTTTTGTCGTGTTATTGCGTTACGGGGATAGGCAGTTCGTTGGTAATGATCTTTGCCCCGCCTTCGGTCGTCTTGACGTCCAGCTTGGAAATGCTGCCGCGGACGGCTTCGATGTCCGTAGGAATCCGCTTGTACGGCAGCTTGGCCAGGACTTCGTCCATGGCCTTCCCTAAGATTTCGTAAGGATTGTTGAGGATAGACGCCGATTCCCGTTCGCGGCCGCGGGAGCTGTAGCTCTTCAGCGTGTCCTGCTTGCGGTCGTAGGCGTAGACCGAGAGGTAATAGGCGCAGTCCGTCACGATTTCGCCGTCGAAGCGGAAGAAGAATTGATACTGCCGCCAATACCAGGTCTGGACGACGGGAACGACGACGATGTCGGCGTTGTATTTTTCCGATAAAGCCCGCATGGCGTCGATGGTAATGCCGTCGGGAGCGAGCTGTTCCTGCGCCTCTACGCGGTCCCAGTAGGGGATGCGGAACGGTTCTCTCAGCCGTTTCAGCATGTACTGCGCTTCGGCTCCCCGCTGCGTCGTAGATACGATGAGGGCCGTGCGCATGTTGTCAAAGCGCGGCTCGCTGTCAGCGGCGAAGGCCGACGCCGTCATAGTGAATAATGCCAGGATGAGAAGCAGGAACTTTTTCATAGGAAAGACCTCCTATCAGAAATTACCGGTGTCGTTTAAGAGGGGACGCACGTTGTCGGCCCGGGGAATATACCGTTCCAGCGTAGCCAGCATGGCGTCCTTATCCATCGGCAGGGTGCCGCCGACGGGGACAAGGTTGGACACGTGATTGCTGCGGAAAATGCAGGGATTTTTCATGTCCGTATGGCTCAGAATCATATGGAGCTCTTCGAGGAAGCCCCGGGCCGTGAGAGGCGTAAACTTGCCTGTGACGACTTCTTCGTACAGCGGCACGTTGCCGGGGATGATGAGGGTCAGGGCGCTGAGCATGGTCGGGTTGATGGCCGATACGACTTCTGCCGTATGGAGGGCGTGCTCCTTTGTCCGCTCCTTGCCGCCCAGGCCGATGAGGATCATGGCCGACAGCTTCATGCCGGCGTCGAGGGCTTTTTTGCCGGCTTTGATAGTCAGCTCGCCTGTCGTGCCTTTCTTGACGTGGCGCAGGACTTCGTCGTCGCCGCTTTCGATGCCCATGTACACGATACCCAGGCCGGCTTCGCGCAGGCGCTTCAGGTCTTCCGGCGATTTGCGGTTCAGGTCGGCCGGCGTGGCGTAAGCCCCGATGCGGTTAATATTGGGGAACGTAGCGTAGCATTTTTTCAGAATATGGATCAAATCGTCCGTCGGCAGGACGAGGGCGTCGCCGTCGGCGAGGAAGACGCGGCGCACGAAGGGGTAGGCCTGGGCGGCCCGCTCGATAATGCCGTCGATTTCCTCGAGGGAACGGACGCGGTATTTGGAATCTTTGTACATCGCACAGAACGTGCACATATTATGGGAACAGCCGATAGTCACCCGCAGGATAAAGCTGCGCGCTTCGCTGGGCGGCCGGAATACGAGGCCTTCTGCGTTATCAATCATCATATAAGCAAACCATCCTTTCTCATGTATATTATACACAATTATACGCATATAAGTAAAATTTTCAAATAGTTTTTTCGGGCTGGACATGGCAGGAAATGGCAGGGACAAAGAATCACGCTTCCCAAAGACAGCTATGCAAATTTGTAATCGTACCGCCCCTTTGAAGCCTTTGCGTTATATGATACAATAAAAATGATATTTCTTTTTAATACTATTTGCTTTTTGAGCGGAGGTGACTGTTTCCTTCGGGAAACGCTGTACTTGGATTATTTTGAGATAACTTTCAACATCATTTTGATTTTAGCCTTAGTCGTGCTGAACGGTTTCTTCGTAGCGTCGGAGTTTTCCATCGTCAAGATGCGTCCGTCGCGAGTCGATACGCTGCTTAAAGAAGGGAATAAGAGCGCCGTATACGCCCGCACGGTGACAGAGCATTTAGACGCCTACCTGTCGGTGACGCAGCTGGGGATTACCCTGGCCTCCCTGGGACTGGGCTGGATCGGCGAGCCTGCTGTGGCCAAGATGCTGGCGCCGGTGTTTCATTTTTTCCAGGTGCCCGTACAGCTGGAGCACACTCTGGCTTTTATCGTCGGCTTTTCTCTGATTACGGCCCTGCACATCGTATTGGGTGAGCTGGTGCCGAAATCCCTGTCGATTCAGAAGACCGAAGCCGTGGTGTTGTTCGTATCGCGCCCGCTGATTTGGTTTAACAAGCTCATGTACCCGACCGTCTGGACGCTGAACCATATTGCCAACTGGACGCTGCGCCGCATGGGCATACAGGCAGCCAGCGAGGCGGAAGAAGCTCATAACGAAGAAGAAATCCGCATTTTGATGAAGGAAAGCTATAAATACGGTTACATCGACAGAAGCGAGCTGACCTATCTGGACAACGTCTTCGATTTTTCCGACCGCAGCGCCGGCGAAATCATGGTGCCCCGCACGGATATGGTCTGCCTGTATCTGAACGACAGCTTTGACGACTGCGTCGAGACGGCCCTGAACGAGCGCATGACCCGCTACCCCATCTGCGACGGCGACAAGGACCACATCATCGGGTTCCTGCACATCAAGGACCTGCTGCGGTCCTTAAAGGACGGAAAAAAATCGGACTTGCGGACCTTGGCCCGCGACGTGCTGGAAGTGCCGGTGTTCATGCCTATCAGCAAGCTCCTGCGCCAGCTCCAGAAGGAGCGGAAGCAGCTGGCCGTCCTCATCGACGAGTACGGCGGCACGGCCGGCATGGTGACCATCGAAGATATCCTGGAAGAGCTCGTCGGCGATATTCAGGACGAATTTGACGAAGAACGGCCGGAGGTAGAGGAAAAGACCGATAAGATCTACTCCGTCGACGGCAAGATGCTGCTGGAAGACGTAAACGACTTGTTCGAGCTGGAGCTGGAAGACCAGCAGTGCGATACTATCGGCGGCTGGGTCTACACGCAGCTCAACACGCAACCCGAAGCCGGCCAGATGGTCAAGCTGCCCAAGGCGGAAATTTACGTGGAAGAAGTGGAAAATCTCCGCATTACGCGCTTGAAGATCAAGCTGCTGAGCGAGCTGGACGACGTCAGCCAGGATATGCTTGACGAGCAGCTGAACAAGGATTGACGGGCCTCCGCCCTTCGGCGCTGCCGGATAGATGATACGTTTTACTGACTTTAAAATATAAAGTTAAACGATTAATTTATTTAGTAAACTTCGTAAAATTTTAAAAATGTATTGACTTTGAAGGATTTAAGCGTATAATAAGCTTCAACGAATACAAAACAGTGTTGATTGGGAATAGTACTGCTGCCGCAGAAATTACAGAGAACCGGCCGTATGCTGAGAGGCGGGATGGAAGCGCTGCAGGAAGTCGCCCAGGAGCAGCTGCCCGAACGCTTATCTTTCCAGTTAGTAGACGCAGCCGGCAGGCATCCGTTATCATGCCGGGCATTAAAAGGATTTTCCGGAGATGCCGACGAGGGGTCCCGACGGGCAACAAGAGTGGTACCGCAGAGTATATGATACTTTGTCTCTTTTTGAGGCAAAGTATTTTTTTTTCGCCAATCGCCGTTTTGCTGTTCGTTATACGTAAGATAGGGGTACAGAAAGGGGTTTTTTGTATGATGAAATGGATTGGAATGCTGAGTGGATTTGTTGGACGGTATTTGACGTATATCGTCTTCTTGGTCGTCCTTTGGGCGTACTTCATGCCCGGCGCGTTTTTGTGGTCCGTGCCCCATACGGTTACGCTTCTCGGCATTATCATGTTCGGTATGGGCATGACCCTGCACGCCAAGGATTTCAAGCTGGTCATCCAGCGGCCGAAGGAAGTGCTCATCGGCTGCACGGCTCACTACACGATTATGCCCATCGTGGCCTATGCCCTGGTGCTGGCCTTTGACCTGACGCCGGAACTGGCCGTCGGCATGGTATTGCTCGGCTCCTGCCCCAGCGGCACGGCGTCTAACGTCATGAGCTTTCTGGCCAAGGGAGACGTCCCCCTGGCCGTATCGATTACGACGGTCTCGACGCTGCTGGCGCCGATTATGATGCCCTTTATCGTCTGGGCCCTGGCAGGCCAGTGGGTCGAAGTCTCGTTCCTGGCCATGGCGATGACGGTCATGAAGGTCATCCTCGTGCCGCTGGCCGCCGGCCTGATCGTTCACAAAATCATCGGTGAAAAGCATATCGCTTCGTTGTCCAAGGTATTGGTTCTCGTTTCGGCCTTCGGCGTACTGACCATCGTCGGCGGCGTCATCGCCGTCAACGGCGCGAAGATTTTGGAATTGGGCTTCTTTATGGTTCTCATCGTATTGGCTCATAACCTGTTCGGCTTCGGCATCGGCTACTTCGTTACGGGCAAGCTGGGCCTGGGACAGCGGCAGCGCCATTCTGTTACGCTGGAAGTGGGTATGCAGAACGACGCCCTGGCTATTTCCCTCGTGTCGGTATTCTTCGCTCCGGCCGTGGCGATTCCCGCAGCCATCGGCGCGGCTATTCATCAGGTCACGGGTTCCATTTTGGCTGGTATCTTTGCCCGTAGGATGGACGCTATAGAAGCGCGGAAGGCCGCCGTAGCGGAAGCCGTACCGGCTCCGGCTCACCATTAAGCTGCTGTATTATAGAATATAATATTATATGACGTAAAAAACAGCGTATGTCCGATGAAAAGGGGAGCGGACATACGTTGTTTTGCATATCTTATTTTCTGAAGCTTTTGTATACTACGCTGGCAATAAAGAGCAGTCCGGCGTAGCCGATGGCCGGATAGAGGACGGCGACTAAGCGGCCGAAGGAAAAGAGGCTGACGACGTAGGTAAACAAGGCGACGGCGACGGCAAAGGCGACGTTGCCCTTCTTTCCCCAGCGGGTGACGCGGCTGCAGATGGACCACATCATGACGGACGACGAAGAAAAGATGCCCAGGAGCAGCGTGATGGAAAAGGCCGTGCCCAGCAGGGGATGGAGCTTTTGCGCCAGGTACAGGACGGGGACGTCCAGCCCTGCGGCGGCGCTGCCGTTCAGCAGGATGGCCGTGGTCATGACGGCGATGCAGAGGATGACGACAAAAGCTCCCAGGAACGCGCCGGCTCGCAGTTCTTGCTTGGATGAGGCGGAGACGCCCAGGCGGGTGAAGTACATGCTGGGCGGAAAGAAATTCAGGCTCAGGTGCAGGACGGCGCTCAGAAACCAGTTGGGGGCCGCCTGATAGGGGGCGAGAGCCGATTCGTACTCTCCTATGCGGGAAAATTGGCCGTAATCGACGGCGATTGCGCCGCAGCCTATGCTCAAGGAAAAGACGATGATGACCGGCCCGATAGAGGAAATAACCTGGATGAGGCGCTCAAAGCCCATGAGATAGGCCGCTAGCAGCAGGGCTGTCATGACGGCGGAGCCGAGAGGCTGGGGCACGCGGTAATATTCGTATAAGGTCGCCCCCGCGCCGGCGACGAGGACCGGCATAAGCAGGATCAGCGTGGCGATGATAAGCCACGTATAGACGAGGCCGAGGTTTTGGCCGCAGAAAAATTGAAAGTGATTAAAGGCGCGTTCTTTTTTGTGTTCGAAGCCCGTCCGCATCAGCAAGTAGGCCATGCCTAGAAAGCCGACTAAATTGACGGCGACAGCCCCGTAGCCGTAGAGGCCGAAGCTGGCGTAAAACCGCAGCATTTCCTGGCCCGTGGCGAACCCGGAGCCGATGACCCAGGCGATGAAGGCTCCGGCGATGCGTATGCTGTGTCTGATGTCGAAGGTATTGGCAGGCATGGAAATCCTCCTTTACATTACCGGGAAGGCCACTGCACTACGATGAGGAAGACCGTGGCGAGGATGCAGACGAAGCCGGCGAGCTCGACGGGATGGAAGGCCGTGCCGAGCCATGCGGCGGAGATGACGGCGGCCGTCACCGGCTCCAGCGTGCCGATGAGGGTGGATTTCATCGGGCCGACGAGGCGGATGCCCTGCACGAAGAGCGTAAAGGACAAGGCCGTGCCGATGAGGATGATAAAGGCGACGGTGAGCCAGCCGACGGCGTCCAGCTCGGGCGTCATGCCCCAGGCCTGCACGCCGAAGCAAAGGGCTGTGCCGCCGATGATCATGCCGGCGGCGTTGACCGGCACGGCGCCCCATTGGATGGCCAGGCCCTGGGACAGGGTAGGGTAGGCGACGCAGCCTGCGGCTCCGATGAGGCCCCACGTCAGCCCTTGGGGAGACAGGACCATCGTCGACGGGTTGCCGTTCGTCGCGACGAGGAATACGCCCAGAACGGCCAGGGCGACGGAGACGAGCTCGCGGGCCGAAGGCCTGCGGCGGAAGCGGACGGCCAGGAAAAAGGACATGAGGACGACGTTGAGGGTCTGCAGCACCGTCGCCGTTGCCGAGTTGGAATATTTGATAGCCGTCAAATAGGAATACTGACAGAGCAGGAGTCCGAAAATTGACAGGAGGAGGAGATTGCGGAGACTGGCCGGGTCGTGAAACATACCGTAAAAGGCAGCCCGCTGCTTCGGGAAAAACAAGACCAGCAGGACGACGCCTGCGGCGATCATGCGCAGCGCCGTAATCCAGGCCGAGTCGACGACGTAATGGGTGAAGAGATATTGACTGACCGTGCCGTTGACGCCCCAGGTGACGGCGCCGAGGACACAGTATAGAATGCCTTTGTAAAGAGCCGATAGAGCCATACTGTAACAAGCTTCCTTTCGTATGTATGTTTAATCAGTATAGCATACCTTGACGGAAACGGGAATAAACGACGCAAATTTCTTGACCTCTGCTAAGGGGCGTGCTACAATTCGTGTACTACACAGAAGGGGAGGATGACATCGTGCTGAGTCAACAGCTGCAAGTCTTTTTACAGGTCGCAGACAGCGGCAGCTTTTCCAAGGCTGCCCAGCGCCTTTTCGTAACGCCGGCGTCGGTCATGAAGCAGATCAACGCCTTGGAACGGCGATTGGGCCTTACGCTGCTGATACGGAACAATCAGGGCGTTTTGCTGACGGCGGCAGGCCGTTCCCTGTATGAAGACGGACGGAAGATGCGCGCCTATGCCGCCGATGCCGTGACCCGGGCGAAGAAGGCCGGCGGCCGGGACGGCGTGACGATCCGCGTCGGCTCTTCCCTGCTCAATCCCAGCAACGTACTGACGGACCTGTGGGCTCCGCTGCGCGAAACATATGGGAACTATACGTTCCGCATCGTCCCGTATGAAGATACAAAGGAACAAATTCTATTGGTCATCGCTTCCCTGGGCGACCGCATCGACGTCTTAGTGGGCTCCTTCAATTCACGCAGCATGCAGGCCAGGGCCAATTACCTGCCTCTGGGGACGTATCGGTTCTGCATCGCCCTTCCTGAAGGCCATCGCCTGGCGCTGCGGAAGACCCTGACGCTGGACGACCTTCACGGTGAGCGCGTCGTCATGGTAAAAAGCGGCGATACGGAGCAGATAGACGAATTTCATCACCTGCTGAAACGGGAGCATCCCCAGATTATCATTGAAGAAGCAAGCTATTATTACGACGTCGATACATTCAATCTCTGCGGGCAGCAGGGACTTCCCCTCCTGACGCTGGACGCCTGGGCAGGCGTGCATCCCTCGCTGATTACGCTGCCCCTCGTCGACTTGGACTACGGCATTTCCTACGGGATTTTGTACGCTAAGAAGCCGTCCGAAGCAGTGCGGGGATTTATCGATATTATCAAGCGGCATATTGTTGGTTCTGCGGAATGATGCTTATTGCATACACTCAAAGGGGCTGTCGCCGAAGAAGAATTATCTCCTCTTCGTGCGACAGCCCCTGGTTTATGGGCGAATGGAACTGCCTGTTTTCTGTAAAACTTAAAATAATAGGCGTAAAAGCTATGATGAACAAGCGAACCCGTTATAGAATTACGTCTTTTTTTACGCAGGCCCCTTCCTAAATTGTCCATCATATGCGGGCTAGTCGTAGTTACAGCTTGTGGGTAATGCCTCTGTCCATAAATATGTTTTTCGATGATATGGAAAGGGGAATCCCGTACCAGACGTATTCAGGGCCGTATTCAGGCATTTGTTTCAGCGTTTGAGCGATAGAAAACATAATTCTGTTGTCTATGCGGTCGTCTCCGGCTACGGAAACGGCGGAGCCGATGGCGATGCCTAAATCCATAAACGTATCGGCGCAGCGGCCGCCGGCGGCAGCGTTAGCCGCGCAGTTTTCAAAGCCGCATTGCCCGCAGCGGCTCATGCCCCGGCGAATATGTTTGGCTCCAATGACGACGACTGCGCCGGCCTTGCGGACGCAATTCGCATCTCGGCCATACCAGGTCGGCATCTCATCTCCCATATATTCTGTACCAAGCCGCTCCATTTCACAGGCAAGCTGTTCTTTTTCATCGCCAGTAAGAATGTATGTCAAAATAGAGTCTACGCCATGTCCTTTTGGAGCCGTTTGCGCCGCCGCACACATTCTTTTTGCCGTCGATAACAAGGCGTCCTTATAAATCTGCTCATGTTCGTACTTCATACATATCGTCTCCTTTCGGAAAATACTTACATGTATAGTGGAAATCTGCAGCCTGACTAGTCAGCGCCGTGCGCTATGTACTGCGCTGCTGAGAGAGATTAGGATTCCCCGAACTCTTCCAACCGGGCCAGGAGCTGCATCAGGGTTTCTATCTGCTCTGCTCCCATGTAAGCTTTCACGGCTCCTTGGGCTTCTTCCCACAACGAGGCTGCGTACTCCATAAGCGCGTCCCCGTCCTCTGTCAGCGACAATAGCTTATTGCGGTTTTTGGCAGGCGCTAAATTATGTATCAGACCGCGATCTGCAAGGGGCTTTATTGTACGGACCAGCGTCGTGCGTTCCAGCCCCATTTCATCGGCCAACGCCGTAACGGTACAAGGCTGTATGCGGCTTAACGATTTCATCAAAGAAAATTGACTTGTTGTGAGCTGCGCTTTTGACAATGATTTGTCATAGAAATCGGATAAGACGCCGGCAGCGCGCCGCAGGTTGATACAAAAACAGGGACTTATGGAACGCTTCATGATTTCCTCCTAATCGTGTATATACACGATTATATTTAATATATGGCTTTCTGTCAAGACTATTACCATGTGGTTGACAATAAAAAATAAGGGCTGCCGCCGAAGATGAGCATCGTCTTCGTGCGGCTGCCCTTATTATCGTATAGGTATGTATAATTTGCTTATCGATACAGACTAAGGCCGTTTTGTTGACATGATTTACATGATTGAGTTTTACCGATACCGAAGTTATATGTGGCTCTCAATCATGTACCTTATAGGCTTTCAGCAGCATGTCGCCCATGCCCGGCGTTTCCGGGTCGTGGCTGCCTTTTCCCGTATCGAGGCTGCGCATCCGCGCCATGTCTTCATCGGTCAGGGAAAAATCGAAGATGGCGATATTATCGGCCATGTGCTGGGGATTGGTCGACTTCGGCAGGACGACGAAGCCTTCCTGTACTTCGAAGCGCAGGATGATTTGGCCGGCTGTCTTATTGTCTTTATGGGCCAGGGCCGTGACGAGGGGATGGGCGAGAAGGGCTTCGTCGCCGTGGCCTAAGGGGAAATAGGCTTCCAGTGCTGTGCCGCAGGTATCTAATGCTTCACGAAGCTGTTTCTGCTGGAAGAAGGGATGGCATTCGACTTGATTAACTGCCGGCATCGTGTCGAATTGGGGCACGAAATGATTCCAGATGTTAGGCGTCATGTTGCTGACGCCGATAGATTTGATTTTCCCGGCTTTTTGGGCGTCTTCCATAGCTTTCCACGCGCCGGGCACGTCGCCGTAGGGCTGATGAATCAGGTACAGGTCCATGTAGTCGAGGCCCAGCTTTTTCAGGGACGCGTCGATGCCCCTGCAGGCGGCGTCGTAGCCGTAATCCTGAAGCCAGAGCTTGCTGGTGACGAAGATTTCGTCGCGGGGGATGCCGCTGTCGCAGACGGCCCTGCCGACTTCGTCTTCGTTGAAATAGGCCGCCGCCGTGTCGATGTGGCGGTAGCCGAGATGCAGGGCCTTCGTCACGGCGTCGTAGGTGCTGCCGTCGTTGGGGATGAGAAATACGCCGAATCCGACGGCGGGGATAGTATTTCCATCACGTAAGGTTATGTATTCCATCTGAGTATCCTCCTTGGTATACAGGTTATTCGTTCAGCCAGCAGGCGAGCTGATGCACTTGTTCTAAGTAATCGGGCCGGTTTGCGACGTCGCCGGCATTGGGGATATGGTTGAAGATGAGGGTTTGAAATTGTTCGGCTCCTATTTGGCAAAAGCCGCTCACTGTCCAATCGGCATATTTTTTTACCTCCTCTTTGGGGCTGTCCCAGAAGGAGCAGACGAGGGCCGCTTTTTTGCCGTATTTCGCCGTATTGGACATGCCCTTTTTACTGAAATCGAACCAGGGATAGAACCGCTCGATAAACAGCTTTGCCAGCGACGATACCTGCTGGTTGTAAATGGGAGTGGCGACGACAATGGCGTCGCAGGCCTCGATGACCGGCAGCAATTTCGTAATATCGTCGTCCTGCACGCAGCTCTGGCCTTCCGTTCCCTGGCAGGCGCCGCAGGCTTTGCAGTACCGGCAGTCTTTTTCCCGCATGGTAAAGACGACGACGCGCTGGTCTTTCAGGTCTTCCGCTAAGATTTGGGTAATGACTTCCGAGTTGCCCTGTACTCTGGGGCTGGCGTTGACTAGTAAAATCGTTTTCATGATGTATCCTTTCTGTTTACTCGTGAATTTTATGACGGTTTAAGAATTGAACCATATCGACGGTCAAGTGGTCGATGATTTCCGTGCGGCCCGTGTCCAAGGCGGTGATTTGGGACATGTCTTCGCCGTCGAGCTCGAAGTCCCAGACAGCCATGTTTTCGATGAGCCGGTCCTTGTGAACCGTCTTGGGGATGACGATGACGCCGCGCTGGAGGGTAAAGCGCAGGGCGACCTGGGCAACGGTTTTGCCGTGCTTTGCAGCGATTTTTTTCAGGATAGGATTGTTCCAAATGTCGTGGCCGCCTTCGGCGAAGGGCCCCCAGGCCATAGGTGCGACGCGCAGCTTTTTCATGACGTCCAGGTCGTAGGCGCGCTGGTAAAAGGGATGGCATTCGATTTGGTTGACGGCCGGGAGGATATCGGCGTTTTCGCAGAGGTCGGCCAGCCGGTCGGGATAGAAATTAGAGACGCCGATGGCCCGGACAGTTCCCTGGCGGCACAATTCCTGCAAGGCCCGCCACGAGCCGTAATAGTCGGATAGCTGCTGGTGAAGCAGCACCAAGTCGACGTAGGCCATGTCCAGCTTTTCAAGAGAGGCGGCGACGGCGCGCTTCGTCTTTTCATAGCCGAAGTCCTGTACCCAGACCTTGGTCGTAATGAAGATGTCTTCGCGGGGAACGCCGCTTCGCTTGACGGCGCGGCCGACGGCTTCTTCGTTTCCGTAGGCGGCGGCCGTGTCGATGAGGCGGTAGCCGGCGCGCAGGGCGTCCCGTACGATTTGCTCGCAGAGGGACGCGTCGTCTATCTGATATACGCCGAGGCCGAGTACCGGCATAACGACGCCGTTGTTGAGGGTTACTGTGTTCATGTCTGTTGCTCCTTTTGGTATGACGATTGAAAAACTATGTATATCTATATTGTAAAGTGCCCGTCTCTGCTGCGGAATAACCAAAAACGCTACGACGCATTGACTAAAGGTAAATGCAAAATTGTCAAAGCACTGCAGATGGCAGACGAAAAACAGCCGCCCTTATCGGGCGGCTGTCGCTGCAATATGCATATTTACTTTTTCTTGCCGTGTTTCTGTTCGAAAGCAATCATATGGGCTTCTTCTTCGCTGTGGCCTTCGGCCTGGGCCTGGGCGATGAGGGAGACCATTTCTTCGTAGGCTTCGGGGATGACCTTGGTGATTCTCGATACGGTGTCTTCCCAGTTTTCCAGCAGCATGTGGCCGAGGTTGCTGTCCGTATAGGCGACGTGTTTTTCCAGCAGCGATTTGACAAACTGCTGTTCGTCCTGGTCGGTCAGGTCTTCCAGCTTAACCAGGTCGGGGTTGCATTTGCCCGGCTCTAAGTCGTAGACATAGGCAATACCTCCGGACATGCCGGCGGCGAAGTTGCGTCCCGTGCTGCCGAGGATGAGGACCCGGCCGCCGGTCATGTATTCGCAGCCGTGGTTGCCTACGCCTTCGACGACGGCTGTCGCGCCGCTGTTGCGGACGCAGAACCGTTCGCCTGCGGTGCCGTTGATGTAGGCTTCACCGCTCGTCGCGCCGTAGAAGGCGACGTTGCCGATGATGATATTGTCTTCTGCCGGGAAGACGGAGCCCCGCGGCGGCGATACGATGATCTTGCCGCCGGACAGGCCTTTGCCGACGTAGTCGTTGGCGTCGCCTTCAAGGGACAGGGTCAGGCCCGTGGGGATGAAGGCGCCGAAGCTTTGGCCGGCAGAGCCGACGAAGGACAGGCTGATCGTATCTTCCGGCAGTCCCTTTTCGCCGTAGCGCCGCGTGATTTCGCTGCCCAGGAGGGCGCCGGTGACGCGGTCCGTGTTTTGGATGCGCAGGCGGGCGCAGATATGTTTTTTCTGTTCCAGCGCCGGCCGGCACATGCGGATGAGCTTGGACATGTCCAGGGTAGCGTTGATGCCGTGGTCCTGGTCCATGGTGCAGTGATGGCCTACGGAGGCGTCTGTATAGGGACGGAAGAGGAGGTTTTTCAGGTTGACCGTCGCAGCCTTCCAGTTGAGGACGTGCTGCTTTTGCTTCAGGCAGTCGTAGCGGCCGACCATTTCGTCGATGGTGTGGAAGCCGAGGCGGGCCATGATTTCCCGCAGGTCCTGGGCGACGAAGCGCATGAAGTTGACGATGTATTCCGGCTTGCCCTTGAAGCGCTTGCGCAGCTTTTCATCCTGCGTGCAGACGCCGTAGGGGCAGGTGTTGAGGTGGCACACGCGGAGCATGTGGCAGCCGATGGTCAGAAGCGGAGCCGTGCCGAAGCCGAAGATTTCCGCGCCGAACAGGGCGGCGATGGCGACGTCCCGGCCGGTGAGCATCTTGCCGTCGACTTCGACCTTTACGCGGTCGCGCAGCTTGTTGAGAAGCAAGGTCTGCTGCACTTCGGCCAAGCCGATTTCCCAGGGCAGGCCGGCGTGGCGCAGGCTGGTCCGCGGCGATGCGCCCGTGCCGCCGTCGTAGCCGCTGACGACGATGTTGTCGGCCTTGGCCTTGACGACGCCGGCCGAGATGGTGCCGATGCCGGCTCCCGACGTGAGCTTGACGCCGACGCGGGCTTTGGGATTGACGTTTTTAAGGTCGAAGATGAGCTCGGCCAGGTCCTCGATGGAGTAGACGTCGTGGTGAGGCGGCGGCGAAATGAGGGCGACGCCCGTTGTGGCGTGGCGTGTCTTGGCGATATCCGGGTAGACCTTGCTGCCCGGCAGGTGGCCGCCTTCGCCTGGCTTTGCGCCTTGGGAGCATTTGATCTGCAGCTCGTCGGCGTGGATGAGGTAGTTGCTCGTCACGCCGAAGCGGGCCGAGGCGACCTGCTTGATTTTGTCGTTCGTTTCTGTGCTGAACCGGGCTGCGTCTTCGCCGCCTTCGCCGGTGTTACTCATGCCGCCGAGGCGGTTCATGGCCGTGGCGATGCATTCGTGGGCTTCCTTGCTGAGGGCGCCGTAGCTCATGGCGCCGGTGCGGAAGCGCTTGACGATGGAGTCGACTGATTCGACTTCTTCGATGGGAATGCTGCAGCCGGCGGGATATTCGAATTCCAGCAGGTCGCGGAGGCGGAAGATGGAAGACGTATTGACCCGTTCGGCATATTCCTTATAGATATCGTAATTCTTTTCCTTGCAGGCCTTCTGCAGCAGGCGGACCGCTTCGGGGTCGATGATATGAGGCTGGCCGCCCTTGTGGTACTGGTAGAAATCGCCCCGTTCCAGCGCGTCGTCGGAGCCGTAGGCCGTTTCGTGGCGCAGGGCGTTTTCCCTGGCGATTTCCGTGATGCCGATGCCTTCGATGCGCGACGGCGTGTTGCAGAAATACTTATTGATCAGGTCCTGCTTGATACCGACGGCTTCGAAAATCTGCGCGCCGTGGTAGCTGTGGACCGTAGAAATGCCCATCTTGGACATGACGGCCAGGATGCCCTTGACGGCGGCGTCCATGTAGTTGTCGCGGGCCTTTTCATAAGTCATCTTGCCCAGCTTGCCTTTGAGAATTAGTTCCTTGATGGATTCGAGGGCGATGTAGGGGTTGATGGCCGTGATGCCGTAGCCGATGAGCGTGCAGAAGTGGTGGATTTCCCGCGGTTCGCCCGATTCGAGGATGAGGCCGACGTCGGAGCGGACCGTCTTGTCGATGAGGTAGTGGTGCAGTGCTGCCGAGGCCAGGAGGGCCGGAATGGCGGCCATGCGGGAGTTGACGCCCCGGTCGGACAGGACGAGGATATTGGCCCCGTTTTTGATGGCTTTCAAGGCGTCGATGCACAAGGATTCGATGGCCGTTTCCATGCCTTCGGCACCGCTGTTGACCGGATAGAGCATGGATAGCGTGGCGGCCCGCAGCTTCTTCGACATGAGGGACTTGACGACGGCCATTTCTTCATTCGTAATGAGCGGCGTTTTTAAGTACAATGCCGCCGTGGCTTCTTCGTTGGGGTCCATGATGTTGGCTACGTTGCCGGCCATGACGGCCGTCGCCATGACGATGTTTTCGCGGACGCCGTCGATAGCCGGGTTGGTGACCTGGGCGAAGTTTTCCTTGAAGTAATCGTACAAGAGCTGGGGCTTGTCGTTGAGGACGGCCAGGGGCACGTCGACGCCCATGGAATCAATGGGCTGCTTGCCGTCGCGGGCCATGGGCAGGATGACCTTGTCCATGTCTTCCTGAGTATAGCCGAAGACTTTTTCCTGCTCCTTCAGGTCGTAGGGAATCAGGGTGTCGTTGTCCGTGATGAGCTGGTTGTTCATCAGGTCGTCCAGGTGGACGATGTGCTCTTCGTACCACTGGTGGTAGGGGTGTTCCGTTGCGATTTGCCGTTTGATTTCGTCGTCATCGATGATGCGCTGTTCCTTCGTGTCGACGAGGAGCATCTTGCCCGGTTCCAGCCGGCCCTTGTAGAGGATTTCGTCGGCCGGGATGTTGACGACGCCGACTTCGGAGCTGGCGATGACCCGGTCGTCCCGCGTGACGTAGTAGCGGGCCGGGCGCAGGCCGTTGCGGTCCAGCATGCCGCCGATGACCGTGCCGTCGCAGAAGCCGATAGCCGCCGGGCCGTCCCAGGGCTCGAGCATGAAGTTATGATAGCGGTAGAAATCCCGCTTTTCTTCGCTCATGAGGGGGTCCCGTTCCCACGGCTCAGGAATCATCATCATCATGGCGTGGGGCAGGGAATGGCCCGTCATGTACAAGTATTCCAGGCAGTTGTCGAACATGGACGAGTCGCTGCCCGTGGCGTCGACGACGGGGAATACCTTTTCCATGTCGGGGAAGAATTCCGATTTCGACTTGCTTTCGCGGGCGTTGAGCCAGTTGATATTGCCCTGGATCGTATTGATTTCGCCGTTGTGGACGATGTAGCGGTTCGGATGGGCCCTGGCCCAGCTGGGGAAGGTATTGGTGCTGAACCGCGAGTGGACGAGGGCCATAGACGTCGTGACGTCCAGGTCGGACAAATCGAGGTAGAAATGGCGGAGCTGGACCGACGTCAGCATGCCCTTGTACACGATCGTCCGCGATGACAGGCTGGCGATGTAGAAATCGGTCCCCTTTTCCTGGCTGATGGGGACGATGGCCTTTTCGGCCAGCTTGCGGATGATATACAGCTTGCGTTCAAAGTCCATCTGGTTGGTCATAGACGGGCTCTTTTGGATGAAGACTTGCAGGAAATGGGGACGAGTCGTCTTGGCGATATTGCCGATCAGGCTTTCGTCGACGGGAACGTCGCGCCATCCCAAAATCGACAGGCCTTCGGCCCGGACGATGTTCGAGAAGGCTTCCATCTGTTTCTTGCGGAATTCTTCATAGCGGTGGGCGAAGATCATGCCGACGCCGTATTCGCCTTCGGCAGGCAGGGAGAATCCCAGGGTTTCGCATTCGCGGCAGAAGAATTCGTGGGGAATCTGAATGAGTATCCCCGCGCCGTCGCCGCTTTGGGCGTCGGCTCCTTCTGCGCCGCGGTGCTTCAGGTTTTCCAAGATCGTGAGGGCGTCGTCGATGATGTCGTACGATTTTTTGCCTCGTATATTTGCGACGATGCCGATGCCGCAGGCGTCGTGTTCAAACGACGGGTCGTACAAGCCTTGCGGTTCCGGCAGGTCGCGCAGTTTTTTATACATACATAGTTCCCCCTTCATACTAAAAAAAACGAGCCGGAAAACCGCACGTGCGCAGAATCCAGGGCCCGCCTACAGGTTTACGTTCAATTATAAACAATTAATAATAAAAATGCAATGGCTTTTTGAATAATTTACGGAAAATATATAAAAATACCTAATATATTTTTGTAAAGTAACGATGATTTACTGTAATAAAGAAATAAAGACTTTCCTTTGGGCATGAAAAAACGCCCGGCCGCGAATTACGGGCGAGCGTTTTCAGAAATCCATTGGGCAAATTGCTGCCGGAATAAGCCGGCTCCGCCGTTGGCCGGATGGCGCATGACGGCGGCGGCCAGGCCTTTTTCTTCCAGCATGAGGGCCGATTTGCGGCCGATGGCTCCGATGAGGATATCGGGGCGGCACAGGCCTAAGAGCTCCTGCGTGTACGTAAGGCCTGCGGCCAGCTCGGCGTCTGTCGGCGTGCGGTTGCTGAAGGGCGAATCCTTGTGGGGATGAAAGGGGAATATATTCCAGAGGATGACGTCGTCCGGCGAAAGGCCGTTGTCCAGAATGGCTCCCCATACGTATGTATCCGTCGGTTCATTCATGCCCTGCCGCCGCTGGGGGTTGCTGGTCATAAAGGGGCAGTCGGGGCGGCTTGTCCGCTGGCCGTCGTAGCCCAGGACCATAGCGCTGGTCACCTGCTTGTGCGCGTTCAGAAGCATGCGCTCGCACGTAATAGCTACGCCTGTAAAGCGGCAGCCCTGATAGCCGGCAGCTTCGGCGACGAAGAGGTATTTGGCGCGGCCGATACGGCGGCGCAGGTAGTCCGTCAGTTGGCGGCTGCGGATGAGAGGCGCGTCGGGGCCGCAGTCGCAGCGCTCGTCGTAATCGCGCCAGGGATTATACACGCCGTCGCCTTCATACTGCCGCAGTGAAGAGAGAAAGGTTTCAATCGTAGACATAGGGGCCTCCTATAAGGTAGTAAACACGGTGTACGTGCCGAATTTTCCCAGCTGGCGGGTCAGGGGGAAGAAGGGCGATGCGACGTAATCGTCGTACCGGCTCCGCGGCACGATGAGGGTCAGGGCTTCGCGGCGCTGCAGCTTATCCATGACGCTGCGTTCTTCTTCCGTCGGGAAGAGATGTTTTTTCGACCAGACGGCGTCCCGTTTCAGGCGGGCGTTTTCGTCAAAGCTGGCCGGTGCGGTCCAGACGGCGCCCTTGTCCGTGTAATAGACGAAGGACGTGCGGTATTCTTCGAAGAAATATATCTGGCCGGGGAACTTCGACGAGGCTTCGATGAGAGCTGACGACGAGCGGTATTCATAAAAGGGCGTCAATACCTGGAAGGTCAGAAGCCCGTATATGACCATGGTGCCGGCGGTGATGACGATGGGAATTGCCGGCAGGGCCTTCTGCCATTGGGAGAAGACGAGGATTGCCATGGCCAGGGGAATGAAGACGATGAGCCAGAACAGGTCTCCCAGGACGACGGCGCCGGGCTTGGCGAATAGGGCCGCTCCCAAAAACAGGAGCCAGAAGAAGAGAGCCGGGCCAGTGACGATTGTCCAGCGTTTGCGCGAGCTCTTTTCCTGGAGATCCATGACGGCCAATGCGCCGAGGTACAGGAGCGGCATATTGGCGATATAGGCGTAGGTCGGGTATTTCGTCGCCATGGCTGTGTAGAAGAGGATGGTCCCGACGGCCCAGACGGTCATGAAGACGTATTCGTCCGTCCAGCCGCGCCGTTTCCACAGGCCGTACAGGCAGGGGCCGGTCCAGGGCAGCAGGCTGACGGGAACGAGGACGACGTAGTAATACCAGACGTTCATTTCCGGGTGCTCCGATACGGTAGCCCGCACGACGTTGTTAAAGCCCAGGAAGCCGTCGATAAAAGCCGAGCCGTGGCGGGCGTACATCGTGCCGTACCAGGACAGGACGACGAGGAGAAACAGGACGATGCCGGCAGGCGGAAAGAGGCGCTTGATATACTGCGTATTGCGGCGCAAGGCGATGAAGACGAGGAGGAACGTTCCCGGCAGGACGATGCCGACGGGGCCCTTGGTCAGCACGGCGAAGCCGGCCATGACGTAGGCGGCGACGACGTACCATTTTTTTCCTTCCGTCAGGCCGATATAGGCGAAGAACATGGCGGCCGACGTGAAGAAAAAGAGCATCTGGTCAGTAATAATGGAATGGCTGATGGCCCAGACGGCCAGGGACGTTACGGTCATGGCGGCCACGACGAGGGCTGCTGTCATGCGGCCCGTGCGGCGCAGCATGTACCATGCCGCCAGCACGACCAACGCCGTGCCGAAGAGGGCGCCGGGCAGGCGGGAGGCGAAATCCGTAAAGCCGCACAGCGTGTAGGAAATACACAGCATCCAATAGATAAAAATAGGCTTATCGAACCAGTACGTACCGTAAATCTGCGGAGAAATCCAGTCGCCGGACAAGACCATTTCCTTTGCCGTCAGGGCGTAGTTGGACTCGACGGGGTCGGTGACGGCCAGCTGGCTGTTGCCGAGGAGCAGGAACAGGAAGCAGAGGACGGCGAGCAGGAAAAATACAGGGCGGTGTTTCATTGCATACCTCCTATGGATGATTGATGAGAATGACTTGAGCCGGCAGATCTGCCGCCATGCCGTATTGCCGCAGTTCGGGCACCGTTTGATTGAGCTTGAGGAAGGACGTCTTGGTCATGACGATATAGGCCTTATCGGGAGACGTCAGCAGGGCGGCGAAGTCGGGCAGGTCGTCCTTTTGCCACTCTATGCCGTGCAGGTTGCTGTAATAGGCGATGCCCGGGCGGAGAAATTTTTCGATGTATAAATCGGACCGGCCGTCGTATACGTCGTGGAGGATATAGGCCGCTTCGTACGACGTCGTATGCTCGGCGATACGGGGCATGACGAAGCCGAAGGCCGCCCAGGAAAAGACGACCATGAGGACGACGGCAGAGGTGAAGGCCTGCTTCCAGAGCTGCCGGTACAGCAGGAAGGCCGGCAGGAACAAGGCCGTGCTCAGCAGGACCGAGCCGATGAGAATCGGCTGGGCGAAAAATCCCGCCCCTTTGTTCAGCGGAATGGCGTTGCAGAGCAACAGGCCAACGGCCAGGATATAGGCGGCGGCGATTGCGCTGAGAGGCGGGCGCTTTTCCAGATAGCAGCGGTACAGATACCAGGCGATGATATAGGCTGCCGGCGGAAAGGCCGGGGCGATATACGTGACCAGCTGCGTATGAGACAGGGAAAAGAAGATGAAAATAAAGGCCGCCCAAATCAGGCAGAACAGCACCGTATCGTTAAAGGGGTCGCGTTTTTTGAACAAGCGGCGCACTGCCGGAGCCAGGGCCGGAATCCACGGGACCATCGCGCCGATAAAGACGGGAATGAAGAAGAAAATACTGTTTTGTCCCGGATGTTCCGGCGCGATGAAGCGGACGAGATTGTGATAGCCGAGGAAGGTCTGCAAGAATATATCGCCGTGGGTCTGATACATAAATACGTACCACGGCAGGCCGACGAGAAAGGCGATGCAGAGGCCCTGGGGAATTTTCATCGTCCGGAGAAGGGCCCATTGGCGGGTAGCGGCCATATACAGCAGCATGATGAGCGCCGGAAAGGCGTAGCCGACGGGGCCTTTGGCCAGCAGGGCCAGGCCGCAGAAGGCATAGGCCCGGTAATATTTTCCCTGATACAGGGAGATCATGGCGACGGTCAGGGTGAGCATGAGGGTCATGTCCGTGACGGCGGCTTTGCCGACGTACATGAAGCCGACGCTGGTCAGCAAGATGAGCGTCGCCATGAAGGCGATGGTTTGATTGAACAGGTCCTTGCCCTGGACGTAGACGAATAAGGCCGTCGTGACGGCGGCGACAGCGCTGGGCAGGCGGGACGACCAGTCGGAAATGCCGAGGAGGCTGTAGGACAGCATTTCCAGCCAATAAAACAGAGGCGGTTTATCGTACCAGAACTGGCCGTAAATGCGGGGAGAAAGCCAGTCCCCGGCCAGTAGCATTTCCTTGGCCGTTTGCCCGTATACGGGCTCGTTGGGGTCCGTCAGGGGGGCAATACCCAAAAAAGGCAGCAAAATAATTGCTGCCATACAGGCGACCGTCAGGCCGTATCGATTTTCAAAAAGCCAATGTTTCATTTTGCCAATCTCCCGCGGCGCCGTTTCCAGAGGAACAGGAGGGCGCAAATCGCGCAGACGGCGACGATGACGATGAGGAATATGTGGTTGTACTGAATCAGGTCCTTCCAGTGGCTTCCCAGAATCGAGCCGGCCCACACGAGGAGAAGCGTCCAGGGAATCGTGCCGATGATGGTGAAGACGACGAAGCGTCCGAAGGGATAGCGGGCCACGCCGGCCGGAAAGGAGATAAAGGTCCGCACGCCGGGCAGGCAGCGGCAGATTAAGACGGCCGCTCCGCCGTATTTATTGAACATCGTTTCTGCCATATTGAATTTCTTTTCGTTGAAGAAGATGTATTTCCCGTATTTCAGCAGCAAGGGACGGCCGCCGTACGAGCCGAGCCAGTAGCTGACGATGGAGCCGACGACGCCGGCCAGACAGGCGATGACGACGGTGGTCCAAAAGTCGAAGATGTTTTGGGAAATGAGAAATCCGGCGAAGCCGAGGACGACTTCGCTGGGAATGGGAATATTGGCATTTTCCAGTACCATGGCGATGAACATGGCGATATACCCATACGATTCCATAAGCTGCAATAACGTGTCCATGTAATGTAAGCACTCCTGTTCTTATGTATTATATAGTATCACTATTAGAAGAAAGACTGCGTAACGTCGCGTATGCTTATCATAGCATAAAACGCGGAAAATTTGATAGAAATATGCAAAAAACGCAAATCACCGTCGCAAAACGCATGAATCAGCAAGTGTCAGCGCGTTTTGAAGCAAGGCAGATGACGCAGGGCGTATTTGCATATCATATACCCGTAGAGGAACGATAAGGCCAGCGTCAGGACGAATTTCAGCGGCATGCCGAGAGACAGGGGCTGGAGAAAATAGGCCGTGTTCTGAATCAGCGTGTCGCTGACGACGTACAGCGGATAGGCTAGGCCGGCGGCCAGCTTTGTCTTGTCTGTTTCTATGTCTCCCCATTTGGCAAAGGCGGCGAGCAAGGCCAGGAGCAGGGGAAGCTGCAGGATGGAAAAGAACAGCAGTAAGGGAAACAGCGTGCCGGAAATAAATACGGAAATTCCCATCGTAATATAGGACGAGGCGACGACGACGCCCAACAGCAAGGCCGCGCCGATGATGTGAACGGCAGACGGCACGTAGCCTCCGGCTGTGAACCAACGATGCCTGAAGGCATACGCGCCGAAGCAAAAGTACAGTCCGCACATCGCCGCAAGGTACAGTACATAGAGGGGGAACCAGAAGTCCGGCGCGCGATGCGCTGCCAGCAGCAGCCCGAAGAAGGCCGCCGCCACGGCGAGCTGCAGTACATAGAAAACGGCCAGGATTCCCGCAGAGGGAGGCGCAGCAGCCGCCCGCTGAAAGAGGGAACGCCGCCATTTCTTTGCCCCCATCAGGGCCAGATGAAACAGCAGGAGCAGACCGATAAAGAAGAAGGGGCTTTGGAAATAGGCGGACCAGAACGGCGGATGAATTAAAGAGAACGCCGGGCCGTCGCCGTGGCTGCCGCAGCTCCGGCTGGCAAGGTACAGGAGCTCCGGTGCCAGGAGAACCGTGCCGATCAGCCAGGGCCAGCCGAGGCGGGTCCACTTGTTCTTGAAATAGGGCCGGATCATATGAATGCGCAGCGAAGACGCGCCGAAGTAGGCGCTGATAAAAAAGATCGCCGGCACGATGAAGACGATGGCCAGATTGTACAGGAAATCGACGGCCAGCCCTTCGATGGAGTGCATCGGAGCGGGAACGTAGGGATGCAGCAACGGAAAGGGCCTGAAATTTCCCAGCGCGGCGAAGAAAATGCCGGCGAATACCAGGCAGGTGCGGAGATTATCCAGATAATGTATGCGTTTACCCATCGGTAAGACCTTCTTTCTCATGTATAGGCCAGCTTCCGCAAGAAGCTGACATACATTATAATATACCTATCTAAACAAATATTAAAGATAGAAGAAAAAAATCATAAAAAGGAGACGAGGCATATGGTAATCAGTACGACTGACAGCATTATCCGCCTGTGCGTGGCCCTGCTTTTGGGCGCGATCATCGGGTATGAACGGCAGGCGCAGAATAAGGCGGCAGGCCTTCGGACGCACACACTGGTCTGCGTAGGCTCCTGCCTGTGCATGATCATATCGATCAACATCGCCATGGACCATTTCCTGCTGTACGGATACCGCAACGCCGACCCCGAGCGCATCGCCGCTCAGGTTATTTCCGGCGTCGGCTTTTTAGGCGCCGGTACGATACTGGCAAACCAGAAGGCGCGCAATGTCCGCGGCCTTACGACGGCGGCCGGACTGTGGGCCGTCGCGGCTATCGGACTCGTCGTAGGCGCGGGATATCTGGCCGTAGCCGTCGCGGCGACAGTCCTCATCTTCGTCGTGCTGACCGTCTTCATCCGCTTGGACAAGCGCCTCAGCAGCCAGCACCGCCGGGAATACACGGTACATATTATCATGAAGAATACGATTGGGCAATCGCGGCGTTTGGCCGAATACTTGGAAAACAGACAGATGAACGTCAAAGCCTTCCGCATCCTGTCCGACGAGGACCGCGAGCAGGCGGAACTAGCCGTCACGCTCATCGCCAACGACAGCATAGAGAGCGATGAAATCATACGGCGGCTCTTAACGGTAAAAGGAGTGACGCTGGCGGAGCTGGAGCGCCCTGGCGATGCAGAAGGCCGGAACTCGGGACAAAGTACAGAAACATAAATCATTAATATAACAGAAACATGCAAAACGGCAGCGGAAACGGATCCGCTGTCGTTTTATGTTGACGGTGAAAAGCATACATTAAAGCTTTTTATGGTTTTATAGATAGTGTTTAAAGGGAAGACTGATTGTGTATAAAGAATACATAGATTTTTTGCGCTTTTCGTATATTCATTTTGGGCAGCATATAGTATAATAAAAAAGCATGCAACTCAAGGAGGGATTATATGTCTACGTTTATGGCTGCGTCCAGCAGAGAAGGAAAACAATTACACGACGCCGTGTTTCAATTCGGCCAGGCTGCTCAGGCGGCGATGGCGGCATACGGCCGGGAGCGCGTCGTCAACGCCACGGTAGGCTGCTATGCCGGCGAAGATGAAGTATTGGGGTGTCTTCCCGTCGTAGAAGAAATCTATCGGTCCCTGCCGATGGCTGATTTTATTACGTACGCGCCGCCTGTCGGCCTGGCGGACTACCGCAAGGCGGCGATAGACGAAACGTTCGAGGCATATCGTCCCGAAGGATATATAGATGCCGTAGCGACGGCCGGCGGCACCGGAGCCGTTCATATCGCCATTGCCAACTATTCGGAAGTCGGCGACGACGTCCTGGCGTCCGACTGGCGCTGGGGCATATACGGCAGCTTGTGCCAGGAAATCGGCCGCAGGCTTACGACGTTTGCCTTGCTCGATGAAAGCGGCGCATTCAATATCGAGTCGTTTTCCTCGGCCGTAGCCGATGTGCTGCGCAAGCAGGATTCCCTGCTGATTATCTTGAATACTCCGGCTAATAACCCGACGGGGTTCGCCTTGTCCGATCAGGATTGGGCGGAGGTGCTGCAGGTCTGCCGCTTCCATGAAAAGCAGGGCAAGCGCATTTCGATTCTCGTCGATATCGCCTACATTGCCTATGCCGGCGAAAAGAACGAAGTCCGTACCTTTATGAAGCAGTTCAGCAACTTGCCGCCCCGTTTATTCATTATGGCGGCGTTCAGCATGTCCAAAGGCTATACGCTGTACGGACAGCGGGCCGGCGCCCTCGTCGGCGTGTCGTCCAGCGAGGACGTCATCAAGGAATTTACAGAATTAGGCCGCTATTCGGCCCGTACGTCCTGGTCCAACGTCAACCGCGCGGCCATGACGCTCCTCACGACGATCCGGGGCGACGCCGCCTTGACGAAGCGTCTCGACGAGGAACGGATGGAATTTTTCCGCATTATTCAACAGCGGGCGTCGCTGTTTACGGAAGAAGCGGCGCAGTGCGGCCTGCGCGTCATTCCCTACCATGCGGGCTTCTTCATTTCCATTCCTACGGCCAACCCCCAGGCGGTCTGCGAAGCACTGCAGGACGAACTGGTCTTCGCCGCGCCCTTGGCTCTGGGCGTACGATTGGGCGTATGCTCCGTGCCGCTGCCGAAAATCAAAGGCTTGGCGGCCAAGATAAAGAAAGCCGTCGATAAATAAAAAATACGAATGGCATATATACGATGCAACCCCTGCGGATTAGCTAAGAATCTGCAGGGGTTTATCATTAAAAAATATCGTCGTCTAATTGTTTCAGGTACTCGAAGAAAATGGACAGGCTTTTTTGGACGTTCGGCCGCGGCGTCTTATGGGTGAGGATATAGGCTGTCAGCGGTTCCGGCGGGTCTGTCAGGTATTGGTAGGCAAACGTGCCTTTTTGGCAGGCGTACTTGGCGAAGAACAGGGGCATGACGGCCCAGCTGCCGCTGTGGGCCATGATTTGCAGGGCCAGCTGGGCGCTGGCTACATAGCTGGGATGAAATTGGTCGGCAGGCCAGTACGTTTCATGCCACTGCGTAAAGGACGGCGGCCAGTTGATGTACAGCTCTTTCGTGCAGTCCAGCCGGCGGGGATCGACGGGAGCCTGGGCCGACTCCTGCGGGTCGCCGGGCATGACGCAGACCAGGGGAGACTGCCGCCATGGCTGGCAGGAAAGCTCCGGCGACGCCGAATCGCGCCAGCCGATGGCCACGTCGATGACGCGCTGCTCGACCAGCGGGGGAAATTCGATGGCGTGCTCCGTATGGATGTAGAGGTTCATGCCGGGCGAATGGGTCAGCAGGCGGGAATACAGGGCGGGAAAGACGTAATCGTTTAGGATCTGTACCGACCCGATCGATAAGGACAGCCGTTCCCCCAGGCTTTTGAACCGCTGCGTTTCTTCCCACACGGCGTTCCAGCGCTGAGCGATGGACAGGAAATCGCGTCCCGACGGCGTCAGCGTCGATTCCTTGATGCCCCGGCCCCGATCCAGCAGGGGGATGCCCAGCTCGTCTTCCAGCGTTTTCAGCCGCCGCGTGACGGCCGTTTGGGAAATATATAATTCATCGGCGGCCTTGCTGATGGTTCCGTATTTGACGATGGCCAAAAAGGCCTGTATATCGTGAAAGTTCATGGCATGCTCCTTTTGAAATATGCAAAAAGCTGCTATTTAAGCTGATATATTCATATTTTACATTATATTTGACTGCCTGTACAATAGAGGTACGGTAAAGATACAAAGACAAGCAGATGCTTGTTTGACTGCGTATATTCAAAAGGAGGACCTACGTTGACAGATACCTTATTATTGGACATTGGCATTATCGTGCAGATTATTTTGATTGACCTGGCTCTTGGTGGCGACAACTCTATCGTCATCGGCATGGCGGCGAAAAATCTGCCGCCTCGCTTGCAGAAGAAGGCTATTTTATACGGCACGGCCGGGGCGATTCTCCTGCGGTTCCTGCTGGCGTTCATCGTGTCGTGGCTGTTGTTCATCCCGTTCCTGAAGACCGTCGGCGGCGTGCTGCTCGTCGGCATCGGCATCAAGCTCATCGGCGCCCAGGGCAAGGAAGAGACGCACCACATCGAGGCGAAGGATTCCTTAGGCGCGGCGATTAAGACGATTATCTTGGCCGACGTGCTCATGAGCCTCGACAACGTCCTCGGTATCGTCGGCGTGACGAACAACCACTGGGGCCTGCTCATCTTCGGCATGCTGATTTCCGTGCCGATCATCATCCTGGGCAGCACCATGGTCATTAAGATCATGAACAAGTTCCCCATCCTCATCTACGTCGGCGGCGCCATTTTAGGCTGGGCGGCCGGCGGCATGATCGTGACGGATACGTACCTGGCCGAATACGTCCCCTTCGTGGCGGCCAACGCGACGGCGATGAAGGTCGGCTTGTTAGCTGCGACGCTGGCCGGCGGTGCCATCTGGAAGTACGGCGGCTGCTGGAAAAAAGAAAGCGTGGCATAACTGCATATTCTATAAAACTGAAAAGACTGTACGCGAAGTGTTATAGCACTGGCGTGCAGTCTTTTTTCCGTATATTTGACAAACGCGGCGGCAGCTTGTATAATACACACTATGCTGTATATTTTTGTATAGGAGATAGGGATTCATGGTTGAAGCAGAATATATTTTGGCGCGCAACGTTATCAAACTGGCCAATGTCATCATGACCATACGAAACAGAGAAATTAAAGAACTCGGCTTGACAGCGGAGCAGGCGGACAGCCTTATATTTTTTTCTCAGCATGCCGGCGCGTCGGCCGTGGATTTGAAAGCCTATCTGGGCGTTGCCCATCAGACTGCCCGCGGCATTGTAGAGCGGATGGCGGCCAAGGGGCTGGTGACGACCCATGTTTCTGAACGGGACGGCCGCTATAAGACCGTCGCGCTTACGGAGGAGGGCCGTACGTTATGCGCTGCGATGGCTGAGAACGGCACGTATACAGGCCGGACGTTATTGCAGGGGATGAGTGAGGCTGAAAAAAAGCAGTTTTTTTCTCTGTTAACCAAGGCGCTGCAAAATATAACGACGCAGCCGTGAGCGATTACGTCTGCCCTAATATACAGCATGCTTCATACTTACGCTGTGGCTGCTGCTCATAAAGGCAGGCATACATAAAAAGAAAGAGAGATGTATCATGTTGGGATTTCGTAAGGAAACAATAGAACGTTTTATCTGGTATGTACTGGGACTGAATCTGATTGCCGTCGCCGTCGTGCTGAATATCCGCTACGTCATGGGCGTCGCGGCATTTAGCTCCGTCATGTATGCCATATCGCAGATTTATCATATTTCGTTGGGGACGGCGTCGATCCTTTGTTATCTGCTGTTTGTATTGATACAGTGCGTGTTGTCGCGGAAAATTAAAGCCGTGTATTTGCTGGAGATTCCCTTGTCGCTGGCTTTTGGCGTCGTGACGGATGTATATGACTGGCTGATACCGGAATTTCACTTTCCGGCCTATATCAGCATGACCTTATTTCTGCTGACCATGTTTGTTACAGCCTTAGGCGTATTTTTGTGCGTAAAAACTAATTTTGTGCTGACGCCGACAGAAGGCATTGTGCAGACGATTTCTGAAGTATTTCATATTGCCTTTTCCGCTGTAAAAAATACATTTGACGTATCCTTAGTCGTTATCAGTATGCTTCTTTGTGTATTTAATGATACCGAGCTGTACGGCATTGGCGTCGGGACCGTCTTATCGGCCCTGTGTATAGGACGAATTATCGGAGTATATGAAAAGATGTTTCGCTGGAGAAAGCTGAATCAGCTCAAGCAGCTGCGGCGCAGCCGGTATGCTGCCTGCTGACCATGAACGGAGGTTTTCTGCCGCGCAAAAACGAGGAGCCTGGACGTTGTGTCCGCGGCTCCTCGTTTTTGTATGATGAAATTCCCCCGATAGCTGTATTATTTTTCGTCCATAATGGCTTCCGGCCCCCTGTCGCCGGTGCGGATGCGGACGGCGTCTTCGACGTCGAAGACGAAGATCTTGCCGTCGCCGACTTTGCCGGTCTTGCAGACGCGCTGGGCCGTTTCGATGACTTTTTCTACAGGCACCTCGCATACGACTGTTTCGACCTTGATGTGCGGCAGCAGGTTGATGGCGTATTTCTGGCCCCGGTATACTTCGACGTGGCCTTTCTGGAGGCCGCAGCCGTAGACCTGGCTGACGGTCATGCCCATGACGCCGATGGCGTTGAGGGCATCCTTCAGTTCTTCCAGCTTGCTGGGCCGGGTTACGATGTCTATCTTAGTAATTTTTCTGTCCATGCATATCACTCCCTATAACTGATGACCGCTGACGCCGATGTCGCTGATCGTAGACGGCGAGACGACGGGTGTATTCAGGCTTTCGCCGAAGGGGCTGCCGGCTGTAATGGCGTAGTTGTAGCCCCGTTCGCCGTGTTCGGTAATGTCCAGGCCGGAGATTTCTTCTTCCTTGTCGGCGCGGACTTTCATGATAGAGCTGATGATCTTATACAGGATAATCGTGCCGACGATGGCGAAGACGTAGGCGACGACTGTCGAGACGACCTGAGCGAAGAGCAGATGCGTTTCGCCATAGAATAAGCCGTTGGCGCCGGCCGGGTTGACTTCCGTCGTAGCCCAGAGGCCTGTGGCGATAGAGCCCCAAGTCCCGCCGATGCCGTGGATGCCGAAGGCGTCGAGCGAATCGTCGTAGCCGAATTTGGCTTTGACGACGGCGACGGCAAAGTAACAAACTGCGCCGCCGATAGCGCCGATGATGACGGCGGGAAGCGGAGCGACAAAGCCGGCTGCCGGCGTAATGGCTACGAGGCCGGCGATGCAGCCGGAAGCTGCGCCGAGAATGGTCGGTTTACCATTGACAGCCCATTCGATAACGACCCATGCCACGGTCGCCGCAGCGGCTGCGCCCTGGGATGCGATGAAGGCGTTGGCAGCTAGGCCGTTGGCGCCGAGGGCGCTGCCGGCGTTGAAGCCGAACCAGCCGAACCACAGGAGAGCCGCGCCGAGAACCGTCATGGGCAGGTTATGGGGCAGCATGGGAATGCGGCCGTAGCCCTGGCGTCTGCCGAGAAGAATGCAAAGCGTAAGACCCGAAACGCCGGACAGGATATGAATAACCAAGCCGCCGGCAAAGTCGAGAGCGCCGAGCTGGGCCAGGAAGCCGCCGCCCCATACCCAGTGGGCCATGGGATTGTAAATGAAAATAGCCCAGAGCAGGATGAACACTGTAAACGCATGGAATTTCATCCGTTCGGCAAACGCGCCGGTAATCAAGGCCGGCGTAATGACGGCGAACATACACTGGAAGGCGACGAAAGCCAGTTCGGGAATCGTGCCGTTAGCCAGGACGGACATGCCGACGCCCGTCAGGCCTACTTTGTCTAAGGAACCAATAAATCCGTTAATATCCGAACCAAACGTCATAGCGTAGCCGATTAAAATCCATTCGACAGAAATCATGGCGACGATGAAGAAACTCTGCATAATGGTCGTCAGTACGTTTTTATTGCGGACCATGCCGCCATAGAAGAAACCTAAACCAGGCGTCATAATAAATACGAGCGCCGCGCTGATGAGGACCCAGGCTGTATCGCCTGTGTCGATGGCCGATGCCGGATCGGCGGCAAATGCCGTCGGCGCGGACAAGGCCGTGCAGGCCAGAGCCAGGCGCAAAATGGACCACCCTTTTGTCATTAAAATCATCCCCCTATCGTAAGAAAAAAGGCGTCTATGCGGAAACTACCCCCTCGTACTTTCCCATAGACGCCGTTGTCTGTACATATATTGTTTTATCAATAGAAAAACAGAAAGGCTCCGGCATCATCGGGTACCTCGATATGCCAGAGCCTCATTGCTCAACTCGTATTCTATTGATGTGCCTTATTATACGGCGTTTCCGGCAGATTGTCAAATGTTTTTAAGTAAAAAATAATAAAATTAACAGTTTATATTTATAAAATAGAAATTTACTTTATTTTATTATCAAACGAACAGGATGTGGCCGATGAAGATATAGAACGTCAGGGAGATGGCGCTGAGGGCCGTCGTGTTCATGACGATCTGCGTGGCGTAATCGGCGTTGTTGCCGAATTCGATAGCAAAGAGGGCCGTGTTGACCGCCGTCGGAATGGCGCAGTAGATGAGGAAGACCATGGCGCTGACAGCCGTAAAGGTACCGGGCATCAGGGCGTTGGCCGCGTATATCATGACCAGGCCGAAGAGGGGCAGGACGGTCATCTTCAGCAGGCTGATGATCCACACGTCCTTGTCAAACCAGTGTATCTTCGTCTGGGACAGCTGCGCTCCAATGCTGACCATGGCGACGGGCAGCAGCGATTTGCCGGCCATTTCCATGATGGGCCAGAAGAAGAATTCTTCGGCGTTCCAGCCTGTCGAGCGGACGAGGAGGGCCGCGGCGAGGAAGTAAATCATGGGCATGCGGAACATGACGCGCAGCGTATCGGCAGCTGACAGCCGCCCGCGGCCGGCCTGATAGAGGCCGAGGGTATTGAGCGATACGCTTTGGACGATGAAGATGATGATTTGGACGACCATGGCTTCGGCAAGGTAGGGTGTCTGGCCGTCGACGACGAAGGGGTCATGGGAAAAGACGAGGATGATGAGGGCTACGCCTAAGTTGCCCGTATTGTTGAACATGAGGGCGTTGCGGCACGACTGTATCATGCCTTCGTCATAGCGTCGCCAGCGGCTGACGAGATTGGCCAGGAAAAAACAAAAGACCATGAAGACGGTCATGGCGGCGATCATCGTCACGCTGGCCGGGGGAAATTCCGTTTCGTATACGTTGGTGAAAATGAAGCTGGGAATGACCAGGTAAAACATGAACTTGGACAGGGTTTTTACGTCTATGTGAAATTTCCGGTCTAACAGGAAGCCGATGAGGACGAGCCCGAAGATAGGCAGCATCGTATGCTCGATAATAAATAGGAACACCATTGTCAAAACCTCTTTTCATCAAAGATAGGTTTTATTATATAGCAAATAAAAAATATAGCAAATAAAAAAAGACGGCAGGGCAGAATAGGAAATACGGTAAGGTTTTCCTATCCTGCGCCTGCCGCCTGAGGGGGATGAGCGCGCTATTTGTAGCTTGCGAAATAATATACGACGTTCAGCAAGGTTTCGCACATGTATTTCAAGGCGTTGCTGTCCCAGTGGAAATCGGGCGAATGGCCGACGACAGGTTCGTCGCCGCAGACGCCGACGTAGTAAAAGGCGCTGGGGACGGCGGCGCTGAAATAAGCGAAGTCCTCCGAGCCGGAGCCGCGCTGCATGGGCACGACGTCGACGCAGTCGGCGCATTGTTCCGTCAGGATCGCCGCTACGCGGGCCGTGACGGCTTCGTCGTTGACGCAGACCGGCGAGAAGGGGACGACGTCCAGATCGTAGGAGCCGCCGTAGGTCAGGGTGACGGCGCCGAGGACGTGGCGGAGCTTGTCGAGGATGTCGCGGCGTTTGGCTTCGTTATACGTCCGCAGCGTTCCTTTTAATTCCGCCGTATCAGGGATAACGTTGGGATTGCGCCCTGCCTGGAACTGGCCGAAGGTCAGGACGACGCCGTCGCCGTCGGCGCGGCAGTTGTATACGTAGCTTTGAATCATCTGGATGACGTCTACGCCCATCTGAATCGGGCTGATGCATTCCGACGGCTGGGAGCCGTGGCCGCCCTTGCCGTGGAGGGTAATGGTGAAGTCGTCGCACGAGGCGGAGATTTCGCCGCTGCGGATGCTGACATAGCCCTTGGGAAGGGCGCCGGCTACGTGGAGCCCGAGGGCGTATTCGACGGGCGGGTTATTGAGGATGCCTGCGTCTATCATGCGGGCTGCGCCGCCGTTGCCTTCCTCGGCAGGCTGAAATGCCAGGCGGACCGTGCCGCGCAGGCAGTCGCGGTGCTTGTTCAGGATTTTAGCGACGCCCAGCAGGTTGGCCGCATGGCCGTCGTGGCCGCAGGCGTGCATGACGCCGGGGACGAGGGACGCGTACGGACAGTCGTACTTTTCCGTCAGCGGCAGGGCGTCGATGTCGGCGCGGAGCAAGATGACCGGGCCGGGATGGGCGCCGCGGATGAGGCCGGTGACGCCGGTGCCGGCTATGATTTTTACGTCTTCAATGCCCATGAGGGAGAGCTCTTGGAAAATGGTTTTGCACGTATCAAATTCTTTTTCGCTCAGTTCGGGATGGGCATGGAAATATTCACGCATTTCCATCATATAAGGCAGTGTCTTGCGTACGGCTTCGTGGATGTTGAATGTAGGTGTAAATTGGCTGCTCATATGCCTTATGCCTCCTTTGTTGAGCATGACGCTGCTTTCATCGTGTCTATATTACTTCTATACGGCGCGGGAAAAATCCTGCCGGCCGGCGAAGTTTTTCCGATTATTTTACAGAAGAGGCGGCCCCTTATTTTTTGCGGAAGGAAAAGCGGAGGCGGTGCTTTTCAATCCATACGAAGATGATGGGGATGATAAACAGGGTGAAGACCGTCGACGTCAGGAGGCCGCCGATGACGACAACGGCCATGCTGGCTCTCGTTTCCGAGCCGGCTGTCATGGACAGGGCCGTAGGCAGCATGCCGACGACCATGGTCAGCGTCGTCATGAAGATCGGCCGCAGGCGGACCTTGCCGGCCTCGATAATGGCGCTGCGCGGGTCGAGACCCCGTTCCATCAGGGTCAGCGTATAGTCTAGGAGGAGGGTGCCGTTTTTGGCGACCAGGCCGTCCATGACGAGGATGCCGATGAGGGAATACAGGTTGATCGTGTTGTTCGTCAGGAATAAGAGGAACAGCGAGCCGATGAGCCCCAGGGGAAGGGAGAACATGCGGATAAAGGGCGTTTTCACCGATTCGTACAGGATAGCCAGGATCATGTAGATCAGGATGAGCGACAGGACGAGGGCTTCGCCCAGGTCGCGGAACGTCGTGGCCATCTGGTCGGCCTGGCCTGTAAATCGGTACGTGATGCCGCCCATATCCGTCGCGTCGAGCTTGGCCGAGATTTCTTCCATGACCTCGTTCAGGGGACGGCCCTGGAGGGTGCCGCCGAGGGTAATGGCCCGTTCCTTGTCGGTGCGGCGGATCGTGACCGGGCCGGTGGCCGCCTTGATGTGGGCGACGTCGGCAATGTAGATGATGCGGCCGTCGGCGTTCAGCGGAATCGTTTCCAAGTCGGAAATGCGGAAGCCGTCGGCGCCTTTAAAGCGGACGTAAATATCCGTGTCGTTGTTGTCGTTTTTGACGTCGTTTGCCAGGACGCCGGCTTTTTGGCCGCTGATGGCGTTGGAGAAGGTCTTGGTCAGTTCGCCTAAGGACGTGCCGTACTGCTTGAGCTTATTGCGGTCTACGTCGAGCTGGTATTCGGGCATGCCGTCTTCATAGGAGCTGCTGACGTCGCGGACGCCGGGGATTTCTTCCTTCATCATCTGCTGTACTTCCCGCGACTTGGCGATGAGCTCGTCCATGTTTTTGCCGCGCAGCTCGAGGCGCAGGTTGCCCGAGCCGCCGCCGAAGCCGCCTGACGTGCCCGATACGGAGGCCTGGTCTTCCTTGACCCGGACGTCGCCGTCCAGAATATTCTTAGCGGCGAAATTGCGGACGTCGTTGGTAATCTGCCAGATCGAGCGGGAGCGGTCCTGCCGGTCCTGAAGGGTGACCTGTATATTGGCTTCATTGAGGTTGCGGCCGCCGACCATGGCCGTCGAATAGACGACTTCCGGTACCGTCGCCAGATATTCTTCTATCTGGCGGGCCGCCTTGTCGGTCCGTTCCAGGTTGGCGTTCGTAGGCAGCTGGAGGGTGATGCGGAAGCCGCTTTCATCGGTCTGGGGCATGAATTCCGAGCCGACGAGGCCCGTCGGGATGAGGGCTACGGACAGGGTAAAGCACAGGAGGACCGGGAGGACGAGGCGCTTGGCATGGTCCAGGCTCCAGGTCAGCATGCGGCCGTAATGGCTGCGGGCCCAGTCTTCGATGGCGTCCATGCGCCGCCACAAGGGCGTGTCGGGGATTTTCAGGCCTAAGCGGAAGAGCCGCGACGCCAGCATCGGCGTCAGGGTGAAGGAGACGAAGAGAGAAAAGAAGGTGGCGAAGACGATAGTAAGGCCGAACTGTTTGAAATACTGGCCTACCATGCCGGTCATGAAGGCGATAGGCAGGAAGACGACGATGTCGCACAGCGTAATGGCGATGGCGGCCATGCCGATTTCCGTCCGCCCATTCAGAGCCGCTTTTTTCGGCTCTTCGCCGTTCATGAGGTGGCGGTGGATGTTTTCCAGCACGACGATGGAGTCGTCGACGAGGATGCCGACGCACAGGGCCATGCCCATGAGGGACATCATGTTGAAAGTAAAGCCGGCGATGTACATGGCGAAAAACGTCGAAATGAGGGATGTCGGAATGGCGATCATGACGGCCAGGGTCGAGCGCCAGCCCCGCAGGAAGAAGAACAAGACCGTCCCCGTCGTGATGAGCCCTTCGATGAGGGTCTGCAAGGTGTTGTGCAGGGAGTTGCGGACGTACGACGCCGATTCGTTCGTTACGGTAAAGGTATAGTCCGGATTGTCGCGGCGCAGCGTTTCCAGTTTTTCCGTCACGTTGTCGACCGTAGAGACGACGTTGGCGTCGCTGTTTTTGTAAATGACCATGACGACGGCGTCTTCGCCGTTGACGCGGGCGTAGCGGCTGACGCGCTGGTCCTTGCGCTTGATGTCCGCCACAGCCGTAATGGGAATCTGCACGCCCTTGGCATTCGTGACCTGTATCTTTTCGATTTCATTTTCGTCGGCAAACTGAGCCTTGACCCGCACGTCCGTCGTCGTGGCGTCGGAGTAAATCGTGCCGGAGGGCATGAGGACGTTTTCTTCGCGCAGGGCCGAGACGACTTCGCTCAAGGTCATGTCGTAGTGGATGAGCTTGGCCTTGTCGACTTCGACGGCGATTTCCTTGTCGCGGCCGCCGTTCAGCTCGATTTCCGACACGCCGTCGGCCTGCTGGAGGACGTCCTGAAAGTCGTTTTCCGCTTTCGAGTAGATGTCGTCCAGGGACTGATTGGATTGGACGGCGATAAACATGATCGGCGTGGCGTTGACGTCGCGCTTGATGACAACGGGCTCGTCGATTTCATCGGGAAGCTGGCCGCGGATAGCGTTTATCTTTTTCGTGGCGTCGATGGCCGCCGCGTCGGCGTCGGCAGAGAAGTCAAGCTCCAGGGTAATGCGGGCCTGGCCGTAGGAGGCCGTCGACGTGATGTGTTTCAGGTTGGAGACCGACGACAGGGCGTCTTCGATGGGCTTTACGACCTGCTGTTCGACCGAGTCGGCATTGGCCCCGTCGTAGTTGACCGTGACCGTGACGTACGGCGTGTTGAGGGCCGGCAGCAGCTCGACGCCGATGCGGTAAAAGCTGAACAGGCCGAGGACGACGAAGAAGGCGACGGCCATGCAGATGCCGATGGGCCTGTCGATGGAAAATTTCGTAAGATTCATGACGTCACCTGATTTCTTTTTCAATGGTTACGGATACGCCGTCGCGGAGGCGGGCCAGGTTCGTCGTGGCAATCTGCTCGCCGTCGGACAGGCCTTCGAGGATTTCTACGTAGTTGTCGTTGCGGAGGCCTGTTTTAACCGTGCGGATGGCGATGGTGTTGTCCGGGTTAATGACGTAAAGCTGGCTGATGCCGTTTTGTTCGACTAAGGCGTCCTTCGGTACGAAGAGGGTATTCCGTCGCTGCAGTACTTCCAGCGACGACTGGGCGAACATGCCGCCGCGCAGGAGATTGTCCGGGTTGGACAAGGTGATGCGGACGATATAGGTCTTGTTCGTCGGGTCCATGGCCGGGCTGACGTAGGTAATCGTGCCGTCGTACGTGTTGGCCAGCGATTCGACGGATACGGATACGGTCATGCCGGTCTGGATGGCGGCGACGTCGGCTTCGGCGACGGGGCAGTCGATGTAGATGCCGCTGGTATCCGTAATGGTCAGCACCTTCGTGTTGGCGGCGGCCATGGCGCCGGCTTCGGCGTTGCGGTAGGAAATGACGCCGTGCCGCGGCGCGCGGATGGTCAGGTCTTCCAACTGCTTGGACAAGCTGTCGACGGTATATTTGGCCTTGGCCTGGGCGGCCTGCTTGCCGGCGATGAGAGCCGGCGTGTCGCCGACGTTCTGAAGCTGCAAGTTATCCAAGGCGGCCTTGGCGACGATGAGGGCTTGGTACATCGTGTCCAGATCCTTCTGTGATACGGCGCCTTCGTCCTTTAAGATGACGTAGCGGTTGTAGTTCATCTTGGCCGTGGCGTATTCGACCTGGGCTTTCTGCAAGTCCGAATAGAATTGTGACTGGGCCGATTTTGTCTCGGCTGCAGCCTGGGCCCAGGCTGCCCGGTTCTGGGACAGCTGGAGGCTCGTGTCGACGGGGTCCTGCTCCAGCAGGACCTGGCCTGGCTCTACTGTGTCGCCTAAGTCGACGTACACGGCCGTAATATTGCCGGCGTATTTCGTCGACAAGTCCACCTGGGCTAAGGGGACGGTCTGGCCCGATAAGGAAATGGTGCGCATCATATCGCGCCGTTCAGCCCGGTAGGACTGGACGGACGCGTTGGTCAGGGCCGAGCTGCTTTTCGCCGCCCGGTCCGAGTGGCTGATGACGTAGATGCCGGCGCAGGCCAGGAGAAAGACCAGGCCGAAGGCGACGAGCTTATTGCGGCTGCTGTGGAGCAGGTTGTGGGAAGGAAAGGGAAAATGTGCCATAGTCAGAACCTCGCTATCGTTTCTCTATATAATACATAAATAGTATGCATGATTCGGTACTTTAGTCAGATAAATCTTTACTATAAATATAAAGAGTCGGCGCTTAAAAGGCAATATGAAAATCGTAAAATTTAAAGAACTGTAACAATAGCCGTCCATGCGGTGACAATAGGCCGACGCTGCCGTGTGTCGCAATTTGACTTCCTATGGTATAATATCGTCAAAACATGCGGGGAGTGACAGGATATGCATATGAACAGACAAGTTGCGTCGGCCTTGGATACGCTGAGCCATTGGCCGCGGTTTCGCCTGCGCCTTTTTGCCGAAGGGGCGCTGGTCGGCGTCGTGTCCGGCGTCATTATCAGCTTTTTCCGATGGGCGCTGGATGCGGGGACGCGCGTGCGGGAATACATGTACGAGGCGGTGCTCCTGCCGGGTGGATGGCTGGAAAACGGCCTTTGGTTCGCGCTGCTCTTCGGTGCGGCCTACATGCTATGGCGGTTCAGCGCCTATGAGCCCAATGCCGGCGGCAGCGGCATTCCCCAGGTCAAAGGCGTCATTTTAGGCGTTATCCGCCTGCGCTGGCTGCGCATCTTATGGGTAAAGCTCGTCGGCGGCATTGTCGGCATCGGCTTGGGATTATCCCTGGGACGGGAAGGGCCGTCTATCCAGATTGGGGCCGTAACGGCCCAGGGCATCAGCCGGAATCTCGGCCGGTTCCGCATTGAAGAGCGATACCTCCTGACGGCAGGGGCCAGCGCCGGTTTGGCTGCTGCCTTTAACGCGCCCTTAGCCGGCGTCATGTTTGCCCTGGAAGAGCTGCACCGCAATTTTTCCGGCGTCGTCCTGGCGCCGGCCATGGCCGCGGCCCTGCTGGCGACGATGGTCAGCCGTCTTGCCTTTGGCCGCGCGCCGATTTTTGAGTTCGGGACGGTACCGGTCCTGCCGCTGCAGTATATCTGGATCGCCGTCGTCGTCGGCATAGCCGCCGGACTCGCCGGCATTGTCTTCAACAAGGGGCTGCTGAATATTCCGCGCTTTTACAGCCTGCCCTGCTTTCGCGGGTATGGAAAGTTTGCCTTTGCCCTCGCGGCGGCCGGCGTATTGGGATATGTGTTCCCGCAAGTACTGGGCGGCGGCAACGAATTGATCAACAGCCTTCATACGCTGCCTCTGTCCTTGTCCCTCTTTGCGGCCCTGCTCATCGGAAAGTTTTTCTTTACCCTGGTCAGCTACGGCTGCGGCGCGCCGGGCGGATTTTTCCTGCCCATGCTCGTACTGGGTGCTCTTACGGGCAGCGTCGTCGGCATCGTCCTGATACAGCTGGGCGTCGTCGGCCCGGAATACTTGTCGAATATCGTCATCTTGTCGATGGCGGCGTTTTTCTCGGCCTCTGTCCAGTCTCCCGTTACGGGCACGATCCTCATCATGGAAATGACGGCTTCGTACGAGCATTTGCTCGTCTTGTGCACGGCATCCCTCGTAGCCCTCGTCGTCGCCCAGGTCTGCGGCGGCCAGCCGATTTACGAAGCGCTGCTGCAGCGGATTTTGGCGGCTCACCGGCCGGAAATCCTGGCGTCGGAGCGGCGCCATCTGCTGGAGCTGACCGTGGCCAGCGGCAGCGCCGTAGACGGCAAATACGTGGGGCGCATCGCCTGGCCCAGCCACGTCGTCCTCGTCGATATCAAGCGCAGCAGCGGCGACGTACTTCCCGGCATGGACATCCGCCTGCAGGCCGGCGACTATTTATACGTCCTTACCGACTCGGTAGAAAGTGCGGAAGCCGTCCGCTGTCTTGTAGAAGTGGAAACAGTGTAGTTTTGCATAATAATTATAAAAAATAATACCAGGTCTTAAAAATATAAGCGGAAAGTATGAATTTATTAAGCTAAGAGAAAACAAATGCGGATAGCATCGCGTATAAAGTTGTGAAAAATAACGCATAAAGATTTGTTTTTTTGACTTATCCTTCAATCTTTGGTATAATTTTTTCTGAAAGTTGATGTTTAGGTATGGATATTTCAAAGAGGTGGTTGTTTGAAGAACCGTATACTGATTCTATTGACGCTCATATTTGTTTTTGCATGTTCCTCACTGGTTTGTGCAAAAGTCGAAATGGGAATGAACGGCTCTGCAGTACAGAGCGTACAATACATGCTCATGGATACCGGGTATTTGGCCGGCGGCGCCGACGGAATTTTCGGCAGCGCGACGGAAGACGCCGTAAAGCGTTTTCAGGCCGACTACGGGTTAGATGTAGATGGCATTGTCGGTTCGCAGACCATGGCGGCTCTTTCAGAAGCCAGTGGACGCGAAGCCCCTGCCGAAGAAGGGGTTGGCTCCTACCAGCGGCGTATCGTGATGGACGCATCGGCTTACACGGCCGATGATCCCGGCAACAGCGGTTTTACGGCGACGGGCCTGCGCCTGCGCCGCGGCATGGTGTCCGTAGACCCGGATGTCATTCCGTTAGGCTCGCAGCTGTACATCGAAGGGTACGGCTACGCGACGGCTGAAGATACGGGCGGCTCTATCGTGGGCAACCGCATCGATTTGGCCATGGACTCCATTACGGAGGCCCTGAATTTCGGTAGAAGAGAAGTCGTCGTATACGTGCTGTAAGCGGCAGATTAACTGAGTAAAAAAGAAAAGCGGAGAGGTTTCGGCCTCTCCCTTTTGTTTTCACGGCGGAAATCGTCGAAATTCCCCCTGTTTTTTGTAAAAAAGTATGTATTTTCCGTGCTATTTGTGTTATCCTGAAAAGGACATGACAGTTATTTGTTTCAGGGAGGCTAATACTGAATGAAAGACATTATTGCACTTATTTTAGCTGCCGGAAAAGGAACGAGGATGAAATCCAGCATGCCTAAAGTTCTGCATAAGGTCGGCGGCGTGCCGATGGTGGAACAGGTGCTGCGGGCCGTTAAAGCGGCGGGAACGCAGCGGCAGGTCGTCGTCGTCGGCTTCGGCGGCGAAGCCGTGCAGGAATATCTGGGCGACAGGGCGGAAACTGTCGTACAGGAACAGCAGCTGGGAACGGGCCATGCCGTCATGCAGGCAGAACCGCTGTTGTCCGGCCTTTCGGGCACGCTGCTCGTGACGTGCGGCGATACGCCTTTGGTAACGGAAGACACCTTCCGCAGCCTGCTGGCCCATCATGAAGCCACACAGGCGGCCGCTACGGTACTGACGGCGGTCATGCCCGACCCGACAGGCTACGGCCGGGTTATCCGCAATGAAAAGGGACAGGTCGTCAAGATTGTCGAGCAGAAGGACGGCTCGCCGGAGGAATTAGCCGTGCGCGAAGTCAACGCCGGTATTTACTGCTTCGACATGGAGCTCCTGTGGCAGATGCTTCATAACGTGACGAACAACAACGCCCAGGGCGAGTATTACCTGACCGATATCATCGGCATGCTCGTCGATGCCGGCAAGGTCGTCAGCGCTTTTGCTGCGCCGGATTATAAAGAAACGCTGGGCGTCAACTCGCGCCTGCAGATGGCCGAAGCCGAGCAGGTGCTGCGCCGCCGCAAGCTGGAACAGCTCATGACAGACGGCGTGACGGTCATCGATCCCAATAACACCTACGTCGATACGACCGTTTCCGTAGGCCGCGATACGGTCCTGTATCCGGGAACGATCCTGGAAGGGAGCACCGTCATCGGCGAAAACTGCCAGGTCGGCCCGTACGTCCGCATGACGAACGTCGTCATGGGCAGCGGAGACCACCTTCAGTTTACGTATGCCCACGACTGCGAAATTAAAAACGGTTGCGAAATCGGACCCTTCGTCCACTTCCGGCCCAATACGGTCATCGGCAACGACGTCAAGGTCGGCAACTACATGGAAGTCAAGAATTCCACCGTCGGCGACGGCACGAAGCTGCCCCACTTGAGCTATATCGGCGACAGCGACGTCGGCTGCGGCGTCAATATCGGCTGCGGCACCATCACGGTCAACTACGACGGCAAGGAAAAGCACCGCACGACGATTTGCGACCACGCCTTCGTAGGCTGCAACAGCAACCTCGTATCGCCGGTCACCGTCGGCGAGTATGCCTATGTCGGCGCAGGCTCGACGATTACGAAGAACGTGCCGCCGAAGTCTTTGTCTGTCGCCCGGGCTAAGCAACGCAACATCGAAGGCTGGGTCAAAGACGATACGTATAAGAAATAGCATATACCCATTTACCTAGTATAGAAATCATAAATTTATTTTAGGAGGCTCAACAAATGAGTTACGAAGACGGGAAAAAGCTGAAAATTTTTACTGGCAACGCCAATCCGAAGCTGGCTAAGGAAATCGCCGATTATTTAGGCCTGGAACTTGGCAAGGCCTTCGTCGGCAAGTTCAACAACGGCGAAATCCAAATCATGATCGACGAAAGCGTCCGCGGCAAAGACGTATTTATCGTACAGCCGACGTGCCAGCCGGCCAACGACACGATTATGGAACTGCTTATCATGGCTGACGCCTTCAAGCGCGCTTCGGCAAAACACATTACAGCCGTCGTTCCTTACTATGGCTATGCTCGCCAGGACCGCAAGACCCGGGGCCGCGAACCGATCACGTCCAAGCTGGTCGCCGACCTCATGTCCGTCGCCGGCATTACCCGCGTCGTTACGATGGACCTTCATGCCGGCCAGATTCAGGGTTTCTTCGACATTCCTGTAGACCACCTCGGCTCAGCGTCGATTATTGCCAAATACCTGAATCAGAAAAAATCGGAAATCGACTTGGGCGACATCGTCGTCGTATCTCCCGACCTCGGCGGCGTTACGCGGGCCCGCGATTTAGCCGACCGCATCAACGCTCCTATCGCTATTATTGAAAAACGCCGTCCCCGTCCCGGCGTAGCCGAAGTCATGAACATCATCGGTGATATTAAAGGCAAGACCTGCATCCTCATCGACGACATCGTCGATACGGCAGGTTCCCTGTGCGGCGGCGCCAAAGCCCTGAAAGATATGGGAGCGGCCCGCGTATACGCTGCCTGCGCCCATGCCGTACTGACCGACCCGGCTGTACAGCGCATTCAGGATTCCGTTATTTCCGAGCTGATCATTACCAATACGATTCCTCTGCCCGACGAAAAGAAAATCGACAAGATCAAGGTCTTATCCGTCGCGCCGCTCTTAGGGGAAGCCATCATGCGCATTTTCCATGAAGTATCGGTAAGCAAGCTCTTCGACAAATAAGGGTAGTCACGTGCATATGATTGTTGGCCTGGGAAATCCTGGCCGAGAATACGAAACGTCAAAACACAATACGGGTTTCCGCGTCGTCGACGAGCTGGCGAAGCGCTGGAACGTGACGCTATGGCAGAACCGGATGGACGCCCAGGTCGCCCAGGCTGACGTTGACGGGGAAAAGGTCATCCTCGTCAAGCCGCAGACTTATATGAACAACAGCGGCCAGGCCGTAGGGCCCCTCATGCGCTGGTATAAGCTGGAGCAGGTCGACGTCTACGTCGTCTACGATGACATGGATTTGCCCGTAGGCCGTCTCCGCATCCGCAAGAACGGCAGCGACGGCGGCCATAACGGCATCAAGAGCCTCTTTGCCAACGGCTGCCGCGATTTCATCCGCTTTCGCGTCGGCATCGGCCGGCCTTTGCCGCACCGCGATGTCATCGACCACGTGCTGACTCCGTTTCCGGAAGACATGCTGCCGGAATACGAGGAAGGCCTGAAGGCGACAGCCGTCGCTATTGAAGGCTGCCTGAAGGTCGGCGTCGACGTCGGCATGAACCGGTATAACCCGCGGAAAAAGAAGAAAACGCCTAAGCCGGAAGAAACGGCTGAACAGCGTACGGAAGAAACTACATAATATAAAAACTGCCGCTAAGCAACAGTTATGCTGTACTTAGCGGCAGTTTTTATATGAAGCCTTATAAAATTTGCAGTCCTTCCAGGAGGATTTTTAAGCCGATGAGAATCAGGACGGCCCCGCCGACTCTCTCCGCCTTGGATTTATATTTAAGTCCGAACAGGCTGCCGGCTTTTACGCCGACGGCGGAACAGGCGAAGGTGACGCAGCCGATAGACAGGGCGGCCGGTATAATCGATACGTTCATGAAGGCGAAGGTGACGCCGACGGCTAACGCATCGATGCTCGTCGCGACGGCCAAGGCGAACATAGCCGGCACGGCCATGTTCGCGTCGGGACAGTCTTCCTCTTCGAAGGATTCCTTGATCATATTGGCTCCGATTAAGGTTAGCAGCACAAAGGCGATCCAATAATTGTACGATGTAATTATATCGGTAAAAAACGTTCCCAAATAATAGCCTGCCGTAGGCATCAGGGCCTGAAAGCCGCCGAACCACAAGCCGGCAAGGGCCATGTGCTTCCAGCAGATGCTCCCCAGTGATAATCCCTTGCAGACCGACACGGCGAAGGCGTCCATGGACAGGCCCAGGGCCAGTAACAACAATTCCAATCCATTCATGGTCATCTCTCCTATGCGATTTCATATGACGGCAAATAAAAAAGACCTAAAGGCAGCGCAAATACTGCCTTTAAGTCTCATCATTTCAAATAGCACCGGGCCCTGAGGCCAGTATGTCGATACTACTATACATGCCGGATGTACTGATTACTCCCTTAAAGTACATCCAGAATTATACTGGATGGAATTGAGATTGTCAATGAGAAAAGCTGCTTTGCCGCGTAAAATCCATGGCGTCGGCAAACCGCCCTGTCGTCGCGTTGTTCATCATGACGTAGTTGTAGTTGCCGTTGGGGAAGGAAAAAGTGAGCATCGTATGGCGTTCGTCGTCTAATATGATGCGGACCACCGTAGTGAACCCGTCGTTCGTGACGTTGTGTATGCTGTACGGCACGCCGTCGACGTCGTCCATGGAAATGGACAGCTCCCGGCCGTAGCGGCCCTGCCAGGTACCGACGATGAGGCTGTAGCCCGCCGCATAGGGCATGGAGTGGGACGGGAAGGCCTGGACCGGAGCGGTGCAGGCGACGGCGGCAAGCAGGCAGGCCGCCGCCAACGATTTTATTTTGGTAATCATATATATCATCCTTCTTTCTGAACGCAGCTGCGCATGCTTATAGTATAGTGATTCCATCAATTTTTGCAAGCCCTAGCCGTTGGCGTCAACCTCGTGAATGAAGGACTTATACGACCGAATCCCTGCGTCGGGCTCGTATTGATTCAGCATCGCCTCGATGGAGCGCTCCCGGCGGCGGATATATTGGGCGAGGCGGCGCTTAAACATGACGACGGCCTTTCGTTTAATCTGGGCGGCCAGATTGTTCGTGACCATATAGAGATTTCGGGACGGCGTGTCCAGTCCCAGCTTGGAAATATGGCAGGGCGATGTCTTGGCGATCTGCATGCACACGTCGTACGGCGCGAGGAACCAAAAGCGGTCGTCCAGCAGCTCGACGGCCACTTTGGCCGAGTCGACGGAAAATTTCGGCGGCTCTCCCGGCGGAAAAAAGCGGTGGTGCCAGTGAAGGTAATCCCGTCCCCAGGGAATGAAAATCTGGTAATCCGTATCCAAATCGATGGGAAAGAGGGTGTTCTTATCCTTGATTTTGCGGCGGCTTACGACCATGAGCTTTTCCGTATGAATCTTTTTGACCTGAATGCCGGCGATCAGCTGCTCGCCTAAGGGCAGGCCGACGTCGATCGTATTCTGGCGGACATGGTCGTAGATTTCCTGCGTGTGGAGGGTACGGACAGTAAGGCGCCAATCCAGCGTGTCCTGCTTTAATTCCTTGTAGAAATCGGTTAACAGGTAGTCGTTTACGCTGGGAACGACGCCGATGGACAGCTCCAGGGCCTGGGGACGTTCCTGAAAGGCGCTGATTTCGTCATTGAGGCGGAGCCAGCTTTGGGCCAGGGGAAGAAAATTTTTACCGGCAATGGTTAAATTTGTCTGCTTGGAGCCTTTATTTCGCAAGATGAGCTGGACGCCGAGCTTTTCTTCCAGCTGCTTAATGCGATGGCTGACCGTGGCCTGTGATACAAATAATATGTCGGCGCTTTTCGTGATGTTGCCGGCGTTGGCGACGGTGACAAAGGTTTCGATTAATTCGCTGTTCATAAGACCTATCTCCTTTGTTTGCTGCGGATGATGACAAATATGCATGCCATTGGCAGGGGAGCTTCGCGGCTTTGCACAAAAAGGAAATGCATATGATGACTGTATATGCTGTTTATGTATAACAAACTGAGGTTACGGTTCTTTCTATTGTGATAATGCATGGCTATGTATGCCATACGATAATTATTTAAAATGTTAATAATTGAATGCAGAGGTATTTGTTTTTATTTTAATTTCTCCGGTGATATGATTATACCAGAAGATACGTATCGAGAAAACACATTAAGAATTTATGGTGAATATCTTTTGCATCACAAAGGCACAGGAGGAATATATCATGCATATTATGGACTGCACGTTACGCGACGGCGCCAACGTCGTCGGCACAGGATTTTCAACAGAATTGACGAAATTGATGATAGAAGGCTTGCTCGACAGTCATATCCATATCATTGAGATGGGGCACTGCACTGGCCTCGGTTCGGTCAAAGCCGGCGGAAAAGCCTGCCCTGTAACAGATGAAGAATATCTGGAAGCTATTGCGCCCTATGCTGATAAAGGGGAAATCGGCATGTTCCAGACTGCGGCGTATGCCGATTCAGAACTAATCGCTTTAGCAGCTTCTAAGGGATTGAAATTTCTCCGCGTCGGAGCTAACGCCGGCGACGGAAAGACTGCGGAAAAGGCTGTGAAGATGGTGCGCGACGCCGGCCTCGAGGCAAAATACAGCTTGATGAAGGCGTACGTCGTCACTCCTGACGAATTGGCCGAAGAAGCAAAGATGCTAGAATCCTTCGGCGTGCAGGCTCTTACGATTATGGACTCGGCTGGTTATATGATGCCCGAAGACGCGGCCGAGTATACCCGCAAGGTAGTCGACGCCGTATCTATTCCCGTAGGCTTTCATGGACACAGCAATTTAGGACTGGCTATGGCGAATGCCCAGGCTGCCGAACGGGTCGGCGCATCCTTCATCGACTGCGGGCTCATGGGTATGGCCCGCAGCGCCGGAAACATTACGACGGAAGGAGCTGTCGCCTTGTTCCGCCGCGAAGGAAAAGCGCAGGAATACGATTTTTACAAGCTGCTGCGCTTCATCGACGAAAAGCTCATGCCGGCGATGGAACGGGAAGGCTACCACAATCCGATCAAGCCCCTCGACCTCGTATTGGGCTATTCGGGCTGTCATTCCAGCTTCGTAGGCGCTTTTAAGGAAGTCGCCGCGGCTGCCGGCGTCAACGTATACGAATTGATTATCGAAACGTCGAAGATAAATCAGAAAAATCCGTCGAAAGACTTGATGGAAGAGGTAGCGAATACTATCAGCGTTTCAAAGTAATGGGAGATGAGCACTATGAGCGAACAGATTAAAAAGAAATCGGGCTTCCGCTGGTTTGTCCTAGCCTTGATCTTCTGTATCTATATGATTGCCGGCGCCGACCGGTCCAACATCGGCATGGTCGTTCCGTATATTCAGGAAAGCTTTCACATGAGCAATACGGATATCGGCGCGATGGCCAGCTTCTTCTATATTACCTATGCCGTCGTACAGATTCCGTCGGGCCACTTGTACGGCAAACGGGGCGTGCGCAAGCTGTATTCCCTGTCGATTGTGCTGACGTCGCTGGCGACGTTTATCATGGGCTTTGCCAACTCGGCCCTTCATTTGAAATTTGCCCGGGCCTTGCTGGGCTTTTCTGAAGGGCCGATCAATATCGGTTCGCTGACGACGATTAACCGCTGGTTTCCAGCCCGGGAAAAAGGCATCGCGACGGGCGTGTTCATGGCGTCCATCAAATTCGCGCCGGCCTTCGTTCCGCCGGTATGCGCCTGGATTATCATGATGTACGGATGGCGCGAAGTATTTTATATCTTCGCCGTTCCCGGTACGTTATTCGCTATCCTGTGGTGGCTGTTTGTCAAAGATAATCCGAAGGACAGCCGGTTTGTCAATCAGGCCGAATTGGAATACATCAACGACCCGACCGTAGCCGTCGGCAAGGAAGTAAAAAAGACGGAAACCGGTGCGGTCCGCTATGACAAGGCTATTGATAAATTTATCCGCACGCGCATCGTCAAGCCCTTGGCGACGAATTCGGAAGTGCTGCGGTCCTGGAACGTATGGGCCTGCGCCTTGGGATATTTCTTCCTCGTCGGCATTACGTATACGATTATGACCTGGATTCCTACGTATTTAGTTCACGTAAAACACTTTTCGATTATTAAGGTCGGCCTTGTAGCCGCAGCTCCCTGGGTCGGAGCCGTCGTCGGCAACCTGTTGGGCGGCATCGTTTCGGATAAGGTGTTCGAAAGCCGCCGTAAGCCGAACATGCTCATTACGGCTATCAGCACGGTCGTCCTCATGTACTCCCTGTTGTACGCGCCCAGCGACCCGACGGCATTGGGATTGATTCTCCTCATGGCCGGCATCTTCCTGAATTTCGGCTATTCTATGTTTTTAGCCTATCCCATGGGGATTACGACGAAGGAAAAATGCCCCTTTGCCGCGTCTATCGTCAATACGGCCGGCTCCCTGGGCGGCGCCTTTGCCCCCTTCGCCGTCGGCGTCATCCTCGACACCTTCAGCTGGGACGCCGTATTCGTCTTCCTGGCGGCGATTTCCCTGATTACCTTTATCCTTGTTATGACGATGATCGAGCCCGTTTCCGCACCGGAAACAATGGCCCAGAACCAATAGGAGGTACCTTGTTATGAAAACGTATATCTTCGACCCCATTTCAGACGAAGCGCTGGTCTATGCCAAACAATATTTAGACGTCGTCACCTGGGACGACCCGGCGATTCAAAACGCTGCCGACGCGGAAGCAGTTATTGTACGGACGTATGTCATGGATAAGGAAAAAATCGACGCCATGCCGAAGCTGCGAATCATTGCCAAGCACGGCGTCGGCACGGACAATATCGATATTCCCTACGCCGCTTCGAAAGGGATTCTTGTGACCAACACGCCGACAGCCAATTCCAACTCCGTCGCCGAGCTGATCATCGGGTTGATTCTCGACTGCGCCCGCAAGATTACGTACAGCCACGAAGCCTGCATGGAAGGGCTGGAACGGAATCAGCCCATGTTTCTGAGCGGTCAGGAAATTTCCGGGAAAAAGGCCGGCCTCATCGGCATCGGCCATATTGGGGCCATCGTCGGCAAGCGCCTCAAAGGAGGCTTCGACATGGACGTGCTGGCCTACGACCCCTTCCTGGGAAAAGAAAAGACTGAAGCCATGGGCTTTTCCTATACGGACGACGTGACCGATATTTATAAGACCTGCGACGTCGTATCCGTATCGGTGCCTCTGAATGACCAGACCCGCAATATGATTTCTGCAGGTGAATTGGCGATGTGCAAGAAAAATGCCATCATCATCAACGCCTCCCGCGGCGGCATCGTCAACGAGCACGACTTGAGCCAGGCTTTGGCAGACGGGGAAATTTTCAGCGCCGCTGTAGACGCCTGGGTTGTCGAACCGGTACAGAAGGATCATGAGCTGTTCCGGCAGAAAAACTTCGTCGGCACGCCCCATAACGGGGCCAATACGAGGGAAGCGCTCATCAATATGGGAACGGGAGCCGTCGATGAAATCCTGCGCGTAGCGCGGGACGAACCGACGCTGACCAATTTAGGCCTGCGCGTAAAATAAGGAATTCGCTGTTCTCGGACAGCTTCCATCATAATCTGACATCCAACAAAAAAAAACGGACAACGCCTGCTGCAGATCGTCGGCAGGTTTTGTCCGTTTTTACTATATAGAATTATTTGCTTTCAAAGAATGCTTTGTAGGCTAAATAGGCGCAGTAGGCGTCGGCTTTGGCTACGATTTCCAGCGGCGCGTGCATGCTGTGCATGGCGACGCCGCAGTCGACGACGTCGCAGCCCCAGTTGGCCATGATGTAGGCGATGGTGCCGCCGCCGCCCTGGTCGACCTTGCCCAGTTCGCCGACCTGCCAGGGGACGTTGGCGTTATTGAAGATGCGGCGTACCTTGGCCAGAAATTCGGCGTTGGCGTCGTTGCTGCCTGCCTTGCCGCGGGCGCCTGTGTACTTGCACAGGCAGATGCCGTAGCCTAATTTGGCCGAGTTGGCTTCTTCGTAGGCTTCGGGGAAGATCGGGTCGAAGGCCGCCGCTACGTCGGCCGACAGGACTTCGCTGCTGCGCAGGGCCCGGCGCAGGTACAGCTCTTCCGTACGGCCCTGCAGGGCCAGCATTTCCGCCGTAAAGTCGAGGAAGTACGACGAGTGGACGCCCGTATTGCCGACGGAGCCGATTTCTTCTTTATCGGCAAAGAGGGCGACCTGGGTCTTCGCTCCGGGAGCGGCGCTGAGGATCGCCGCCAGGTTGCCGTAGGAGCATACGCGGTCGTCGTGGCCGTGGGACATGAGGAGCGACCGGTCCAAGCCGACTTCGCGGCTCTTCTGAGCCGGAATGATTTCCAGTTCCGCGCTGGTGAAGTCTTCTTCCGTAATGCCGTATTTTTCCCGCAGCAATTCCAAAATCTGAGGCTTCGTCTTTTCTTCTTCGCTGTACGTGCCGACGAGAGGCATGAGCATTTCGCCCGTAATGGCTTCGCCCAGCTTCTTGGCGGCCTGGTCCTTGCCGAGATGCGGCAGGAGGTCGTTGATGAAAAATACGGGATCGTTCGGGTCTTCGCCGATGGAAATGTCGATTTGACGGCCGTCGGCAGTGTAGACGACGCCGACGAGGGACAGGGGCATGCAGACCCACTGGTATTTCAGGACGCCGCCGTAGTAGTGCGTTTTGAAGTAGACGATTTTATTTTTTTCTACGACGGGCATGGCTTTTAAGTCCAGGCGGGGGCAGTCGATGTGGGAACCGACGATTTTCATGCCCTGTTCCAGCGGTTCGGAGCCGACGACGGCGAGGATGACCGACTTGCCTTTCTGATTCCAATATACTTTATCGCCGGCCTTCAGGGCCGTGTATTCCGACAAGGGCTTAAATCCCGCGTCTTCGGCCTGACGGATGATTTCTCTGGCGGCGAGCCGTTCTGTCCGGGCTGTGTCCAGAAAACGGCGGTACGCCGCGCTGTATTCTTCCATGCGACGCCGTTCTTCCGAGGAAAAACGGGCCCATGCGCTTTGTTCCATATCAAATGCTTTCATGTGCATCCTCCTTTGAGATAAAATGTCATCTTAAATTATAATCCGTATCGCCATAAATGGAAAGACCGTCCGGAGCATATGGATGGATTTGCGGAAATGGAGAAATTTTCTTTGTATTTTTACACATTTTATAGTATAATAAAACACAATTTATGAATGCCTGAACGCGATATATGACGTATGCAGGCTGGGGTAGTTTAGGTTGCGAGGGGGAATCGCCATGATTGACCAGAATAAAATTAAGGAATTAGTCAGACAATATACGGAAGATATGCGCTGCGCGCGCCGGAAACTTCACGCATATCCGGAAATTTCCAATGAAGAGGAACGCACGGCGGCCTATATGGCGAAGACGCTGCGCAGCTTCGGCGTAGACGTACAGGAAGGCGTCGCCGGCGGCCATGGTGTCGTCGGTACGCTGACCGGGAAGCGGCCTGGGCCGACAATCGCCTTGCGGGCCGATATGGACGCCTTATCCATTACAGAACAGACCGGCCTGCTTTTTGCGTCTCAGTGCGAGGGAAAGATGCATGCCTGCGGCCATGACGGCCATATGGCGATCTTGCTGGGGGCGGCAAAGGTTCTCAGCGACTTGAGGGACGAGCTGGCCGGGACAGTTGTGTTTATCTGCCAGCCGGCAGAGGAAAAATCGCCTCGCGGCGGCGCGAAGGGCTTGGTCGAAGCGGGCGTGCTCGACGGCGTCGACGCCATATACGGCCTTCACGTATGGCCGACGCTGCCGACGGGAACGATCGGCGTCAAGGCCGGGCCGATGATGGCCGCTTCGGACCATATCCGCATTGTCATCCGGGGGAAATCCAGCCATGCGGCCATGCCTCACAAGGGCGTCGACGCGATCGTCGCGGCGGGGCAGTTTATCACGGCGGCCCAGGATATTATCAGCCGGCAGATCAACCCGCTGTATCCGGCAGTGCTGACCTTCGGCCGCATCAGCGGCGGCACGCGCTACAATATCGTCGCCGGCGAAGTAGAGCTGGAAGGGACGTGCCGGACCTATCATGCAGAAGCTCAGGACATGGTCGAAGCGCAGTTGGGCAACATGCTCCGGGGGCTGGATACGATGTACGGCACGGAGAGCGAGCTGCATTACGAGCGGGGATATGCCGCCGTAGTCAATTCGCAGCGGCAGGCTGATTTCGTCGCGTCCGTCGCGGCGGACTGCTTTGGCCGGGATGCCCTGGCCGACGTGCAGGAACCGGCCATGACGGCGGAAGATTTTTCCGGCTACTTGCAGGCCTGCGACGGCGCCTTCTTCTGGCTCGGCGCGACGAAGGCCGGCGATGCGGTATATCCCCTGCATAACTCGCGTTTCGCCGTAGATGAAGACTGCCTGCCTATCGGCGCGGAACTCATGGCATCTCTGGTGTGCCGGGCTATGGAGAACCAATAGTCTTGCAAATTTCGCAAATAAGTTAGAAAAAATTATAATATAAAAAAGGAAAATCGCCTCTATGTCACGAATCCTATAAGTAACGTGATTCATAGGAGGCGATTTATGTATGAAAGAATATACCAGTGAACAAATTCGCAACGTAGCTGTGCTCTCCCATGACGGCGCCGGCAAGACGGCCGTCGTCGAATCGTTGCTCCTGGCCTGCGGCGCCGTCGACGCCGTCGGCGTAGGCAAGGACAACAAGCACATCATGGACTTTGAACCGGAAGAAATCAAACGCAACGTTACGATTCAGCTCGGTATAGCTCCCTGCGAATGGGAAGGCTACAAGATGAACTTCATCGACACGCCGGGCTATTCGGAATTCTGCGGCGAAGTACGGGCCGCCCTACGGGCCTGCGACGGCATTTTGCTCGTCGTATCGGCCGAATCGGGCGTAGAAATGGATACGGAACGGGCCTGGGACTACGGTGTAGAATTGAAGCTGCCCCGCATGTTCTATGTCAATAAGATGGACGTGGAACACGCCGATTTCTTCGGCTGCCTGGAAAAGATGCGCGCCGTCTTCGGCAAATCCATCATGCCCCTGCAGATTCCTATCGGCGAAGGCAAGGATTTCCGCGGCATCATCGACGTGTGCAAGATGGTAGCCTGGGAATGGAAAAACGGGAAATGTGAAGAAATCAAGGTTCCGCCCGAATATATGCCGAAAGCCCGCGAAGTACGGGAAATGTGCATGGAAGCCGCTGCTGAAGGCGACGACGAACTGCTGGAAAAATACCTCGAAGGCGAAGAGCTTACGCTGGAAGAACTGCGCAAGGGCCTTCGTCAGGGCATGCTGACCGGCCGGGTCTGCCCGGTCATGTGCGGCAGCGCCAACTCCCATATCGGCACGGCCGAACTGCTTCGCCGCATTATTACTTACATGCCGGCTGCTTCGCAGAAGGTCATGATGGGCGAAGACAAGAAGACGGGCGAACCCGTCGTCGTGTATCCGAATAAACCCTTTACGGGCTTCGTATTCAAGACGCTCATCGATCCCTTCGCCGGCAAGCTGAGCTACGTCCGCGTCTTCTCCGGCACCCTCAAGGAAGGGGACAAGCTGTACAACGCTACGCAGGACAAGGATGAAAAATTAGGCAAGCTCTTTACTCTGGTCGGCAAGGAACAGATTCCCGTTACGGAAGCCGTCGCCGGCGATATCGTCGTATTGCCGAAGCTGCAGTACGCCCGCACAGGCGATACCTTCGCCCTGCCCGAATCGCCCGTCGTATACGATCAGGTCCGCTTCCCCAATCCGCTCCATACGGTAGCGATGGTTCCGGAAAAGAAAGGCGACGAAGAAAAGCTGATGAACGCCCTGCTGCGCATCAGTGAAGAAGACCCGACGTGCAAGGTCGAAAAGAGCGTAGAAGGCAAGCAGCTCATCGTCCGCTGCATGGGCGACGTCCACCTCGACCATATCATGACCAAGATGGAACGGAAATACGGCATTAAAGGCGTGCTGCAGGATGTCTATATTCCGTATCGCGAAACGATCAAGGGCAAGGCTACGGCCGAAGGCAAGCACAAGAAACAAAGCGGCGGCCACGGACAGTACGGCCACGTCATCTTGGATATCGAACCCCTTACGAACGGCGAATCCTTCGAATTTGTCGACGACATCTTCGGCGGCGCCGTACCGAAGCAATACATTCCGGCCGTTGAAAAGGGCGTAAAGGAAACGCTGGAAAAGGGCCTCATCGCCGGCTATCCCATGATCAACATCAAGGTTACTCTGAAAGACGGCTCGTACCACTCCGTCGATTCGTCGGAAATGGCCTTTAAGGTAGCGGCAGCCCTGGCGCTGAAGAAAGGCGTTCCCGAAGCCAATCCGGTACTGCTGGAACCGGTCTACAACGTAGACGTCGTCGTTCCGGAAGAATACATGGGCGACATCATGGGCGACTTCAGCAGCCGCCGCGGCCGCATCCTCGGGATGGAACATCACCGCAACCGCAAGGGCATCATCGTCGTCAAGGCGCAGGTTCCCCTGTCGGAAATGAAAGGCTACGTCACGGTTCTTCGCTCCATGACGCAGGGCAAAGGTACGTTCAACATGGAATTCTTCGCTTATGAAGAAGTTCCTAAAAAGCTGATGGACGAAATCATTGCCAAGGCGCAGGAAGCGAAAAAAGAATAAATCCCTCCTCACGGGCCCTTGCGCGCAGCTGTGCGCAAGGGTCTTTCTAATAGTTCGATACCCAAGCTATGCGATTTATATATTGAAAAGTTGAAAAAATTTCTTGTATAAAACCGTTAAACGTTCTATAATTATTATGTGAAATACAGAACTTATTAACAAGCGCTTAGAAAGGTATGGTGAGTACAATGTCCCAGTGGACAGATATGTACCGGCAGAAACTGACGACGCCGGAAGAAGCAGTAAAACTCGTTAAATCAGGCGATTGGGTAGATTACGGCATGGCTACGTCCCAGCCTATTTTGCTGGATAAGGCCCTGGCCGGCCGCAAGGAAGAATTGAAGGACGTCAAAGTACGCATGTCCTTTACCTTTGCGCCGCGCGAAATTATTTCCGTCGACCCGAACCGCGAAACCTTCACGGCTATGAACTGGCATATGAGCGGCTATGACCGCAAGATGTGCGCCCAGGGGCTGATGAACTTCATCCCCATGTGCTACCGCAACGAACCGTCGATGTACCGCGATATCCTCGACGTAGACGTAGCGATGATTACGGTCGCTCCCATGGATAAACACGGCTTCTTTAACTTCGGCCTGAATATTTCCGCCAACGAAGCCATTACGAAAAAAGCGAAAAAGGTCATCGTAGAAGTCAACGAAGCGATGCCCCGCGCTCTCGGCGGACGAGGCGAACAGATCCATATTTCTGACGTAGCGGCCATCGTCGAAGCCGGCACCATTCCCATGCCGACCATTCCCTTTAAAACGGGCGACGAAATCGATACGAAGATCGCTGAAATGATTGTGAAAGAAATCCCGAATGGCGCGACATTGCAGCTCGGCGTCGGCGGCTTGCCGAATACGGTAGGCGCTATGATCGCCGAATCGGACTTGAAGGATCTGGGCATGCATACGGAAATGCTCGTCGACGCCTTCTACCTGATGTACAAAGAAGGCCGCCTGACGAATAAATTGAAGGCCGTAGACCGCGACAAGGCTGCTTGGGCCTTCGCCCTCGGCTCGCAGGATATGTACGACTGGATCGACGACAACCCGTTCCTCGCCGCATATCCCGTCGACTATGTAAACGATCCCTTCGTCATCGCCCAGCTCGACAACTTCATTTCCATCAACAACTGCGTAGACATCGACCTGTTCGGCCAGATTTCGTCTGAATCGTCGGGCACGCATCACATCAGCGGCAGCGGCGGACAGCTGGACTTCACCGACGGCGCGTATCGTTCCCGCGGCGGCAAGAGCATCATCGCCTTGCGTTCGACCTTCCACAATAAGAAGACGGGCAAAGACGAATCGCGCATTAAACCGACGCTCCTGCCCGGCACGATCGTTACGGACCCGCGCTCTCAGGTCAACTGGGTTGCTACGGAATACGGCATGGTCAACCTCATGGGCTCGTCCACATGGGAACGTGCCGAAAAGCTGATCAGCATCGCTCATCCCGATTTCCGGGAAGACCTGATTAAGGCAGCCGACGACATGAAGATTTGGCGTTACAGCAACAAACGGTAAGAGGATAGCCTCTCCTTTATGCAGCATGAAAGCTCCTGCTGCGAGTTATGGACTCTCCATCTCTCGCGGCGGGGGCTTTTTTTGACGACAGACGCGAAGTTAAGGGGAAATCGTGGATTTTATTTGAAATGTTTTGGTATAATTAAATATATACTTGATTTGGTAAAAGGAGGTCGTGGTATGGGATACAACTTTACGGAAGGACAATTGGCTGTACGGGATTTGGTTCGCTCCTTCGCTCAAAAGGAAGTCGCGCCGCTGAGCCGGCAGATGGACGAAACGGGATGGAATCCGGAGTTGTACAAGAAGTACATCGCCACGGGACTGCACGCGACGCCCGTTCCTGAAGCTTATGGCGGAGCCGGGTTGGGCGACGTGGAATGCGCCGTCATTACGCACGAATTGGCCCGGGCCGACGCCGGATTTGCCATGTCCATGGAAATCAGCTGGGTCTGCGCCGATATGATTCGCCTCCACGGCAGCGACGAGCAGAAAGAGAAATACTTGACGGCCGTCGCCGACGGAAAATTATTCGCCTTTGCCCTGACAGAACCTGATTCGGGCTCCGACGCAGCAGGCATGCGGACCCGGGCGAAAAAGCAGGCCGACGGCTCGTACGTCGTCAAGGGCTCCAAGGCCTGGATTACCAACGCCGGCATTGCCGACTACTACGTCGTCATGGCCATTACCGACCCGGACAAGGGCGCCAAGGGCATCTCGGCGTTTCTGGTCGACGCCGGCACGCCGGGCTTGATCGTCGACAAGGAAGAGGACAAGATGGGTATGCGCAGCTCCGATACCCACGGCCTTACCTTTGACGACATGAGGCTGCCTGCCGACGCCCTCCTCGGCGAAGAAGGCAAGGGTTTCGTCTACGCCATGGAAGGGCTGGACGGCGGCCGCATCAGCTGCGCCGCGATCTCTACGGGCATTGCCGAGCACGCCATGCAGATTGCTAAGGACTACTCCCTTCAGCGCACGGCCTTTGGCAAGCCTATCGCCAAGTTCCAGGGCGTTTCCTTTAAGCTGGCGAATATGTCCATGTATATCGACGCCATGAACCTGATGCTCTACGACGCGGCGGCCTTGAAGGCCACGGGAGCGCGCTGTTCGAAATTGGCTGCCGAAGCCAAGCTACTGGCCTCTACCCACGCGACGCAGATCTGCCTCGACGCGATTCAGATCCTGGGCGGCAACGGCTACAGCAAGGAATACAACGTAGAACGTCTCCTGCGCGACAACAAGCTCATGGAAATCGGCGAAGGAACCAATGAAATCCTGCGGGTCGTCATCGGCAGCGCCGTGCTGGCAGAAAAATAACCTGCGTCATTTCGTTATCGTCATAAGCAAAAAAGCGTATCCGGCCAATCGGCGCGGATACGCTTTTTATTTGAATGTCAGGTACCCCAGGGACACGAGGAGGTAAAATGCCGGGTATAAGATGAGAATATATAAAATCGTCGTCGTAATGAACGGGGCCATGGACAGGTTGACGTTCAAATCGTAGAGCCGCGCCGTCACCAAGGCGTTGATGGCGCAGGGCGTAGCCATCATGATGAGCAGCGAGCCCAGCAGCACCGGGTCGGACGTAAACTGCAGGGCCAGCACGTACGACGCAGCCGGCGTCAGGATCATCTTGATGGGGATGAGGTCGAGGGTCGGCTTGCAGTATACCTTGAGATGAGAAAAATCGATGAGGTAGCCGATGGGAAGCAGGGCCGCCCAGGCGTTGACATGGACCAGTCCCTGAAAGATCTGCCCCAGCACGGCCGGCCTCGGCACGCCTGTGACGTACAGCAGGATGCCGACGATGATGGCGAGAATAGAAAGCTGGTTCCAGTTGATGAAGATGTTTTTCCAGTTGGCCTTAAAGAAGGCCGGGATATTCGTTGTCTGCCCGCTGTTGTGGTAATAGTAGCCCATGGGGAAGAGGACAAAGAACATGACCAGCCCCTGGAATACCCCGATGATCTGCGAGTAGGCAAAGGCGACTTCGCCGTACAGCAGGTAGCCGCACAGGCCGCCCAGGGCCGTCGTGTTGGAGGGCATAGCCGAAATGAGATAGCTGCCCTTGTCTATCTTGTCGGTAAACCGCCGCTGCCGGTGGAGCAGGAAGATGATAGCTAGGGGGAAGAAGGCGTTGAAAAACGCGAAGAAGGGCAGCGATAACAGGTCAGGCTTCAGCGGCAGGACCCACATGCTGAGCAGGGCCAGGACGGACATGACGCAGATGATGTTGAAGCGGATGAGAAAATTGCACTGGGACGGCGACATGAGACGCCGCTGCTTTAAGGCGTAGCCTACGGCCAGTGGCAGGACGATGTCGAGAAAAATATAGAGAATGCGAGAGCTTGCTTCGCCCAAATAAAATCCCTTTCTTTCTGCAATGATTATTTTCGGATGGCGGCGCGGAAGGCGTCGGCCAAGGAGAAGGTCAGCGGTTCCGCAGGCTTGGTCGCGTCGATAATCGGCTGCATAATGTCGCGGAATTCGTCCTTCTTCTTGGACAGGACGTACAGCTTCGACGTGTTGCGGGCGTCCCACAGGGCGTCGTGCATCTGGCCGTCGAAGGTTTCTCCTAGGGTACTGACGGCCTTGTCCAGGGAAATGACGTTGTCCAGCCCCAGCAGGTTGCAGTAAATCTGCTGGAAGTTTTGCCAGTGGTCGAGCATCCAGCGGATGTCCTCGTCGGCCATGTCCAGCTTTTTCAGCCGCATTTCGCAGGTCAGCTGCCGCCAGTCGTTTTCGCTCCAGGCGTACATTTCGTAGTCGTTGCCGTTCGAGTCGCGGCACCAGCTGAGAAAATGGGCAAAGGCCTGGCTGAAATGGGGCGCGTCGGCGAGCATGTCCATGGTGATGCCCGTCAGTTCCTGACAGGTGGCGTTCATTTCCGTGGCGTATTCCGGCCGGACGTATTCTTTATACGACCCTATTTCTTCGCCGTCCTCGTTGATCTTGACGGCGCCTATTTCGATGATTTCTCCCTTGCAGATGCGGCGCGCTTCCTTCTGGCTCCGTCCGATAGGGTTCATTTCAAAGTCTACGAATACTGCGTTCATGTATCAAAGCTCCTTTCTAACCTTTTCAAACTGCTTTCTGCAATATTCATAGCACCCATTATAACACAAGACAGGCCATAAAACCTATAGAAAATATGGCCTGTCTCTATGCATTCATATAGAGTCAGCGAAAGACGACTTGGACGAGGAACATGTAAAAAGCCGTGCCACCGCCGATGCTGAGAAACATGCTGTGCCGCCATTTATGAAGAAGAACGATGAGCGCAATGGCGATGAGTTCCGGCAGGGCATGATAGGACGTAAACACGGCGTCCTTCAGGCAATAGACGACGAGCAGGCCAACTGCTGCCGGAGGCAGTACCGTGCCCAGATAGGAAATGAAGGCCGGCGGATTGCCTTTGGAAAAGATAAGGAAAGGAAGAAACCTGGTAAGCATTGTCCCCAAGGCGATAGCGCCAATGGTCAGCAGCATTTCAAAGGGTGTCATAATCATAAGGGGTCCTCCTTAGTCAGATATACATTCTTTTTCCACAACAAAATTCCAGTAATGAGTATCATAGCCGGGATAACGAATTGGCTGCTGCCGAATATTGCCAGCGCCAGCAGCGTGCAGGCAATACCGGTTATGGCTGAGCGTCGCGCACTTTTGTGTTCCCACTGTCCAAGGAACAAGACGACGAATAAAGCGGTCATGACGAAATCAATGCCTGTCGTATCGAAGCGGATATATGCTCCCAGTACAGCCCCTAAAACTGTGCTGACAATCCAATATAGGTGAATCAGGAGGGTGACGAAGAATCGGAACCAGTTTTTGTCTACGCCGGCCGGCGGTTCGACGGTGCAGTTGATAGAGAAAGCTTCATCGCCGAGGCCAAAGAGAAGATACGGTTTTTTCCATCCCGTGCCCTTGTATTTTTCCAACATAGAAATGCCGTAAAACAAATGGCGGGCATTGACCATGAGAGTCATCAGAAACGCATACAGCGGGTGAAATGCTGACAGCAGAAGCGACACTGCGACAAACTGCATCGCGCCGGCAAAGATGACGATGCTCATGATGATTGGATAAAAGATGGAAAAGCCTTTGCTGGCCATAAGGAAGCCGTAGGAGAGTCCGATAAACAGGAATCCTATGAAAATCGGCAGCGTATAAGGCAGGGCAGCCTGAAAGGCCTTGCGTTTCATGAAGATCAACTCCTTAGTACACCACTGGCAGAGAGCGGGCATGTATATGGTATCTATTCATATAGTACCGAACGTTTTTTATATCGTCAACCAAGACAGAGGCAGATTTTCTGCGGCAGCTGTATTAGTATTGACAAGAGGCGAATTTCAGGTATACTTATATTAATTTTATAAATGAAGTCTATGAACGAAACGAGTACATATGCAGCGACAGGAGCAGCGAGCCGATGGCAGTGGGAGTTCGGCCCAGATCAGCCTATGGAATGGATTCGGGAGACGCGGCCTGAACGGCGACTAGTAGGGCCTGCCGGTGTATTTCCACCGATATCAAAGAAGCGTGTATCGCATAGGCCGTACATGTAGAGCTGGGCTGGAGACAGCCAATTTGGGTGGCACCGCGGAAACAGTAACATAAGCTTTTCGTCCCTGAACACAAGGGGATGAAAGGCTTTTTTTGTGCATATATAGGAGGAAACCTAATGCTGGAGTTTAAGGATGTCTGTTTTAATTATGGAAACGGCGTGCCCGTATTAGAACATATTAATATACGAATCGGTCCGGGCGAGTTCATCGGCCTGGGCGGCCGCAACGGCTGCGGCAAGACGACGGTGACGCGCCTGCTCATGGGATTGGAAAAGCCCGTATCGGGAGAAATCCTTCATGACGGCAAGGTCATCAACGACGACGACGCGTCGGCCCGCAGCCACTACATCGGCTACGTATTTCAGCGGCCCGAACGGCAGATGTTCCGTTCGACCGTCGAGGACGAAGTGGCCTATGGCCCGCAGCAGCTGGGCATGAGCCGGGATGAGACGGCTGCGGCTGTCGCCGAGGCGTTGGCCATGACGGGCCTGTCCCATTTGGCCAAGGCTTACCCGCCGAACCTCAACCGCGGCGAAAAGCAGCGCGTGGCCATCGCTTCGGCCATTGCCATGCATACGAGCTGCATCATCTTGGACGAACCGACGAGCGGGCAGGACAGCGCCGATAAGAAAATGCTCATGGAGCTGCTGACCGACTTGAATAAAAAGGGCATGATCATCCTTATCATTTCTCATGATATGGATATATTCGCCCAATACTGCCAGCGGGTTATCGTCATCGGCAATCATACGAAGGCCTTCGACGGCACGCCGCAGGAGCTGTTTACGCAGCGCGAAGACCTGTACGATTTGGGTTTGAGCCGCCCCGAGTCGGTGGCCCTGTCCATGGCCGTGCCGGGCATGAAATACTGCCGGTCGATGAAGGAATTTACGGAAGAAATGCTGCGGCGTATAGGAGGGAACCGATGATGAAGCGATTTGTACCGATTACGAAATTAATTGGCACCTTTGCCTTTTCCTTTTGGGCCTTAGTCATCAACACGACGGCCCCTCTTGTCGTCCTCGTGGCGGCGGAGCTGTTGCTGCTGGCGATGTGCGGCAGCCTGAGCCGCAATCTCAAGGCCGTATGCAGCCTGGCCGTCTTCGCCGTCTTTCTCGGGCTGGTCCAGCTCGTCGGCGGCGGTTCCCTCGAATCGGCGTATATCACAGGCCTGCGCATGATGGCCATGACCGTCGTATTCATCATCTTGCTGACGACGACGCGGCTGCAGGATTTGACGGCGGCTCTGGTCAAGCAGGTAAAAATTCCCTATGAATACGCCTTTATGTTTACGGCGGCCCTGCGCTTCGTCCCCGATTTTATCGCTGAAAGCAAGGCCGTTCAGGAGGCTCAGGCCTGCCGCGGCCTATCTACGAAGGGCAACGTCGTCAAGAAGATGATCCACTATATGAGCGTCATCCAGCCGCTCATGCTCAAGTCTCTGGGACGGTCGGAAACGATGGCTTTAAGCCTGGAGCTGCGCGGCTTCGGCAGCAGCGAGCACAGCTTTATGAGCAACGTCCGGCCTAAGGGAAGGGATTACGCCGTCATGGCCGTCATGGCGGCGGTCAGTTGCGTTGTCGTGTACATGCGGCTTCATGGATTGGTATAAGGAGGAACAGGTATGAAACAAGTAGAAGATATTGCCGCGTTGGAATTTCACCACCGCCAGGGCGGACAGTTCCGCTGGATTACCATTACGACGCTCATGCTGGCCATCGGCACGATACTTCATCTCGTATCGCCCAGCGTCGGCGGCATTACGCCGAACTGGACGATCGCCACGTACTGCGTCGCCATCTGCCTGACCAAGCCCTCGTACCGGCAGGCCGTGGGCATCGGCCTCGTCGCCGCCCTAGTCAACGTGCTGACGTCGAAATCGGGATTTCCCTACGGCAACCTCATCAGCGAGCCCATGGGCGCCCTGACCTGTACGTTTATCGTAAAGAATCTGTCGTTTATAAAAATCAAAGGCCATTCGTGCCTTCCCGTGCTGACCGGCTTTGCCGCGACCTGTATGAGCGGCGGTATCTTCGTCACCATTTTGAAGATTGTCATGGGCCTGCCAAACAGCGTCTACTTCGCCGGCATGCTGCCCCTGGTCGTGGTTATCGGCCTGCTGAACGCCGTCGTCACGCCGGTCATGTATTTCCCGGCCCTGCGGCTGTTCGTGGCCCGGGGCATCCTCGATTCGCTGGAAGAGCAGGAAGTGGCTTCAGACCACAGCATGTACGACTTAAAGCCCTCTCAGGAGGGGCTCATTTCCATCGAGCATCTGACATACATCTACAATAAGCGGAAGCAGCCCGTCCTGACCGACGTTTCCATGGTGCTGCACAAGGGCGACTTCCTCGTCGTGACCGGCGAGAGCGGCAGCGGCAAGAGCTCCCTGTGCATGGCCATGACCGGCGCCATTCCCCATTATTTCGGCGGCGTCATGAAGGGCATGGTATACGTCGACGGCAAGGCTACGACCCAGACGACGATTTCCGATCTGGCCGGCCGCGTCGGCGCGATGCTTGACGATTACGACAGCCAGCTCGTCGCCATGACCGTAGAAGAAGAAATCGCCTTCAGCCTGGAAAATAAAGGCGTCGCGCCGGAAAAAATCGAAGCGGCCATTACGGAAGCCCTGGAAAAGGTCAGCATGACGCCGTACCGCCATCGTCCGCTCAGCAATTTGTCCGGCGGCCAGCGCCAGCGGCTGGTCATTGCCGGCGTATTGGCGACCAACCCGGATATCCTCGTGTTCGACGAACCGACATCGGCCCTCGATCCGGAAGGCACCCACGCCTTTTATGAGCTCATCCACGAACTCAACGTCAAGTACGGCCACACTATCGTGGTCATCGAGCATTCTCTGGAAGCGGCACTGCCGTACGCCAACCGGCTGGTGCTCCTCGACGAGGGGAAAATCGTCTGCGACGCCGACGTAGAAACGACGCTGCGCTATATGTACGACCACGACATATATAAATCGGCCATTCCTCAGGTATTCGCCTGCCAGCTCGATTTGGAAAAGGCGGGATGCACCTTCCCTGTTCCCTGGGTTTCGACGGAAGCGGCTGTTGATTCGCTGCGGCAGATGAAGATCTGAGAAAGGAAGAGCCTATGAAGTTGTTATGTTTGGGCGACAGCCTGACCTACGGCTATGACGTCGCCTGCGGCTGCCGCTGGACGACAAGACTGGCGAAGGAAAAGGGGATTTCCGTCTGCAACGAAGGCCTGTGCGGCGATACGACGGGCGGCATGCTGTACCGGGCCCAGCGCATGAAGCTGGACTCGTTCGACGCCTTCTTCTTTATGGGCGGCTCCAACGATATCCTCATGGATATTTCGCCGGACCGGATAAGACAAAACCTGGAAGCTGTCGCCTGTCTTTTTCAGCGTGAGAAAAAAGCTGTGTATGTCGGCGTGCCCATCCTGACCAAGGCGGAAAGCGCCCTGTTCGGCTGGCAGGGAAGACATGACGTAACCCGTCACAACGAAGCCCTGCGCAGCCACCGCCAATGGCTGCTGCAGCTGGCCCAACAATACTATTTCACTGCCGTCGACTTTTACGGCGCAATGCTGCAGGCAGAACAAGAAGGCCAGACGAACCTGTACGCCGACGGCGTTCACCCCAATGAAGCAGGCTATGCCGTCATGGCGCGGCAGGCCATTCAGATAATCCGCTGATATATGCAAATACCGCATGTTCCGAATCGTATGTACGGGAACATGCGGTATTTTTTTATAATTCTACGCGGCAAGGCATCGAGGTGTTGTTTTGAATGAAATACATCGTGTGTAAACGCTTTCGCAATTGAAACACAAATATCGTTGCCTTAGAGTAAATAAACCGGTACTATGTATGCGTTTACTATATGGTGAAATATATTGCGGAAGATATAAATATGAGATATAATTGAGCTTGTTCATCAGCTTTTTAGTGTGAAACACACTGGGAAGCGTATCAGGAAATCAAGAGTATTTTTTGCTTTATTTGCGGTAGCGCTTTCATAAAATATCTATTGCGTTGCGGCCTATTCTATACTGACGAAAGGTGTGAAGGTGATGAAGACTGGATTAATTTTAGCGGGCGAACCGATGGGGCTCCTCATCGCGCAGAGCGAAGGCTCTCTGGACAGCGTCAGCGGCTATGACTTGGCCGTTGCCGGAGCGGAATTCAACGTAGCCGTAGGAGCGGCTCGTCTGGGCCATCGCGTTACGTACATGACGAAATTGGGGAGAGATCCCTTCGGACAGCGCATTATTCACGTGCTGACGGCCAACGGCATCGGCAGCGAATTCGTGACGTGGAGCGACGACAAAAAGACGGGCTTTATGCTGAAAAGCCGCGTCAGCGAAGGCGATCCGGATATTTTCTATTTCCGCGCCGGTTCCGCCGCGTCGACCTTGTCTGTCGAAGACGTGGAAAAAATTCAGTTTTCCGAGTATACGTACCTTCATGTTACGGGTATTCTGCCGGCTTTGTCGGATTCGACGCGGGAAGCCGTCGACTTCATGTTCGATAAGGCCCGCGAAGCAGGACTGTTCATCAGCTTCGACCCCAACCTTCGCCCGCAGCTCTGGCCCAGCCAGGACGTTATGGTGCAGACGCTGAACCGGCTGGCCGCTAAGGCCGACATGGTTCTGCCCGGTACAGCTGAAGGCAAGATTCTCATGGGCAGTGATGATCCGAAGGAAATCAACGCATTTTATTTGCAGAACGGCGCGAAAGCCGTCGTGACAAAGTGCGGCGGCGACGGGGCCTTTGTTTCGACGAAAGACGAGGAATACATGGTTCCCGGCTTTAAGGTCGAAACCGTCGTCGATACGGTCGGCGCAGGCGACGGCTTTGCCGCCGGCGTCATTACGGCCCTCATGGAAGGTATGCCTCTGAAAGAAGCCGTCCGTCGCGGCACGGCAATCGGCGCCATTCAGGTCATGAGCCGCGGCGACAACGAAGGCCTGCCCTATCCGGAGCAGCTGAAGGCCTTTATGGAACGATAATACAACCAGCATACAGAGCGCATGGACGCTGCCGGTACGATACGGCGCGGCCATGCGCTTTTCTCTTTTGGCAGGACGGACTGGGCGGACCTATGGTATAATATAAAAACAGCTGTGCTACATTCTTTTTATAGAAATCAGGTGAAACACATGGATTGGACATCGACTATATATGGGCCCTACGGGTCGTCTCTGCAGCGCGTCATGGATGAGCTGGTCGAACGCATTCAGGCCTACAGCGCAGACGTCAAGGAAAAAAGCGGCGAAGCGGCTTACGAGCATTTATTGTACCGCATCAAATCGCCGGACAGCATGATGGAAAAATGCCTGCGCAAGGGCTTGCCGCAGACGGCATATTCTGCCTTGCACGACATTCGCGACGCCATCGGCCTGCGCATCGTCTGCTGCTTTCTCGACGATATTTACAGGAATATCGAAGCTATCAAGGCGATACCGGGCGTCTGCGTCGTCGAAGAAAAGGATTACATCCAAAATGTGAAGCCCAACGGCTATCGCAGTTATCATATGATTATCGATATCGAGGCTCCTTATGAAGACGTAGAAGGAAATAATCCCGGCCATTTTTTTGCAGAAATTCAGCTGCGGACGATTGCCATGGATTCTTGGGCTAGTTTGGAGCATCAGATGAAATACAAGCACGATATTAAGAACCCCGAAATGATCGTCCGGGAATTGAAGCGCTGCGCCGATGAGCTGGCGGCCTGCGACTTGTCTATGCAGACGATTCGGAATCTGATTCACGCAGACCACTAAAGGAGAGTAGGAAACGATGAAACTATTACTGGCAGAAGACGAAAAAGCCATGTCCATGGCCCTGGTCGCCGTGCTGGAGCATTCGGGATATGAAGTAGACGCCGTGTACGACGGCCTGTCCGCCGTGGAAAAGGGCCGCTCCGGCGCATACGACTGCATGATATTCGATATCATGATGCCGAAGCTCGACGGCGTCAGCGCATTGAAGGAACTGCGCGGCAGCGGCGATACGACGCCGGTCATCATGCTGACGGCAAAGGCCGAAGTAGACGACAGGATTACGGGCCTCGACGCCGGCGCTGACGATTATCTGACCAAGCCCTTCGCCATGGGCGAGCTGCTGGCCCGCATCCGCTCCATGACGCGGCGTTCCGGCTCGGCCTTTACGCCGACGGCCCTTTCAGCCGGCGCTGTCGAGCTGGACGTAGAGGAACAGGAATTATCCTGCAAAAGCTCCGTCCGCCTGGGCAATAAGGAAACGCGGCTCATGAAGTTCTTTATGCTCAACGCCGGCAAGGAGCTGCCGACGGAGACGATTTTCGCCCACGTCTGGAAGGACGAAGACGATGTGACGGAGGAAATCGTCTGGATATACGTGTCGTACCTGCGGGAAAAATTAGAAGCCATTCAGGCCGATATCCAGATTGCCGGGGAAAAGGGGAAGGCCTTCTCCCTGATTGTGAGAAGCGAAGGAGAATAAGCGGGAGAGGTTCGGTGCATCGTCATGGACATGATCAAAAAGCTGCGGCGAAAGTTTATTTTAGTCGCGACAGTCGGCGTCGTCATCATCGTAGCCGGCGCGCTGGGGCTTATCAATACGATCAGCTACATGCGCATGGAAGCGCAGGTAGAGACGATCTTGTCGTATATTTCGCAAAACGGCGGCAAGGTGCCCCTGTATACGTCGCCGAAGGAAACGAGCTGGTTCGGCGAGACCGACTGGTCCCAGAATACGCCGGATTTTTCCTATCAGCTTCGGTATTTCAGCATCTTAGTCGACGACGAAGGCTATGCCCGTGACATCAATATCGCCAACATCGCCGCCTTTACGAAGGAAGAGGCGATACAATACGCCAGGACGACCGTCGCTAAGGGCCAGCCGCAGGGCTTTTTCGAAAAAAACAAGGCCAGCTACGGCTATATGATTACGCCCCAGCCTGACGGCGATTACCTCATCGTCATCATGGACTGCACCCGCGACGTCGCCGCCGTCAGGACCTTTATGCGCTACTCCCTGTGGTTCGGCGTGGGCTGCATCATCCTGTACGTCGTCATCTTGGCCGCGCTGTGCAACTTGGCCATTAAGCCCTTTATCCGCAATATGGAAAACCAAAAGCGGTTTATTACCAACGCCGGCCATGAGCTGAAGACGCCCATTGCCATCATATCGGCCAATACGGAAGCATTGGAGCTCATCAGCGGCAAGAGCCAGTGGACGGAAAATATCTTAAAGCAGGTCCAGAGGCTGTCCAAGCTCATCAACGACCTCATCATGCTGTCCAAGATGGACGAGCAGAAGCAGGAACTGGTCATCGAAGACGTGAACGTATCGGAACTCGCGGCGTCCGTCGCCGAGTCGTTCCAGATGGTGGCCCAGGAGGCGGGAAAGACGATTTCTACGGAGATAGCGCCGGGTGTCGTCGTCCGCTCCGACTCAAAGCGGCTCTATACCCTCGTCAATATCCTCATGGACAACGCCGTGAAATACTGCGACGACGGCGGCGCTATAGCCGTTTCGGTGACGACGGCGAAAAAGCAGAAAGGCGCTCTCGTGGCGATTTCCAATACCTACGCCGACGGAGCCAATATGGATTACTCTCACTTCTTCGAGCGCTTTTACCGCGGCGATGAATCCCACAACAGCCAAAAAGCCGGCTACGGCATCGGCCTGTCCATGGCGGAGGAACTGGTCCAGCTTTTGAAGGGAAAGCTCGGCGTAGCGTACAAGGACGGCGTGATTACCTTTACGATACGGCTTAATTAATAAAGGTAAATTGCAAGTTGAATTTGAACAACCATAATCAGGAAACACACTCACTAGCATAAACTTCATCGAGGAATGCATCAAATAGCTCTGACGGCGTATGGTAGCCCAAAACACGCCGTGGGCGCTGGTTCAGCGTATCTGCCATGTTCAGGATATCCTCATCAGAGAACCGCTCCATGGACATGCCCTTTGGGATGAAATCCCTCAGCAGGCCATTGTGGCGTTCGTTCTGAGCCCGCTCCCATGAGCTGTACGGATGTGTAAAGTATATCTTGGTACCGAGGTTCTCGAACTGCGATAAGTTCTCAAACTCTGGACCGTTATCGGCCGTCATCGTCTTAAAGATCTGGCTGAAGTACTCTGCGCCATATCGCTCCTGCAACTGTGCAAGAGCAGCTTCAACGCCGGCGCAGGTACGTCCAGGAATTCGGATAGCGATGTAGTTGCGCGTAACCTTTTCAACAGCGGTGAAGACTACTGCTTCACGACCTGCGCGCCGACCAACGACCGTATCCACTTCCCAGTGGCCCATCTCGGTACCATCATCGACGACGGCAGGACGTTCCTCAATGGAGCGACCCTTCATACGTTTGTTCTTACGCACCCATTTGCGGCGGCGTTTGTGCTTCAAGACCTGCGGTACCTCGAAGAGTGACAGTGGAAGTTTGTTAGCCCAAAGCATGTTGTAGAGCGTCTTGGTACAGGGAATCTGTTCCGG